>Ga0126307_10000059_pt1 | contig 59397 bp, 67 predicted proteins | sample Plot28_FD_89955 | JGI IMG/M metagenome (GOLD analysis project Ga0126307, IMG submission 89955) | Serpentine soil microbial communities from UC McLaughlin Reserve, CA, USA - Plot28 | ecosystem: Environmental > Terrestrial > Soil > Grasslands | place: USA: UC McLaughlin Reserve, Lake County... | reverse complement strand
TGGGACTTCACGGCCAGCTCCTGGGAGCGCTGCGCGTACTTGTCCATGTCGGCGCGGCTCACCTCGTAGCGCTTCGCCACGTTGACCGCCGTGATGCCCATCTCGATGTAGGCGTTGGGCTGGCCGTCGTTGCCCTGCAGCCTCTCGTTCTGGTCCGCGGCGCCGGCCGGCTCGGTGCGCTCGTTGTAGCGGCTCACCCACTCGACGCCGGCGGCGACGTAGGTATCGCCCTGCCCGGCGCGGATGGCGTTGGCCGCGTGCCTGATCGAGTCGAGACTGGAGGCGCAGTAGCGCGACATCGTCACGCCGTTGACCGTCTCGGGCAGCTTCTCCGAGAGCAGCACCATGATCCGGGCGATGTTGAAGGCCTGCAGGCCCTGCGGCATGCCGCAGCCACAGAACACGTCCTCGACCGATGCGGGATCCACGTCGGGATTGCGCTCGAGCAGCTGGTCGATCACGTAGGCGCCCATCTCGTCCGGGCGCAGCTGCGCCAGGGATCCCTTGAAGGCCCTGCCGATGGGCGTGCGGATGGTGTCGACGATCACTGCTTCGGACATTCGTGTGTCTCCTTTTGAGTTCGTGAACGGCTTCGCCACTAAAACGGGTTGCTCCTCGCTTTATTAAACGGGTTGCGCCCGGCGGCGCACCCTCGCATAGGCGGGGCACCCTCGCATCAGACGCGGAATGGTACGGGGACTCGCCCACCGGGCTCCCTCCCGGCACTCCCGGACTAGGATTCGCGCATGCCAGACGGCAGGCCGCTCTTGCCTCGGATCCGGATGCCGCGGGTGACCATGCCCGGTCGGGCCTCGCGGACCGCGAGCGAGAAGACCACGCAGACCAGGCCGACGGAGGTCGCGAAGCGACCGAACGCCGCCCAGCCGACGGCGACCGCGACCACGGAGGCGAAGCCCGAGACGGCCAAACCGAGCACGCCCGTCGCGGGCACCAGGGCGCCCGAGCCCAACCTGCAGGAGCGGATCGAGGGCCTGCAGGGCTGGATGGCCGAGATCGAGCGCAAGCAGGCGCGGCTCACCTACTTCGGCGGGCTCGCCCTCCTGCTCGCGCTCGCCGCGGCGGGCGCGGCACTCTACTTCGGGCTGAGCGCGCACTCGGACAGCGCCACGAAGAACGACCTCGACGCCCTGACGAACCGCGTGAACTCCCTGCAGGAGGCGGTGAGCAAGAACAGCAAGGACACCCAGGCCGCCCTCAACGCCTCGGTCGCCCAGCTACAGCAGTCGCTCTCGGGACTGCAGAAGCAGCAGTCGCAGGCGGCCGCCAACATCTCCACGCTGCAGAGCCAGGTCGCGGCGGGGGCGCTCAACAAGAACGCGACCACGCCCGGCGTCACGCCTACGGCGCCCGGCACCGCGACCACGACGACCACGCCCAACACGGGTAAGAACCCGTAAGTTAGTGGCAGTCGCCACTAAGCTGCACGCCTAATCCCCACGCGCGTCCGAAGGGTGCTCTAGCTTGACGCCCGGAATCGGCTCTCGAAAGGAGGTCCTCGATGCCTGAGGGCTACTGCGTCAAGGAACGCAAGAAGGTCGAGATCAAGGATCCGCAGCAGGTCACGATGAAGAACGGTCGCCCGGCGATTCAGGGCACCTGCCCCGACTGCGGAACCAAGATCTTCAAGATCGGGAAGCTTTCTTAGTAGCTCACGCGTGTCGCGACCTCGGCCGGCGTGGCATCCGGCCGAGGATCGCCGTTCTCCGCACCGCGCACACCCAATCCCGTGCGGGCTCCGCCCCGTAGGAGCTTAGGCAGGTCGGCCCTGATCAAACGGGTTGCTCCTGCGGAGCCCCCTCGCATCAAGCCAACTACGAGTGCAGTGGAGGTGCGGATGCGTTTCAACAGACGTTTCGCAGCGCTGTTCGTGGTCGCCGCGGCGATCGCAGTTCCCCTGGCGGGCTGCGGCGGTGACGACGACAACGACAGCACCAGCGCCGATACGGGCGAGGCGACCCAGGCCTCGACGACCGCGGGCGCTGCGGCAGCGGGCGGCCAGACGGTCGACATGTCAGCCGTCGATTTCAAGTTCAACCCCTCGGACCCGAGCGTCAAGTCCGGGGATGTGACGTTCAACCTGACCAACGACGGGCAGGCGCCCCACTCCCTCGAGATCGAGGATGTGAACGGCCAGGACCAGGAGATCGAGGGAGACGTCGCGCCCGGGCAGAGCGGGACGCTGCAGGTGAACCTGCCGCCCGGGACGTACGAGTTCTACTGCCCCGTGGGCAACCACAAGGAGATGGGCATGGAGGGCGAGATCACCGTCAAGTGATCTAGGGCTCTCCAGCTTATCCCGGGAAAGCGACTAGGCCCCCGAGGACGCCGACGTAGGCCGTGCCGTCCGGCCCGAGCGTCACGGGGGCATAGTTGTTGTTGAAGCCGAAGCCGGTGCCGGCGAGCCGGCGGTAGACCGTGCGCCCGGTCCGGAAGTCGAGGGTGGTCAGGTACCAGGCGTCGATGTCATCGGCGCGGGGCGGGTGGGTGTATGTGTAGACCAGCCCGTTGCTGAGCGAGAGCTTGGGGACGACCGACGGAGCCCGCTCATCGCTGGCCCACGCCGTGCGGCAGCGGAACTTCGCCGGCCGCTTCCGCTTCTTGCCCTTCTTCGCCTTCCTGGGCTTCTTCTTGACGATGTCGATCCGGGTCAGCCCCGGCACGGTTTCGCCGCCGCTCAGATCGCCGGAGCTGATTTGGTAGCCGTAGTTGTTCTCGACGACGAGGGACCGGTTTGTGCCGATCAGCGAGTTGTCCGTCGAACCGGCGCCCTTGGCGAAGACGGCGGCGGAGCAGACCCGGCGAGCCTTCGCCTTCCTTTTCTTGTCTCGTTTCTTGTGGCGCTTGAGCCGGATCGCGCGGCGATAGACCACCACGTCCATCGGGTCGGCATTGTCGGTGATCGCCACCCACTTCTTCCCCATCAGCGTCGGGGTCGTTCCCGAGCCCGCGTCGCTCTGACCGGGCTTGTGGATGCCGGAGTTCGGATAGACGACGCGCCAGCTCACCTGCGGGCCGCCGTTCGGGCCCGCGTCGAAGCGGTAGAGGGCCTTGTCGGAGACGATGTAGACCCCGCCGGCCTCGTCGACCGCGAAGGAGTTCGAGATCCCCTCGCCCGAGAGCCGCATCGTCTTCACGGCGCCGCTGCCCCGGTCGATGCTGCCGACCATCCCGTTGCGCGTGACGAACCAGAGCAGCCCGTGCCAGTCCGGGAGCGTCGAGACGATGCCCTCGCCCGCCGGGATTCGACCGCTCAGGTCGTAGTCCACCGTGACCTGGAAGGCGGGGCCGCCGGTGATCGAGACGACCAGGACGCGACGATCGGTGGTCGGGACCACAGCGCGGTCGTGGTCGTCGAGGTAGAAGTAGCCGCCGCCCGAGAAGTCGGTGAACGGGTTGCCGCCACCAGTGTTCCTCGGCGCCAGCGGCATGGCGGCGAGCGTCTGCAGCGTATGCGGATCGAGCAGCGCGAGCACCGGCCGATCCAGGCCCACGCAGACCGTCACGATGCGCCCGGCGGAGTCGAAGGTGATCGATCCGCACTCGCGCGGAGGCGTGTTGAACATTGAGGGCTCGGCCCCGTCCCCGAGCGGCCCGGGTAGTCGGTACGTGTCGCTCATGTAGGGGTCGTCGTGGATGTTGTTCCGCGGATTCGGCGCCATGAACGGGTTGCGCGGTGGCGCCGGTCCACCGTCGACCGGATTCGGGACGGCGGTCGAGCCCTCGAACTGCGGCACGGATGAGCGCTCGAGGTCAGGGATCGGGACGACCGGCAGGCCGGGCGTCTGTGCCCGTGCAACCCCAGCCCACGACGAAGACGCGAGGATCGTCAGCGCCGCGATCAGTATTGCTCGAGCCACGCAACCCCTTTGGCGCATGCGGCCGCGAGCATACGCGAGACTTCGCGGCCATGCCGCAGAAGCCGCTCGAGCTGATCCTTGCTCGGAACTTCCTCACCAGCCTCTCCACGCCCGCCTTCCTCGTCGACGAGAGCGGCGCGTTGATCTTCTACAACGAGGCAGCGGGGGCGCTGCTCGGAATCTCCTTCGAGGAGTCGGGGCGAATGGAGGCGAAGGACTGGGGTCACACGCTGGCCCCCTTCGATGAGAGCGGCAAACCGACGCCGATCGAGGACAGGGCGATGACCAAGGCCCTCCGGCGGGGCAAGCCGGCACATGGCCAGTTCAAGATCCGATCCACGAAGGGGGAGCAGTACGAGATCGAGGCCAGCGCGCTGCCGATCGTCGCCGAGGGCGGGCAGGAGGGCGCGATGATCTTCTTCTGGTCGCAGAACAAGCAGCGCGACGGCGGTTAGAGGCCTATAGGGTGGGGCAGAGAGAGGAGCAGTGAGGTACGGATGAAGGTCAAGGTATGGGGGGCACGCGGGTCGGTTCCGGCCCCCGGGCCGGAGATGAACCGCTATGGGGGCAACACCTCCTGCGTCGAGCTCCAGCTCTCCGACGGCTCCATCCTGATCATCGACGCCGGCACCGGCATTCGCAGCCTCGGGGTCGGCATCGGCGAGAAGCTGCCGAGGGTGAACATCCTGCTCACCCACCTCCATCTCGACCACATCCAGGGACTGATGTTCTTTGCCCCCTGCTTCCGCTCCGAGTCCCAGATCACGATCTGGGGCCCGTCCTCGCCCGAGGCCTCGCTCGAGGAGCGGATCGCGCGCTACATCTCCGCTCCCCTCTCCCCCGTTGAGGTCCGCGAGCTCCCCTGCGATGTCAACTTCCGCGACACGCCCGCGACCGAGTGGGAAATCGGGCCGGCGAAGATCCGCGCCGAGGCCGTCACACATCGCGGGCCGACGCTCGGGTATCGGATCACCGACTCGGACGCGACTCTGACCTACATCTCAGACCACGAGCCCGGCCTCGGCGCGGCGCTCGAGACCCTCGAGCGGGAGTGGATCTCGGGGTTCGACCTCGCTTGCGACGCCGACCTGCTGATCCACGACTGCCAGTACACCGACGAGGAGTACCCGGAGCACGTCGGCTGGGGCCACTCGAAGCTCACCGACGCCCTCACCTTCGCGCGCCGGGTCGAGGCCCGCCGGCTGATGCTCTTCCACCACGACCCACTCCACTCCGACGACTTCCTCGACCGCTTTCACGAGACTGCGCAGGAGCGCTGGGCCGAGCTCGGTGGGCTGGACGGCGCAGTCGAGATGGCCTCCGAGACGCAGGAGATCAAGATCGGCTCACCCGCCGGGATTGCGGCGGCGACCTAGCTCTCGGGCGGGCGCCGGTCCGCCCAGGGCCGCTCCGCCTCGATCTGCGCCCCAAGAGAGATCAGCGTGGCCTCGTCGTTCGGCCGTGCGACCAGCATCACCGAGCGCGGCAGGCCCGAGTCGGTGAAGCCGGCGGGGATCGTCGCGGCCGGCTGGCCGGTGTAGTTCCAGGCCGCGGCGTACGGATAGACGTTCGACATTCCGTTGATCGTGCGCAGAGCGCCCTTGCCGCGCCAGCGGCCGATCTCCACCGGCAGCTGAGCGGTGGCGGGGGTGAGCAGCACGTCGTGGTCCCGCCAGAGCTCCTGGATCCGCCGGGCCGCCGCCGGCATGCGCTCGCGGACCTTGGCCAGGCGGCGATCGCTGAACAGCCTGCCCGCCCGGACGAAGCCCTTGGTCTGATCCGAGAGCCGCTCGGGGTGCGGCAGAGCCCGCGCCTCATCGCGAATGCCGCGGAAGTAGAGGGGATAGAAGTCGGTCACCAGCGCCCCGAGCCTGGGCGCCGCGTCGATCACCTCGTGCCCGAGGGAGCGGAGCAGCGCGATCGTCTCCTCATAGCCGTCGATCACCTCGGTCGCCTTGGGCACCGGAAGGATCGTCTTGGTGGTGCACGCGATCCGCAGCTTTCCCGGCGACTCCCTTGCCGCCTCGGCGAGAGGCCGGTCCAGCGGAGGGGGCGCGTCGAAGTCGCCCTTCTCCGCGCCGCTCACCGTGTCGAGGTAGAGAGCGGTGTCCATCACGGTCCTGCTGACGCAGCCCGAGACGGAGAGCCCGTGCCAGTGCTCGCGGTCGGGCCACAGGGAGACGCGATTGCGCTGCGGCTTCAGGCCGAAGAGCCCGCAGTAGGCGGCCGGATAGCGGATGGATCCGGCCCCGTCGGTGGCGTGAGCGATCGCGCTCATCCCCGCCGCCACGGCCACCCCGCTGCCGCCGCTCGAGCCGCCGCAGGTTCGCGACGGATCCCAGGGATTGCGCGTATCGCCCCAGGTTGGGCTCTCTGTGAACCCGTAGATCGCGAGCTCGGGCAGGTTCGTCTTGCCGATGATCACGGCGCCGGCGTCGCGCAGCCGGCGAACGACCAGGCTGTCCTCCCGGGCGGGCTCGCCGTACGCGGCGGTGCCGTGAGTAGTGAGCTCGCCGGCGTAGTCGACGTTGTCCTTGATCGCGATGGGGACGCCGAGCAGGGGCGCCTCCTCGCCGGCGGCGAGCCGCTCCTCGGCGAGCTTCGCGTCGGCGCGCGCCCGCTCGCCCAGCACCGTCCGAAAGGCGTTCAGCTTCGGCTCGATCCTCGCGATTCGGGCGAGATACAGATCGACGAGCTCGCTCGGCGAGATCTCCTTGCCACGCACCATCTCCGCGATCCGGGCGGCCCCGGCGAAAGCGATCTCGTCCTCGGTGGCGGGCATCACGCTCACAGCCGCCATCCTAGGAGACGGGGGTGCAGCGCCTAGCGGTGCCCGCTTCTTCGGTGGCAGCAGAAGCCGCGCGAGTCCGGGGCGCTTACGGACGCCGAGTTCGATCGCGAGAAGGCCAAGGTTCTCGCTGAGGACTAAGCCGCACGAAGGGCAATCCGCGAACCGGCGGAAGTACGGGCCGAAGAAGAGGGAGCGCTCGGCCGTCAGCTCCCGTCTCCACCCGCGCGCCCAGTGCTAAGAGGCAGCGGCCTCGCGATGCGGCAGCTTCCAGTCCGGCCGCACGAAATGACACGTGTAGCCGTGTGGATAGCGCTGCAGGTAGTCCTGGTGCTCGGGCTCGGCCTCCCAGAAGGGGCCCGCCTCGCTCACCGCGGTCACGACCTTGGCCGGCCAGATGCCGGAAGCGTCGACGTCGGCGATGGTGTCCTCCGCCACCTGGCGCTGCTCATCGGTCGTGTAGAAGATCTCCGAGCGGTAGCTGGAGCCGATGTCGTTGCCCTGACGGTCCTTCGTCGTCGGGTCATGGATCTGGAAGAAGAACTCGAGGATGTCCCGGTATGAGATCCGCTCCGAGTCGAAGACGATCTCCACGGCCTCGGCATGGCCGGGATGGTTTCCGTAGGTCGGGGTCGCGTTCTCTCCGCCGGTGTAGCCAACGCGGGTCGAGACGATGCCGTCCCGGTTGCGAAGCAGCTCCTGAACCCCCCAGAAACAGCCTCCCGCGAGAATCGCGGTCTCGGTGTTGTTCGTCACGGCGCGGCTCCTTCCGTAGAGGTCACTTGCCTTCTTGCCGTAATCCACAGTCCATCGTAGACCCGCTTCGTTACCGCTCCCCGTGGCGGCGCACGGCCTGGTGGACGATCTCCTTGTCGTGCTCGTAGGTGAGCAGCCTGTCGGCCTCCTCCGGGCTCACCCAGCGAAGCTCGTCGACCTCGCCGTGCGGCGCGAACTGCCCCTCGACCGGCTCCATCAGCCAGTAGCGGACGAGCTTGCGGCGCGACTTCCGGTCCCGGTAGGAGACCCGCTCGAGCTCGTCGAGGGGCCGCGCGCGGTAGCCGGTCTCCTCCTCGACCTCGCGGAGGGCGGCCTCCTGCCACCCCTCCCCCTCCTCGAGCTTTCCTTTCGGGAGCGACCAGTCCATGTACTTCGGCCGGTGGATCACCGCAATCCGCGGGCCGTCGTCGCTCCTCGAGATCAGGACGCCGCCGGCCGCCGCGATCTCGGGCTTGCCATCCCCGATCTCGAAGTCCTCGCGTGTCACCGCCGCAGCCTATCCGTGGCCGCCGACCGCGCTAGTCAGCCGCCGCGAAGCGGCGAAGCGCCTCCTTGCCGCCCCCGATCAGTGGCTCGCCGTGAGCGAAGAGCAGGTTGTCGAAATCGCGGTCGAGAAGCGCCGAGTAGGCGCTGCGCAGGCCGGACTTCACGGCCTTCGGCTCGTCGCCGAGAAGCCAGTCGGCGAAGAAGCCCATACGCCCCTCGTAGTGACGGATGCCGTCCGCGATCGCAAGCGCCTCCGCGTCCTCGATGAGCAGCGCGCTCTCGTCCGGGCAGATGGCGCCCACCTCCAGCGCCTGGATCCCGGGGGCTACCTGGTCGCCGAAGTCGAAGCCCTCCACCGATGGGCCCTTCTCGAACTCGTGCAACCCCGGCTTGGAGCATTCGACCACGCAGCCGAAGCGCTCCGCGAAGCGCACGGCGTGCCGCAGGTGATGGCGATTGCTGAGCAGGAAACGCTCCGGCGGATCCTCAGCGAACGCCTCGAGACCCTCTTCCGGAAGCAGTGCGTCGATCACCGCGCGCGAGGGGCGCACCCAGTACGAGCTCACCAGGCTTCCGGTGTTCGGGTGCTCGGCCGTCCAATGCCAGATGCCGGGCAGGACTTCCTCCATGCGGCCACCTATACCCCGAATACCATCGCCCTGTGCGCACGCTCGGGATCGATCTCGCTGCGCAGCCCGCCAACACCAGTGCGTGCACCGTCGAGTGGGGGCCGGGACGGCCGCTCGTCTCCGAGGTTCGCTCGGGACTGGACGACGAGACCCTCCTGGACGCGATCCAGCGCGCCGACAAGGTCGCCGTCGACGCTCCCTTCGGCTGGCCGGACGAGTTCGTCGACGCGGTGACGGCTCATCGCAATCGCGCGGGCTGGCCGGGCGCGGGCGAGGACCAGGACATCTACCGCTTCCAGCTCAGCTTCCGGGCCACCGACCGCCGGCTGATCGAGCATGGTGCCCGCCGGCCTCTGAGCGTCTCGACCGACCTGATCGGCGTGGTCGCCATGCGCTGCGCCTACCTCCTCGACCGTCTCGCCGCGATCGCGGAGCCGGTCGACCGCGTGGGGTCGGGCAAGGTCGTCGAGGCGTACCCAGCACCGGCGATGACCTCCTGGGGTCTGTCGGCGACCGGCTACAAGAGCCGGGTCGGCGCCAGCCGCCTTCCCCAGCTGCTCTCGGGACTCGAGGAAGGCCTGGGCGGTCTCGAGCTGAGAGTGCAGCACCGGGAGTTGATCGGGTCGGACCACAACTGCTTTGACGCGCTGGTCTGCTCCCTGGTCGCCCGCGCGGCGGCCCTCGGCCTCACGCAGCCACCGGACCCGGGCGAGGAAGCCGACCGCGCGACCCGCGAGGGTTGGATCCACTTGCCGACGAATCCCCTCCCCCACCTGCTGGAGACATGAGTGACGCGAGGGCCGACGCGCTTTCCCTCCGTGCCGTCTTCGGTGAGATGTTCACCGTCTACGGCCGCCACTGGAGGTTCCTGATTCCGGCGGCGATCGTGATCTTGCTGCCGCAGTCCGTTCTCGACACCTTGTTAGAGGGCGGCAATCTCGACGGAATTCGCGACGCGAAGAACCTCGCGCTCCTCGGCGCCATCCTGCTTACGAGCGCCATCAATCTCCTGGGCCAGGCGATCTACGCGGGACTGACAGCCGCCGCCGACATCGATTGGCGGGCGGGGAGGCCGCTGCCGCCACTCTCGACCTTGATCCGGTCGCTTCCCATCGGCGGCCTGATCGTGCTCGACCTCCTGCTCAGCCTCGGCTTCGCGCTCGGGATCCTGCTGCTGGTGGTGCCCGGCCTGGTCTTCCTGGCCTACGTCGGGATCTCGCCGGCGGTGATGAAGCTGGAGCAGCGCGGACCTCTGGATGGGATGAGGCGAAGTGTCGAGCTTGTCCGCGGAAACTTCCGCCGGGTGTTCCTGATCGTCATCGGGGTCATCCTGTTCACCGAGCTCGCCGTGCAGGCGATCGCCCTCCCCTTCCACGGCTTCGAGGTGGAGCTCGCGGTGGACCTGGTCGCCGAGGGCCTGCTCCAGCCACTCGAGGGCCTCGCCGTCGTCATCGTCGCCATCCGCCTTCTCGAGCTGCGCGGCGAGGCGCAGGCCCCCGCCGCGATGGCGCGGACGTTGGTGGGCGAGCACGACTGATCGGCCTGGAGAAGGAAAACGGGCCGCCCCCCTAGGGCGGCCCGTATGAGTCGAATCGGCGGGCGGATTTTCCCTGCGCTTCTTGGTTCCAACTCCCCTTGCTGAGGAGCATTCTTTCCGCCGGCCGAGCGTGCGTCATCGGGGCGAATTGCGGGATTTGAGTACGTAGTTCTCCCCACCAAGGAAAAGGGCCGGAGCGGCTTGCTCCGGCCCTTTGGCCTTCCGGCCAACTGCGGGGCGCGGTGGACGCGCCCTCGCGAGTGATCTAGGCGGGCGGTCAGTCGTCGGGATCGCGGTCCTTGCCGACCGTGTCCTTCACCTTGTCGGCCAAGTCTCCGACCTTGTCCTTGACGCTCGAAGTGGCGCGGTCGACCTTACCCTCACGCTTCAGCTCGTCGTCATCGGTCAGGTCCCCGGCCGCCTGCTTCGCGCGACCCTTGGCCTCATCGATGTTCTCACCCATGTTCGATCGTCTCCTTTGTCGGTTCGATCGTCTGATTTGCGGGTCCCCCTTCAGGTACCCGTCCCTCACTGCAGAAAACGGACGTGACAGCGGCGTCGGCGCACGCCATGATCAGCACATGAGCAAGGCGACCAGGGAGCGGCTGAGTCAGGACGATGCCCAGATCCTGCGCCTGGAGTCCCCCGTCATCAAGGGCCATACGGGGAAGGTCCTGATCGTCGCGCCGGGCTCTGATGGCCGCGCGCTCTCGGTTGAGCGCCTGCGTGAGCAGGTCGGCACGCGCATGGACACGTTTCCCAGGCTGGGCCAACGAGTGGAGGAGCCCCGCCTCGGGCTCGGGCGGCCGGCCTGGGTGGAGGCTCCGGAGGTCGATCTTCGCTGGCACGTCGCGGAGCCCGATCGCGCGGACCCGCTCTCGGATGAGGAGCTCCGCCGAGCCGTCGGGGAGCTGCTCTCCGAGCGCCTCGACCACACCCGCCCTCTCTGGCGCCTCGATGCGCTGCCCCTGACCGGCGAGCGGGTCGCACTGGTGGTCCGCATCCATCACGCGATGGCGGATGGCGTGAGCGCCATTCGGTTGCTCTCGGGTCTGCTCTGGGACGCCGACCGCGAACCTGCGCCCGCGAACGGGCATCCATCGCCTCGCGGGACCGGTCCACGCTCTGGGGCCGGCGGGGGCCGCACGGCCGCACCCCCCGCGGCCGAGGCGCGAGTCCTCGTGCGCCTCCCGGCCGCCCTCTGGCGAGAGCTTCGACCTGGCCGGGACACGAAGCTCGACCAGCACATCGGCCCGGCTCGGGAGGTGGCCTGGACGAGCTTCCCGCTCGAGCGGCTGAAGCGGATCGAGCGCGGCGTCGGCGATGGGGCGACCATTAACGACATCGTCCTCGCCGTCGTCAGCGGCGGGCTGCGCCGCTGGCTGCCGCGAACGGGCGGGATCGCCGAGGATCTCAAGGTGCAGTGCCCGGTCTGCCTGCACGCGCGCGAGGAGGACGCGTCCGAACTCGGTAACCGCGACTCCTTCATGAACCTCGATCTGCCGATCTCCGAGCCCGATCCCGCGGCCAGGCTGCGCCTCATCCACACGGAGACGAGCGAGCGGAAGCTCGAGCACGACGCCGACACGCTCTACGCCTTCTTCCACGCCCTCGGCCGCTTCCGGCCGCTCTACCGTGGCGTCACCAGGCTCACCGCGGGCCCGCGGGAATTCGCCCTCTCGGTCTCGAACGTCCCCGGCCCGCGGCAGCGGCCCCTGGTGCTCGGCCATGCCGTCGAGCAGTTCAGCTCCTTTGCGGAGCCGGCGGACCGCCACGCTCTGCGGGTGTCGATCGTCTCCCTTGGGGGCGAGCTCGCGTTCGGGCTTTGCTCGGACCCGGAGGCGATCTCGGACCTGGACGGGCTCCGCGGCGCGCTCGCCGATTCGATCGGGGAGCTGGAGGTGGCCGTCTGATGGCAGCACGCACGAAGAAGCTCGCGGAGTACGAGCGCAAACGTGACTTCTCGAAGACCAAGGAGCCGAGCGGCAAGGGCAAGAAAAAAGGCAAGGCGCGCCGGCAGCACCCGCGCTTCTCCTTCCAGAAGCATTCGGCGACGTCAGAGCACTACGACCTGCGGCTCGAGGTCGACGGCGTGCTGGCCTCGTGGGCGATCCCCAAGGGGCCCTCGCTCGATCCCAGGGACAAGCGACTGGCAATGCGCACCGAGGACCACCCGATGGAATACCTCGAGTGGGAGGGCGTGATCGCGGAGGGCTCCTACGGCGCGGGCCCGATGATCGTTTGGGATCGAGGCGTCTTCCAGAACATCTCGGAGACCAAGCGCGGCGAGCCGATGGACCTGGACGAAGCGATCGAGAAGGGCGACGTGAAGATCTTCATGCTCGGCGAGAAGATCAAGGGCGCCTACGCGTTGGTTCGCACCGGACCGGCGGGTGACCGCGAGAAATGGCTCTTCATCAAGAAACGCGACGAGGGCGCGGACGCCCGCCGCAAGCCGACCTCCTCGCAGCCGGAATCGGTGCTGAGCGGCCGGACGATCGAGGAGGTCCTCGAGGAGGAGGCCGAGCCCGGCCAGTTCGAGCGGCACCGCGCCCGGCGGCGGGCCCGGCGCTAGGCTGATCGCATGGCCACCGCGGCCGAGGCACGGACGCTGCAGAACTACATCGCGGGACGCTGGGTCGAAGCCGCGACGAGCGAATCGCTCGACGACCGCGACCCGGCGACCGGCGAGGTGGCCGCGCGCGTTCCGCTCTCCGGAGCCGCCGAGGTCGATGCAGCGGTCCGCGCAGCCAGCGACGCGCAGCCGGCCTGGCGGGCGGTCCCGCCGCCAGAGCGAGCCCGGGCCGTCCTTGCGCTCCGGGACGCGTTGATTCGAAATCGCCAGGAGATCACCGCGCTCGTCACCGCCGACATGGGCAAGACGCTCGCCGACGCGGACGGCGAGGTCGGCCGGGGGATCGAGTCAGTCGAGTCGGCGGCGGCGATCCCCCATCTGCTCAAGGGCGAGACGCTCGAGGGCGTCGCGACGGGACTCGACGTCGAGCTGGTCCGGCAGCCCGTCGGCGTGGTCGCCGCGATCACCCCCTTCAACTTCCCGGCGATGATCCCGCTCTGGTTCCTCCCCTACGCGATCGCCTGCGGCAACGCCTTCCTGCTCAAGCCGTCGGAGCGCGATCCCCGACCGTCCCAGCGGATCTGCGAGCTGATCGACGAGGAGGAGATCTTTCCGCCCGGCGTCGTCAACCTGATCCACGGCGGCCGCGAGGCGGTCGAGGCGATCCTCGATAACGATGGCGTCGACGCCGTCTCCTTCGTCGGCCAGGCCAGGACTGCGCGGCTGATCGCGACCCGCTCGGCCGAGACGGGCAAGCGCGTGCAGGCGCTCGGCGGCGCCAAGAACTCGATGATCGTCGCCGAGGACGCGGACCTGGAGAGCGCGGTCCCGGCGATCATGGGCTCGGCCTTCGGCGCCGCCGGCCAGCGCTGCCTCGCCGGCTCGGTCTGCGTGATCGCCGGCGACGAGAGCCGCCAGGCCGAGGTGAGAGAGGCACTCGCGTCTGCGGCCGCGGGGCTCAACACCGGGCCGGGCGCGGACCCCGGCACCGACGTCTGTCCGATGGTCGCACCGGAGGCACGGGAGCGGGCCGAGGCCGCCGTCGCGACCGCTGAGTCCGATGGCGCCACCATCCTGCTGGACGGCCGGATCGGTGGCGGAGAGGCCGGCGCGATGCTCGGGCCCACGCTCGTCGAGGTCAGCGACCCGGAGTCCGAGCTGGCGCGCGAGGAGATCTTCGGGCCGGTGCTGGCCCTGGTCTCCGCGCCCGATCTCAAGGCCGCGATCGACTTCGCCAACGGCTCCCGCTATGGCAACGCGGGCTCGATCTTCACCACATCCGGCGCGGCCGCGCGCGCCTACCGCTGGGGCATCGAGGCGGGGATGCTCGGCGTGAACATCGGCGTTCCCGCGCCGGTCGCCTGGTTCCCCTTCTCGGGCTGGAAGGACTCGATCGACGGCGACCTGCACGCCAACGGCAAGGACGCCGTCGACTTCTACACACGGAAGAAGGTCGTGACCAGCCGCTGGTAGCTGGCTTCGCCCTCAGATCGCGGCGACGAGCGGCCGCCCGGGACAACCGCTCGGGCTTCGCCCTCGCTCACAGTGGAGCGGCCTGGTCGCCGCTAGCGCGGCTCGGGCCAGCGGGACTCGACGATCGAAACGACGGCTCCCTGCGGGTCGACGAGCGTGGCGATGCGCCCCGCCGGGACGTCGATCGGGCCGAACCCGAGCCGTGCGCCGTGTGAGCTCGCGCGCTCGATCGCATCATCCGTGTTCTCGACCTCGAAGTAGACCTGCCAGTGGGGCGGCATTTCGGCCGGCAGGTCCGCGGTGATCGCCATGACTCCGCCCAGCCCCTCGGGCCAGCGCTGGCCTTCGACGTGCCACATCTCGATGCCCGGTGGGGCGGCCTCGTTGTGCGTCGCGCTCCAGCCGAAGACCGCTTCGTAGAACGCCTTGGCGCCCTCGAGGTCGCGCGTCATCAGGTTGCTCCATCTCCACGCGCCGGGCTCGTTGACCACCTGCGCACCGGGGTGGCGTTCCTGCTGGACGATGCCGATGAAGGCCCCCTCCGAATCGCGGAGCATCGCGACGCGGCCGGCCTCGTTCGGCAGGTCAACGGGCCCGAAGAACACACTGCCTCCAGCTTGCTCGACCTTCCCAGCGGTCGCGTCGGCGTCCTCGACCTTTATGTAGCTGGCCCAGGCCGAGTGCCCGTCGTCCGACTGAACCGGCCTGATCCCAGCCACCATCTTTCCGCCCTTCGTGAGGAAGCCGTACCCACCGGTCTCCTGGGGGTTCCCGGGTGCGGTCTCGGCCTCGACCCCGAGCAGCTCGTTGTAGAACGCCTTCGCCCCCTCCGGATCGGTGGTGGCGAGATCGACGCAGCAGAACTCTCCCGATGCGTACTCCGTCCGCTCGCTCATGGTGGGCGTGCTTTTATCGCTTTCGTCGCGCGCCCGCGAGCACGACGCGCGCCACGAGATCCGGGTCGTCCCAGGTGGGGACATGACCGCAGCCGGGGAGCGCGACCTGCTCGACCCGCTTCGGCAGCGCCTTGGCCGGCAGGGGCCGGTTCCGGACCAACGTGTCGTGCTCGGCCCAGGCGAGGGTGATCGGCACCTTGATGGCCTCGAGCTCCTCGATCCGGCCGGCCCGCATCAGCGCGCTCGCCTCGTCGTAGGCGGGCGCCGTCACGTAGGCGCTCGCGATCGCCTCTGCCTCGCCGGGGCTGAGCCGCTCGGGCCGGTAGATGAAGCGGCCGAGGGTCTCGCGGCGGCCCCGAGCGGTGTGCATCACGGGACGGAACAGAGGCCGGAGCGCGCGTCCGCGGCGGCGCGCTCGCGCGATCCGCCGGTTCGACGGATCCGGCGAGCGCCTCCAGAAGCCCGCCGGGCAGAGGGCCACCGCCGCGGTGACGCCGCCCTGGCGGGCGCACTCGATCGCGACCCAGCCGCCGAGAGAGATCCCCGCCATCGCCGGCTTGCCGTCGATGCCCAGGGCGTCGTAGAAATCGAGCACGGCGGTCGCCAGGTTCGCCGCGCGGGGCGAGACGCCCTGGGGCAGCTCCGGTGAGTCCCCGAAACCCGGCATGTCGACCGCGATCACCTCGCGCTCGGCGGCCAGCCGGTCCAGGACAGGGGACCACTGGGCGAGGGAGCCGCCCAGGGAGTGGAGCAGTACGAGCGGTTCCCCTCGGCCCCTTCGTACGTGGTTCAGCCAGGCCACTCCGAGAGTGGAGCGGAGTTCATCCGTCATAGCTCCAGGTCGTACTCCACGTACGCGTCCGACTCGGCCCCGGTGCGGTTGTAGACCTTCTGCGCGCGGTGGTTGTCCGGCGCGGTGAGCCATTCCATCGCCGGCATGCCCAGCTCGCGACAGCGCTCGGCACAGATCTCGATCAGACCGTCGGCGATGCCGCGTCCCCGCGCCGCCGGGTCCACGAAGAGGTCCTCGAGGTAGCCGATCCGCGCCGCCTTCAGGCTCGACCACTTCCAGTCGAGGGTCGCGAAGCCGACCAGCTTGCCGCCATCGCGTGCGATGAAGACCGCGCCCTGACTCGGCTCGGAGATCAGCGTCTCGAACATCCGGCGGATCCCCTCCTCGTTCGGCTCCGTCTCGTAGAACTCGCAGTACGCCCGGATCAGGGGCAGCATCTCCTCGATCTCCTCGGTCCGCGCGAGGCGTATCTCGACTCCGACCGCGAGCCGGCGCGGCCCCTCGGCGACGGGTTCCTCTGCCATGGACCGATACTAGGCTCTCGGCCGTGTCCGCCCGCAGACTCGGCTGCCTGTTTGCGATTGGCGCTCTCCTGGTCACGGGCTGCGGCGAGGACGGCGCCGGCGAGGGGACGACGCTCGAGAACGCGGAGGGGATCACGCGGCAGATCGCAGGCGGCTGGACCGCGACGCTCCATCAGCAGGGCCTGGCGCCCTTCAAGGCCGCTGTCGATATCTCGGCGTCTGGTACGGGCCGGGTGGCCTACACCGGTATCGAATGCGGAGGCGAATGGAGCCTCCACGGGGTCGACCAGTCAATGCCGCCCCGTTACCTCTTCACCGAGGAGATCAAGGAGGGCGCGGGGGGGAACTGCAAGGGGACGGGCACGGTGTCGCTCTCCCCGATACAACGCCACTCGCCGAATGAGCCGGCCTACACCCGGCTCAACTACAGCTTCACCGGCGGCGGCGTCACCAGCCGCGGGCTGCTTCGCCGAGTCCACCCCGCGGACCTCCTGGCCATCTTCCGGCAGGCCGGCGTAAGCCGACCGTAGGCGTTGCCACTTTCCGCACCCCCAAACGGTGTGGAGAGTGGCGAGAGCGGTGATTTCTTGTCCAGGAACGGGGCGACCGGCCGCGAATAGAGAGGGTCGGCATGCCTCAAATCGACTCACCCGCGCGCGTGATCGCCCGCAACGTGCTCGTCGTCGCGGGCGTCGTGCTGATCCTGTACCTGCTCTACCTGCTGCGCAGGCCGATCAGCTGGCTGATCATCGCCGCGTTCCTGGCCATCGCCCTGGCCGGCCCGGTCAATTTCTTTCAGCGCTACATGAAGCGGGGGCTGGCGATCGCCCTGGTCTACCTGGGCCTGCTCGCGATCCCGATCGGTCTCGGAGCCGTGCTGATTCCCCCAATCGTCAACCAGATCTCAGACGTCGCGACCAACGCCCCGAGCTACGTCAACGACGTCGAGGACTACGTCGAGAAGAACAAGACGCTGAACGACCTGAACGAGAAGTACGACATCACCCAGAAGCTCTCGGACGAGGCCGACAAGCTGCCCAGCAAGGCGGGGGATGCCGCCAAGGTGCTGCGCGACATCGGCTTCGGACTGGTCAGCTCGATCTTCGCCGGCGTGACCATCCTGATCCTGAGCATCTTCATGGTGGCCGCCGGGCCGAGATGGGTGGAGGGCTTCATCCGCATGCAGAGACCTGAACACGCGGAGCGAATCGAGCGGACCCTGCGGCGGATCGCCAACGCGGTCGGCAACTACGTCGGCGGCGCGCTCCTGCAGGCGACGATCGCCGGCTTCGCCGCCTTCGTCATGCTCAAGATTCTCGGCGTCCCCTTCGCGGGTCCCCTCGCGGTGGTCATCTTCGTCTTCGATCTGATTCCAGTGATCGGGGCAACGATCGGGGCCGTCCTCGTCGGGATCGTCACCGCCTTCGTCAACTTCCCGGTCGCCCTGATCATCTGGGCGGTCTTCGCGATCGTCTACCAGCAGGTCGAGAACTATCTGATCCAGCCCCAGATCCAGAAACGGGCGACGAAGATCGAGGCCTTCATCGTCCTGGTCGCCGTCCTCTTCGGCAGCACCCTGTTCGGGATACTCGGTGCGATCCTCGCGATCCCGATCGCGGCTTCGATCCAGATCGCCGTGACGGAGTACCGGGAGTATCGCCGCGAGGTCGCGGCGGCGGAGCAGGAGGCCGGCGGACCGACCCCGGCACCGCCGCCCGAGGGACCGACGCCGGCCCCGGAAGCGACCTAGCGCTCAGCCACCGGCTCGGGCGCCTCGGACTCCTCGGAGACGCTCTCGAGCGCTCTCTGGAGAATGTCGCGAAGGGCCTTCTGGTCCTTCTCCGACAGCGAGGCGATTGCCGGCGGCGGCTCGGCCATCCGCCTCGTGATCTGGGTTCTCAGCCACTCCCCGTCCTCGGTGAGGACCAGGAGCTTCACGCGCCGGTCCCCCTCCGCAGCCTCGCGGCGGACCAGCCCTCGCTCCTCGAGCCGGTCGACGATGCCGGTGACGTTCGAGTTGTCGCAGAAGAGGGAGTTGGCGAGGTCGCTCATCTTCTGCGGACCGCCGCCCAGGATTCGCAGCGCGATCATCTGCTGTGGGGCGAGATCGTACTCCCCGCCCGTGCTCAGGAAGCGTCGCTTGTTGCTGACCATCATCCAGTGCATCAGGCTCCACGCCTCGCTGCCCGGATCGGTCCGGCCGGCCTCTCCCGCGAGCCACGAGCCCGGTCCAGGCCAGGCGCTGCTGCTCTTCTCAGCTTGGACTCCTCCCTTGATGCCGGTCATAGAATATCACGATACTGGCACTCCGCGATATTTGCAAGCTTCAACTATCTCTGTCATACTGCCGCCCGTCTTCACACGACGCGAGCCGGAGGGGGAACCCGGATGCCGAGCAGCAACGGAGTGCCGACGGAAGCCAACGGAATCGAGGTGAGCGGGCTCGTCCGCGAGTTCAAGGGCGGGGTCCGCGCGGTCGACGAAATCGACCTCCAGGTTCGCCCGGGAGAGATCTACGGGTTTCTCGGCCCGAACGGCGCCGGGAAGTCCACCACGGTCCACATGCTGACCACCCTCCTCCCTCCCACCGCCGGGTCCGCACGAGTGGCGGGCCACGACGTGGTCGAGGACGGCGCCGCCGTCCGCGACGCGATCGGCGCCGCCCTACAGGAGGCGGCGCTCGACCCGAACCTCACCGCGCGGGATCACATGCGCCTCCAGGGCGCGCTGCACGGCATGTCCAAGGCCGATCGCACCAGGCGCGGCGACGAGCTGATCGAGCGGGTCGGCCTCTCCGACGCGGCCGATCGCAGGGTGGGCGGCTACTCCGGCGGCATGAAGCGACGACTCGACCTGGCGCTCGCGCTTCTGCACGGTCCGCGGGTCCTCTTTCTCGATGAGCCCACCACTGGCCTGGACATCCAGAGCCGCACCGCCCTCTGGGACGAGGTCGCCCACCTCTCGAGGGACGAGGGGATGACGGTGTTCCTCACCACCCAGTACCTCGAGGAGGCCGATCAGCTCGCCGACCACCTCGGCATCATCGATCACGGCAGGATCGTCGCCGAAGGCACGCCGGATGCGCTGAAGGCCGAGGTGGGACGCCCAACCGTCGAGGTGGTCCCCGCCGACCATGCGGAGCGCGACCGAGCGGCCGACTTGCTCCGTCCGTTCGGAGAGCTCGTGCCCGGGACCCCCCAGGGCGCGGCGGTCCGGCTCGATCACGACGGCGGGGAGCGGCTCGCGGACATCATCCGCACCTTCGACCAGGCCGACGTGAAGGTGGCCAACCTGGAACTCCACGAGGCGAGCCTCAACGACGTGTTCCTGACCAAGACCGGCCGCTCGCTCGAGGGTGCCCAGCGCGAGGCCGCGGAGGAGGGCGATACCGGAGAGCAGCCTGCACTCGAGGGGGCGCCGGCCTGATGGAGGTTGCCACCGCCGCCGCCCCACCCCTCGCGGTCCGCCGCGAACGACCCTCGATCTGGACGCAGGCGCCGGAGCTGGCGCGCCGTTCGATCATGAGGACGCTCCGCCAGCCGGCGGCGGTCATCCCCGCGACCACCTTCCCGCTGATGCTGCTGGCGATCAACTCGGTCGGGCTGAAGTCGGCGACCTCGCTGCCGGGCTTCCCGACGAACTCCTACGTCACCTTCGCTCTCGCGTTCGCCTTCATCCAGGCCGGCGTCTTCGCGGTCATCGGGACCGGCCAGAACCTCGCCGAGGACAATCAGGGCGGTTTCTTCAATCGCCTGCAGCTCACCCCGATCAACCCCGCGGCACTGGTTGCAGGACAACTGGCGGGCACCCTCGTCCTGGGCCTCTTCCAGGCGGCGACCTACATCTCCGTCGGCCTGATCGCCGGCGCGCATATCGAGGCGGGCTTCGGCGGCGCCCTGGTCATGGTGGTCCTGTCGATCGTGATCTGCCTCGCGTTCGGCTCGATCGGGCTCGCGATCGGGATGCGCGTGGACGCGCCGGAGAAGGTGCAGAGCGTCTTCCCGCTGCTCTTCGTCTTCCTCTTCCTCAGCTCTATGAGCCTGCCGCGGAACCTGATCCAAACGGACTGGTTCCGCGAGATCGCCACCTATAACCCGGTGAGCTACATGGTCGAGGGCCTGCGCAGCCTCCTGATCGCAGGCTGGGATGGCGAGGCCCTCGCCCTCGGGTTCGGCTGCGCGCTCGGAATCCTGGCTCTAGGGCTGACCGTCGCCTCGCTCGGGCTCAAGGAGAGGATGGTCCGGACATGAGGCGCTACCTCTCCGTCGCCGGCGGCCTCGCGTGGCGGCTCCTGCACACCCTGGTCACGAACCCGCTGCTCTTCCTGCCGCCGATGCTGATGCCGATCTTCTTCTTCACCGCCTTCGCCGGCGGTCTCTCGGCGATCAGCAATGCCCCCGGCTTCGACTACGGCCCCGGCTATACCTCGTTCGTCTTCGCCTTCGTCCTCTGCCAGAGCGCCGCGTTCGGGGGCGTCTTCAGCGGCTTCTCCATCGCCGCCGACTTCCAGTTCGGCTTCGGCCGGCGGCTGATGCTGGCGACCCCGCACCGCACGGCCTTGATCCTCGGCTACGGCGTCGTCGCGATGATCCGTGCGGCCGTCACCCTCACGGCCGTCACCCTGATCGGACTCGCCGTCGGGATGAACATCCACGGCGGCGGGCTCGACCTCTTCGGGATGTACGCGCTCGCCGCGATCATCAACGTCAGCGGCCTGCTCTTCGCGGCCGGCGTCGCCCTGCGGTTCCGCAGCCTTCAGGCCACCCCGTTGATGCAGGTTCCCGTCTTCCTCTTCCTCTTCCTGGCCCCCGTCTACGTCCCGCGCGATCTACTGGGCGGCTGGGTGCATGCTGTGGCGCCCTTCAATCCCGCCACCCACGTGATGGAGACCGTCCGCGACCTGATCGCCGGGACGGGCTCCGAGTACCTGGCGACGCTGGGAATCATCGCCGCGCTGCTGGCCGCGATGTTCGCCTTCGCGATCACCGGGCTGCGGCGGGCCGAGGCGGCGGGATAACCAGGTCTAGAGCCGCTCGGCGATTCGCGAGTCGGCTCGGCGCTTGGCGCCCTCGCTGACCAGCTTGCCCCAGCGGCTCCGGTTTCCGGCCACCCAGCGGTAGGCCCTTTGAGTCGCGCGCGGAGCCCGCGAGGTGAGCGCCGCAAGCGGCCGGGCGCCGGGCAGCAGGCGGAAGAGGCCGGGAAACGCGTCGCCGGCCGAGCTTACCCCGCCACCGGCGTCGACGAGGTGCCAGGAGGCCAGGCGCTGCGCCTCGGGCATCCCCTCGAGCAGGCGATCCGCCTCCTCGGACTGGATCGCGACCGGCCGGAGCGAGCGGTGGCGGTCCCAGCCGAGCACCTTGCCGAGGCACCAGCGGCAGAAGCCGCAATCGCGGTCGTAGAGGAGCGTCGCTTTGGACATGTGATCAGGCGGAGATCGTCTGATACCGGTATCCCAGCACGGGCACGTGGCGCTTATCAATCTGAAGGGAATCGGCCCTTCCAAATCACGACCAGGAATGGATCAGCTCGGGGGACAGGATTCGCAGGCGGCGGTCTTCGCCGCAGACGGCAAGGCGCGGTACCGATTGGTGCGAGCGGCTGTGGCAGCTGGCGTTGCGCTGCTCGCCGCTTGGCTGATCGCGCTTGCCCTCGGGGTGCTCGGCGGCTTCGGCTCCCTCCCCGGCCTCCCGGAAACGCCGGAAACGCAATCGAGTGGGTCGAACGCCGCGCGCTCTCAGGCCGAGCGGGTACGGCGCCCAGAGGCCGAGCCCCCCCGGGCGCCCTATCCGAGCGCGCGCCCAATCGAGCACTCCCTACGGTCGTCCGCCCCAGTACCCGCGAGCCGGGTCCGGAGTCCGAGCCGACCGCAGAACTCGCCTCCGAAGACGACCCCCAAGGCCCCGGTCTCGCCGAGCAGTACGGCGCCCACGGAGTCCGCGTCCAACAGTGGGCGTGGCCTGGGAAGCGACGCCAAGACGACGACGACGACCGGCAAGCCGGCCGGATCGCCGGGCAACGGCCCTGTCGGAGCGCCGGCCAAAGGACCCGACGGAAGCGGCGCGCCGGGCCAGCTGCGTTAGCGGGCGCCGGCAATGACAGTCGAGCGCGCCCGACTCCGCCGGCCCAGGAGCGAAAGAGGGCGCCGGCTCGCCCGTAAGATCGAGCGTCCGCCGGCCCACTGGTTCATGCTCGGGCTCTTCGTCGGCACCCTGATCCTTTTGCTCCTGGCCAAGGGGCTCACAGTGCACACGACGGGGGCGAGCGGGACGCCCCCAGTGTCGGCCGACCGCTCGCGGGCCCTGCCGACGAACGACGCCCTGTTCGTCGCCGGTCCAGACAGCAAGCTCGTTCCGAGGGATATCCACGTCGGCCGCCGCATCGCCCTCACCTTCGACGATGGGCCGGACCCGCGCTGGACGCCTGAGATCGCCGACACCCTCAAGCGGCTTCATGTGCCGGCCACCTTCTTTGCAGTCGGGGAGCACGTGATCGAGCATCCGAGGGTCGTCGCCGATCTCCATCGCGACGGCTTTGAGCTCGGCAACCACACCTTCAGCCATGCTGACCTCGCCGGTGCTGGGCATTTTCGGGACCTCCAGATATCGCTGACCGAGAGCGCGATCTCGGGCGCCGCCGGGGTGCGTCCCCGTTTCGTCCGACCGCCCTACTCGGCCACCACGGCCGCCGTCGATCCCGAGCAGGAGCGTGCCTACGCCGAGATCGCCCGACACGGCTACGTGATCGCGCTGGCGAACTACGACGCGGAGGACTGGAGACGGCCGGGGGTCGAGGCGATCGTCCGCAACGCCACGCCGCCGGGAAAGCGGGGCGGCGTCGTCCTGCTGCACGACGGCGGAGGAGACCGCTCCGAGACCGTCGCGGCGCTGCAGCGGTTGGTCCCCGAGCTTCGGGCGCGCGGCTTTGCGTTCGTCGGCCTGAACACCATGCTCGGCGCCGGTGTGAGCCAGACCGATCCCCCGGCCACCAGCGCTCAGCGGCTCCGCGGAGACATGCTGATCGCCTCGCTCACCGTCGCCCGCCTGCTCACTGACCTGCTCACCCTGTTGCTCATCCCGGTCGCGATCCTGGCGATCATGCGGGCGGTGGCTGTGGTGGGCCTCGCTCGCCTCCACTCCGCTCGGCAGCGCCGCCAGCCCCGCCCCGAGAAATTCCGGCCGCCGGTCTCGATCGTAGTCCCCGCCTATAACGAGGCCGCCGGAATCGCGCAGGGGGTCCGGTCCCTCGCCTCCTCCGATTACCCCGAGTTCGAGGTGATCGTCGTCGATGACGGCTCGACCGACGGCACCGGAGATCTGGTCGATTCCCTCGGGCTGTCCAGCGTGCGAGTGATACGCGAGCCGAACCGGGGCAAGGCGGAGGCCCTCACCACCGCGGTCGCGGCGGCCCGGCACGACCTGATCGCCGCCGTCGACGCCGACACCGTCTTCGAGCCCGGCACCCTCGCGGCGCTCGTTCGACCGTTCGCCGACCCGGGTGTCGGTGCGGTGGCCGGCAACACGAAGGTCGGCAATCGGCGCAGTCTGCTCGGTCTCTGGCAGCATCTCGACTACGTGACCGGCTTCAACCTCGACCGACGCCTCTATGACGTGCTCGGCTGCATGCCGACCGTGCCTGGAGCGGTCGGCGCGTTCCGCAGGAGCGCCCTGCTCGAGGCCGGTGGGTTCTCGAGCGACACGCTCGCCGAGGACACCGACGTCACCATCGCCCTCGGTCGCCGGGGCTGGAAGGTGGTCTACGCCGAGAACGCCAGGGCATTCACCGAGACACCAGCCTCCCTCAACGGCCTCTGGCGGCAGCGCTACCGCTGGTCCTTCGGCACGATGCAGTCGGTCTGGAAGCACAGGCGGGCGCTGCTCCGGCGCCGCGAGGGGCCGATCGGGACGATCGGACTGCCCTACCTGGTCCTGTTCCAGATCGCCCTGCCGCTGTTGGCACCGCTGATCGACGTCTTCGCCCTCTACGGGATCCTCTTCCTCGACCCCGTCCCCGTGATCGCCTACTGGCTCGGGTTCAACCTGCTGGTCATCGCACAAGGGGCGTACGCCTTCCACCTGGACCGCGAGCGGCCCTGGCCTCTCCTCGCCCTGCCGCTGCAGACCTTCGTCTACCGCCAGCTCATGTACCTCGTGGTGCTGCAGTCGGTGGCCAGTGCGATACAGGGCCTGCGGCTCCGCTGGCAGCACGTCGAGCGGAGCGGCGACGTCACGGTGGCCGCGCAGACCGAGCGGTAGATTCCACTTCGTGGCGACCGCAACCATTTGGGAGGAGATCGTCGACGCTCTCAACGCGGCCAACGGCGGCCCGCACCCCGGCCACCGCGCGGTTCACGCCAAGGGCACCGTTTGCAGCGGCACCTTCAGAGCCACTCCCGAGGCCAAGAGGCTCTCCCGCGCCGCACACCTGCAGGGCGATCAGGTCGAGACGACGATCCGCTTCTCCAACGCGAGCGGGGACCCGAACACCTCCGATGCGCACCCGATCGCGGGCCGCGGGATGGCCGTCAAATTCAACCTGCCCGATGGCGAGGCCACCGACCTCGTCGCGGTGCCGCTGGTCGTGTTCCTCGCACGGACCCCCGAGGACTTTCTCGAGATGACGCGGGCCCGCATCCCTGACCCCGAGACCGGTCAGCCCGACCCGGACAAGCTGGGCGCCTACATGGCTGAGCACCCCGAGTTCGGGGTGGCCGTGCAGAAGGGGCTGCCCAAGCTCGCGCCCACCACCAGCTTCGCCACCTCCGACTACCGCGCGCTGCACGCGTTCTGCCTGGTCAACGCGGACGGCGCGACCCATTGGGGTCGCTACACGTGGGAGCCGGAGGAGGGCCTTGACTACCTCACTGAGGAGCAGCGCGACGCCGCACCTCGCCATTACCTCCAGGAGGAGATCCGGCGCCGGCTCGCCGAGGGCATCGCGCGGTTCACGCTCGAGTTCACGCTGGCAAACGAAGACGACCCGCTCGATGACCCCACCGCCGAGTGGGAGGGCGAGCACGAGGTGGTCGAGCTCGGCGAGCTCGAGGTGATCGAGGTCGTCGAAGAGGCCGAGACGCCCGACAGTCCGATCGTGTTCGACCCGATGCGGCTCACCGACGGCATCGAGCCCTCCGCCGATCCGATCCTGACGGCGCGGCCGAAGGCCTACAGCGTCTCGATCGACCGCCGTTCAGGCGAGGGTGCGCCGTAGGCGCGAGGGTGCGCCGCAAGTCGCAACCCGTTTAGTGAGTGAGGCGCAACCCGTTTAGTGCTGGTCGTCGAAGCTGAGCCGGAAGGCCGGGTGATCCGGCGCCACCCGGCGAAGCTCGTCATCGGGCGCATCCGCGTCGATGCCCAGGAAGCCCTTCACCTCCCAGGCCCACTTCTCCATGTAGAGGCGGAGCAGCGGCAGCTTCTCGGAGTCCGGCACCTCCACGGCGTGGAAGCGACGCACCTTGCGGCCGCTGCGAAGCTCCCCTGCGCCGGCGGCCCGGAGGTTGCGGGCCCACTGTGTGTTCCCGCGGGGGGCCAACAGATAGGTGCGTTCGTCGATCTCGAACGGGTTCACCGGGTTGGTTCGTATCTCGCCGCTCTTTCGGCCGCGGACCGCGAGGGTCTGGGAGCCGGCAACACCGATGCCGAGCCGATGCAGTCCCTTGAGCAGCGGGTTGACGAGGTGCGCCGTGAACCAGTCGGGCTTCTTGTACGTCGGCTCAGCCACTCATCCAGGCTAGAGCAGCGTCCTTGATCCCGGCACTGCGTTTTCGGGGGTCTTGTGCGGGTAGGCGTGGGCCATGTCCACACTCGCAATCATCGTGATCGTCGTAGTCGCCCTGATCGTGCTGCTCTTTGTCGCCCGGATGGTCGCTCAACGGCGAAAGATCGCCCGGGAGCGTGAGCTGCGTAGGCGCGAGGTCGAGGCCGAGGGGCATCGCTCCATCGCCGAGGACCACCGGCAGAAGGCCGAGGAGCTTCAGGAGAAGGCTCAGGTTGCCGAGGAGCGGGCTACCCGGCATGAGGAGCGGGCGGACGAAGTCGCCCCGGACCGAGGCTGACCGTGTATCGACGCGGAGGTCCCGGCCTGCTCACGGTCATCTACCTGGTGATCGGGGTATTCGCCGCCGGCGACCACAACTACATCCATCACGACACCGTCGGCCAGGTCGTCTCGGCGCTCGCCGCCATCCTGCTCTGGCCTCTGGTCGTCTTCTTCGACATCAATCTGCACATCCACTGACGCCGGTCGTGCGAGCGAGTCGAGTAGCTTCCGCCGCGTGAGCGGCGGCACCGTCATCAGCTGGCCGGACGAGCACACGCCGGAACGCTCGGCCTTCCACGCTGTCAACGAGCTGCAGGTTCCAGCTGAGCCCCCGATCGTCTGGGAGTGGCTCTGCCGCCCTGACCTCTGGCCGTCCTACTACTCGAACGCGAAGCTCGTCAAGCAGCTATCCGGCCCCTGGCCGGAGCTCGGGCTGGGGAGCCGCTTTCGCTGGTGGACCTTCGGAGCCTTCGTCGCCTCGGAGGTCGTGGAGTACGAGCCGGCGGAGAGGATCTCCTGGGATGCGAAGGTCCTGGGCGGCCGCGGCTATCACGGCTGGCTGCTCAGGCCACAGGAGGGCGGCACCTTCGTCCGCACCGAGGAGACACAGAAGGGCCCTGGGATCCAGGTGGTCAAGCCGGCACTCCGCCCGATGATGGTTCGCCTCCACCAGCGCTGGCTGGAGGGCCTCTCCCGGGTCGCGGCCGGGGGGCCGCCTCCGGCCGCGTAGATTCTTCGCATGGCCGCAATCGACGACCTCCGACTCCGACTCCGCGAGATCCACGACCTGGGCCGGGCCGCCTCCCTACTTGCCTGGGACGAGCGGACGATGATGCCAAAGGGGGGCGCGGGGCCTCGGGCCGAGACGCTGGCGACCCTGGCGCGCGTCCGACACGAGATGTTCACCGCCGACGAGATCGGCCAGCTGATCGATCAGGCCCGCTCCGAGTCCGATTCGGATGCGCCGCCGGGCGAGTCGATCGACGCCGACCTCGTCAGGATCGTCGCCCGGGACTGGGAGAAGGCACGCCGCGTTCCCTCCGAGCTCCGCGCCGAGCTCGCGCGTGCGAGCTCGATCGCCGAGAACGCCTGGGTCGAGGCCAAGGAGCGCTCCGACTTCGGAATGCTCCTCCCCCACCTCGAGCGGAACGTCGAGCTGACCCGCCGCTTCGCCGAGTGCTACGAGGGATTCCCCGGCTTCAGCCAGACCTACGATGCCCTGCTCGACGAGTTCGAGCCGGAGATGACGACCGAGCAGATGCGTGTCGTGCTCACCGGCCTTCGAGAGGGACTCGTCCCGATGGTCGCCGAGGCGACGCAGAACGGCGCCGGACCGGAGGGCGACCCGTTCCGCGGCGAGTTCCCGCTCGACGTGCAGCGGGAGCTGATCAAGGGACTGATCTCGGAGCTCCCCTTCCCGGAGGACTCCTGGCGGCTCGACCCAACCGAGCATCCATTCGCCCTCTCGATCGCGCCGACCGATGTCCGGCTCACCACCCGCTACGACGACGACAACCTCTCGATGGCCCTGTTCAGCGCCATGCACGAGTCAGGCCACGGGCTGTACGAGGCCGGCGTCGATCCCGAGCTCGGCAGCACGCCGCTCTCGAACGTCCGATCGCTCGGCCTGCACGAGTCCCAGAGCCGGCTGTGGGAGAACTGGGTCGCGCGCGGGGAGCCGTGGCTCGAGCGCCACCTCCCCACCCTGCGGCAGCACTTCCCCGGCGCCTTCGACGACATCGACGCGGAGAGCCTCGTGCGTGCGGCCAACCGCGTCGAGCGCTCCCTGATCCGAATAGAGGCGGACGAGGTGACCTACAACCTGCACATCCTGATCCGGTTCGAGCTCGAGCTCGAGCTCTTCGAGGGTGGCCTCCGACTGGCGGATCTGCCGGAGGCCTGGAATGACCGCTATCGCGCCTACCTGGGAATCGAGGTGCCCGACGACGCCCATGGCGTCCTCCAGGACGTCCACTGGGCGGGCGGCGCTTTCGGCTACTTCCCCACCTACAGCCTCGGCAACATCATCGCCGGCCAGCTCTGGGAGGCCGCCGAGCGCGACCTCGGCGACCTCTCGGGCCAGATCGCCGACGGCAACCTCGCCTCGCTGGGCGAGTGGCTGCGCGAGCGGGTCCACCGCCATGGCCGCCGGCTCTCCCCCGCCGCGATCCTCGAGCGGGCCGGGTGCGGGGAGCTCTCGGTCGAGCCACTCCTCAAGCACCTCCGCGAGCGAGTGGAATTGGCCGTTCAGGCGTAACGGAGCGGGAGTGGGTTCCCGCAATTTGCGGGTATGTTGGATCGGGGAATGGCCGTGGGCCCACGCCGCAACGGCGTATACGGGGGCTGGACGCACGCGCGGAACCCGATCGCCGGCCGGTGTTCGCACCGGACCTGCCCGGCTTCGGTCCCCTTCCTGGTCGATTCGAAATCGGAAGGCGAGCCCGCGTCCGACACCGAAGAGGAGACCCCGGAGCCGGCGTCCCGGTAGGGTCGCCGCTGAATGGAGGTCCAGCGGCACAGGGCACCGATCCGAATCGCCCTCCTCTATCTGACGATCACCACGGGCATCCTCGCGATCTGGATCCTGGTCGCGCCCGGCAGGTTCTACGAGGACTTCCCCGGTGGCCCGGCGCACTGGGTCTCTGCGCTCCCGCCGTACAACGAGCACCTCGAACGGGACTTCGGCGCGGCTTCGCTTGGCATTGCGGTCCTCTCGGGGCTGGCCGCCTACTGGATGGATCGCCGCGTGATTCAGGCGGCGGCCCTCACCTGGATCGCCGCGGGCCTGCCGCATCTGATCTACCACGCGACCACCACCGAGCACTACTCGACCGGGGACAACGTCGGCAGCCTGTTTGGGCTCGCGCTTCACGTCATCCTGCCGCTCGGAATCCTCTATCTGGCGAGCGCCGGAGCGCAGCGCGCACCCGGCCGTCCGGCCGAGGCCGAGGGTTCCTCCTAGGTATCTCCCGAGATCAACTGCCAGGCCCGGTGGAGCTTGCGCTTCAGCGAGCTCTCGTCGTCCTCCGCGACGTCGTCCGCCGAGACCCCGAGGACCGCTGGGTTCTCGCTCGGCTCGGGCAGCCTCTCCGCCTCCGAGCGGTCGATCTTGAGGAGCACGCCGCGCTCGAAGATCTCCTCGACCTGCTCGGCGTCGACGAAACGGTGGCCGCCGGGCAACACGCTCGTGTCGAGCACGATGCCGTCGAAGATGTCCTGATCAGGGGCGGCGAGGACGTGCTCGACCTCTCCGATCCGCTCTCCGTCGCAGCTGTAGCACTCAGCGCCCTTGCCGAGGCGGAGATAGGAGCTGGGCTGGCCGAGATCGGGCATTGGGGGCGAGCCTAACTCAGGGACCGGCCCTCTAGGGTGCCGTCGTGGACTTCGGCGTCTCCTACTTCCCCACCGACGAGTCGATCGAGCCGGCGGCGCTCGCTCGCCTCGCCGAGGAGCGCGGGTTCGAGTCGGTCTTCGTCACCGAGCACACCCACATCCCGGCGAGCCGGGAGACCGACTACCCGGCCGGCGGGGAGTTGCCCCGCGAGTACTGGCGGATCTACGACCCGTTCGTCGCCCTCACGACGATGGCCGCGACGACCGAGCGCATTCGCATCGGGACGGCGATCTGCCTGCTCGTCGAGCGCGATCCGATCACCACGGCGAAGGAGGTCGCCTCGCTCGACCGTCTCTCCGCCGGCCGGTTCCTGTTCGGCATCGGCGCCGGCTGGAACCTCGAGGAGATGCGGAACCACGGCACGGATCCCGCGAGGCGCTTCCGGATCCTGCGCGAGCGGGTCGAGGCCTGCAAGGCGATGTGGACGCAGGAGGTGGCGAGCTACCACGGCCAGTTCGTGAACTTCGACCAGATCGTCTCCCGACCGGCCCCGCTCCAGGACCCCCATCCGCCGATCCTGGTCGGGGGCAGCGGCCCGAAGGTGCACGACCGCGTGCTCGCCTATGGCGACGGCTGGTTCCCGAACCGGATTCCGCCCGACGAGGCGATGATCGCGAGGGTCGAGGAGCTCCAGCGGCGCGGCGAAGGGTCCGGGCGCGGTCCGATCCCGGTGACGCTGCAGATCCCGCCGAAGGACCCGGCGGTGCTGGAGCGATATGAGGCAGCCGGGGTCACCCGGGCCGTGCACATGCTGCGCGCCGGGGACGCTGCCGAAGCGGGCTCCGCCGAGCGCAAGCTCGACGAGTGGACGGAGCGCATCCAGGCGTACTCGGGCGGTTGAGCGGAATCCGCCACCGCGCGGGTTAGAGTCGCGCGCCGTGTACGACGCCCTGCTCTTCCTGCACGTGCTGACGGCGTTCTTCCTCGCGGCCGCGGTGGTGATGTTCTCGTCGTTCGTCCTCGGCGGCCCGATCGACCGCCCGAGCAAGCTCGTCGCCGAGATCCTCTGGGGAGTCGGCGGCCTCGGCACGCTCGGCTTCGGAATCTGGCTGGCGCTTAATCGCCCCGAGTACGAGATCTGGGACGGCTGGATCATCGCCGCCCTCGTCCTCTGGCTCCTCGCCAATGGTGCCGGCGCCCGCGTCAGCCGTGACCTGCGGGGAGTCGGAGGGGGCTCGACGATCACATTGGACCGCCGGGCGGTGTTCGCTCACTGGATGCGTGTGCTCTGGGTGGTCCTCCTGCTGGTCGTCATGGTCTGGAAGCCGGGGGCATGAGCGCGCTCGCCGTCATCCGGCCGGACTCCTGGTTCTTCCCGCTCTTCCTGCACATCGCCGGTGCGATGGTGCTCGTCGGCGCCCTGACGCTGGCGTCGGTCTACCTGATCGCCTCGTGGAGGAGTAACTCGGTCGCGCTCATCCGGACCGCCTACATGAGCCTCTTCTACGCCGCCCTCCCCGGCTACATCGTCTTCCGGGTCGGCGCGGAGTGGATCGCCGACAAGGAGGGCCTCGCCGACTCCGACCTGACCTGGATCGGGATCGGCTACGGCGTCAGCGATCTCGGCGCTCTGCTGCTGATTGTCGCCCTGGTGATCGGCGGCATCTCGGTCCGGAGGATGAACCGCGGAGGCACCCCATCGCCGATCGCGGCCCGGATCGTCACCGGGCTCGTCTCACTCGTCCTGATCGCCTACCTGGTCGCGGTCTGGGCGATGAGCACGAAACCGGCCTAGCGGCCACCAGGCCGCTTCCCTATGAGCGAGGGGCGCAGCCCCGAGCGGTTATGTGGACGGCCGCTTGTGGCCGCGATCTGATGGCGAAGCCGCCTAACCCGAGAGGAGCTTGCCCAGCGCGCCGCCCGCGCTGGAGGTCGCGGAACCGCCGGCGGCGGCGCTGGTGACGCGGCCCTCCGAGGGCTGGATCAGCACCCAGCCCTTCCCGCTGAACGCCAGCTGGACCGTCTCGCCGGAGCCGCGGCCGATGAAGGTCTTCAGATTGACGTCCGTCTTCACCGAGGTCCTGACGCCCTCGGACCAGGTGATCGCCGACTGCGGGTCAGCGAAGGTGTCCTCGCCGTCGAGCTCGAGCAGGACCGGCGGGCCGTCGGAGAGCATCGCGACGAAGCCCGACCCGGAGAGGTGGGTGTTGAAGAGGCCGCCGCCCATGAAGCCCGAGACGCCCTCGACCTTCTTGATGTCCCAGTCGATGTCGGCGTCGAAGGCGAGGAGGTTCGCGCCGTTGACGGTGATCGACTCGCCCGCGAGCTTCACCAGCTGGATCTCCTGCGCCAGGTCGGCGAGGAAGACCTCGCCCGAACCCGAGATCTTCATCAGCTCGGCGCCCTCGCCGGTCATCGCTTTCTTGGCCATCCGCTTGAGGCCGCCCGAGCCGGCGTGCTCGAACTTGACGTCACCGGAATAGGCGACCATCGAGCCGAGCTTCGCCTGGACCGTCTCGCTCGCGAGCTCGACCTTGAGCATCTTCGAACCCTGCAGCTGGAAGGGCTCGCCGCCCTCGGTCTCCTTGAACTGCCCAAGCGTCTCTTCGACTGACATGCGGCCTCCTGACCTCTGAAGTTGAGCGCGGCACCCTAGCTGTCCGGCCGCCCGCGGCCCACCGATAGGTTCTTCCGATGGCCAGGCTGATCTATTCGGCGATCACCTCACTCGACGGCTACGTGGCCGACGAGAACGGCAACTTCGGCTGGGCGGCGCCCGACGAGGAGGTGCACTCCTTCGTCAACGAGCTCGAGCGGCCGATCGGGACCTACCTGTACGGGCGCCGGATGTACGAGGTGATGAGGTTCTGGCAGGACCCCGGCGACCTGGCGGCACAGCCCTCCCACATCAAGGACTACGCCGAGATCTGGCAGGGCGCCGATAAGGTCGTCTACTCGAGGTCACTCGGCTCGCCATCGACTCCTCGGACACGCATCGAGCGCGAATTCGACCCCGCGGCCGCCCGGGCCCTGAAGGCGGCAGCCGAGTCCGACCTGAGCGTGGGTGGTCCGGGTCTGGCCGCCGAGGCGCTTCGGGCAGGTCTGGTCGACCAGCTCCACCAGTTCGTCAACCCGGTCGTGGTGGGCAGTGGCACGGCCTGGCTACCGGACGGGCAGCGCCTCGAGCTGGAGCTGCTGGACGAGCGCCGCTTCTCCGGCGGGGTGGTCCACCTCCACTACGCCACCAGGGCTTAGGGCCCAGCCACGGCCGGGCCTCTCCAGCGCAGGTAGTTCGGGCCGAAGGTCCTGGCCTGCGGCGGCATCAGGAGACCGGATGCCCGCGAGAGTCGGGCAAGCGCCCGGAAGCGCAGCTGCTTGGTCGGGCTCCAGCGGACGCCGAGGCGCTCGCGGAGCGGGGACGGCAGCATCCCAAAAGTAGCCAGGGCGCCGGCCCTCGTTCCCGGCCAGCGAACCAGCCGCCAGATGCCTTCCCGTAGCCAGGGCAGCGGCGGGGCAGCGGGATCGCGAAGGGCGGTGATCACGTTCTGGGCGGCCTCTGTGTCCTGGAGCTCGAGCTCGACCATCTCGTCGAAGTAGGTCTCGAACTCGAGCCACCTCTCGGGTAGATCTCCGTCGCCGACTCCGATCAGCCTGCCGAGCCGGCGCCACTCCCGCCAGAACTCCTCGATCTCAGCGGGACCGAGCGGAGCGGAACAGAAGAGCCCGTGCCCCCGGACTATCGATTCCGCGAGGGTCCCGTGTACCCACGCGTAGGGCCCGGCCTCGAGTCCGTGGTAGCGCTCGCCATCGGGCCTCACTCCGCGAATCGAGTTATGCATCTCACGGACCCGGCGGCCCACCTCCCAGGCGAGTTCGGGTCCGCCGTAGACCATCGAGCTCGTGTAGTCGAGAGTGCGCAGCAGCCGGCCCCACGGATCCTCCTTGAAGTTCGAATGCTGGCTCACCCCCGCTCCCACCGAGGGATGCATCACCTGCAGGAGAAGCGCGTAGCCGGAGGCGGCGAACAGGCGCGCATCTCCTGCGACCCGCCAGGTGACGCCCCCGGGTTGTGGAACCAGCTCGGCCGCCTGCTCGCGGGTCGGCAGACCCGGGTCGCGCTCTCGTCTTCCTGCGCTGGTCGCGATCCACGCAGTATCGCTCGCACACCGGGCAGCGCCCCGGGGGCTCAGCGCTTGGCGCGACCCGGGAAGCGCTCGGCGAGCCGGCCGACGGGCTCCACGGAGCCCTGCACCTGCTCGACCGTGGCGCGAAGCTCATCGATCGAGTTCGTCATCTGCTCCATCAGGACGACGATCCGATCGAGCCTGCGGTCGATCGAGTCGAGGTGGGCGGCATGCAGCTCGATCTGGCTCGTGTCGCTCGACATGCTCTTCACGTCGTCGACCACGCCGCCGATCAGCCCGCGCAGGGGGTCGAAGTTGACGAGCCTCGCCACGGGCTCGGGTTCGGTTACCTCGAAACGGCCGATTGAGCGGCGGCGGCGAGCCGGCCGAGCTCCCGGCCCAAGGTCTTCGGGGTCCACCCGCCCTCGCCTGAGAGCAGGAGGCGGGCACCCGACTCGGCGAGCCCGGCGATCGAGTTTCCGAGCAGGCGTGCCGTCCGCTCGATCTCCGCGCTGGAGCGCTCGCCATTCGTATCGGCTTCGAGCCAGCGCCGGGCGAGCTCACTGAGCTGCCTCACCTGCTGCTCGCGGCCGCGCTGGATCCGCTGGGCGACCGCGGCGTTGCCGCCGCCCTCCCCCAGGAAGATCAGCCGGTAGACCTCGGGCGATTCTCCAACGGCGCCCAAAAAGCCTGTGAACCCCTCGATGAGGGTGGTCTCAGGGTCGGAGAGGTCGGCGGTTGCGAAAACCCCCTGTATCTCGCCGACGATCCGCCCCTCCTCGCGCGCGAGCAGCGCCCGGAAGAGCTGATCCTTGCTCTCGAAGCAGGCGTAGACGACGGGCTTGGTCACCCCGGCCTCGTCGGCGACCGCCTGCATCGACGTCCCGTCGTATCCCGACCTCAGAAAGAGCTCGAGCGCCGCGTCGAGCACCTCGGGCCGGCGCCGCTCGGGGCCGAGGTGGGCAGCCCGCTTCCGCTTCTGGAGCGTGTGTGACGAGGTTCGCGTTTCCATGTTCCTACTCAGGGTAGCATTTTGCTACTCTCGGTAGCAATGGGAGGCAGATCGACCGAGGAGGACTGAAATAGCCATGGCAACCCCCGAGACGAAGACGACGGAGCAAGAGCGACCGGTCCAGGATGGCCGAGCGGCCGAGGCGAACGACGCCGCAGCGGAGGCCACTGCGAGTCTCGGGATCGAGGTCGGCGACACCCCCTACTCCCTGGAGCTCTCGCAGGACCAGAAGGACATCCGGGAGTGGGCTCACGGGTTCGCCGAGCAGGTGGTGAGGCCGGCGGCGCACGAGTGGGACGAGAAGGAGGAGTTCCCCTGGCCGGTGGTTCAGGAGGCTGCCAAGATCGGCCTCTACGGCTTCGAGTCGATCGCGCAGTTTTGGGCCGACCCCTCCGGTCTCACCTTCCCGATCGTGAATGAGGAGCTCTTCTGGGGGGACGCCGGGATCGGCATGTCGATCTTCGGAACCACGCTCGCCGTCGCCGGTATCTACGGGTCCGGCACTCCCGAGCAGATGGTCGAATGGGTCCCGCAGTGCTTCGGCGATGAGAAGGACGTCAAGGTCGGCGCCTTCTGCGCCTCCGAGCCCGATGCCGGATCCGACGTCTCGGGCTATCGCACCACCGCCAAGTACGACGAGGGCAAGGACGAGTGGGTGATCAACGGCCAAAAGGCCTGGGCGACCAACGGCGGCATCGCAAATGTCCACGTAGTCATCGCCTCCGTCGACCGCGAGCTCGGCTCCCGCGGCCACGCCGCCTTCGTGATCCCGCCCGGCACCAAGGGCTGCGAGCAGGGAGCGAAGGTCAAGAAGCACGGCATCCGCGCGAGCCACACGGCCGACGTCCATCTGGACGACTGCCGCGTACCTGGCTCCTGCCTGCTCGGCGGCAAGGAGAAGCTCGACGAGCGGCTCGCCAAGGCGCGCGAGGGCAAGAGCGCCAAGGGGCAGGCGGCGATGCGGACCTTCGAGCTCTCCCGCCCCACGGTCGGTGCGCAGGCTGTCGGCATCGCGCGAGCGGCCTACGAGTACGCGCTCGACTACGCCAAGGAGCGCGAGGCCTTCGGCCGCAAGATCATCGAGAACCAGGCGATCGCCTTCGCTCTGGCCGACATCAAGATGGAGATCGACGCGGCCAGGCTGCTCGTCCACCGCGCCGCCTGGATGGGCAAGAACGGCAAGGACTTCGAGGCCGCCGAGGGCTCGATGTCGAAGCTGAAGGCCGGGGAGGTCGCCGTCTGGGTGACCGAGCGCGCCATCCAGATCCTGGGCGGCAACGGCTACTCGCGTGAGTTCCCGGTCGAGCGGATGCACCGCGACGCCAAGATCTGGACGATCTTCGAGGGCACCTCCGAAATCCAGCGGCTCGTGATCTCGCGTGCGATCTCGGGCGTTCACATCCAGTAGAGGCGGGTAAGGCGATGAATGAGATGGAGGAGGCGCCTCTCGCGACGACCGGCAACGGCCGCACCTGGCCTGCGGGTGGAGAGCCGCTCGGCTCCTACGAGGAGGTCGAGCTGCACGGCCACCGAGTGAGCTTCCAGGCGGCCGGCTCGGGCGATCAGGTGGTGCTGTTGCTGCATGGGATCACCTCGACCGCCGACGCCTGGCGCGAGGTCATGCCCCAGCTCGCCGAGCGCTACACGGTGATCGCGCCAGACCTGATCGGCCACGGCCGCTCGGCCAAGCCGCGTGGCGACTACTCGCTGGGCGCCTACGCCGCGGGCGTCCGCGACCTGCTCGCCGTGCTCGGCTTCGAGCGCGGCACCGTCGTCGGCCATTCCTTCGGCGGCGGCATCGCGATGCAGTTCTCCTACCTCTTCCCCGAGTACGTCGACCGGATGGCGCTGATCTCCTCCGGCGGCCTCGGCCGGGAGGTCCACCCGCTGCTCCGCGCCGCCACGCTGCCGGGTTCTGAGTGGGTGCTGCCGCTGATCGCCCGCGAGTGGCCGGTCCGGGCCGGCGGGGCGGTCCACTCGGTCGCGGCCAAACTCGGCATCGAGGCCGGTCCCGATCTGGCCGAGTTCGCGCGCGGCTATGCCTCCCTCACCGAGGAAGGCGCGAGCGATGCCTTCATCCACACGATGCGATCGGTGATCGACCACGAGGGTCAGCGCGTCTCGGCGCTCGACCGCCTCTACCTCGCCGACCAGATGCCGACCCTGATCGTCTGGGGCGACACCGACCCCGTGATCCCGGTCGAGCACGGACGGAACGCGCACCGGATCGTGGAGCACAGCCGCTACGTGGAGATCGGGGGCTCCGGCCACTGGCCGATGCTCGACGCTCCGGACCGGATCGTCCGCGAGCTGACCGAATTCATGGAGGAGACAGAGCCGTTCGAGTGGTCGCTGGAGAAGGTGCGCGAGCGCCTTCAGCGCGGGCCCGACCTCGCGCCCGAGGCGATCGCCGCCGGAGCCGACTAGAGGAGGAGAGCGATGCCGTTCATCGCCTTGCTCGGGGAGAGCCAACCACCCGCGGGGGGAGCGGCAACCTCGGACGTGATCTACGCCACCGCTGGCGCGGTGGTCGTGACGGTCCTCCTGCTCGGCCCGATCCTGCTCTACAAGCTCGGCCGCTTCCCGGCGCTCGGCCGACTCGCCGACATCGCCGAGCGGGTGACCGGACTGCCCGGCTGGGCGGCCCTGCCGGGCACCTTCCTCGCGGTCACCCTCCTGATCGCGGTCTTCGGCATGTACTGGGACATCTCCCTGCACATCGACGACGGCCGCGACCCGGGCCCGCTCGCCAACCCAGCCCACTACTTCATCCTCGCCGGCCTCTTCGGTGTGCTGCTCGCCGGGGTGCTGGGCATCGCCCTGCCCAAGGGCCGGACCCGGACCTCCTACGAGATCGCGCCCGGCTGGTATGCCCCTGTCGGGGCACTGATGATCGCGATCTGCGGGGCGAGCTCCCTCTCGGCCTTTCCGCTCGACGACATCTGGCACCGGATCTTCGGGCAGGACATCACCCTCTGGGGGCCGACGCACCTGATGCTGATCGGCGGCGCCTCCCTCTCGGTGCTCGGCGCCTGGGCGCTGCACGCCGAGGGCGACGAGGAGCGCCGGGCCGCGAACCGCCCCCTCCCCCGTTGGACCCGCTTCCGCGAGATCGTCCTCGCCGGCGCCTTCCTGGTCGGGCTCTCGACCTTCCAGGCCGAGTTCGACTTCGGCGTGCCCCAGTTCGCGCTCGAGCTGCAGCCGGCGCTGATCATGCTGGCCGCCGGGATCGGCCTGGTCACCGCGCGCGTGCGGTTCGGACCCGGCGGCGCGGTGGCGGCGCTCCTCGTCTACATCGGCATCCGCGGGACGCTGACGCTGCTGATCGGCCCGCTGTTCGGCGAGATCACCCCGCACTTCCCGCCCTACGTGGTCGAGGGGCTCGTGGTCGAGGCGGTCGCGCTGCTCTATCTGCGCGGCGAGCCGGCGGCCGAGCGGCCGATCACCTTCGGAGCGCTCACCGGGCTCGGTATCGGCACGATCGGGCTGGCCGCCGAGTGGCTCTGGTCGCACGTCTGGGTGGTCAACGCCTGGCCCTCATCGCTCTTCCCCGAGGCCGCGATCACCGGGCTGATCGCAGCGGTCGCGGGCGGCCTGATCGGCGGCTTCATCGGCCGCTGCCTCACGCCGGCAGTACCTCGCCGGGAGCGGATCCCGCGCGCCGTCCTGCCGGCTGCGGCGGTGGCCGCGGTGGGCGTCCTCGCCTTCTGGATCCCGATGAACGCCGGGCCCGGCGTCCGCGCGACCTTCGACCTGAACGTGCAGGACACGCCTGACAGCCGCGTCGCCAGCGGCACGGTGCAGCTCGACCCGCCCGACGCAGCCGACGGTGCCTACTGGTTCAACGTCACCAGCTGGCAGGGCCAGAACGAGCCGGCCCACATCGACACGCTCGACGAGGTCGGCCCTGGCCGCTACCGGGTCACCGAGCCGATCCCGGTCGACGGCACTTGGAAGACGACGCTCCGCCTGCACAATGGCCGCGAGCTCTCCGGCCTGCCGGTCTTCCTGCCCGCCGACCCGGCGATCCCGGTCTCGGAGGTTCCCGTCGTCGAGCAGGGCAGCCGGACCTTCGTCCTCGACCACAAGAACCTGCAGCGCGAGCAGAAGCCCGACGTCCCCGGGTGGCTCACGCTGGCCGCCTACCTGGGCGTCGGCGGTATCTCCTTCTTGCTGATCATCGTGGTCGGCTGGGGCTTGGCGCGGCTCGAGAGCCGCGGCGGTGGCCCACCGGACGAGTCCGCCGAGCCGGCCGGTGTCGGTCCCGCCAAGGAGATCGACGAAGGGCCGAAGCCCGGGACCAGACCGGCAACGGTCTGACCGGTTCGACCAATGGTCATCCCCCTCGCGCACGCCGGTCACATCCTCGCGGACGCCGCGATCTTCCTGGTCCCGGTCGGCTCGATCCTGCTGACGATCTGGGCGCTCAACCGCTGGGGGCCGAAGGACAGCTGAGGCCGGACCTAGCCCGGTACTACTTGAGCCCGAGCTCGGTGTCCTCGTCCGGATCGGCCGTCGGCTGGATCGGGAAGTCCTCGAAGACCCAGTCGTCCATGCCGCCATCGACGGCGACGGCCTCGTAGCCGCGATCGCTGAGATCCTTCTCCGCCCGGGCGGCCAGGTCTCCGTCCTTCGCGATCACCAGCAGGCGGGCGCCCTCCTCCAGCGGCTTGGTTGCCTGCTCGGGATCGCCGTCGGGCAGGTGGATCGCGCCCGGGACGTGCCCCTCGCCCCACTCTTCCTCGGAGCGAACGTCGACAGCGGTCGCCTCGCCACCTGCGATCTCCCGGCGAGCTTCCTCCACTCCCAGCTTCTCCTGCTCATCCGCCACCGCCGGAACGCGTACCCGGCTTCATGAGACCCCAATCCGGTTCTTGAGGCCGGGCGTACCATGAGGCAATGGCGACTGCGCCGAGGCTGGATCCGATGGAGGTCGCTGAACTCGGATCGCGGTTGAGGGACAACATCTCACGGGCCGTGAAGGCACCCGACCGGGTCGTGCGGGACCTTGTCGTCGCCCTCCTGGCCGAGGGCCACGTGCTGATCGAGGACGCCCCGGGTGTGGGTAAGACGGCGCTGGCTCGCGCGCTCGCCCGATCGCTGGAGGCCGAGTACGCCCGCGTGCAGTGCACGTCGGACCTCCTGCCGGCCGACCTGGTGGGCACCAACGTCTTCAACCAGCGGGAGGCCCGCTTCGACTTCCACCCTGGCCCGGTCTTCGCCAATGTGGTGCTGGTCGACGAGATCAACCGCGCCTCCCCCAAGACGCAGTCCGGTCTCCTCGAGTGCATGCAGGAGCGGCAGATCACGATCGACGGCCATAAGCACGAGCTGGCTCGGCCGTTCGTCGTCCTCGCCACCCAGAACCCCGCCGAGTACGAGGGCACCTATCCACTGCCGGAGGCCGAACTCGACCGCTTCATGGTTCGCGTCACGCTCGGCTATCCGCCCGCCGAGCAGGAGTCGGCGATGCTCGCCGAGCACGCCGACCGCGATCCGGTCGACGAGCTGGCCCCGGTCGCCGAGGTGAATGCGGTGCGCGGGGCCCAGGCCGTGCTCGCAGCCGTTGAGGGAACGGACGCGCTGCGCCGCTACGTGGTCGCGATCTGCGACGCGACCCGCCGCGACGAGCGGGTCGAGCTTGGCGCGAGCCCACGAGCCGGCCTGATGCTCTTCCGCGCCTCGAAGGCGCTCGCCGCCCTCGAGGGGCGCGACCACGTCCTGCCCGACGACGTCCAGGCGCTCGCGCCCTCCGTCCTCGCCCATCGTCTCCTCCTCTCCTATGAGGTCGACGGCGACCAGCGGGAGGCGGTGATCCGCGAGGCGATCGACCGCGTCCCCGCTCTTTGAGATGAAGGGGCCGAGGGAGACCCCCGCGCCGCGGGCTCCCGCGACCGCCGCGCTGGGGGCCGTCTTCGTCGCGGTGGGCCTGGGCTTCGGGCTCGAGTCCGCCCTCGTCTGCGGGATCGCGCTGCTCGGGCTCGCCCTCGTCGCGGTCGGCTGGGTCGAGCTCGCAACTCTCGGCGGGAGGCTCGAGCGCCTGCCCGGGCCCGGGCGCCTCGAGGAAAGCGAGCCGTATCCACTTCGGATCCGGCTGCGCCGGACCCTCCTGCCCCCGCCCGGCGGCGAACTGAGCGATCCACTGCTCGAGCGGAGCGTGTCCGTCGGACCACGCTGGTCGCGGAGCCTGGAGCGCGCCGTCTGGCTGACGAGCCCGGGGCGCGTTCGCCTCGACCCGGCCCGCCTGGTCGTGCGCGATCCGCTCGGGCTCTGGCAGCGCCGGCTGGACTCCCGAGCGGCGCTCGATCTCGTCGTGCTCCCGCGGATCGACCCGGTGCGGTGGGTCGGTCCCGGCGCCGAGCCGCGCGGCCAGTCCCCCGGCACCGGCCACGCGAGCGACGCCGTCTCCCGTCGTGGCGGGCCCGCCCAGTTCGAGGTCGACGGGCTGCGTCCCTATCGCGACGGCAGCCCCGCCTCCCGCATCCACTGGCCGGCTGTGGCCCGCACCGGCGAGATGATCGAGCGGCGGCTGGTCGCCGGCGGCGAGCCCAGGCCCCTCGTCGTCTTCGATCCTCGCGGCGCTCCCGACCCGGCTCACCGAGAGCGGGCGATGCGCGCCGCCGCCTCGCTCTGCGTCGAGCTGGGGCGCTCGGGCGGCTGCGACCTGCTTCTGCCGGGCGAGCGCCGCCCCTTCACGATCGACCCCGCCCTGCGGTCCTGGCCCGAGGCCCACGTCCGGATCGCGGTCTCCGACCCGAACGCGGGCCCACAGCTACTGGCCGCTCTGCGGGGGTCCGCCGTGCTCTGGGTCACTGCGGGGCGGGGGCTTCCCCGCACGCTGCGCGGGCTGCGCACCGGCAGCTTCGTGATCACGCCGACAGGTTCCAGGCGCGTCGCGGCCTTCCGGGTCTCCGGCTGCTTCGGATATCCGATCGGTGCGGTGTCCGACCGCCGGGAGGCGGAGCGGAGGGCGGCCGCGTGAGCGGATTCTCTGTGCCGCGCGCCGAGCGGATCGAGCTGGTGTGCTTCGCGGCGCTCGGCATCGTGGTGTCGCTGCAGTGGGCCTCGCTGGTCGCGGATCCCCCCGCGACCCGGATCGCCCTCGCCGTCGTGATCGCCACCGGCGCCGGCGCCGCCCTGGCGGCGATCGGCCGCCTCGCGGGTCCGCGCTCGACCCGCTGGGCGCTGGCCGCGGCCGCCGCGCTGATCGCGATCGTCGTCGGGCTGGTGGTCGTGGGTCTGCCGGCCCGGCTGCTGCTGCCGCCCCACTGGAGCGAGTTGTCGGCGAATGTCGACCGCAGCCTCAACGGGCTCACCGACGTGCCCGTCCCCTACGCCGGCGCCGACACCTGGACGCGGCTGGTGATCCTGCTGGCGGCGCCCCTGATGGTCGGCGCGGCCGCGTTCGCGGCGTTCTGGCCGCGGCGGCGGAGAGTCGCGGGGCGGATCTGCGCACTCGTCCTGCTCGTCGGCCTCTACCTGGTCGCAGTCGCCTGGGTCCAGCCCGAGCGGCAGCTGGCGGGCGGAGCGCTGCTGGTCCTCCTCGTCTGCGCCTGGCTGTGGCTGCCCTCGATCGATCGCCGCAGAGGCGTCGCCGCCGGTTTCGCCGTGACGGCCGCGGCCCTGGTGGCGGTGCCCGCCGCCGCCCTGGTCGATCCGGGTCGCGCGCTGATCGACTACCGGCACTGGAACTTGCTCAGCGCCCAGGGCATCAGCTTCCGCTGGGACCAGTCCTACGGACCGCTCGACTGGCCGCAGAAGGGAACGCTCCTGCTGGAGGTCGCCAGCGAGCGGGTCCACTACTGGAAGGCGACCAATCTCGACACCTTCGACGGCGTCCGGTGGGCGCGCTCGAGCGGGCCCAACACCGAGCCGGCCCTGGGCGAGCCCCTCAAGTACCACCCCAAGGGCACTGACCCGAGCCCGGACTCGGAATGGGTCGACCGCATCAACTTCGAGGTCCGCGGCCTGACCAGCGACTTCGCGATCGGCGCCGGAACGACCCTGGCGCTGCACCCGATCGAGGCCGTGCCGGACTACGACGGCATCTGGCCGGTGAGCCGCGAGCTGCACCCGGGGAACGCCTACACCGCTCTCGTCTACGACCCCAAGCCGAGCGCGCCGGAGATGCGCGCGGCAGGCACCGCCTATCCCGGGGAGACGAATCGCTACGTCTCCTTCACCCTCACCGGGGCTCCCGAAGGAGCACGATCGATCAACGCGCCGCTCTGGGGCGCGAACGGTCCGAGCCCGATCGCCGACGAGGTGCGCGATACGCCCTACGAGGCGATGTACGCGCTCGCCCAGCGCCTCGCCATCGGGGCGCCAACCCCGTATGACGCCGCGCAGCGGATCGAGCTCTACCTCCGCAACAACTACGAGTACCGGCAGGACGTCCCGAACCGGACCTTTCCGCTACCCGCCTTCATCTCCGAGGAACGGGCCGGTTACTGCCAGCAGTTCTCGGGAGCGATGGCGCTGATGCTGCGCATGCTCGGCATCCCCAGCCGCGTCGCCACCGGCTTCGCGCCCGGCGGGCGTGACCCGGATCGCAACAACTACCTCGTCGACGACACGGACGCGCACAACTGGGTCGAGGTCTTCTTCCCCGCCATCGGCTGGGTGACCTTCGAGCCGACACCGCCCGCCGCCCCGGCCGCAACGCAGCTCGACGACAACGCCCTCGGCGTAACCGATCCTTCGATACCCAGCGACCCCGACATCTCGGGTCAGAACTCCTCGGATCCGCGCGGCGGCGACGTTCCGACGCCCGCGCCTCAGGCAGCAGCCTCCGTCGATGCCGGGGGTGGGTCCTCTGGACCCCGCACGCTAGTCGTCCTCGGGCTGGGAGCCGGGGTGGTGGCGTTCGCCACCCTCGGCGCCTACGCGCTCCGCGCCCGGCGGCGGGGTCGCGTGGGACCGAACGAGCTGGCCGACGCCGAGCTGCGCGAACTCGCTCGCGCCCTAGCCAAGCTTGGCTTGCCACTCCCGCCGGGGACCACGCTGAGGGGGGCGCGGCAGAGGCTTGGGAGGGTCGGTGGCCTGGCGGCCACTCGCTACGCCGCGGGGCTCGAGGCTCAGCGTTACCGCGATCCGAGTGCCGCCCCGCCGACGATCGCCGAGCGCCGAGCGCTGCGGCGGGCGCTGATCAGTGGGGCGGCCCCTGCTTCCGCCCTTCCGGGCCCTGGTGCCATCCTGCGCGGGCTGCGCGCGATCCCGCCCGGTGGTCCGGCTATCCGGCGTAGGGAGCGCGCGGGTCGGAGGACCAGCCCGTCGGTTCGTCCGCAGGGTCCTCCCGGCGCCGGCCCGTCCGTGGCACTGGGATGATCGCCAGCAGCATGGCGCCGCCCAGCAGGCCGGCAAGCAGCTTCCAGCGCTCGAGCACCGCCCTGCCAGCGTTCGTGCCGAACTCGAGGTAGCCGAGGCCTGGAGCAAGGCTGGTGTTTCCGGTGATGGCGTAGTTGCCGGCGGTAGGCACCTCGAGCTTTGCGACCGCACCGAGCTCACCGATCGTCTCGCTGCGGGTCACTGCGACGCCCGAGGTCCGGCCGTTCGCCAGCGCCATCGCGATCGGTTCGCCTCCCTGGGCAGGGGTGACCGCGAAGGCGAGCCCGCCGGTGTTCTCACCGAGCTCGGAGCCCCCCAGCACGCGGTAATAGACCGTTACCTTGCCCTCCGGCAGGTGCACGGTCCCGCCCTGCGGCAGGGAGAGCTGCCCGTAGTCGTCGGAGTGGTCGCTCAAGACGGTGGCCAGCAGGATGCCGACCGCTACCAGCAGCAGAGCGACCGAGAGCGTGTGCTTGAGCCAGCGCATCGCCTCCGGCGTATCGGCAGATCTGGACGCGAGTCCAAGCGCTGCGCGCGTTCACTCGACCGATGTCCAGGCGTCGATTCAGGGGCGGGCCTGGGCGGAGCTCTCATCATCCTCTTATGCGATCCCGCCAGCATGAACCCGTGCGAGTACTGGTCGTAGACGATGAGCCACAGCTGCGCCGGGCACTCGAGCGCGCGCTCAAGCTCGAGGGCTACGACGTGGAGCTGGCGGCGGACGGCGAGCAGGCACTCGGCTCGCTCGCCTCGAGGCCGACGGACGCGATCGTCCTCGACGTGCTGATGCCGAAGCGTGACGGTCTCGAAGTCGCCCGCGAGCTCCGGGGGCGCGGCGACAGCACGCCGATCCTGATGCTGACCGCTCGGGACGCCGTGCAGGACCGGGTCGACGGCCTCGACGCGGGGGCGGATGACTACGTCGTTAAGCCGTTCGCGCTCGAGGAGCTGCTGGCGCGCCTCCGCGCCCTGCTGCGGCGAACGAACGGCGACGCCGGAGAGCGCCTGAGCTACGCGGACCTCACCCTCGACCCGGGCACGCGCGAGGTCCAGCGCGGCGAGCGCCCCGTGCAGCTCACCAAGACGGAGTTCGCCCTGCTCGAGCACCTGATGCGCCACCCGCGCCTCGTGTTGAGCCGCTCCCAGCTCTTCGAGGCGGTCTGGGGTTACGACTTCGGGCCGCGGTCGAACTCGCTCGAGGTCTACATCGGCTACCTGCGCCGCAAGACCGAGGAGGGCGGCGAGCCGCGGTTGATCCAGACGGTGCGCGGAGTCGGGTACTCGCTGCGCGAGAAATGACCCTGCGCCGCCGGCTCGCGCTTCTCTCCGCGCTCGCGGTCGCGCTGGCGGTGCTGCTCGCTTCGGTGCTCGTCTACATCCTGGTGCGGGACCGTCTGCGCGGCGACGTCGACAACGACCTGCGCGACCAGGCGACCCGGGTCAGCGACCGCTTCCAGGCCGGCCCGATCGGGATCGGCACCGCTGTGGCCGGAGCGCCGCCGGGCGCATCTATGTCCGGCGCGCCGCCGCCGCCCCCCGGCGTGGTCAGTACGAGCCGCGGCAAGGCCCCGGGCTCCGACGGCACGAAGAAGCAACGAGCCGAGCGCCGGGGCGAACAGTTCGCCCTGCAGGTGCCGCCACCGGATCCCGGCGGGCCGACGGCGATCGCCCAGATGATCTCGCCCCAGGGCGCGGTGGCGGTGGCGCCGAGTTCCGGCCTCCGGATCCCTGTCTCGAGCACCGATCGCGAGCTGGCGGCAAACGGCGGGGACCCGCGCTTGGAGGATGTGAAGGCCGGCGATACCGACCTCCGGGTGCTGACGCAGGCCCTGTCCGGTGGTACGGCGATCCAGGTGGCGCGCTCGCTCGAGGACACCAATCACACGCTCGACACCCTGGTCATCATCCTGGCCGCCGTCAGCGCCGGCGGCATCGCGCTCGCGGCGGCGCTCGGGCCGGTCGTGGCGCGCGCCGCACTCGCGCCGGCGGGGGAGGTCTCCGACGCGGCCGAGGAGGTGGCGAGGACCCACGACCTCAGGCACCGGATCGAGGTCCGTGGCGACGACGAGCTCGGCCGCCTCGCGGCCAGCTTCAACGAGATGCTCGCCGCACTCGAGCGGTCGGAGTCGGCGCAGCGGCGGCTGGTGGCCGACGCCTCGCACGAGCTGCGGACCCCGCTCGCCACCCTGCGGACCAACATCGAGACACTCGGGCGGGGCGACCGCCTGGATAGGCATGAGCGGGATCGGCTGGTCGCCGACGTGACGCAGGAGCTCGAGGAGATGACCGAGCTCGTCAGCGATGTCGTCGAGCTGGCGCGGGCTCCGGGCCACGACGCGATCGCCCGCCAGGACGTGGCGCTCGACGAGCTCACGCGCGACGCGATCGAGCGGGCCGAGCGGCGGGCGCGCGGGATCGGCTTCAGGAGCCGTCTCGAGCCTTCCCTGGTCCACGCCGACCCAGAGCGCGTCGGCCGGGCGATCTCGAACATGCTCGACAACGCGACCAAGTGGAGCCCTTCCGGCGGCCGGGTCGAGGTCGAGGTCGAGCGAGGCCGGGTGACCGTTCGCGACCACGGACCGGGCTTCCCCGAGGGGAACCTCGACAAGGTCTTCGACCGCTTCTGGCGCGCCGACGACGCGCGCGGCAAGCCCGGCTCTGGGCTCGGGCTCGCGATCGTCCAGCGGGTGGCGGAGGAGCATGAGGGCACCGCTCGGGCCGCGAACGCCCCCGACGGCGGCGCGGTGGTCAGCCTCGAGCTGCCGGAGCTCCCCGCTTCGAACGGGCACTCCTGAGAGCGAGCTCCAGCTCGAAGCGAGCGTCGGGGTCCTCGAGCTGGTCGCCGAGCAGTTCGCGCAGGCGCGCCAGGCGGTAGCGGATCGTCTGGGGGTGGAGGTGCAGCGCGCGCGCCACCGCCGCCGCGTTGCCCCCGTGCTGAACGTGGGCCAGCGCCGTCTCTTCCATCCGCGCCCGGCCCGCGGGCGTCAGGTCGCTGAGCGGCGCGAGCCGCGTCTCGGCGAGGCGGTCCGCGAGACCACCGGACTCGAAGATCAGGAGGTCAGCGAGATGCTCCTCGGCCACGACCGGCCGGTTCCCGCCGATCGCACCGGCCTCCGCGGCGCGGAGCGCGGCCTTCGCCAGCCCCCACGAGGCGCCCAGGTCGGCTCGCGGGGCCGCCGGCCCGAGGGCAGCCGTCACGGACTCGGCGGCGCGCTCGAGCTCGGCGCGGCCCGAGCTCGCCGCGCCCGAGACGAGCGCACAGCCCATCTCGTCCACCGAGCCGATCAGGGCATCGGCGGGCAGGCGGCGACCGACCCGGGCCAGGTCCGACTCCGCGACCGCGAGCGGGGCTGCGGTTCGCGGCAGTCGCCAGCCCGCGGCCTGCGCTGCTGCACGAAGCTCAGCCTCCTCGGCCGGCGGGTCCCGCAGCAGCAGCGTGAGCAGCTCGCGGCGCCGGCGCTGGCGCTCGCCCTCGTGCTCGCGCTGCGCCTGCGCGTAGCCCTCGACCGAGTCGGCGGAAAGCTCGTCGATGTAGGCGAAGATCGCCTCGGCCAGGATCGCCAGCTGGTCGGCGTCGACCCGATTCCGCCGGGCCGCGGCGGAGATTCGCCGCCACGCCACCCGGGCTCCGATGCGGTAGGCCGACTGCAGGGAATCGAGCGTCCGGCCCTGCCGCAGCTCACCACGGCCGAGCGCGACGTACACGTCGCGCCCCGGCTCCCGGCCCGCATCGGGATCGCGTATCAACGCGACGAACTGGCGCAGGGCCTCGGTGACGCCTGTGCGAATACCGGCGCCGAACGCCCCCTCGAGAGGGCGGGCGTACTCCGGCACCTCGCCGGCGATCGTCGCGAGGATCTCCTGCGTCGCGGCGGGCAGCTCCGGCTCGATCACGGCAGCCAGCTCCGGCGGCAGCGCCCGCCAGGGCTCGGCGCCGACTTCTTTTGTCATCTGCGTGATAAGAAACTCCGCTCGAACTTGACATTAAGAGTAACTCCTGTGGGCGGTTCGTGCGTAGCCTGGTCACATGACAACCGAAATAAGACATGAAATGACCCGAGCGACGAAGCTCGCCAACCTCGGCGCCATGGTGGTGCCCTTGATCGCCACGCTCGCCGCGATCGCCCTCTTCTGGAACCAGGTCGTGAGCGCCACGGACCTCGCGATCCTGGCGGTGATGTACCTGGTCACCGCAACGGGGATCACGGTCGGCTACCACCGCATGCTCACCCATCGCTCGTTCCGAACTCACAAGGCGACTGAGTATCTCTTCGCAACCCTCGGCACGATGGCCGTCCAGGGCTCGGTGATCGCCTGGGTGGCCGACCACCGCAAGCATCACGCCCACACAGACGTCGAGGGGGATCCGCACAGCCCCCACGTCGGCCACGGCGACGGTGTGTCGGGAGTGCCGCGGGGCCTCTGGCACGCTCACACCGGCTGGCTGCTCTCCGAGCACGGCCGCGCCGACTGGAAGAAGTACGCGCCGGACCTCTACGAGGACCCCGGCATGCGCCTGCTCAACAGGCTCTTCATCCCGCTCGTGGTGCTCGGCCTGGCGCTCCCGGCGTTCGTCGGCTTTCTGCTGACGGGCACCCTGCTGGGTGCCGCTACCGGACTGCTCTGGGGAGGCCTGGTCCGCGTCTTCCTCGTCCACCACGTCACCTGGAGCGTCAACTCGATCTGCCACTTCCTCGGCTCACGCCGCTTCGAGGTGGAGGACCACTCGACCAACGTGTTCTGGCTGGCACTCCCCTCGCTGGGAGAGTCCTGGCACCACAACCACCACGCGTTCCCGCGCTCGGCCGAGCACGGCCTGCGCCGCTGGGAGCTCGATCCGTCCGCCCTGGTCATTCGCGCGATGGAGAAGCTGGGGCTCGCCTGGAACGTGATCCGGATCGCGCCCGAGCGGCAGGAGGCGAAGCTCGCCGAATCGGGCGCCAGGGCCGAGGCTCAGGCCACTTCTTAGCCCGGTCTCAGGCTCCTCTCAGCCCCCGCTGGCTTGATGGTCGGCAAGCCCGGCGCGACCGGGAGCGACCAAAGGAGTGGTGATGAAGAGGAAGCGAGGAATCACGATCCGAATCGGACCGCTGGGCCTCTCGCTGTTCGCGGCGGGGATCACGGCGGTCGGAGTGGCCGCGGTCTCGCTCGCGGACAGCGGGGGCAGCGGCGATAGGCGCAACGGCGGCGACACGCAGACGTTCGAGATGCCGGCCCCGCCGGGTGGCTCGGCCGGCGTGGCGTTTGCGGCTCCCAACCTCTCGGAGGAGGACCGGCAGAAGCTGGAGGACTTCCGGACATGCATTGAGGACAACGGCGCTCCGGCTCCGCCCGACCCCCGCAAGATCGACCCGAGCAACGGGCCCCCCAAGCCACCGAGCGCGGCAGAGAGGGAGAAGCTCCAGAAGTCCTTCGAGGCCTGCAAGAGCGATCTGCCCGAGAAACTCCAGGCCGCCGGACCGCCCGGGACCCACACGTTCCAGTGCGTGCCGCCGCCCGGCGCGCCCCCTGCCCAGCGCGACGGCCAGCAGGGCGAGAAGCAGAACCAGAGCGACCAGTCGGGCACTCAGTCGAGCGGCTCGGCCTCCTGACCAGACTCGTCCATCAAAACCGGCGTCCCTCAGACGCCCACATCCATCCCCCCAGCGAGCGGCCCCGATCGGGGCCGCTCGCCGTTTCACTGCCACCGCTAGCGTGCACTCAGGCACATGAGTCCCCGGATCGAGATCGAGCCCGGTGGCGACCTCGAGGAGGTTTGGGTCTACCTGTCGCCAGCTGAGGCCGCGGAGCTGCTCGTCGCGCTTGAGGATCGGGCCAGCGACCCGTCGCCCGACCGGGAATGGCACACCCACTTGAGGGATTCAGCCGGTCGCGAGCTCACCATCGCAATCGAAGGTCATGAGGGTTCTCGTCATTCCAATCGCTCCTGATCGCCGCGCTGGCGAGGGAGCAGCCGGATGGCGCGTTTGTCCCTCATCTCCGGACAAAACGCGACAAGTGACGCGATTTCGGCGGCCTTGCGGCCTAACCGAGCGCCTCGAACTCATCGTCCGTGAGCGCGATCTCGAGCGCGGCGAGGTTCTCGCGCAGGTGCACGCTCGAGAGCGTTCCCGGGATCGGCAGCATCACGGGTGAGCGGCGGAGCAGCCAGGCGACGGCGATCTGCGCGCGGGTGGCGTCGCGGGCCGCAGCGATCTCGCCGAGGGCGTCCGGCCCGCCGCCCTTGAGCGGGTAGTAGGGAACGAAGACGATCCCGTTCTCCTCGCAGTAGTCGACGACGTCGTCGTAGCGGCGCTCCCCGACGTTGTAGTGGTTCTGCACGGCGGCGATCGGGACGACCTGGCGCGCCGCCTCGACCTGGTCGACGTCGACCGCGGAGATCCCGACCTCTCTGATCTTCCCCGCGTCGCGGTACTCGGCGATCGCCCCGAGGCTGGTCTCGAGCGGCGTCTCCGGGTCGACCCGGTGCAGGTAGTAGAGATCGATGGCTTCGGTGCGCAGCCTCTCGAGGCTCTGCTCGATCTGGGCGCGGAGCGCCTCGGGGCTGCCGCTGCCGCTGTAGCCGCCCTTCGTCGCGACCACGACGCCGTCGGGCGAGGGCCTGAGCGCCTCGCCGATCGCGCGCTCGCTCTCTCCACCGCTGTAGACGTGCGCGGTGTCGATCAGCCCGAGCCCCGCCTCGACCGCCCCGCGCAGGAACTCATGGTTCTCGGGGGTCGAGGTGAGCCGGTTGGTCCCGAGGCCGATCCGCGCGACCTCGGTGCCCGCGATCGTCATCGTCCGCGACGCCGCAGAGGGCTGCGTGGACATGCTGCGAGAGTAACCAGGCGGCTACGTCGGCAAACCGACCGACTCGAGCGCCGCCGAGATGTCGGAATAGATCGTGAAGCTCGCCACCTTGCGGTCGCGCTGCTCGAGGACATGCGCCAGCGGGACGTCGAGCTCACCGGCGTCCTCCTTCTGGGTGATCTGTAGCCGGCCGAGCACGACCCAGCGGCCGTCGCGGGCCGCGCGCAGGCCCTCGGGCTGGAAGCGGTCGGCCTCGAAGAGCTCCTCGATGTCCGCGCGGTAGCGCTTGTAGCCGCGCAGCCCCTTGTATGTCTTGTCGTCGAGGAAGACGGTCTCCATCCGGATCTGAAAATCCGGATGCAGGAGCGCCTCAAGTCCCTCGCCGCCACGGTCGAATTCATCGTAAATGCGCCTCACCGCCTCCAGCGCAGTGCCGGTATCGGCCTCCTCCATCGCGGCGTTGAATTGACGTTCGAGCGTCTCGACGTCGTGCTGGTCGTACATTTGACGGTTTCCAGTATCTCCCCAGTAGTACGGATTCGGCTCGGCGCCGCCTGCGGCAAGCTATCGGAGCCATCGAGGAGGGAACGTCCAGCGTGACGGGGAGAGAGACACCGGCGGGGGCTAATCCCGCCAGCGAACAGGAGATCCAGTCCCGACTGACTTCGGTTGAGGTCGGTCTCTGGCTCTCGGTGATCGTGTCCGTGGGCTGCGCCCTGTACGCGATCCAGACCTGGGATCGGCCGAATCGGGGGCTCGTCCTGGCGGTGATCGGGCTGGGGCTGCTCACCGTTCCCCTGATCAAGACACTCCCGGTCGGGCGAATCGTGCGCGGCCCCCACCGCGACCTCTTCTTCGCGGGCTGGTCGATCGCCGACATCGCGCTGATCGCGGTCCTCGCCGGGCTCGACGGCGGATCCGAGAGCGCCTACATCATGCTGCTCGTCCTCCCGTTCCTCTTCGCCGCCCTCTCCTATCCGACGAAGTGGACGGCGCTGGTCGGGGTGGCCGCTCTGGCGGCCGCCCTCGCAATGGGCCTCGTCATCGGCGGCGGCTTTCCGTTCTCCGGCTTCGGGCTCTTCGTCGGCACCTGTGTGGCACTCCTCGCCGCCCTCGAGGCCCGTAACCAGCTGGGACAGCGGCGCGCCCTGACGGACACCGCGAGCGCCTTGGTCCGCAGCGAGAAGTCAAGCCGCCTGCAGGCGCATCAGCAGAGCGAGGTGGCCCGCTTCGGCCAGCAGGCACTTGAGGGAGCGGGCATCGAGGAGCTCGCCCGGGAGGCGAGCCGGATCCTCACCGACGTTCTCGACATCGACTTCGGCGGGGTGCTGAAGCTGCTTCCGGGAGGTGACGAGCTGCTGCTCGTCTCGGCGGTCGGCCTGTCCGAGGAGCTGATCGGCGAGGCGCGGGTCCCTGCCGACTACCGGTCGCAGTCGGGCTACGCGCTCGCCACGGGAAGGGCAACGGTTGTAAACGACTGGAACACGGAGACACGCTTCCAGCAGTCCGAGCTCCAGGCCGAGCAGGGACTGAAGAGCGCGGCGATCATCCTGATCACGGGCAAGGGGCAGCCCTTCGGCGTGATCGGGGCGGGGTCGCAGGGGCACCACGAATTCACGCCGGAGGACGTCAACTTCATGCAGGCGATCGCGAACGTCCTCGCCAACGCGATCGAGCGGCGTCGCACCGAAGCGCAGACCCAGCACGAGGCGCTCCACGACGCCCTCACCGGCCTCCCCAACCGCAGTCTCTTCCTGGACCGCCTCCAGCACGCGCTCTCCGTGGCGGCGCGCCGCCAGATCGCCATCGCGGTGCTCTTCCTCGACCTCGACCAGTTCAAGCTCGTCAACGACGGCCTCGGCCACGCAGCCGGCGACGAGCTTCTCGCCGCCGTCGCCCCCAGGGTCGAGCAGGCTCTGCGGCCGGGCGACACGGTCGCGCGCTTCGGCGGAGACGAGTTCGCGGTGCTCGCCGAGGACGTCGGCAACGAGCACGGGGCGATCCGGATTGCCGAGCGGATCGCGGAGGCGCTCGCCCGCCCGTTCATCCTCCGGGATCGCGAGCACTTCGTCAGCGCCAGCATCGGCATCTCGCTCGGGACGGGCGCCGAGGACCCCGAGGCCCTGCTCCGCGATGCCGACGCCGCCCTCTACCGAGCGAAGGACCACGGCCGCGGCGGCTACGAGATCTTCGACGAGGTGATGCGCTCGCGCGTGATCGAGCACATGCAGACCGAGAACGACCTGCGCCGCGCCCTGCAGCGCCAGGAGTTCGTCCTCCATTACCAGCCGGTCGTCAACCTCGCGGACGGCTCGATCGCCTCGATGGAGGCGCTCCTCCGCTGGGACCACCCCGAGCGGGGCCTGATCGGCCCGCTGGCCTTCATCCCGGTCGCAGAGGAATCGCGCCTCATCGTCCCGATCGGCCGCTGGGTGATCGAACAGGCCTGCCGGCAGGCCGCGCTCTGGCAGCGGGTCAACCCGGACGCTGCACCGGTCGGCATCGCGGTCAACCTCTCGGCCCGGCAGCTCGCCGACCCCGACCTCGTCTCCCACATCGAGGGCTCGATCAGGGCCAACGGGATCGATCCGGGCACACTCTGGCTCGAGCTCACCGAGACCGCTCTGCTCGACGAGACCGCCTTCTGCGAGCGCACGATGGCGACGCTCAGCGAGATCGGCGTTCGGCTCGTGCTCGACGACTTCGGCATCGGGTTCTCGTCGCTCGGCTACCTGAAGCGCCTGCCGCTCTCGATGATCAAGCTCGACGGCACCTTCGTCGAGAACGTCACCGACAACCCGCACGACGCGGCCATCATCCGCGCCGTCAGCGACATGGCGGACACGATCGGCATCGACGTGGTCGCGGAGGGTGTCGAGACGGACGAGCAGGTACGGATGGCCCGGGAGCTCGGCTGCGGCTATGCGCAGGGATTCCACTTCGCCGAGCCGGTGCCCGCCTCCTACGTCGAGCGCCTGCTCGCGAGCCCCATCCCGGTCTCGACCTGATCCGGCACCACGCCGGCGCGAAGAGGGCATGTTTGGCCGGCAACCTCGGCCCGATTGGCGCAGCGAGATCCGGGCATAAGGACGCGACGCATGACGGGCGGCGGAATCGCAACGATCGGCGGGAGTCCACCCATTCCCCCACCAGGGTGGGCGCGGCCGACCGATCGCATCATGGCGCGGCTGCGCGCGCGCTCCATCGACGACGAGCTCCTCCACGGCTCCGTCGCCGACGGCGACCCGGTCGTGCTGGTCAGGCGCGCGCGCCTCCTCAATCGGCGCTACCGCTCACGGATCGCCGCCTCGCTGCGCAGGTTGATCGAGGCCGCCAGACGGCGCGAGCGGCACGTGCTCCGCCCGCAGATCCCAGTGCGCGACGACGAGGTCCTGGAGAGCGAGCCCCTGATCCGCACCCTCGCCGACGAGCTGGAGCAGGATGAGCGGGTCAGTCCCCGTGGCGTGATCCTGGCTGACCGACTCGTCACCGACGGTGACTCGCCCATTTACGGCGCAACGCCGATGCGCGCCCCCGCGGAGAGCGTGCAGACCGCAGTCAAGCACGCGCGCGCCGCGCTGCACCTGGGCTGACAGCACTTCCCGGCGCGGGGCCGCGCGGGTAGCATGTGAAGACCTCGCCTGCATAGGGGATAGGTGTCCGCAACTCCAAGCGCAGACATTCCGCAATTCGAGATCAGCTCGGGGCCCGGCCCTGAGGACGTGTACGTCGTCCGGGTCGCCGGCGAGGTCGACATGGCTCACGAAGAGGAGCTGCGCACCGAGTTGCGTGCCGCCGTCGACGCCGAGGGGCGCGGCATCGTCGTCGACCTGACCGAATGCGAGTTCATCGACTCGAGTGCGATTCGAGCACTGCTGCTCTCGCGCGAGGAGAACAGCCCGCAGGACGGTGGTGAGAGCCTCGCCGTGGCCGCCTCGAGCAATCAGATCCTCCGCATCCTCTCGGTGATGGGCCTCGACCAGGTGCTCCCGATCGAGCCCACGGTCGAGCAGGCAGCAGCCGCGCTCTCGGGCTGAGCCTCGGGCTCACCTAGACTGCGCGCCAGAGACCGATGCATGACATCGCCGAGTTCCTGGCGGGGCGCGACCCCTTCAGCGGGCTCGACGAGGCTGAGCTGGAGCGGCTCGCGAGCCGGACCGAGGTCGAGTTCTTCCCAGCCGGGACGAGGATCGCGCCCCAAGGAAAGGCCCCGCAGGGCCGGATCCGGGTGATCCGCCGTGGCGCGGTCGAGCTGCTGGATCGAGGCCGTCCTGTCGATCTTCTCGGGGAGGGCGAGATGTTCGGTCACCCTTCCGTCCTCTCGGGCTTGCCGACCAGGTACGAGGTCAGGGCCAAGGAGGACACCCTCTGCTACTCGCTCCCGGCGGAGGACGTGATCCCGCTGCTCGGGCGTCCGTCGAGCCTGCGCTTCCTGGTTCGCTCGATGTTGGCGCGGATCGGCCCCGCCGCGGGAGCTGTCGAGGGGGCGCCGGGTGCCGAGGTGGCACAGCAGTATGCGAGCGACCTGGTGCGCCGACCGCCGGTCACCTGCGCGCCGGAGATCACCCTCCGGGACGCCGCGCGCCTGATGGGCGCGGAGCAGGTCAGCTCCGTCCTCGTGGAACTGGACGGTGGAGATTTCGGGATCGTCACCGACAGCGACCTCCGCTCCAAGGTGGTGGCCGGCAGGCTCTCGCCGGATGACCGCGTGAGCGCGGCGATGAGTGCCCCGGTGGTGAGCGTGGGCGCCGACCAGACCGGGGCCGACGTGATGCTCACCATGCTGGATCGCGACATCCGCCACGTGCCCGTCTTCCGGGCGCCGGGGCGGGCACTTGGCGTGATCGTCGCCGTCGATCTGGTAGCGGCTGAGACCCGCTCCCCGTTCGTACTCCGCCGAGCGATCGCCAGGGCCCGGAACAAGGACGAGCTGCGCGAGGCTGCCAGTCGACTCCGCTCGACCGTGGTCACGCTTCACCGCGCCGCGCTGACGCCGTTCCACATCAGCGACGTGGTCTCGGCCGTCTCCGATGCCCTGATTCGCAGGATGATCGAGCTCGCGATCGAGTCCGCCGGGCCTCCGCCCGCTGAGTTCGCCTGGATCACGCTCGGCAGCCACGGTAGGCGGGAGCCGATGCCGTCCTCGGATGTCGACTCAGGCATGTCCTGGCGCGACCGGCCGGATCAGGACCCGATCGCTACCGAGCCCCGCCGGCGCCTTGCCTCGACCCGGATCAGCGCCTACATGCAGGAGATCGCCGCGAACGTGGCCGACTGCATTCGGGTACTCGGCTGGCGTCTGGATCCGCACGGCGTGACCGCATCCGGGGCCTTCTCGGCCAGCTCGATCGAGGAGTGGCGGAGCTGCATCGAAAGCTGGCTCACGCGCCCGACCGACAACCGGGTCCTGATCGCCGTCTCCATCCTGTTCGACGGCCGCGTGGTGTTCGGGCCGGCCCGCCTCGACGTCAAACCGCTCCTCTTCGAGACGGGCGATCGCGAGACGCTGGAGCGATGGATGCTGAAGCTGGCTCTCGCCGCCAAGCCACCCACCGGCTTCATGCACAACATCACGCTGGAGGCATCGGGCAGGCATGCCGGAACGTTCGACATCAAGCACGGCGGGCTGCTGCCGATCGTCGACCTGGCTCGCTACCTGGCGCTGGTCGGACAGATCCCCGCGAACCACACTCTGGATCGCCTGCGCGCGGCCGTCGACCTCGGCATCGTGGAGAAGACGGAGGCGCGCGTGCTCGAGGAGGCCTTCGAGCTGTTCACCGCCCTGCGCCTGGGGCACCAGGTGGCGCAGCTCGAGAAGGGCCGGGAGCCGGACGACCACATCGATCCCAGGGATCTCGACCCGCTTACCCGCCGTTATCTGCGGGACGCGTTCCGCGAGGTGGAGACGGTGCAGCGCTCGCGGAGCCCGCAACGGCGAGCCGCCCGCTCTGGATGACGAGAGTCGCGTCGCCTGCGGAACGCGGCTTCCTGGAGGCGCCGCTGCCCCGGGCCGGGTCCTCCTGGCGGGAGGTCGACTTCACCGTGATCGACTTCGAGACGACCGGCCTGGATCACACCGCCGACGAGATCATCTCGTTCGCGACCGTGAGCGTCTCGGGCGGGCGGATAACGCTCGCAGACGCCCGCTACGAGCTGGTGCGGCCGGAGCGGATGCCCGACTCCGACACGATCCGGATTCACGGCCTGCGCGAGGCGGACCTGACCGGTGCGCCGCCCCTCGGGGCCCTGCTCGACGGGCTCCTCGCCGCCCTCGCGGGCCGCGCGCTGGTCGCCCACGTCGCCGCGGTCGAGCGCGGGTTTCTCGGCTCCGCGCTCGCGTCGCGGGGATTGAAGCTGCGCAACCCGTGGATCGACACGGCGGCGATGGACCGCGAGCTTCGCCGCCTGCGCCGGTCTGCTCCCCCCGAGCACGATCCCATCGCCCTCTCCGACCTGGCCCGTTCGCTGGGGCTGCCCGTGCACCGTCCCCACCACGCCGACGGCGATGCGCTCACGACTGCTCAGGCCTTTATCGCGCTCGCGTCGCACCTGGAGGAGTTCGGTGAGCACACGCTTGGCTCACTCGAACGGCTCTCGCTGCAGAAGCGGCGAAAACCCGCGTCTCTCGGCGGACTGCTCCGCCGATTCGTCTCCAGGCGTGCCTGAACCTGGGACGAACCGCCCAACCAGCTCAATTTCCAGAAATTCGGCTTGACTGAGGTCCGCCATCGGGCGTAGGGTCCCCGCAGGGCTTCACGCTCGACATAGGCCTCAGACACGGATGTAGTGAGGCCGCGACGGAGGGAGAGGACGTGACACCACCGGAAGGCGTTTCCGACCGCGATCAGGTGCAGCGCGACGAAGAGCGGCTCGCGGAGATGGGTTACAGGCAGGACCTTTCGCGCGCCTGGAGCGGTTTCACCAACTTCGCGATCTCGTTCACGATCATCTCGGTCCTGGCGGGAACGTTCACGACGTTCTCATTCGCCTGGCTGCACGGTGGTCCGGTCATGGTCTCGATCGGCTGGCCGGTGATCTGCTTCTTCGTGCTGATGGTCGGCTTCTCGATGGCCGAGCTGACCTCTAGGTATCCGACCGCCGGCGGCCCCTACTGGTGGGCCCATGACCTCGGCGGCAAGGGCTGGAGCTGGATGACCGGGTGGTTCAACATCGTCGGCCTGGTCGGGATCGTGGCGTCGGTCGGCTACGGCTGCGCGTTTTTCCTGTTCAACCTGCTGCAGCTCTACTCCGTCGACATCTTCGGCGTCAACTTCGCCGACACCGAGCACATCCTGGCCGAGACGTTCCTGCTCTTCCTGATCATCCTCGTGCTCTACACGGTGGTGAACATCTTCGCCGACAGGATCCTGGCGTTGATGAACAACATCTCGGTTGGCTGGCACCTGCTCGGGGTGGCGATCATCATCGGGGTGCTGGTCTTCGTGCCGGACGACCACCAGAGCACCAGCTTCGTCTTCGGCGAGCGCTTCAACGAGAGCGGCACGCTCGGGGGCGACACCGGCGGCCTCGGGTTCTGGTTCCTGGTCGCGCCGGTCGGCTTCCTGCTCGGCATGTACACGCAGACCGGGTATGACGCCTCCGCGCACACGGCGGAGGAGACCCACGGGGCCGCGATCAGCGCCGCCCAGGGTGTTTGGCGCTCGATCTTCTGGTCTGCCGTGATCGGCTGGCTCGTACTGCTCGCCTTCCTCTACGCCGCCAACGACGTCACCGCCGTCAACGACTCCGGTGGCGCGGTCTTCGGCATCTTCAACTCGGCGCTCGACTCCTGGGCCGCGAAGCTGGTGGTCCTGATCGCCACGGTCGGTCAGTTCTTCTGCGGCGCCGCCGGACTGACCAGCGCCTCGCGCACCTGGTACGCGTTCTCGCGCGACCGGGCGATCCCGGGCTGGAACCTGTTCGGTCGCGTGAACCGCGACCGGGTCCCGTTCAACGCGGTGATCGCGGTGTCGTTCTTCGCGCTGCTCATCTCGATCCCAGCGCTGTTCGGGAAGAACGACATCCCGTTCGCCTTCTTCGCTCTGACGGGGATCTGCACCGTGGGCCTGTACCTCGCCTACATCATTCCCGTCTACCTGCGGCTGAGGGCGGGCGACTCGTTCCAGACCGGCCCGTGGAACCTGGGCCCCCGGTACCGGCTGGTCAACATCCTGGCGATCCTCTTCGTGATCGTCGTGGTCTACGCGCTCGACCTGCCGTACGACCCGACCGGGCTGCCGTGGAACTCGGACTTCGACGCGGCGAACGTGAACTACACGCCGTTCGCGATCATCCTGCCGCTGCTCTTCGGCATCTGGTACCTGGTCTCGGCGAAGAACAAGTACCAGGGACCGGTGAAGACCCTCGAAGAGGACGTCGTAACCGCCGACTAGGAAAGTCGAGTGCAAGCCATGAACGAT
>Ga0126307_10000058_pt1 | contig 59420 bp, 64 predicted proteins | sample Plot28_FD_89955 | JGI IMG/M metagenome (GOLD analysis project Ga0126307, IMG submission 89955) | Serpentine soil microbial communities from UC McLaughlin Reserve, CA, USA - Plot28 | ecosystem: Environmental > Terrestrial > Soil > Grasslands | place: USA: UC McLaughlin Reserve, Lake County... | reverse complement strand
GTTGTGTGCACGGGAAAGGACTCCCCGGGGTGAAGGTTTCGCGCCCCCGCGCCGATAGAGGAGAGGTGCCCTGCAACGTCTCTGTCGGTTCCCACTTGCGGCCTTTTCAAGTCGCCAGTAGCTTGGAGTGGGTGGGCACCGGAACTGTTACCGTGTGCGCCGCTCCGGGAGCGCCTTTCGCGGGTTCTCCTCGGGGGAGGAGCGGAACCCAGCGGGGATGAAGAAGCGCGTTCTAACCATCTTGGCCTTGCCGGCCCTGCTTTCGGCGGGAGCACTCGCCGCGTTCACCCTGCCCGCCTCCGCGGTCAAGCAGACCGTCTACGTGAAGCTGCCCAGCGGCCAGGTGGTCCCGGTGGTCGTCGACGTGCCGGACGGCACGCCGGTCGGGGAGGTCGCTCTGCCAGGCGTGCCCGTTCCCCCCGGGACACCTTCTGCCCCGAAGGAGCAGGGGCCCTCCACGACCCCGCAGCAGGCACCCAAGACCCAGGACCCGAGCTCGGGCGGCGGCGATCAGCAGGATTCCTCAAAGGGGAAGGCGAAGAAGCCCGCCGCCAAGAAGAAGTCGAAGCCGAAGAAGAAGTCCGGGCCTGGGCAGACCGGAGGGGCTAACCCTCAATCTCAGACTGAGCCTCGGCGCCGCCGTGCCCGTCGTCCTCGGCGCACCCCGCTGCGCGCGCCCGACGGCTCGCCCACCCCCCAGAACCCCGGCTTCGTCGACGCCCTGCCCGGCCCCTCGACCGCCACGGGCGTGCCGAACTTCGTCATCCGCAAGTTCAGGGTCCCGATCTTCCTGCTGCCGATCTACCAGGCCGCCGGCATCCAGTACGGCATCCGCTGGGAGGTCCTGGCCGCCATCAACGAGATCGAGACCGACTACGGGCGCAACCTCAACGTCTCGAGCGCCGGGGCCCTGGGCTGGATGCAGTTCATCCCCTCCTCGTGGCGCATGTACGGGGTGGACGCCAACAAGGACGGCAAGAAGGATCCCTACAACCCCGTCGACGCCATCTTCGCCGCCGCGCGCTACCTGAAGGCCGCGGGAGGCGAGAAGGACCTGCGGCGCGCGGTCTTCGCCTACAACCACGCCGGCTGGTACGTGGACTCGGTGATGCTGCGCGCCAAGCTGATCACCGGCGTGCCCGCCGACCTCGTCGGCTCCCTCACCGGCCTGACCGAGGGGCGCTTTCCCGTATATGCCCGCGCGCGCTACGCCGACGACCTGGCCGAGCGCGAAGCCGCCAAGCGCGTGAAGAAGGGCCAGAACGCCGCCAACGTGGTCCAGTCCAAGGACGACCGCGCCTCGATAGACGTCTTCGCCCGCCAAGGCTCGCCGGTGGTGGCCGTCAACGACGGCGAGATCAAGAAGGTCGGCCGTTCACGCAAGCTGGGCCGCTACATCCAGCTCCAGGATGTCTACGGCAACACCTACACCTACACGGGCCTGGGCTCGACCTCGCGCTTCTACCCCGTCCCCAAGGACGACATCCAGGCCAGCAGCAAGGGCGCTTCCGCCAAGGCGCTGAAGGCCAACGACCCCAAGGACCCCAAGCCCACGGCACCGGCCTCACAGGGCCGCCAGGCCGACGCGTCGGACAAGCCGCGCACGAAGGCCTACTCCGACAAGGCCCGCGACATCGACGACTCGGAGCGGGTGGCAGACGGCGGGGGCGCGCGCAACACCGGCGCCTCGGTACCCGTCAAGCAGCGCCTGTTCGCCCACCCCGACATGCCGGGGGCGCGTGAGCACGGCGGCCTCGAGCAGACCCTCGACGCCGAGGCCCGGCGCGGGGGCAAGGGCTATGAGGAGTACAAGAACTTCGCTCGCCCCTATGGCCTGAACGCCAAGGACGTCCGGCTCAAGCCGCTGCGCAAGGGCGCGCGGGTGATCGGAGGCACGCTCCTGGGCCGCATCGGCAAGCCCGAGAACGGCAAGGGCTCGCACCTGTCGTTCCAGATCCGCCCCGCCGGCAAGGGCGCGCCACGCATCGACCCGAAGCCGATCCTGGACGGCTGGAAGCTGCTGGAGGCCACCGCGGTCTACCGGGCCTCGGGCAAGAACGCCCTCTACGGCGACGATGCCCGCTCGTTCTCGATCGGGCAGATCCTGCTGCTGCCCAAGCCGCTGCTCCAGAAGCGCGTGCTGGCAGACAACCGCGTCGACATCTACCCCTGCGGTCGCCAGGACGTCCGCTCGGGCCAGATCGACCGCCGCATCCTGGCCACGCTGGAGTACCTGGCGGAGTCCGGCCTGCGTCCGACGATCAGCTCGCTGAAGTGCGGCCACGGCTTCTACACGTCCTCGGGCAACGTCTCCCAGCACTCCTCGGGCAACGCCACCGACATCGCCAAGATCAACGGCGTCCCGATCGCCGGCCACCAGGAGCGGGGCGGCATCACCGAGGTCTCCGTGCGCAGACTGATGCGCCTGCAAGGCACGATGCACGCCGACCAGATCATCTCCCTGCTCGACCTGGGTGGCAACACCCTCGCGATGGGCGACCACGACGACCACATCCACGTCGGCTTCCGCCCGCTGTTCGGCGACAACCGGAAGGCCGGCCGCCAGGCGCTCGAGGTGCTCAAGCCCGGCCAGTGGTCCGACCTGCTCTCGCGCCTGCGCAAGATCGAGAACCCGGTGGTGCCCACCAGCCCGTCGAAGTACTCGATCCCCGTGCCCAAGCGCAAGCGGTCGAGCTCCGCCCACCGGGGCGAGTAGCGCCCAGCCGCCACGGTCTTCGCCGCCGCCCAGCTGGAGTTCGGCTTCGCGCTCGGTCCTCCAGACGGCCGCTTCCTGCTGCGCGCCGACCCCGACGATGACCCCGAGCGGGTGCTGGTGCTGAGCACGCTCGGCGCCGCGGAGCGCCGGCGGCTGAAGGGACGGCGCGGAAAGACGGTCACCGACGCCGTGCCCGAGCCGGTGCCCACCGCCCGCGCCACGGTGATCCGGGCCCAGCCCTTCGCCTCCGACGACGAGGCCCGGGCCTGGCTGGAGGGCGTACGCGGCGACGAGGCACTGCGCGAGGCCGAGACCGACGACGCGCTGCGCCGGCTGAACCGCGCCATCCGCGCGCAACGCGCGGCAGCCGGCGACCCCTACCTGCGCGAGGTCTCCCTCGCGCAGGCCCTGGTCCTTCGGCTGGGCTACGGAGCGGGCGAGAGCCTCGCCTACGGGCGCTTCTCCGAGGCCTGGGAGGCCCCGCCCGGCCGTACGAAGGTCAAGCGCTCGATGGGCGCGCCGGAGGAGCGCTTCGCCGCGCTGATGGGCGCGCGCGACCAGGCCGGCGTGGCCGAGGATCTCGTCCTCCGCGCCCGGCTGGACCTCGACGCCGGGCACCTGCGCGAGGCGGCCCTGCAGGCCCGCGTGGCCCTCGAGGCGCTGCTGGCGGAGTCCGGCCCGGAGTTGGCGGACCGGCCGCGCGCCGAGCTCGAGTCAGACCGCGAGCCGGTCGCCTCGGCGGCGGCCGCGGCCCTGCAGGGCCCCCTGAGCGACGGGCCCGCCGGCGCGGTGTCGGAGGCGGTGGGGCACATGGAGTCGGCCCTGCGACGCCTTCGCCTCGCCGGCTGATCTCGCCCTTCACCGGTTCGACACACGGTCGAGCGCAGCCTTCGCCATCTTGGACAGCGGTAGATAGGAGATGGAACCGCAGCCAGGCAACATCGATGGCGTGAACGCCACCGTGACCAGCCTCGACCGGGGAAGAGGTCGCGGCCGGCAACGGGCACGGCGCGCCACGCACCCTCCCCAAGGGGCTCGCCCGGTATCGGGGCGGGCCTGGATAAACGGCCGGGAGGTGGGCGGAGCCAACCCGCGCTTCGCCCACCTTCTCGGTTCCCACGGCTGACCCTCCCTGGCGCCATCGAGCTGTCCGAGGGCCAGCGGACGGAGCGGGTGCCCTAGAGGCGCGCCGGCGGCAGCCGGCCCGCGGCCTGCCAGGAGAGCTCCCACACCCGCCGGCTGAGCGCGGCCTCCCGTTCGGCGCCGGGCAGGCTGAGGCTCGCTCCCGAGGCGAGCAGGGCGGAGGCGAGGCGACGGTTGTCGCTCAGCGCCGCAGCGCGGCCAGGACCGCGTCCAGCTCGTCCACGACGTCGCCGTCCAGGCGGACGTCTGCCTCGGAGTCGTACGGCGTCGGGCCCTGGGTGACCACCGCCAGCCGGCCGCCCGCGGCCAGGGTCACGCCCGGCAGACCGGCCACCGGATGGACCTCCAGCGAGGAGCCGACGCACAGCATCAGGTCCGCCTCGGCGGCCAGCGCGTGAGCATCGGCCATCGCCTCCGCGGGCAGCAGCTCGCCGAACAGCACGACCTCCGGCTTCAGCGGCGAGACGCAGGCCGGGCACTCGGGCGCGCCGTCGGTCGCCGCCAGCATCTCCGCCACCCGCTCCAGCGCCACCTTGCCCCCGCACTCCAGGCACACGCTGCGCTCGATCGAGCCGTGGACCTCGACCACCCGCTCGCTGCCCGCGGCGCGGTGCAGGCGGTCGATGTTCTGCGTGATCACGCCGCGCACGAGGCCGCGCCGCTCCAGCTCGGCCAGCGCCCGGTGGGCCCCGTTGGGCTCCTTGTCGCGAAGCGCGGTGAAGCGCTGGGAGTAGAAGGCCCAGAAGCGGTCGGGGTCGCGACGGAAGGCGTCGATGTGCGCAACCTCCATCGGGTTGACCTTCTCCCACATGCCGGTGCCCGGCGAGCGGAAGTCCGGAATCCCCGACGGGACCGAGATCCCGGCCCCGGTCAGGACGACGGCGCTCTGCGAGTCGCGGAGCAGCCCGGCGAGCCGGGCAGCTCCGCTCAGCTCATTTGCCCTGGAAGTTGGGCTTGCGCTTCCCAAGGAACGCCCCGATGCCTTCCTTCGCATCCTCGGAACCGAACACCTCGCCGAAGGCCTCGCCCTCGCGGCGCAGGCCCTCGCCCAGCTCGCCGTCCATCGACACCGCCTTGATCCGGGAGATGGCCAGCGGCGCCTGCTCGGCGAGCTTGCGCGCCCACGACAGCGAGATGTCGAACAGCTCGTGGTCGGGCACCACCCGCGTGGCCAGCCCGGCCCGCAGGGCCTCGTAGGCGTCGATCGGCTCGCCGGTGAGGTTCATCTCCAGGGCCTTGCCCTCCCCCACCAGGCGCGGCAGCCGCTGCGTGCCGCCGAAGCCGGGGATGATGCCCAGGTTGATCTCCGGCTGGCCGAAGGAGGCCGACTCCGCCGCGATGCGGAAGTCGCAGGCCATTGCCAGCTCGCAGCCGCCACCGAAGGCCAGTGAGTTCACGGCGGCGATGGTCACGGTCGAGGACTCCTCCATCGCGCGCATGAACTTGTGCGTGCTCTCGAGGAGCTCCCGGCCCTCCTTGTCGGGCGACATCTTCGAGAACTCCTTGAGGTCGGCCCCCGCGGAGAAGGTGAAGATGTTCGAGGAGGCGATGACGACCGCGCGCAGCTTGCCGTCGACCTCCTCCCACAGCTCGCCGAGCTCCTCGATCACCTGCGGCGAGATCGCGTTGGTCGGCGGCCGGTTGAGCCAGATGATGCCCACGTCGCCGCGGGTCTCGAGCGCGATCGCCTCGCGCGAGTGGCCCTCATCGGGTTGGGCGTAGGGGAAGAAGCCCTGGCCGGTCTTCTTGCCCAGACGGCCCTGGCGGACCAGCCGGCGCAGGATGCCGGGCGGGGTGAAGTTCTCGCCCCACTCGGACTCCGCGCGCTCGAGCGCCTCGAGCCTGTTGTCGAGGCCCTGCTCGTCCGCGCGGGCGAAGGGCCCCGGCAGGATGCCGGCGCCCATCATCATCCCCATCTCGATGTCCTTGGCCGACGCCGCGCCCTCCTCGAGGACGAGGCACGACTCGACGAGCGCCTTCAGCGAGAAGCGCTCCACCAGCGTGTCTGTTGCCTGACCCTCAGCCGCCGTGCTCATAGAAACCCTTTCCGGTCTTCTGACCGAGGTCGCCGGCGTCCACCAGCTCCTGCATCTTCGGCGAGAAGTAGAAGCGGTCGCCGTAGGACTCCTCGAGGTGCTCGGCCACGTGCAGGACGGTGTCGAGCCCCAGGAGGTCTGTGAGGAAGAACGGCCCCATGGGCGCGGCCTTGGACTCCTGGACGATCTTGTCGACCTCCTTGAAGTCCAGCCCCTCCTCCTCCGTCACCTTCCAGATCTCCGACACCGCGGAGTTCAGGATGCGGTTGACGACGAACCCCGGGGCCTCGTCGCAGCGGATCGCCGTCTTGCGGATCTGCTGGGCGAAATTGGCGGTGACCTGTGCGGTCTCCGGGGAGGTCTCCGCGCCCTCGACGACCTCGATAAGGCGCATCACCGACGCGGGGTAGAAGAAGTGGAAGCCGACCACCTGGTCGGGCCGCGTTGTCGCATCGGCCATCTCGGAGATGGGCAGCGAGGAGGTGTTCGAGGAGAGGATGGCGTGGCCGGGCGTGGTTGCGTCGAGCTCGGCGAAGACGGCCTGCTTGATCTCCATGCGCTCTGGCACGGCCTCGATCACGAAGTCGACGTAGCCGAAGCCGTCGTAGGAGGTGGTGCCCTCGATGCGCCCGAGGATCTCCTCGAGCTGCGCGTCGGCCTCCTCCTGGGAGATCTTCTCCTTCTGGACGAGGCCGCCGAGCTGGCCCTGGGTGACCTCGCGGGCCTTCTCCAGCCCCTGGTCGACGAACTTCTGCTCGACGTCCTTGAGGATCACCGGCACGCCTGCGCTGGCGACCACCTGGGCGATCTCGCCGCCCATGGTCCCCGCCCCCACTACGGCGGCTTTGTAAACGAACAAATCGATGCCTTTCCGGTCGTTCTGCGGCGCGTGAGGCTATCGGGTGGCCGTCAGCCGGCGAGCGCCCGCCCAAGCGCCCGGTAGACCTTGCGGTTGAAGGCCAGGCCGACGTGGCTTCCGGTGACCTCGATGTTGTCGGCATAGTCGACCACGCAGGACTCCCAGCGCACCACCCCGTCCTCCTTCGAGTAGATGCTCGTGAGGCGCACGTCCTCCGGGAAGGGCGCGGTGTAGTCGCGCACGAAGTTGCAGCCGCAGGTCTCGGTCAGGCAGCCGCGGCGCGCGATGCGGTCGCTGGTTAGGCGGTGGTACTGGCGCACGACGGCGAGGGCCGCGAGGGTGGGGACGCTGACCGCGTGCTGGCTGTTGAGGCCGCCGCCCATCGAGACCGCGTGCGATACCGCGTCGGGCCGGCGAACGGCCAGCGCGCGAGCGAAGTGCCCGCCGCGGCTGTGGCCCACCACCGCCACCCTGCCGCCGTGGCGGACGTGCAGCTCGCCGAGGCGGCGCTCGGCGCGCTCCATGGCCCGCTCGGAGCAGTCGGAGTTGGTGACGAAGCCGGCGGTGCCCGTCACGTAGCCCATCCGCTGCAGCCACCCCGCCAATGTCCGCAGCGAGTAGTCGCCGGCCAGGAAGCCGGGAAGGAGCAGCACCGGCCGGCCGTCCCCGCGGGGCACCCCCGAGCCGTAGAAGACCGGGTCGGCGAGCAGCCGTGCGGCCTCGAGCTGCCAGCGGATCTCGGCCGGATGTCGCCCCCACCAGCGAGCCACCGAGCGAGCCACCGAGCGAGCCACCGAGCGAGTGTAGGCCGGTGTCCGGGCGGGCAGCCTCAAGATATGGCAACGAGGGAGCGAGAGAGGGACCGCGGCACCCACAACGGCAACGGCCGACCGCGCAGCGGCCAGCGCGACGCCGCCGAAGCGATCATCGAGGACGTGGCCCTGGGGCCCGGGCGAGTCCTCCCGGGCGTCGCCGGGCTCAAGTTCGCGGGCAAGCTCGCCGCCCGGCCGCAGAAGCTCGCGCGGCGCGGGGCCGGGCTCGCCGCCGAGCTGGGCAAGGTCGCCGCGGGCCGCTCCGAGCTCGCGCCCGAAAAAGGCGACCGGCGCTTCAAGGACAAGGCCTGGCAGGACAACCCCGCCTTCCGTCGGATCCTCCAGGCCTATCTCGCCGCCGGCGAGACGGTCGACGGCGTCATCTCCGACACCGAGCTCGACTGGAGGTCCGACCGCCGCGTCCGCTTCTCGGCCGAGAACGTGCTCGACGCGCTCGCGCCCTCCAACAGCCCGTTCCTCAACCCAACCGTGCTGAAGGCCACGATCGACTCCGGCGGCCTGCACTTCCTCAAGGGTCTGCGCAACATGGCCGGCGACATCCGGCCACCGTTCTTGCCCAGCTCGGTGGACGCATCCGCCTTCGAGGTCGGCGAGGACCTGGCCGCCACCCCGGGCTCCGTGGTGCTGCAGACCGAGGTCTTTGAGCTGATCCAGTACCACCCGCAGACCGACAAGGTCCGCGAGGTGCCGGTCCTCTGTGTCCCGCCGATGATCAACAAGTACTACGTGGTGGACCTCGCCCCGGACAAGAGCATGCTCGAGTGGGCGGTCCGGCAGGGGCAGCAGGTGTTCACGATCTCCTGGCGCAACCCGGGCGAGGACCAGGCCGACTGGGATCTCGACACCTATCTGGAGGCCGTGGTCGAGGCGCTCGAAGCGACCCGGGACATCACGGGCGCCGACCGCACCCACCTGCTCGGCCTCTGCGCCGGGGGCACCCTGGCGTCGATCGTCGCGGCGCGCCTGTCGGCGCGCGGCGAGGGAGACCGCATCGCCGGCCTCGCCCTCGGCGTCAACGTGCTCGACACCGAGAAGAGCGGTGACGCGTCGGCTCTCATGGAGGACCTGAGCGCCGGCGCGGCGATGGCCGAGTCCGCCCGCCGCGGCTATCTGAGCGGGGCGAGCCTCGCGGGCCTCTTCGCCTGGCTGCGGCCCAACGACATGGTCTGGGGCTATTGGGTCAACAACTACCTGCTCGGGCAGGATCCACCCGCCTGGGATGTCCTGTACTGGAACAGCGACCAGACCAACATGCCGGCCGCCCTGCACCGCGACTTCGTGCAGATGTCGCGCGAGAACTCGCTGGCCTCAGCGGGCGCCTTGAAGGCCCTGGGCGGCCCGGTCGACCTGTCCCAGGTCACGGTGGACGCCTACGTGGTGGCCGGCATCGCCGACCACATCTCACCCTGGGAGAACGCTTACCGCACGACCCAGCTGCTGGGCTCCGAGCCGCGGTTCGTCCTGTCCACGTCCGGGCACGTCGTGGCGATGGTCAATCCGCCCGGCGACGCGAAGGCCAACTTCAAGGTCAACGCCTCGAACCCGCCCGAGCCCGAGCGCTGGCTGCGCGACGCCACGACGGAGGAGGGCTCGTGGTGGCCGGACTGGACGGAGTGGCTCGCCGAGCGCTCGGGCGACGAGGTCGACGCGCCGGCCGAGCCCGGGGCGCGGCCCGACTACCCGGTGCTCGACGACGCCCCGGGCAGCTACGTGAAGGCCGAGGCCTGAGCGAACTGCCCCGTACCGGCGGCGTCTACTACGAGCGGAGGGGCCGGGGCGAGCCCCTCCTGCTCATCAGCGGCTTCGCGATCAGCGCGGCCGTCTTCGAGCCCGTGCTCGCGCCCTACGAGGAGCGCTTCGAGTGCATCCTGTACGACCACCGCGGCGCGGGCCGCTCGCGCACCCCGCTGCGGCCACTGTCGATTCCCGAACTGGCCGCCGACGCCGTGCGGGTACTCGACGACATAGGTCTGGAGAGCGCGCACGTGATGGGGGTCTCCATGGGCGGGATGGTGGCCCAGGAGATGGCGATCCGCTTTCCCCACCGCGTGCGCGGGCTCGTGCTGGGCTGCACCACCCCGGGGGGACCGCGGGCGGTCCGGCCCGCCCTGGGCGAGCTGGGCTCGCTGGCGCTGGGCTCGGTGTCCGCCTTGCGCGAGGAGGGCCGCCCGTGGCTGGCAGGCGCGCTGTTCTCCGAGCGCTTTCGGCGCGAGCAGCCAGAGCGGGTCCGCGAGCTGCTGGGCTATTTCTTCCGCCACCGAGCCCGGCCCCACGGGGTGGCCTGGCATTGGTGGGCCAGCGTCTACCACGACACGGTCTCGCGGCTGCACCGCATCCAGGCCCCAACCTTGGTCTTCCACGGCGCCGAGGACCGGCTGTCGCCGCTCGCGAACTCGCAGCTGCTGGCCGCCCGCATACCCGACGCCGAGCTCGCGCTCGTGCCCGGCGCGGGACACGCCTACGCCCTCGAGCGCCCCGAGGAGTCCTTCGAGCTCTTTCGCAAGTGGTACGAGCTGCGCAGCCCGATCGAGCCCGGTCGCCGGCCGCAGGGCATCGCAGCCCGCGCCGAGCCGCTGACGCGGGCCTTCGGCCTGCAGGTGGGGGCGCTGCGCACCGGGCGCAGCCTGGTCTCGCTGGCCGCCGAGCGCGTCAGCGTCCCAGGAAGGCGGTGATCGCCGGCGACGACCGCTCGGCCTACCGTGCGGCTCACTGTGCTCGGCCTCAGTGGTCAGCTCGGCGTCTGAGCCTCGGCCTCCTCGGCCGCCTCGACCGAGTAGCGGCGCAGGGTGCGCCTCAGCGCGTCGCGCAGCGCACGGCGGATGAACAACAGGTCGGAGATGCCCTGGAACGGGCCGCCCCTGGTGAGCTCGTAGTCGACCTGCAGGTCCACCCGCGTGCCCCCCTCCGGTGCCGACGCGAAGCTGGCGCTCTGCTCGCCCTGCATGGCCTCCTCGCTGATGCGCGTGGCGAAGCGCGGCTCGGAGTCGTCGACCACCTTCTCGGTCACCCGCCCCCGGCCGCCGGGGGTCGACGTCCAGACCACCTGGGCTCCGCGGCGCGGCCACTCGCCGCGCACCTCGGCGACGTGGCCGAAGCCCTCCACGAAGGAAGCCCAGCGTTGCGTGTCCGTCCACAGCGCTCGCGCCTGCGCAGGCGCGAGCGGCACCACGGCCGCCGCCCGGACCGTCCGGCTCACTCCCCGTAGACCTCGCGCCTGATCGCGCCGATGCTCTGCTGCACCGAGTCGAGGAAGGGCTCGACCTCTTCGCGGATGCGCGCGTACTCCTCGCGGCCCTCCGCGGTGATCGAGTACAGGCGCCGCGTGCGTCGCTCGGGGTGCTCCCAGTGTCCTCTGATCAGGCCCTGGCTCTCGAGGCGGCGCAGCAGCGGGTACATCGTGTTGGGGTTGACCGACAGCACGCCGGCGGTCACGTCGGCGATGCGCTCCATGAGCTGGTTGCCGTAGGAGTCCTCCGCGGCGATGAAGTGCAGCACGAGCAGCGGCAGGACCTCGCGCCGGCGCAGGCCGCCGGTGAACGGGTCGCCGCCGCGCTTGGGCGCCTTCTCGGGCGCCTCGGGGATGGCGCCCGCCTGTGCGACCGCCTCGCGTACCGCCTCGCTGCGCCGGCGGCTCTTGCCAGTCTGGGCCATCGGCGACAAGCCTGACATGCCGAGATAGCCTCGCGCCGATGGCCGCCGGCCTGAGTGTCGTCGTTCCCGCCTACGAGTCCTGGCCCCTGCTGGAGCGCACCCTCGCCGCGGTGGTCCACGACGCCGGCCGCTTGGACGTTCAATGCGAGGTCATCGTCGTCGACAACGAGAGCGACCCGAGCTTGGTGCAGGAGGCCTGGAGGCGCTTCGGCTCCTCCGGAGTGCTGCGCACCCACCGCCGGACAGGGCTCCGCGGCAGCCACTTCCAGCCCGGGGCGGCGCGCAACGAGGGCATCGCCCGGGCGCGTCACGAGAAACTCGTGTTCCTCGATTCGGACTGCGTGCCCGCCGAAGCGCTGCTCCGCCGCTACGCCGCCGAGCTGGAGGCAAGTCCCGACGACGTGCTGATCGGCCACAGGGTGTTCATCGACCCAGGCCGATTCGGCGCGGACGCCGTGGCCCGGGACCGCGCGCTGCTCGAGCGCGCCCCGCGGGTGCCCTCGGAGTCCAACTACGGCCGCGTCGCGGACCGGCGCCTCCCGGAGCTGCACCGGCTAGCGACCCACCCCCGGCCCTACGACTGCCTGTTCGGCTGCAACTTCGCGATCCGGCGCGACACCCTGGGCGAGCTCCGGTTCCGGGCCCGGTACGACGGCCACTGGGGCTACGAGGACATCGACCTCGGCTACCGCCTGCACCGCCTCGGCCGGCCCTTCGGGTACGTCCCGGAGGCCTTCGTCTACCACCAGGAGGGCGGCTACCTGACCGAGACCGACCGGCGGAGGCAACGGTCCCGCAACTTCGCGATCCTGGCCGCCGCCGTTCCCGGCTTCGCGAGCTACCGCGCCAGGACCTCGCGGCCCTGAGTAAAGCCGCCCGGCGCGCACCGCGCACCCTTCCAGAAATCGCTCAGGAGGCTGAGGGCCTTGAAAAGGTGGGTAGCGGTGTCGCCCAGGAGCGGCTCAGCCCCGGGCGCAAAGGCCCCGGACGGGCGGGCGCCGGACGCGCCCCCCAAAACTGCTCAGGAGGCTGACGAGTTTCTGGAGACGGGCGCCGGTGTCCCCCACAGCCGGGCTGTTGGCAAGCCCTACGCCGTCGCGGCGGCGGGCTCGGAGACCTGCCGCGGCATCAGCGTCTCGCGGGCGATGACCAGGCGCTGGATCTGCGAGGTGCCCTCGTAGAGCTGCATGATCTTCGCGTCGCGCATCAGCTTCTCGACCGGGTACTCCTTGATGAAGCCGTAGCCGCCGTAGACCTGCACGGCGTCGACGGCGACCTCCATCGCGGAGTCCGCGGCAAAGCGCTTGGCGTGCGAGGAGGCCAGGGTGTTGCGCTTGCCCTGGTCGAGCAGCACGCCCGACTGCCACACGAGCAGGCGCGAGGCCTCGATCTTGGTGGCCATGTCGGCGATCATGAACTGGATCGCCTGGTGCATGGCGATCGGCACGCCGAACTGCACGCGCTCCTTGGAGTAGTCGGTGGCGAACTCGAAGGCCGCCTGTGCGATGCCCACGGCCATGGCGGCGACGCCGGGCCGGGTGCGGTCGAGCGTGGCCATGGCGAGCTTGAAGCCCTTGTTCTCCTCGCCGATCAGATTGCCCGCGGGGATCTCGACGTCGGAGAAGGAGATCGTCGCGGTGTCCGAGGCGCGCTGGCCGAGCTTGTCCTCCTTCTTGTCCACCGCGACGCCGCCGGCGTCACGCGGGACCACGAAGGCGGAGATGCCGCGATGGCCCGCCTCCTTGTCGGTCTTGGCGTAGACCGTGTACCAGTCGGCGTGCGAGCCGTTGGTGATGAAGCACTTCGAGCCGTTGATGACGTACTTGTCGCCCTGCTTGACGGCGGTCGTCTTCATGCCGGACACGTCGGAGCCGGCGTCGGGCTCGGTGAGGCAGAAGGAGGCGAGCTTGGGCTCCTCGGTGAGCGGGGTGAGGAACTCCCGCTTGACCTCCTCCGACCCGCCGAGGGCGACCGGCGCGGTGGCCAGGCCGTTGGCCATGAGCGAGGTAGCGATGCCCGAGCAGCCCCAGCCCAGCTCCTCCTCGATCACGCAGCCGGTGAGGTAATCGAGGCCCGGCCCGCCGTACTCCTCGGGGATGTGGGAGTTCATGAGCCCCACCTCCCAGGCCTTGTCGATGATGTCCTGGGGCCAGGTGGAGTCGCGGTCGTAGTCCCACGCCACGGGGCGGATCTCCTTCGTGGCGAAGTCGTGGGCCATCTCGCGGATGTCCTTCTGCTCGTCGGTCAGGGTGAAGTCGACCAAGGGAGTTGCTCCTCGTTAGGCGGGGGCCGGCCCGGCCATCCCGATTGATTCGTCAGTCAAGTCTTCCCGGGAAGGGTACCGGCTTCTTCCACCATGCGCCAATCGACGTCGCGACCTCGCTCTACGACCGGCTTTCCACGGTGGCGGGCTGGAAGCCGGCGTGGCGGCCGACCTGGTCGATGAGCTCGGCTGATCAGCCCCCGTCGAGATGGAGGTCCAACAGCTCGACGTCGAGGATCCGGCCCAGCTTCTCGCCGCAGCGGCGCTGGGTGCCGAAGCAATGAAAGCCGAGCGACGCGAACAGGGCTGCGCTCGCCGGGTTGCCCTCGGCGATCCGCGCCACCAGCACACCGAGTCCCGCCTCCCGGGCCCGCTCGATCAGCGCTCGCATCAGCGCACGCCCCACGCCCTCGCCCTGACTTGTCTCGCTCACATAGACCGAGACCTCGGCGGTGCGCGCATAGGCGCCGCGCTCCGACCACGGGCTCAGCGCCGCCCAGCCGGCCACCGAGCCATCCTCGTCGGCCACGAGCACGGGGTGGCGCACGAGGTCCCGCCCGATGAGCCAGGCGTCGTCGCGCCCCACGAGGTAAGGCTCTGTGTCGAAGGTCGCCGTGCCGTGCAGGACGTGCTCGTTGAGGATGCCGAACACGCCCTCCAGGTCGCTCTTGCGGGCGTCGCGGATCACCGCTCAGAGGGCGAAGCGCAGGGCGAAGTAGATGCCCGCACCCAGCGCGAGGACGACGAAGACGAGCAGCCCGATCTGGTCCTGGTGGAGTGCGGGCCGGCTCGGGGCGAAGGTGGGCCGGCGAAGCCGCTTCCACATGCCGTCAGACTCTAGGCCCGATGGAGTTCGGAACCGTCCTCATCCTGATCTGCGCGGTGGGCGCCCTGGTGGCGGTGATCAGCTTCTGGGGCACTGGCGACATCTACAAGGGCCTCGGCCGCACCGGCGGGCTCGCGCTCGACGAGCCCGAGACGCGCCCCCAGCCCAAGCCGGGCAGCGCCGCCGCCGGCGCCGAGGCACAGGAGGAGCTGCGCCAGCTGCTGGAGGCCAAGTCCGCCCGCCGCGAGCGCCGCGGCCAGGCGCCGCTGGACGTGGAGGCCGAGATGGACGCGCTGACCCGGCCGGCCTCCACTCCGCGCGACGCTGCGCTGCGCGAGGAGGTCCGCCAGCTGGTCCTCGCGCGCAACGAGCGCCGGGCCCGGCAGGGCAAGCCGCCCCTCGACGTCGAGGCCGAAGTCGAGCGGCAATTGAGCGAACTCGGCGCCTGATCGGGTATACAAGCGCTGCAATGGCCGACCGTCGCATCGAGTTGGACGAGCTCCTCGTCCGTCCCGGGACCTACCTGAACCCCCAGACCGAGGTGCTCGTCGTCGTCGACGACTCCTCGTCGATCGACGGCGAGATCTTCAACCTGGAGGAGTTCGAGGGAGCGGACTGGGTGGTCATCTCCGACGAGGTGCCGGTCGAGGACTCCGAGCGCGACGAGCTGCTCGAGGACTTCCAGGCCCAGTACGCCGGGGGCGACCCCCGTCAGCGGGGCTCGGAGGCCGTGAACGGCGACGAGGACGATGACGTCGACGACGAGCCACCACCCCCCACACCGCTCGAAGAGGGCGAAGACATCGGCTAGAGACCTCTTTGCGCCCGGTCTACTACCTCGGGATCTTCATCCCGGTCGCAGTGGTGCTGGAGCTGGTCCACGCGTCGCCGGTCGTGGTCTTCTTGACCGCGGCGCTCGGTGTGGTCCCCACGGCGGCGGCCATGGGGGAGGCCACCGAGGTGATCGCCGCCAAGACCGGCCCGGGCATCGGCGGCTTCCTCAACGTGACCTTCGGCAACGCGCCGGAGCTGATCATCGCCTTCTTCGCCCTGCTCGAGGGCCTGCAGGAGGTGGTCAAGGCCTCGCTGGTGGGCTCGATCATCGGGAACGTACTGCTGGTGCTGGGTGCCTCGATGCTGGTGGGCGGCGCCCGGCGCGACAAGCAGGTCTTCAGCGCCACCGCGGCCAACGCCCAGTCGGCGATGCTGCTGCTCGCGCTGGCCGCGCTCATCCTGCCCGCGGCCTTCCAGCTCATCCACGGCGGCGGCCTGCCCGCCATAGGCGAGGAGCGGGTGAACTTCGGCAGCGACCTGGAGAAGGTCTCGCTGGGAGTGGCGGTCGTCCTGCTTCTCACCTACATCGCGGGGCTGGTGTTCTCGCTGCGCACTCACCGGCGGGTGTTCAACCCCTACGAGGAACAGGAGGAGCACGAGGAGTCTGGCTGGACCATGCGCCGCGCGGTGATCCAGCTCGCAGTGGCCGCGGTGCTCGTCGGCATCATGAGCGAGGTGCTGGTGGGCTCGGTCTCCGAGGCCTCAGAGAAGATCGGCCTGTCCGAGTTCTTCGTCGGCGTGTTCGTGGTGGCGATCGTCGGCAACGCGGCCGAGCACTGGGTCGCGGTGCTGGCCGCATCCAAGGACAAGATGGACCTGTCGGTGAACATCGCGATCGGCTCGAGCGCCCAGATCGCGCTCTTCGTGGCGCCGGTGCTGGTCCTGCTCTCGTTCGTGGTCGGGCCCAATCCGCTGGCCCTGGTCTTCAACGGCTACGAAATCGCGGCGCTGCTGTTCGCCGTTCTCATCGCCAACTTCACCACGCAGGAGGGCGAGAGCAATTGGTTCGAGGGGCTGCAGCTCGTGGCGCTCTACGCCGTGGTTGGCTTGGTCTTCTTCTTCGCGTGACCCCAGGCCCTCGCTAGAGGCGCGCGGCGATGGCGTCGGCCAGGCGCCGCGCCGCGCCCTCGTCCTGGCCCAGGAACAGCGACGGCTCGGTCAGCTCCAGCTCGAGCACCAGCCCCGGCGGCACGACGTCCACGCGCGCGTAGAGCAGCTCGCCGAAGCGCTCGGTCACCCAGGCGTTAACCGCCTCGGCAACCTCGCGCTCGGTCTCGCTCGGCTCGCGGGGGGTGATGTGCTCGAACGCGAACAGGCCCTCGACCGGCGCGGCCTCCCGCGGCAACAGCGGGCCCTTGCGAAAAGCGTGCGAGAAGGAGCCGTCCAGGAACACGAGCCCGGTCTCGCCGTGCTCGTCCACGCCCTCCAGGTAGGGCTGGGCCATCGCGGTGCGGCCGCTTTCACGGATCGACGCGGCCAGGGCGGCGGCCTCACGGGCCGAGCCGAAGCGCCCGGTGTCGCGGGCGCCGGCCGACTCGGTCGGCTTCACCACGACCTCACCGTCGAGCTTGGGGATCTCGTCGAACCAGGTGGGCACCACCCCCAGCCCGGCCTCGCCCAGTTCGGCGAGGTAGCGCTTGTCGGTGTTCCAGCGCAGCACCCGCGCCGGGTTGTGCAACCGCGGCACCGATTCCGCCCAGGCCAGGAAGCGGTCGCGCCTTCCCACGTAGTCCCAGGTCGAGCGCACCACCGTCAGATCGAAGGCGCGCCAGTCCACCGCGGGGTCGTCCCAGACGGTGGGCTCGGCGTCGATGCCCAGAGCTGCGAGCGGCTGGAGCACCCGGCGCTCGTCCTCGTCGAGCACGGGCAGCTCCAAGCAGGTGGCCAGCGCGACGCGCGGGCTCATTGGTTGCTCGGCATGGCGCCCTGGTGCATCGCGTCGATGCGTTCCTGGTGCTTCTCCTCTGCGTCGGGGTCGCGGCGGTCCGCGACGATCGAGGCCCCGATCCCGATGGCGAATGCGACGGCGATCACCGCGAGGCTCGCCTCCGGCCCCACCTTGAACACCCCCTCGATCAGCAGCTTCACTCCGACCAGGCCGAGCACGATCGCGATCGTCTGATCGAGGTATCGGAAGCGCGCGATCAGCGACTCGACGAGCACGAACAGCGCCCGCAGGCCCAGGAGGGCGAAGACGTTGCCCATCCAGATCAGGAACGAGTCCTGGGTGATGGCGAAGGCGGCCGGGATCGAGTCGATCGCGAACGCGAGGTCGGCGAAGACGATGGCGGTGAGCGTCAGGAACACCGGCGTCACGTAACGCCGGCCCTGAAGCTTGACGAACCACTTGTTCTCGTGGAAGTCGGAGGTGACGGGGAAGAACCTGCGCACGAGGCGCACCATCGGGTTCTTGTCGGGGTCGACGTTGTCGTCGACCCCGCGGAGGATCCGGTAGGCGAGGAAGAGCAGCGCCGCGCCGAGGATGTAGATCACGAAGTGGAACTGCTCGATCAGCGCTACGCCCACGAGGATGAACACGCCACGAAGCGCAAGCGCGGCGATGATGCCCCAGAACAGCAGCCGCGGCCGGTTCTCGTAGGGAATTCCGAAGTACGCGAAGAGGAGGAGGAAGACGAACAGGTTGTCGAGCGACAGCGAGCGCTCGATCAGGTAGACCGTCGTGTACACGAGGCCGCGGTCCGAGTTCTCCGCCAGGGCGAGCACCACGCCGGCCACGAGGGCGAGGACCAGCCAGCCCACCGACCAGGTGGCCGACTCCTTGAAGCTCGGCTCGCGCCCGCGGGCGAAGAAGTGGAGGTCGAGCCAGAGGAACGCCAGCAGCGCGACGATCAGGATCGGCAGCTGGAGCTCCACTGCGGGGACCATAGAGTGGCGAACATGCTCGGCCACGCAGCCTTGGGCGCCTGGAGCGGCGGGCGCTATCTGCACTTCGGCGAGGCGATCGACGAGGAGCGCCTGGCGGCGCTGCTGCGCCCCGACGAGCGCCTTCGCACGGTGCTCACGGCCGACGTCTACGGCCAGGGCGAGGGCGACCGCATCGTGGGCCGCGCGCTCGAGGGCATCCCGCGGGACGAGTTCTCCCTGGTGGGCGCGATCGGCCACGACTTCTACGAGGGCGAGCGCGAGGGTCCCCGCGGATACCCGCGCTTCACCGACCCGCGCTTGCGCGGCCCCGGCGGATACCGCGACTACGTGCGCACCGCCGTGCAACGCAGCCTGGAGCGCTGCGGGGTCGAGCGCTTCGACGTTCTCCTTCTCCACAACCCCGACCGCCGTGGCTTCGAGAGCCCGGAGGCGTGGGAGGCCTTGCGCGAGGTGCGCGACGAGGGGCTTGCGGACGCGCTGGGCGTGGCCCCCGGCCCGGCCAACGGCTTCGTGCTCGACCTGATCGGCTGCCTGGAGCGCTACGGCGATCTCATCGACTGGGCCATGGTGATCCTCGGGCCGCTGGAGCCCTGGCCGGGCGAGCTCGTGCTCGACGCGTGCGCGGAGCGGGACGTCTCGGTGGTCACCCGGGTGGTGGACTACGGCGGGCTGTTCTGGGACGACGTGCTTCCCGGCCACGTGCTCGGGCGCGCCGACCACCGTTCGTTCCGCCCCGAGGGGTGGATCGAGCGCGGCCGCGAGAAGCTCGAGCGGATGCGTCCGCTGGCCGAGGGCCATGGGCTCACCCCGATGCAGCTGGCCTGCCAGTGGAACCTGGCCCACGCCCCGGTCCGCTGCGTGGTGCCCACGCTGATCCAGGAGGATGGGCCCCACGCCCGCACGATCGAGAGCAAGCGCGCCGAGCTGGTGGCGCTTCCAGCCGAGGTGGCCCTCTCGGGCGCCGAGGTCGACGAGCTGCGCGCCATCGGCGACAACACCGGCTCGATGACGCTCAAGGGCGCCTCACCCGAGCACGAGGGCGAGGAGCGGCCCGACCGCTGGGACCTTGACGCAGGGCACGCGGAACTGGCCGCCCGCCACGGGATCGACCCGGCGACCGACCTTCGCAAGCTCACCGCCCGGCTCTAGTCCCGCGTCCGTGAGGGGCCCCACAACGGATGACCGGCCTTCGGTGGCGCGGTGGACCCAGCTGTGTTCTAGTGCAGGTAACCGGGACCCGCACTGGCCGGAGCCGGCGCCCGCGGCTGGCGACTTGGGCGCGGCGGCTCGCCATCCCCGCCGTCTGCGGCGACCCGCGCGAGGTGCGCGCGAAGGCGAGGCTCTAGCGCAGCAACTCTGAGCAGCGTTGCAGCGCCGCGGTGTCCTGCGGGTCCGCCTTGTCCAGGCAGTCGGCGTAGCGCTGGAAGATCTCGGCCTCGCCGCCGCTGCCGCCGCTGCCCTGCGGCGCCTGGGGGACCTGCTGCTGGGGAGACTGTGGCGTGCCGGGCGAGCCGCCCGTGCCCGCGCCGCCCTGGCCCGCGCCGCCCTGGCCCGCGCCGCCCTGGCCCGCACCGCCCTGGCCCGCCCCGCCCTGGCCGAGCGCGCCGCCCAGCCCGAGCGCCCCCGCGCCGCCGAGCTGCTTGGTCAGGTCGGACAACGGACGCGACTGCGCCGGGGCCTCGATGCGCTGCGGCTTGCCCACGTCGCGGAACTCGACGGTGAGCTCGAGCGAGCCGCCCTCGATGCCCTGGGCCTGCTGGCGGTCGCCCTCGGGCACGGAGACCTGAACGTTCGTGGAGAGCCGACGAATGCGCTCGTCCTCGGTGCCGACGTAGACGTCGAAGGTCGGGTTGCGGACCACCTGGGCGATCTTGTCGAGCGTGGCCTGCGGCAGCGGCTTGGGCACGGCGGCGCCGGCCCCCAGGCTCTTGCCGGCGCGCGCGACGAAGCGGTTGAGATCCCCGACCATGCGCCTGACGTCGAGCCGGCCCGACAGGTGCTTGGTCTCCACCCCGGCGACCTCCTCCTCGCCCTCATCCTTCGCACTGGTGATCCACGAGCGCGGGTTGACGCCCGCGCCCTTGACCTTGTTGCGGCGGTCGCGGCCGCCCTGGAAGGCGTCGTTGGCCTGCTTGACCTGGCTGCGCGGCACCTCGTAGAAACCCCCCTGGAACTTGATGAAGGCCCGGTCGCCGACCGAGACCCGGCCGGTGTCGATGGAGGCCCCGCCGCCCTCCACGGCGACCTTCAGGTCGATGTCGAAGTCCGGCGGCTTGCCCTTCTCCGAACGGTAGGGGCCGCTGGCGCGGATCCGGATCGGGCGCTCGAGCTGCGGGACGCCGCGGATGCGAATCGTGCTGTCGAGGTCGATGTCGGCGCTGTCGAGCGACTTGTCGAACGCCCGGTCGAGCAGCCCGGTGACCTCGTCCTGGTCATCGCCGCCGCCGCAGCCCGCGACGAGCAGGCCACAAGCCACGACAAGTGCGGTGCAGAGGAGGCCGAGCGCGCGCAACGAAGGCGGAGCGTAGTGAAAGCGACCGCCCACCACGCAACTTCCGAACCCCCCGTGCGTTGACAGCCCAGATGCCCCTCCGTTGCAGGAGCTTCTTGCTCGGGGCGCTGCTCTGCGCGGCCCTGGCCGCCCCCGCGCAGGCGGCGGGCGGAGAGGTACTCGTGGTCGACGGTCCTCACGTGCGGCGCAGCGCCGACCCGTTCGTGCCTCAGGGCGCCGACGCCCGCCTGCCGCAGCCCCCCGGCGCCGCGAGCGCAGCCGGACCCCGCGCACGCAGCTCGGCCAGCGGTCGCGGGGCGGGCGCAGTCAGCCGTGCCGTATCGCGCGCCCGGCGCGCGCGAAAGCTCTCGCGCTCCGCCGCCCGGCGCTATCTGGGCTGGTACTCGAGCGCCCGCCGCACCCTGAGGCGCCTCCGCGGGTCGCGCCAGCGCCAGCTCGACTACGTCGTGAGCGTGGCCGAGCGGCTCGCTCTGCGCGGCCGGCTGACCTCATCGCGCATGCCCGCGGTGTTCCTGCTCATGCGCCGCAACGCGTCCTTCTGGGGCTCGCGCGGGTTCCCGTCCTCCGGCGCCAAGGTGCGCTTCCGCGGCAGCGAGATCCTGTTCCAGTACTACCCCGGCCGCGGCATCCAGCTCCAGCCGCTGGTCAACTGGAAGCGCGCGAACCTCATGCACGGCGCCTGTGTGAAGGGCTCCGGCTGCCGGCGCGGCCGCTTGGCCAAGCTCATCTCCGAGCTCAACCGCACCGCCTCGCGCCGCTCGCGGCGCTTCATCGCCTGGGAGTATTACTTCGCCTTCGGCGGCGGCTCTCCCCCATGGATGAGCGGCATGGCCCAGGCCACCGCCGTGCAGGCGCTGGGCCGGGCCTCGGACCTGCTCGGCCGCCGCGACTACCTGGCGCAGGCCCGCAAGGCCCTGCCCGCCTTCTCCGCCTCGCCATCCGCGGGCGGCGTGAAGGCCCGCGGCTTCCGCGGCGGGCGGCACTACCTGCAGTACTCGTTCGCCCGCCGGCTGTTCATCATGAACGCCTTCCTCCAGTCGGTGATCGGCCTGTACGACTACGCCAAGATCACCGGCGACTCGCGCGCGAAGGAGCTGTGGGAGGCCGCCGAGCCCGAGGCCCGGCGCGAGGTGCCCGCCTTCGACGTCGGCGACTGGTCGCTCTACAGCTTCCGCGGCCCGGAGTCCGACCACGACTACCACGAGCTCCTGCGCGAGTTCCTCGCCTCGATGTGCAGCCGCCTGCGCCGGCCCGTCTACTGCGACACCGCGCGCCGCTTCCGCGCCTACCAGACCGATCCGGCGGTGATCGACCTGCAGGGGCCCGCGACGGCCACACGCAACGTCGCCACGCGCGTGCGCTTCTTCGTCAACAAGCGCTCGGCCGTACAGGTCGTGGTGAGCCGCGACGGGGCGGTCGGCCTCGACCGCACCGCCACGTTCCGCCGCGGCAAGGGCTCGTTCGCGTGGACACCCCACGCCACCGGCACGTACAGGATCCGGCTGGCCGCCAAGGAGCTGCGCACCGGGAAGGGCCTGCGCAGCCGCACGCAGGGCACCGTGGAGGTGAACTAGCGGAGGAGCGCAGGCCGGGCGCCGGCCGGCCGAGCGCCGCTCGCTCAGCCCCCTGGGGCTAGGCTGGGGCGTTCTTGGCACCTCGCACCATCCTCTACACCGGCAAGGGCGGCGTCGGCAAGACGAGCGTCGCCGCGGCCACGGCACGCCGTTGCGCCGCCGCCGGCCTGGACACCGTGGTGCTGTCCACCGACCCGGCGCACTCCCTGTCGGACTCGCTGGAGGAGCAGCTTGGCGGCGAGCCCACCGAGGTGGCACCGAGGCTATGGGGTCAGGAGGTTCAGGCCCAGGAGCAGATGGAGACCCACTGGGACGCCGTCGGCGACTGGCTGGGCGAGCTGCTGGCCGAGCGCGGCGTGGATCGCATCTCGGCCGACGAGCTGACCGTCCCGCCAGGGATGGACGAGCTGTTCTCCCTGCTACAGATCAAGCGCCACCACGAGGAGGCTCGCTTCGACTGCGTCGTGGTCGACTGCGCGCCGACCGGCGAGACGCTGCGGCTCCTGTCCTTTCCCGACGTGGCCAAGTGGTGGCTGGAGAAGGTCTTTCCCTGGGAGCGGCGTCTGATGTCGGCCGCGCGGCCGCTGGCTCGCGGGCTGCTCGACGTGCCGCTGCCCGACGAGGCGGTCTTCGACGACGTGGAGCGGCTGGTGCGCAACCTCGTCGCGATGAACTCCATCCTGCGGGATCGCTCCACCACCTCGGTCCGTCTGGTGATGAACCCCGACCGCATGGTGATCAAGGAGTCGATGCGCACCTTCACCTACCTGAACCTCTACGGCTACCTGACCGACGCCGTGGTGGTGAACCGGGTGCTGCCCGAGGAGACGGGCGACGGCTACTTCTCCGAGTGGCGGCGCGCGCAGGAAGATCAGATGGAGCTTGTCCGCTCCGCCTTCTCCCCAGTTCCGATCCTCACCGCACCGTGGTTTCGCAACGAGGTCGTCGGGCCTGAGAGGCTCGACGAGCTGAGCGAGGTGCTGTTCGCATCCGACGACCCGGCGGGGGTGCTGCACAACGAGCTCTCCCAGGAGCTCTCGAGCGAGAACGGCTACGCCACCCTGCGCCTCCCCCTGCCGTTCGCCGACCGCGGCGACATCGACCTCAAGAAGATCGGGCTCGAGGTGATCGTGCGGGTCGGCGGGCAGAAGCGGACTATCATCCTGCCCCCCGCGATGGCGGCCTACGCCACCACCGGCGCTCGCTTCGAGGAGGGGGCCCTCCAAGTGTTCTTCGCGAAGGAAGACGATGGACAGGACTGAGAACGAGCCGCGTGCCCGCGAGCCCTGGTCGGGCCGCCGCAGGGGCGACGGCGCCGCCGAGCCGCCCGCGTCCGGGCAGGAGCCGCCGGCTTCTGAGCAGGAGCCGCCGCGGGAGGACAAGCCGCCGCGCGGGGACCAGCCGCCGCGCGGGGACCAGCCGCCCCGCGAGGACGAGCCGCCGCGCGGGGACCAGCCGCCGCCCGGGCCCGAGCCGTCGCCCGAAAACGAGCCGCCCCGCGCCCACGATCCGCCTCCGCCCCCGCCGCCGTCCGGGCGCATGGACTTTTCTCCATTCTTCGTGCTGCTGGACGCCCTGCGGCGCGCCATCCCCGGCGACATGCAGAACCAGTTCACGCGGATGGTGCGCGAGACGCTGATGACCATCCGCGGCCTGATCGACTGGTACCTCGAACGCCTCGAGCGGCCCGAGCCCGAGCAGCGCGTCGAGGACATCCCGATCGACTGAGCCGTTGCCTACCTCCCTCATCACCGGTTACCCCGGCTTCATAGGCGCGCGCCTGGTCAAGGCGCTGCTCGAGGCCGACCCCGATCTGAAGGTCGTCGCGCTCGTGGAGCCCAAGATGGCCGACAAGGCGCGCGCGCAAGCGCCCGAGCGCCTGGAGGTGGTAGAGGGGGACATCACCGACCGCCGGCTGAAGCTCGATGACGAGACCTACGAGCGGCTGGCCGCCGAGGTCACGCAGGTCTACCACCTGGCCGCCATCTACGACCTGGCCGTGCCGATCCAGGCCGCCCAGGCGGTGAACGTGGACGGGACCGGCAACGTGCTGGACTTCTGCCTGGCCTGCGAGAGCCTCGAGCGCCTGCACTACGTGAGCACCGCCTACGTGGCCGGTTTGCGCACGGGCGTCGTCTACGAGCACGAGCTCTCGCTGGGCCAGCGCTTCAAGAACCACTACGAGTCGACCAAGTTCCAGGCCGAGGTGTGGGTGCGCCAGCAGATGGACCGCGTTCCCACCACGATCTACCGGCCGGCGATCGTGGTCGGCGACTCGCGGACCGGTGAGACGGTGAAGTTCGACGGTCCCTACTACATGCTCCGCGTGATCTCGCAGTCCACGCGGCTCAAGCAGCCGGTCCCCCGTTTCGGCCGCGCCGAGGCCACCTTCAACGTCGTCCCTATCGACTTCGTGATCGAGGCGATGCGTGCGGGGGCGGGCGCCGGCGACACCCTGCACCTGGTCGATCCCGACCCGGTGAAGGCCAACGAGGTCTTCGACACCCTGGCCGAGGCCTACGCAGGCAAGAAGACCGCCTACCGGCTGCCGCCGAAGGCCGTGGCAGCATCGCTGCACGTCCCGGCGGTGCGCAAGTTCTTCGCGGGCGCGCCGGCCGAGTCGATCGAGTACCTCAACCACCCGGTGCGCTTCGACACCCGGCGTGCCGAGCAGGTGCTCGGACCCAAGGGCATCATCTGCCCCCAGCTCAAGGACTACGTCGAGCCCATGGTGCGCTTCTTCCGCGAGCACGAGGACGACCCCGAGTTCGCGCCCGGCGGGGGCCTGCGCGGCTGACCCCGAGCGGCCGTCGCCGTGGGGGAGCGGGCCGCCCTCAGCCGGCTGACGTCAAACGCCTCCCGGGTACGCTTCGAACGTGGCCAAGACCTGGGTTCTCACCGGCTCGCCCGACAACTTCGAGGCCACCCGGGAGCGCGGCTTCCGGCTGATCGGCGTGAAGGAGCGCAAGCGGGCGGCGGCCGAGCGGATCGAGGTGGGCGACGAGATCGTCCTCTACCTGACCCAGACCCAGGCCTTCGCCGGGATCATCCGCGTGACCTCGGAGATGTTCGAGGACCGCGAGAAGGTGTGGCCGGGGAAGCCGGGCAAGCGCGACGAGTACCCCTGGCGCTTCCAGACCGAGCCCGTGCTGGCGCTCGACGAGGAGACCTTCGTGCCGGCGGAGGACATCGCGCTCGAGCTCGAGCACGTCCGCAAGTGGCCGGCAGAGCACTGGAAGCTGGCGTTCCAGGGCCAGCTGCGCACGGTCTCGGAGGCCGACGCGAAGCTGCTCGGCGAGCGGCTGCGGGCCGCCGCGCCGGCGGCCGCCTAGTGCACCGTGCGCCACTCGCACCACTACACCCTGCAGGAGGCCAACGAGGCCATCGCCTGGGTCGAGGACTGCCTGCAACGCCTGCGCGAGGCCAAGTCGAACCTCGGCGACAAGGAGGCTCGGGACGCCCTGGCCGAGGCCACCCCCACCAACGGAGGCGGCGAGCCCGGCAAGGTGGTCTCCGAGGCCTTCCTGGATCTGCGCACGGCGCTCATCGACCTGCGCGAGCGCGACATCGTGCTGCGCGACCTCGATCGGGGGCTCGTGGACTTCCCCTCGATCAGCGGCGAGGAGGAGATCTACCTCTGCTGGGAGGAGGGAGAGCCCGAGATCGGCTTCTGGCACGACCTGGAGACCGGCTTCGCCGGACGGCGTCCGCTCGACGATGGCTAGGCGGCTCCGCGAGGCGCTCGGGCAGCTGAGCCTCGAGCTGCGCACCGCGGCCGCGGCCGCGGTGCTGCTGGTGGCGAGCACCTTCGGCCCCTTCTCGTGGATCGAGGCGGCCATCGTCCTGACCGGACTGAGCGTGCTGTTCCTGCTGTGGCAGCGGGGAACCGGCAAGACCTTCCGCCTGCCCGAGGGCGACGGGACGCTCGTCGCGGTCGCGGGCGGCTGGGCCGGTCTCCTCATCGTGATCCGGCTGCTCGACCGCCCACTGGGCCAGAACCTGCTCGCCCTGGCCTGCGCGGCGCTCCTCGTCGCCGCGGGCGCCCGCGAGCGGGCGCGGCGCCGCGAGCCGCCCGAGGACGCCGAGCACCCGGTCGATCCGGCCGACGCGCCCACGACTCCGATTCGCTGACATCTGCCGGTTTTCGTCGTAATCTGGTCGCGCTGCCGCACTCGAGAGGAGCCCCATGGAGTCACACGCGGCCGAGCACGGCCACGTCCTGAGTCTTCAGAACCGCATGCGCATCGAGCGCGCCCGCAAGTGGGTGGCCAACCACCCGGTCCGCGCGCTGCTGGGCTACATCGCCTTCGTGATCATCGTCGGGGGCCTCCTCTACTCGGTCCTGGAGTCAGATGCCGACTGGTTCGACGGCATGTGGTGGGCGATAGTCACGGCCTCGACGGTGGGCTACGGCGACATCTCTCCCGAGGAGGTGGAGGGTCGCCTCCTGGCGGGCTGGATCATCCTGTCGGGCATCGCCACCACCGCCCTGCTGACCGGCCTCCTGGCGGGCTGGGTCATGAGCGCCAAGCTGGAGGACCACCTCGGAACGCCCGATCTGGACGACGACTTCGATCACATGATCGGCCAGCTTCAAGCGCTCAAGCGCCGGTACGAGCAGGACGAGAGCGCCGACGACGCCATCGCCGACGCCGCCCGGGCGGCCTACGCGGAGTGGCAGATCCAGCCGAACGGCGAACGCTGCGACAGGGCGATGGGAACGCTCGCCGAAGCTCTGAAGCACGACTACTAGAAAGGGACGGCTTGAAGCGATCCAAAGCTGTGAACCTCGGCCTAGTGGCCGGCTTCGCGACCGCGTTCAGCGGCTGCGCAGACGACACGGCCTACTGCGTCGACCAGAACGACCAGGTGGTCGAGAACGAGTTCTGCGGCGACGAGTACTCCGGGGGCGACGACAGCCACTACTGGTTCTACGGCGCCGCCGCCGTTGGCGGGTCGAAGGCGATCAGGCGGGGAACCAGGCTCGCGGGCGGCAGCAAGATCCGCTCCACCAACAAAGCCGCCATAGCCTCGCGCGGCGGCTTTGGCTCGAGCGGCGGCTCGACCTCCGGGGTCGGACGCCCGTCGGGCTCCTCCTCCTCCGGGAGCTGAGGATCGAGCGACTTCCCGCTGAGCCCCGAGAGGGCTGGCCGGCGATCATCGAGGAGCAGGGCCTCATCTACTGGCGCACCGACCTGCCCGACGGCGGCCAGATCTCCTACTGGAACGAGGAGGCGTACTACGCCTTCTCGTCCACCGAGGTCTACGAGCTCGAGGCCGAGGTTCGCGTGCTGATGGACATGCTCATCGAGGCCGGCGACTACATCATCGAGCACAACCTGTTCTCGAAGATGGGGATCCCGGGCTGGGCGGTGCCCCGGATCAAGGAGACGTGGGAATCCGAGCCGCCGATGCTCTACGGCCGCTTCGACTTCGCCTACGGGCCCGACGGCGCCAAGCTGCTCGAGTACAACGCCGACACCCCCACCGCCCTGCTCGAGACCGCGGTGCAGTGGCACTGGGTGCAGGATGTGTTCGGCCCCGGCGGCGACCAGTGGAACAGCGTCCACGAGGCCCTGGTCCAGCGCTGGCGAGACCTCAACGAGAACGACCGCCTGCCCGGACAGTGGGTGCACATGCTGCACACCACCGCCGAGGGCTCGGGCGAGGACTTCATGACGATCGGCTACATGGCCGCCACGGCACACGAGGCCGGCATCCGCGTCGAGCTCATGCCGATCGAGAACCTGGGCTACAGCGAGGACCAGGGCTTCCTCGACATGGAGGGGCGTTACGTCCGCACCGCCTTCAAGCTCTATCCCTGGGAGTGGATCGTCCACGAGCAGTTCGCCGAGGCCGCGCTGGAGCGCATGGGCGAGGAGCCGGGCCAGACCACCTGGATCGAGCCGATCTGGAAGATGCTCTGGTCCAACAAGGGGATCCTGCCGGTGCTCTGGGAGCTCTACCCCGAGCACGAGACACTCCTGCCCGCCTGGTTCGAGGGCGACGAGCCCAAGGGCCTCGAGTCCTACGTGCGCAAGCCGCTCCTGGCCCGTGAGGGCGCGGACTCGGTGGCGGTGGTCCACGGCAAGGTCGCCGAGAAAGGGCCGGCGCAGGGCTACGGCGGGGAGGGATTCGTGGTCCAGCAGTACGCCGACCTGGGCCGGTACGAGGGCGGGGTCCGCCCAGTGCTCGGCCTCTGGACGGTGGACATGGAGCCCGTCGGCTGCGGAGTACGCGAGCAGCACGGGCTGATAACCGACAACACGTCGCGCTTCACGCCGCACGTGATCGCCGACTGAACGTCCAACGAGAGGAGCGCAAATGGAAGATTCGACTATCGAGCTGGTGGGACAGGTACTCGCCTACTCGGGCGTGGGCCTGGCCATACTCGTGGCGGGCTTCTTCGTGATCGACGCCCTGACCCCGGGAAAGCTGGGCAAGCAGCTGATGGACGGCAACCCCAACGCCTCCGTGCTGGTGGGCGCCACCCTGGCCTCGCTGGGCCTCGTGCTCTGGTTCGCCATCTTCTTCACCGGCGCTGGTTGGGACGGGCTCGACGAGTGCCTGATCTTCGGCGTGGTCGGCGTGGCCGTCCAGGGCATCGGCTTCTTCGTGCTCGACGTGATCACGCCCGGCAAGCTAGGCGACGAGCTGATGCAGAACACCTACCACCGGGGCACGACCGTGTCGGCATCGCTGCAGTTCGCGGTCGCGCTGATCGTCAGCGCGTCGCTGACCTAGAGCGGCCCGAGCTAGGGCGCCTCGGCCCGAGGGCAGCCGATCGGCGGCAGAGAGTCGTGCGGCCGCGAACGGTGAGCTAGGCGGGCGCCTCCCGTGGCAGGCGTACCCGCGGCAGGTCATCCGCCGGGACCGCGTCCAAGGGGGCGCCCGCGAGCGCGCCGCCGGGGCAGTCCGCGCACTTGACCTCGCGCCGGGGGTTGCGCAGCCCGATCAGGCCCAGCAGCCCGCCGCCCGCCACCAGCGCGGCGGCGATACCCATGCCGAAGCGGAACGCGCTCACCGACGCGCTGTCGGTCGCCTCGGCGAGCCGCCGACGCACGGCCGGCGGCAGGCCCTGGGCGCGGACCTCGGCGAGCGGCTGGCGTCGGGCCGCCTCCAGCGGCGCCGCCAAGGCAGGGCGGTCCGCCAGCCGGCCCAGCTGCTCGTCGAGCACCGAGCCGTACTGCGCGGCGACGAGCACGCCCACCCCGGCGACGGCCACCAGCCCGGCCACGCGCGCGATGGCGTTGTTCACGCCGGAGGCCACCCCAGCGTTGCGCTCGTCGGCGTCGGCCAGCACGGTGGCGGTCAGGGGGGCCACGGTCATCGACAGGCCAAGGGCGAAGAGCGCCATCGCGGGCAGCAGATCGGTCAGGTAGCTCACGTCCTCGTCCAGGCGCGTGAACAGCGCGAGCCCCACCGCGGCCACCAGCGGCCCCGCGCCCATCAACCAGCGCGGACCGAAGCGGTCGGCGAGCGCACCGAAGCGCGCCGAGAGGAAGAACATGACGACGCTCACCGGCAGCGTGGCGGTGCCCGCTTCCAGAGCGGAGTAGCCCGCGACCTGCTGCAGGAACAGGATCAGGAAGAAGAACAGCAGTCCGAGCCCGCCGTACATGGTCAGCGTCTGGACGTTCCCGATCGCGAAGTTGCGCCGCTTGAACAGGTCGAGCGGGAGCATCGGCGCGGGCGTCCGCCGCTCGTAGGCGAGGAAGCCCGCGAACAGCAGCACACCGGCCACCAGCGGGATGAAGACCACCGGGTCGCCGAAGCCCTTCAGCGGCTGCTCGATTAGCCCGTAGGTCATCCCCGCCAGGCCGGCGGCGCACAGGCCGGCGCCGATCAGGTCGACCTTGCCGCGCTCGGTCCGCTCTGGCCCGCTCATCGTGCGGGTTATCAGGACCAGGGTGAACACCAGCAGCGGCACGTTGATGGCGAAGATCCAGCGCCACGAGGCGTTGTCCACGATCTGACCCCCCACCAGCGGGCCCAACACCGCCCCGATGCCCGCCCAGGCGGTCCATGCGCCGATGGCCCGGCCGCGCTGGTCGGGCGGGAACGTGTTGACGATCACCGCCAGCGCCGCGGGCGTGAGCAGCGCGCCGGCCACGCCCTGCAGGGCCCGGGCGGCGACGAGCAGCTCGATGGTCGGCGCCACGGCGCACAGCACCGAGGTGACCCCGAAGCCGACGACGCCGGCACCGAAGACGCGCCGCTCGCCGAAGACGTCCCCCAGCGAGCCGCCGATCAGCAGCAGCGAGCCGAGCGTGAGCAGGTAGGCGTTGGAGGTCCACTGCTGGCCGGCCAGGCCCCCGCCGAGGTCCCGCTCGATCGCGGGCAGCGCGACGTTGACGACCGTCGAGTCCACCAGCACGACCGCGGTGGCCAGGATGCAGGCCACCAGCACGGTGCGCTGGTGCTTCGTCACCTCAACCTAGCTCGAGGACCGACCTGGGATGCGCCCGGCGACTGCCGAGGACGCAGTCCGCGAAGCCTGCCTGGCAGGTGAGCGGACGAGGACGAAGGCAGGCGCGGATCCGGCGCCCCCAGGTCAGTCCTCGAAGAAGGCGTAGCCGTACTCTCCGCGCTTGTAGGCGAGCTTGGCTATCGCGGTCATCCGCTCGTCGTCGTTGTGCTCGACCTGGTCGAGCGCCGAGTCGACGCGGCGGCCGGCGCGAGTGCAGAAGGTCTCGGCGATGTAGCGCTCCTGACCCGAGGGCTCCACGCCCTGGTTCTCGAGGATGCTCGTCACCCGTGAGAGCACGGCCACCTGGGCGTAGAGGTCGGCCACGGCGTCGGCGAGCCGCTTCTGATGGAACTGACGCAGCATGATGTCCTTGCCGTGCTCGCGCAGCAGCGACTCGGAGACCGAGCGCAGCCGGCCGACCTGGTCGCCCACACCGCCGGCCAGCGAGGAGAGCTCGTCGTGGGCCTTGGTCACCTGGTCGGGCCGGACCGCCCGGCCGATGCGCCCGACGGCGTATCCGGCCAGGACGCTGAGCGAGCCGATGGGGTCGCTAAGGCCCAGGTCGTCCATGCCCTCGAGCTCCTCGCCGAGCCGCTTGAGCCCGCCCAGCGCTATGAACGCCCGCATGACGTCGTTGGCGCCCTCGAAGATCGGGAAGATCCGGGTGTCGCGCAGCGCCTTCTCATAGGGCTCGGTGCGCATATAGCCGGCGCCGCCCGCGAGCTGGAGCGCGCGGTTGACCTGGTACCAGAGGAACTCCGTGCCTGCGACCTTGATGATCGCCGACTCCAGCGAGTAGTCGGGGACGCCCTCGTCGACGAGTCCGGTGGTCAGGTAGCTCATGGACTCCAGGCCGAACAGGTAGGAGACCATCCAGCCGATCTTGTCCTGCACCAGCTCGAAGTCGGCCAGGGGCATGCCGAACTGCCGGCGCTCGCGGACGTGGTCGAGGGCCAGGTTGAGCACGCGCTTCGCCCCGCCGACCGAGCCCGTCCCGAGCGACAGGCGTCCGTTGTTGAGCACGTGCATGGCGATCTTGAAGCCCTCGCCGGGCTCGCCGAGGACGTTCTCGGGCGGAACTCGGATGCCGTTGAAGTGCAGCTGGCGCAGGTCGTTCCCGCGCAGGCCAAGCGTGTCGAAGCGGTGGCCGACCTCGAAGCCGTCCATGTCGGCCTCGACGATGAACGCGGTCTGCTTGCCCTCGTCGCCGGTGTTGGCGAAGGTGACGAACACCGAGCCCTTGCTGCCGTTGCCGATGTAGTGCTTGATGCCGTCCAGGCGCCAGGAGCCGTCGGCCTGGCGCTCCGCGCGCGTCTCCATGCCCTTGACGTCCGAGCCGGCGGTCGGCTCGGTCAGGGCGAAGCCGGCCAGCTTCTTACCCGAGCAGAGATCCGGCAGATGGCGCTCCTTCTGCTCGTCGGAGCCGAACAGGACGATGCCCTTCATCCCGATCGACTGGTGCACGCCCATCACCACCGAGAGAGTCGCATCGATCTGGGCGAACTCCTCCGATACACGGCAGTACCCGGTCTGCGACAAGCCCTGGCCGCCGTACTCCTGGGGCACGTAGAGGCCCAACAGCCCGCGCTCGCCCATCTCGCGGACCGTCTTGTCGCCCACCCAGCCCTTGTCCTCGACCTCGTTGACGTCGTAGGGCACCTCGCGCACCGACTTGCACAGGGCCCGGATCCGATCCTGCTCCTCGGCCTCCGGCGTCGGGAAAGGGAAGATGAGGTCCTCGTGTATCTCGCCGAGGAACAGCGACTTCGCGAACGAGGAGACGCTCTCCTCCTCGCGCGGCTTCTGGGCGGTGGCTGCCGCCTCCACTAGGCGCCCGCCCCGTTGAGCGAGTCGGTATTGCGCGCCTCGGGCCCGACATACCTCGCCGAGGGGCGGATCAGCTTTGCCTCCCGCTTCTGCTCGAGGATGTGCGCGGCCCAGCCTCCCACCCGCGCGCAGGAGAAGAGCGGGGTGAACAGCTCGGGCGGCACGTGGGCGAAGTCAAGCACGACCGCCGACCAGAACTCCACGTTGGTGGCCAGCACGCGGTCGGGCTTGCGGGCCCTGAGCTCGGCCAGGGCCGCCTCCTCGAGGCGCTCGGCGGCCTCGAGCCGCGGGGCGTCGATCTCCTGCGCCGTGCGTCGCAGCACGCGGGCGCGCGGGTCCTCCGCGCGGTAGACGCGGTGGCCGAAGCCCATGAGCCGCTCGCCGCGGTCGAGCAGGTCCTTCACGTAGCGCTCGGCGTCGCCCTCGCGCTCCACCCCGTCGAGCATGTGCAGCACACGTGAGGGGGCGCCTCCGTGCAGGGGGCCGCTGAGGGCGCCCACCGCGCCGCTGAGCGCCGCGGCCACGTCGGCCCCGGTGGAGGTGATCACGCGGGCGGTGAAGGTGGAGGCGTTCATGCCGTGCTCGGCGGCGGAGATCCAGTAGGCATCGATCGCCTTGACGTGGCGCGGGTCGGCCTCGCCCCGCCAGCGGATCAGGAAGCGCTCGGGGATCGACGTGGCCCTGTCGACCTCGCGCTGGGGGACGGGCGGGTGACCAATGCCGCGCGCCGACTGGGCCACGAACGAGAGCGCCATCACGGACACGCGCGCGAGGTCCGCGCGCGCCTCCTCGTCGGAGATGTCGATCACCTGCTCGAGGCCCCACTCGGGGGCGAGCATCGCCAGGGCCGCCTGGAGGTCTGTGCGCGGATCGCCCGTGCGCACCGAGAGTGCGTGCGGCTCGGCGGGCGGCAGCCCGGGATCGAACGAGCCGTCCACGAGCAGGCCCCAGACCTTCTCGAAGGGCACTTGGCCGACGAGGTCCTCGATGTCGACGCCGCGGTAGCGCAGGGCGCCGCCCTTCTTGTCGGGCTCCGCTATCGACGTCCGAAAGGCGACTACTCCCTCGAGGCCGGAGGGAGCTTCGATTACCTCGGCCATGGCCTGTGAGAATACTTGCGCGGTGGCCGACGTTCGCCCCGCCTCACACGGCGACCTCCCCGCCCTGGCCGGGCTGGTCGGCGAGTTCCGCGACTTCTGGGGACGCCTGGAGCCCACGCACGAGGCCATCGAGAGCGGCGTGCAACTCCTGCACCAGGACCCCGACGCCGAGTTCCTGCTCGCGGCGCCCGCCCGGGGCTTCGCGCTGCTTCGCTTCCGCTACGTGGTCTGGACCGACTCGGAGGAGTGCGAGCTGGAGGACCTGTACGTGCGCGAGGCGGAACGCGGTTCGGGACTCGGCCGTGCTCTCACCGGGGCAGCCATCGAGCGGGCCCGCGGGCGCGGCTGCCGGCGCATGAACATCTTCGCCAACGAGGCCAACGCGGCGGCCGTCGGCCTCTACCGCGGCCTGGGCTTCTCGTCCTGGCACGACCCGCCCGGCGGCCACAACCTGCACCTCCGGCGCGCCCTCTAGCCGGACACTAGGCTCGCACGGCCTTGGACACACCGCTGCCGATCGAAGCGCCTCCCGCCCCGCTCACGTCGCGGCTGGGGGCCCCGGGCCTGTGGATGCGCCGCCACCCCGCCGCGACCACCGTGATCGGGAGTCTCGTGGTGGCGGTCGCGCTGGTCATCGGGCTGTGGAACAAGCGCGAGGACTTCGTGGAGGCCTTCACCAGCGCGTCGCTGATCGTGCTGGCGGCGGCGATCGCGCTGCAGGTCCTGTGGCTGGTCGCTCGCAGCGAGGCGTGGCACGTCTGTGTCGAGGCCGCCGGCGGCAGCGTCAGCCGGCGCCGGCTCTACCGGGCCGCCGCGGTCGGCTACCTCGGTAATCTCTTCAACCCGAACTTCGGCCTCGGGGTCCGGATCGCAACGCTGCGCCGCAGCGCGCCCGCCGACAGCCCCGGCCCCGGGGTCTTGATCGCCGCCGAGCTGCCGATCGTCGTGGTGGAGGCCGTGCTGGCCGCGGTCCTCTCGTTCACCCTTATCGCGCCTCTGGGGATGCCCTGGTGGGTCGCGGTGCTGATCCTGGCGGTCTCGGTCGCCGTGATCGGCGGGCTCACCCGCTTCGTGCGCCATCGCCGCGAGGGCTTCTGGAGGGGGCTCGAGGTGATGCGCTCGTCGGGGACCCGCACCACGATCATCCTGCTGGTCATGTTCGCCACCGGCATGCAGGTGGTCCGCAACCTGGTCGTGCTCCAGGGCCTGGGAGTCGACGTCTCGGTGCTCGACTCCGTGGCGCTCCTGATCGCCACGGCCGCGATTGGCCTGCTGCCGGTGGGTCCGACCCTCGGCGCCGCGACCGCCGTCCTGATCCTTGGCTCCAACGGACCGGCCGTCGTAGCCGCGGCCGGAGCCCTGCTCACGGCCACCGGCGCGGTGGGGGCCCTCTGCTTCGCGGGCTGGGCCCTGGCGGACCGCCTGAGGCCCTCGCACGCGGGCTAGTCTGCGCTGCGGTGCCCGTCCTCACCGATCACGTTCAGGCCTACCTGGAGTCGCTGCGCTCCGAGCGTTCCCCGGCCATGGCCCAGATGGAGGCCGTGGCCGAGCGTGACGGCGTGCCCATCGTCAGCTGGGAGACCGGCCGCCTCCTGGCCGTCCTGTGCCGGGTGCTCGACCCGCGGGTGCTGGAGGTAGGCACCGCGATCGGCTACTCGACCCTCCACATGGCGCAGGAGCTGTCGGAGGGGCGCATCGTCACGCTCGAGCTCGACCCCGAGCGTGCCGCGCAGGCCAGGCGCTCGTGGGAGCAGGCCGGGGTGGCCGACCGCATCGAGCTGGTCGAGGGTGACGCCCGCGAGACCATCACCCGGGTCGGGGGCCCCTTCGACCTGCTCTTCGTCGACGCCATGAAGGTCGACTACCGCCGCTACCTGGAAGCGGCGCTGCCGTTGCTCGCCGAGCGAGCGCTCGTGGTCATCGACAACCTGCTGATGTCGGGCGAGGTCGGCCTCCCCGAGGGCAGCGAGACGTTCTGGTCGGCCGAGAACCTGGCGGCCGCCCGGTCCCTGAACGCCGAGATCCTGGGTGAGGACTGGCTCGGCGTGGTGCTCTCGGTGGGCGACGGCGTCGGCTTGGCCGTGCGCCGCTAGCTGCAGCTGACCCCGAGGCGATCGATCAGCCAGGCCCTGCCCTTCTTGCTCAGGGCGACCTCGCCCCGGCAGTGGTCGACCCGGTCGCTGTGGACCGCGCGGGTCTCGATGGCCACCGTGGCCCGTCGCCCGTCCATCCGGACCACGCGGTTCTGCCGGAAGTCCACCGACCGCAGCGTCCCGAGTTGGCGTCTGAACGCCGCGAACCCGCCGAGCTGGGCCTGCGCCCGCGGCCCCGCGAGCTTCCACGCCGACTCGAAGCGGTCGTCGGCTGCCTCGGTGTAGAAGTCACGCACGACCGCCGCCGGCGAGGGCGCGGCGGGGCGCGCCGCGGGCGGGCTGTCCGCCCTCCGCGGGGCCTGCTCCTCGCCCGGCCAGAGCGCCAGCGCCGCGATCAACGCGATGGCGGCCAGCGCAGCCAGGCCGGCGATGAGCGGCCCCCTGCGCCGACGGCGCCCGGGCGCCGACGCGCCGGCCTGGGCCGCGGAGGCATCGGGTCGGGCCGGCTCGGGCGGGGCCGGCTCGGGCGGGGGCCGAGTGGGCTCGGGCGGGGGCGGGGTGGGCTGGGCCGGGGGCGGCTGCAGCGCCGGCCGCAGCCCATCGCGGAGGTCGCTTACCAGCCGCGCGGCCGACTCGGGGCGGTCCCCCGGCCGGTCGGCCATCCCCCGCCGCAGCACGGCCGAGGCCTCGGCCGGCGCGTCCGGCCACGCCTCCATGAGCTCCGGCGGCGGGAAGTTCGCCACCTGGTGGACGATCGCCATCGGGCTGTCGCCGGTGCGCGCGCGGCGCCCGCTGAGGGCCTCGAAGGCGATCGTCGCAAGCGCGTACACGTCCGCCGCCGCTGTCACCTCCTCACCGGCAAGCTGCTCAGGCGCCATGTAGACCGCCGAGCCCAGCGCCGTGCCCGACGAGGTCACCCGCGTGACGTCGACGCCGGTGGCCACTCCGAGGTCGGCCAGCTTTACCGTGCCGTCGCGGGCGAGCAGCACGTTCGCGGGCTTGACGTCGCGGTGGATGATCCCGTTCTCGTGCGCGTGGTCGAGCGCGTCGGCCAGGGGTTCGAGGATCGCGAGGGCCTGGTCGGGAGGCAGACTGCCTCGCCGGATCGCGTGGGCCAGCGTCTCGCCGTCAACGTACTCCAGCACCAGCGTGGTGACCTCGTCGTCCGTCTCCTCGAAGACGTCGAAGACCCTGACCACGTTGGGGTGGTTCAGCGAGGCCCCGAGCCGGGCCTCCCGCTGGAAGCGCTCGGCCAGCCCGGGATCGAGGTCCGAGTGCATGCGCTTGAGCGCTACGGAGCGCTCCAGCCGTTCGTCCTCGGCCAGGTACACCGTCGCCATGCCGCCCGAGCCGAGCTTGCGCACAACGCGGTACCGACCGCCGGCCAAGCGCTTTGCCTCCATGCGGCGAGGCAGCGTAGCGGCGCGGCGGGCTGCCCACATCCGGCTCTACTCTCGGGCCGTGACCGGGCGGCCGGCCCTCAGCGCCGCGGCGGGGGCTGTGGTGATCGCCTTCTCGGCCATCCTCGTCCGGCTCGCCGAGGTCTCTCCTTCCACCGCGGCGACCTTCCGCTGCGCCTATGCCCTTCCCGTGCTCGCCCTCCTGGCGGTGCGCGAGCGCCGGCGCTTCGGTCCCCGCTCCCCGCGCGAACGAGGGCTCGCACTGGGCGCCGGCGTCTTCTTCGCGTGCGACCTGACCGCCTGGCACTACGCGATCGGCGCCGTGGGCGCCGGCCTGGCAACAGTGCTCGCAAACCTGCAGGTGGTACTGGTGGGCCTGCTGGCCTGGGTATCCCTCCGAGAGCGCCCCGCTCCGAGACTGCTCGCCTCGACACCCGTGGTGCTCGGCGGCGTGGTGCTGATCTCCGGGGTGATCGGCTCCGGCGCCTACGGGGAGGACCCGCTCCTCGGCGTCGTCTTCGGCGTGCTCACCGCCCTGAGCTACGCGCTGTTCATCCTCGTGTTGCGCCAGGGCAACGCCGACCTGCGCCGGCCGGCCGGGCCGCTCTTCGACGCGACCTTCAGCGCCGCGATCCTCTGCGCGCTGGGCGGCCTCGCGCTCGGGAGGCTCGACCCGGTCCCCGGCCCCCAGTCCCAAGCCTGGCTGATCACGCTCGCGCTCACCTCTCAGGTGCTGGGCTGGCTGTTGATCTCGGTGTCGCTGCCGCGGCTTCCCGCGGCGCTGACGTCGGTGATCCTCACCCTCCAGCCCGTCGGCTCCGTGCTCCTCGGGGTGATTCTGCTGGGTGAGTCGCCGTCCGCCGTCCAGGCGACCGGCGTGGCCGTGGTGATCGCCGGGGTCGTGCTGGCGACGCTAACCACCGGCCCCCGCGGCGAACAGCACCACGGGGATGAGCACCAGCGAGAGGAACACGATCGCGATGCCCAGGCCCACCACGAAGTTCGACTTGTAGATGTGGCCACCGGCAGCGAGCAGGAAGCCGAAGCCGAACATCGCCAGGAAGGGGGCGGGCTGCACGTCGAGGCCGCCCCCCGACCGCTCGGGCACATAGTTGGGGATCAGCGCCGCGGGAATCGCCAGGAAGGCGACCAGGGCGAGGAGTAGCAGGAAGCCCCGCACGCGGCGAAAGTATCGTTGAGCGCGTGAGCGTGGACTTCGCTTCCATCGAGGAGACCCGCAAGCGCCTGGGGGAAGTCGGCTACCTGGCCGACGAGGCGGCGGCGCTGGTGTCCTTTCTCGCGGGGCGCCTGGGCAAGCCGGTATTGGTCGAGGGGCCGGCCGGCGTAGGCAAGACCGAGCTGGCCAAGGCGCTCTCCCGCGCGACGGGCCGCGACCTGATCCGCCTGCAGTGCTACGAGGGTCTCGACGAGGCCAAGGCGCTGTACGAGTGGAACTACCGCAAGCAGCTCCTGCGCATCCAGACCGAGGCCGCCGACACCGGCTGGCAACAGGTCAAAGACGACATCTTCGGCGAGGAGTTCCTGCTCTCGCGACCACTTCTCACCGCCATCGAGTCCGAGGACCCGGCGGTGCTGCTGATCGACGAGATCGACAAGACCGACCAGGAGTTCGAGGCGATGCTGCTCGAGGTCCTGTCCGACTTCCAGGTCTCGATCCCCGAGCTGGGCGCGGTGAAGGCGCGCTCGCAGCCGCTGGTGCTGCTGACCTCCAACAACTCCCGCGAGCTGACCGAGGCGCTCAAGCGCCGCTGCCTGTACCTGTGGCTCGACTACCCCGACGCCGAGCGCGAGCTGGAGATCGTCCAGCTGCATACGCCCGAGCTGGGCGAGGACGTGGCCCGCAAGCTCGTGGAGGTCGTCCACATGGTGCGCGCGCTGGACCTCAAGAAGCCGCCCTCGATCGCCGAGTCGATCGACTGGGCGCGCGCGCTGCTCCTGCTCGGCGCCGAGGACGTGGACGGCGCCGTGTTGGAGAAGACCATGAGCATCATCGTCAAACACCGCACCGACCTCGACCTGGTGGCCGAGCGGGTGGGCGTGAAACTAGGTGCCGATGGCCTTTTCGGGGCCTCCCGCCAAGCGGGGTAGCCAAGGAGCGCAGGCCGGCCATCCACCGGCCGAGCACCGCTCGCTCGAAGGCATGGGCCTCTACGGGGGAATGCCCGAGCCCGAGGGGCCCGGCGGCATGGCGCCCCGGCTGCTCGAGTTCGCGGACGAGCTGCGCTCGGAGGGCATGGCGATCGGGACCTCGGAACTGCTCGACGCCTTCGGCGCCCTGCGCGAGGTGAGCTGGACCTCCCAGGAGGACTTTCGCGAGGCGATGGGCGCCACCCTGGCCAAGTCCCAGGAGGACCGGCGGGTGCTCGACCTGGTCTTCGACCGCTTCTTCTTCCGCGCGGTGGAGCGCGAGGCGGTCAACCGCGGGGTCAACGAGCAGGAGCGCCCCTACGAAGGCACGGGTCCCGACGGCATCGACCTCGATGCGCTGCGCGAACGCATCCGCCAGGCCATCCAGGCCGGCAACGACGGGGAGATGCGCGACCTGGCCCGGCTGGCCATCGCCGCCTTCGGCCGTCAGGGCGAGGGCTCGGGCGTGATCGGCGTGGACGTGCAGCGCATCCGCCGCACGCTGGGGCTCCGCACCGAGCGCGGCCCCCAGCCCGATCCCGAGGAGGTGCCGCGCGACAACCTCCAGCAGTTCGAGCGTCACGTGCGCCGCGAGCTCGAGCGCCAGCAGATCGAGCGCACCCAGTCCCTTCCCCCCTCGCGCCCCCTGCGCGAGTTCGATCGCGCCCTGCCCTCCAACCCTGCGCAGGATCTCGCCCAGGTGCACCGGGTGGTGGCGCAGCTCAAGCGCCGCCTCGCCACGCACGGCCGCGAGCAGCGCGGGCGCAAACGCGGCGCGGCAGTGGACGTGCGCCGCACCATGCGCACCTCGCTCCAGACCGGAGGGGTGCCGCTCGAGCTGCGCTACCGCCCGCGGCGGCCTCGCCGGCCCGAGCTGTACGTGCTCTGCGACGTGTCGACCAGCGTCACCAGCGCGTCGGTCTTCTTCCTCTCGGTGCTGCACGCGCTGCACGACCAGTTCCGCAAGCTGCGCTCGTTCGTGTTCGTGGAGCGGATCTCCGAGGTGACCGACGTCTTCGAGCGCGAGCGCGACTTCGCCGGCGTCTCACGCGCGATCGCCACCGACGCGGGCGTGGCGGACGTGAGCGGCTACACCGACTACGGGCGTGTGTGGCAGGAGTTCCTGGAGCGAGTGGTCGACGACCTCGACCCGCGCTCCACGGTCATCGTGCTCGGCGACGCGCGCACCAACGGGCGCGACGCCAAGGCCAAGTCGTTCGGCGTCCTCGCCGAGCGGGCGGGACGCACCTTCTGGATGAACCCCGAGCCACGCCTGTACTGGAACTACGGCGACTCGGTGATGGTCGCCTACGAGCCGTACTGCGACGGCGTGTTCGAGTGCTGGACCACTCGCCAGCTCGAGCAGTTCGTCAATGCCCTCGCCGACGTGACGATCTCAACGGCTTAGGACGCCGCGGCGCACGATGCCGGGCCGGTCCTCGCCGGTGCGGCTCGTGACCCGGATGGCGATCCGCACCCCGACCCGCCGGCGGCCACGCAGCGCCCGCCCAGCCCCCTCGTCGATCAGGCGGATCCGCCCGCGGCGGTTGGGGCCCAGCGAGAAGTAGTCGGTGTTGGCCAGGCGAACGTGGCCGCGGCGGATGGTGGCCGCCCCCGAACAGCCGCGGGGGCAGCGCACGGCAAGCGCCAGGCGGCGCCGGCGCGGCTTGGCCACGCGGCGTGAGCGCAGGCCGACCGGGCAGGTCACGTGGCTCACGGCGTCCGGTGCCCGCGCCACCGCGGTCAGGTGCAGGCCCTGGTTGTCCGAGCAATCGCGCAGCGCGTAGGCCACACGCTCGCCGTCGAAGTCGAATGCCGGCACCGGGCCGCCGTCCGGGGCGCGGAAGGACGGATGGTCGACGCCACGCAGCAGCACCAGGGTCTGGCTGTCGGGGGCCTGGAGGTCGTGGGCGCGCAGCTCCTGGGCCTCGCCCGTGCCGGTGAACACCGCGGCGCGGCCGCCCGCCAGCCGCACGCCGTTGGGACAGGGCTGGACGCCGTCCACGCGGTGCTCGGTGGGCTCGACGACCGAGTACCAGCTCAACACGCCGCTCTCGCAGCGGTCGTCGCGGGCCCGGGCCACCACGGCGGCGGTGCCGTCGGCCTGCACGTCGACGTCCTCGGGCGCGAGCCCGGCCGGAGGGGGAGCCGAGAACAGCTGAGCGCCGCTTGCGGTGGAGTACACGGCCAGCTCGTGCAGGCCCGAGCTCAGCCGGCGCAGCACCGCCGCGCGCGGGCCGGCCACGCGCACGAGCAGCAGCCGGGCGCCCGCGGGCTGCGCGTTCTGGACTGTGAGCCCCGACGCCAGGTTGCGAATGGCCAGCCGCGAGGGCCGCCCGCAGCTCGCCGCGTCGTAGGCGAGGCTCGTGTCGTCCTGGTCGAGGGGTGGGGCGTCGCCCTCGGTCTGGGCCGGGTCGGCTCCGTCACAGCCGAAGATGAGCTCGCGCGGCTGGCCGACCGGCCCGGCGTCGAGCTCTGCCAGCTCGCGCTGGTTGGTGCCCGGGCCGCGGTCGAAGCGCGAGCGCAGCAGTGCCACCCGGTCGGCCGAGGCGCCGTAGCGCACGGAGGGAGCGCTGCTGAAGTCGTCGTCGAAGCGCGTGCGCAGCCCGTCCACGCGGGCGATCCGCTCGCGTGGCCCTGAGCCGGCACGGAACAGGCGGAAGCGGTCGGGGAAGGTGTCCGAGGTGGGGTCGCAGCCGCCCCGGCAGCCGTCCTCAGCCCAGGTGACCCCGGCGCCGGCGAGCGATGGCCCCTGGGCCCACTGCCAGGTGGGCTTGGTCAGCGCCACCCGGCGCGCCTCGGCGGGGGCGGCGCACACCGCAGCGAGGGCCGCTGCGGCGGCGATGGCCATTCTGAGGCGCACGGAGAGATGGAACACGCCGGGGACGCCAGGGCTTCGGTTAGGCTCTGTGTAGACAACAGGGGGGCTCGCGGGAAGGCGGGCTGAGAGGGCGCCTCGTACCCGGCGCCGACCCTCCGAACCTGTGGGGTAATGCCCGCGAAGGGAGCGATGCGCGCAGAGGCCGAGGCTCCCCCTGTGGAGCCTCTTCTTCATCTCGGAGCCGCCGTGCGGCTGTCCGGCGTCAGCCGGCGCTTCCGCCTGCGCGGGGACGAGATCGCCGCCCTCGAGGGCGTGGACCTGACCGTGTCGCCGGCCGAGGTGGTCGCCGTGGTCGGCCGCTCGGGCTCGGGCAAGTCGACCCTGCTCGAGCTCGCGGCGGGACTGCAGGAGCCCGACGAGGGCGGCGTCGAGGCCGGCGGGGCCACCGACGCAGCCGGCCGCCGCGCGACCTGCGCCTACATGCCCCAGCGCGACCTGCTGCTTCCCTGGCGCGACGGCCTGGGCAACGCCGCGCTGGCGCTGGAGGCCGCCGGGGTCGGCCGCGGGGAGGCGCGCCGCCGCGCCGCACCGCTGTTCGAGCGCTTCGGCCTGTCGGCGTTCGAGCGGGCCCGCCCCGCCGCGTTGTCGGGCGGCATGCGCCAGCGGGTCGCCTTTCTGCGCACGCTGCTCGCCGGGCGCCCCGTGCTGCTGCTCGACGAGCCCTTCGCCGCCCTGGACGCGATCACCCGCGCGGACATGCAGGAGTGGCTGGCCGCGGCCCTGGCCGCCGAGCCGCGAACCGTCCTGCTCGTGACCCACGACGTCGAGGAGGCGCTGTTCCTGGCCGACCGCGTTGTGATCCTGGGCCCCCGGCCCGGCCGGGTCGTGGCCGAGCTGGACGTGCCGGCCGAGCGCCCGCGCGAGCGGGTGGAGTTTCTCGCCGGGGCGCAGGCCGGAGCCCTGCGCGCCAGGGCCCTGGAGGCGCTGCGGTGAGGCGCGCGCTGCTCGCCGCACTACTGGTGGCCGGCTTCGTGGCCCTCTGGCAGCTGGTCGCCTCGATTTCGGCGGTCGACGACCTGACCCTGGCCTCGCCGGTGGAGACGGCGCGCGCGCTGGCCGACGACGCGTCGCTCCTGTTCGGCGACCTCGGTGTGACGGCGGTGGAGGTGCTGCTCGGCCTGGCGCTCTCGGTGGCGCTGGGCGTCCTGTTCGCCCTGGGCATGCACCTCAGCGGTGCGTTGCGCGAGGCCGCCTACCCGCTCCTGGTCGCCTCGCAGGCGATCCCGGTGGTGGTGTTGGCGCCGGTCTTCGTCCTGGCCTTCGACTTCGGGCTGGCGCCCAAGCTGGCCATCGTGGCCCTGGTCTGCTTCTTCCCGGTGACCGTCAACGTGCTCGACGGCCTGCGCTCGGTGGATCGCGAACAGCTCAAGCTGATGCGCAGCCTCGGATTCTCGCGACTGGGCACCCTGCGGCGCGTCGAGCTGCCCGCGGCGCTGCCCTCCTTCTTCACCGGGCTCAAGGTGGCCGCCACCGTGTCGGTGATCGGCGCGGTGTTCGGCGAATGGGCCGAGGCCCAGGAGGGCCTGGGCCGCCGGGTGCTGCTCGACAACAACAACCTGGAGACGCCCCGCGTGTACGCGGGCATCGTCCTGCTTACCCTGATGGCCGTTGCGCTCTTCGCCCTGGCGGCGCTCGCCGAGCGCGTGGCCTGTCCCTGGAACCGCGAGGAGGCTCGCTCTTGACCCGTCGTCTGCTCCCCTTGGCGCTCCTGGCCGTGCTCCTCGCCGGCTGTGGCGAGAAGCAGGACCGGCTGACACCCTCCGGCGAGAAGCGCTTCGACGTTCTGCTCGACTTCTTCCCCAACGCCGACCACGCAGGCATCTACGCCGCGCAGGGCCAGGGGCACTTCCGCCAGGCGGGGCTCGACGTCAACATCCGCCAGCCCAGCGACCCGGCGAACGTGCTCAAGCAGGTCTCCGCCGGCAAGGTGGACCTGGCGGTGTCCTACGAGCCGCAGCTGCTCGCCGCCCGCGACCAAGGCCAGCGGCTGGTGGCCGTCGGCGCCCTGGTGCAGGAGCCGCTCACCTCGATCCTCTCCCTGCCGCCGGGGGGCGTCCGCCGCCCGGCCGACCTGAAGGGCAAGACGGTGGGCACCGCGGGCATCGACTACCAGACCGCCTTCCTGCGCACGATCGCCCTGGAGGCCGGAGTCGACCCGAAGACCATCAAGGAGCGCAACGTCGGCTTCGGCCTGCAGCCCGCGCTGCTGTCGCGCAGGGTCGACGCCACGCTGGGCGGCTTCTGGAACTACGAGGGCGTGGACCTGCGGCTCAAGAAGCGCCGGCCGCAGATCATCCGCGTCGACCGCGCGGGCGTCCCGTCCTACGACGAACTGGTGCTGGTGGCCAACGAGGACGCGCTGGAGCGCGACGGGGGGCGCATCCGGGCGTTCCTGGGCGCCCTGGCCCGCGGCAACCGGGACCTGCGCCGAGACCCCGAGACCGGGATCAAACCGCTCCTGGCCGCCGACAAGGGCCTCGACCCGCGCCTCCAGCGGGCGTCTCTCAGGGTCACCCTGCCCCTGTTCTCAGCCCCGAAGGGCAAGCCCTACGGCTACCAGGACCCGGGGCAGTGGAACGCGTTCGTCGCCTGGATGCGCGAGAACAAGCTCCTGCGCAACCTGCAGGACGCGCGCGGCGCCTACAACAACGAGCTACTCCCCGGAGCCGGGCTCTAAGTCCAGCGACAGCGAGTTGATGCAGTAGCGCTGGCCGTCCGGCCCCGGGCCGTCGTCGAAGACGTGGCCCAGATGCGAGCCGCAGTTCGCACACAGCACCTCGGTGCGGACCATGAAGTGGCTCCGGTCCTCCTCGAGCTCCACGGCGTCGGCCACCGCCGGCTCGGTGAAGCTGGGCCAGCCGGTGCCGGACTCGAACTTGGAGTCGCTGGAGAACAGCGCGGCGCCGCAGGCCCCGCAGCGGAACATGCCGTCCTCCTTCGAGTAGGTGTACTCACCCGAGAAGGGAGGCTCGGTGCCCGCCTCGCGAAGAACGTTGTAGCGCTCCGGCGAGAGCTCCTCTCGCCACTCCTGCTCTGTCTTGTGGACCTTGGGCTCGCTCATGCCCCGATGTTAGGCCCCGCCGGAGGCAGCCGGGCCTACGCGCTCCGCCGCCCTCGGGCTAGGGGCGGCGGGTCGGCCAGATGGCGCCGCTGAGCGCGTAGGTGCCGGCCAGGCCCTCGAACGGCGCATACGGGGCGAAGAAGTCCCGCACCTCGGGCTCGGTGGCCCGGCGGCCCAGGCCGGCCAGCCGGCCCACCAGCTTAATGTAGGCCAGGTCGCCGGCGGGGAGCTTGTCGTCGCGTCCCTGGCCCTCCAGGGCCAGCTTCTCCAGGGTCCAGGAGCCGACCCCGTTGATGCGGCGCAGGCGCCGCCAGGAGGGCTCGGGGTCGGACAGGTCGGCCCGTCCGCTGGCCACCTCCCTGGCCGCCTTGCGCATGACGATCGCCCGCTTGGGCGACAGCCCACAGCGCTCGAGCTCCGCGGGCGAGCGTGCGGCCAGCACGCCCGCGCTCGGCGCGTCGCGCAGCGCCCCACAGTCGCTGCGGCGACCGTGGCGGCGGACCAACTCCTTCTCGATCTGCACCGCCCGGGTGCCCTCGATCAGCTGCTCGCAGATGGCCCAGGCCAGCGCCTCGAAGGGCTCGGGCCGCCGCCGGGGCCGCAGCCAGGGCCGCGCGCGGATCACCGGGCCCAGCAGCGGGTCACGGCGAAACGCGCGATGGAACTCGGCCAGGTCGTGGTCCAGGCAGAGCGCGAAGCGCATGCGCTCGAGCCCATCGCGGGCCGCCGCGCGCGCCCCCGCGGTGGCCCGCATGCGCACCGAGTTCCCGGTTATCCAGGCGCGGACCTCGCAGGGCTCTCCCTCGGGGTGCAGCAGTCGCCGCAGAACGGGTCCTTCGCGGCGCAGGACGCCGTCGCGACCGCCGCCGGGAAGGCGGTACGGCCCCCGGGGCACGCAGTCCTGTTCGAGGACCGCCGGTGCTATCGCCGGTCGAGCAGGTGGACGTCGACCAGGAATGAGCGGCTGTGGGCGATCTCGAGCTTGTCGCCGCCGCGCCGCCCCCGCACCCGGCGGGCGAGCCGGTTCGGCTTGGGCCGGCGAAGGACCTTCACGATCACGAAGGTGGCCACGCCCAGCAGGAAGCCGCTGGTTGCCGCCGCCACGGCCGGCAGCAGGGTGACCTCCTGCCGGCGCTGAAGCTCGGCCGAGCGCTCGTCCTCGACGGGGCGGACCGGCCCCTGGGCGGGGACCAGGTCGGTGGACGGAGCCGAGCGGCGGTCCTCGCCCGCTGAGTCCTCAGGGTGCGCTCCGGCGCTATGGGGCTCGTGAGGGATCTCGTCCAAGGTCGGGCGAGTGTACCCCTGCGCCCGGCGCGAGCCTAGAGCGCCCTGTCGTAGATCCGGTAACGCTTGACGACCTGCCCCCCCATAGCCTCCATGCCGCGGTTCATGGCCTCGTTGGTCTCGAGGATCCAGCCCATCTCCCCGCCCTTCTGGGGCGTGGCCTCAGCCATGTCGTAGTGCTCGGCGTACAGGCCGGCGGCCACGCCGGTGTGCTGGTACTCGGGCTTGACGCCGAGGAAGCCGACTCGCACCCGGTTCACTGTGCGCGACTTGCGCAGGAAGTGCCACCAGCCGAGGGGCAACAGGCTTCCGTTCATCTTCCGGAGCACCTGATTGACGTCGGGCACCGTGATCGCCATCCCCACCGTCTCCCCGTCCTTCTCGGCCACCATGAACCAATTGGGGTCGAAAGCCAGCTGCAGCTCGGCCCAGTAGCCGTCGAGATCCTTCTTGGAGTAGGGGACGGAGCCCCAGTTGTCGGCCCAGGCCGCGTTGTAGACCTCGGCGAAGGCGTCCAGGTCCTCGCGCAGCCGCCGCCGGCTCATCTTGCGGATGGTGATCCCGTGCTCGGGCTCGAGCTTCTCGGCCATGTCCCAGATGATCGGCAGGACCTTGTCGCGCTGATCCACCATTAGGTGCCACATGAGCAGGTCGATCACCTTGCCGAAGCCGGCCTCCTCGATGCGCTGGGAGTAGTAGGGCGGCTGCCAGGGCTGGCGCACCATCGGATCGAGGTCGAAGCCCTCGACCAGGACGCCGACCTCGTCGTTCATGGTGAAGTCCATCGGGCCGACGATGCGGTCGCGCGCCCGGGAGCGCAGCCACTCGCCGGCCGCCTCGAACAGCGCCGAGCAGACCTCGGCGTCGTCGACCATCTCCAGGAACCCGAACAGCCCCCAGCTGTTGTCGTGGTGGCGGTTGAGCGCGTGGTCGACTTGGGCGCTGATGCGCCCGCACACGCGCCCGTTGCGCCGAGCCAGGAACAGCTCCGCCTCGCCGCGCTCGAAGAAGACGTTGAAGCGCTTGGAGAGGTGTGCGTAGCGCTCCAACTTGAGCGGGGGAACCCACTGCGGAGCGTTAGAGTGCAGATGGAAGGGCAGCTCCACGAAGGCGCGCAGATCTCGCCGCCCGCGCACTGGAGTCACCTCGACCGACACGGCGAGCGACCCTAGACGAATGCCGATCGACCTCTTCGAGAAGGCCCGCACGCACGAGCGCCTCGCCCAGCTCCAGGCGGCGCGCGAGCACAACCTGCTCCCCTACTTCCGCCTGCTGGAGGGGCCCGCCGGCCCGGTGGTCGAGATGGAGGGCGCCGAGCGGATCATGCTGGGCGGCAACAACTACCTGGGCCTCACCCAACACCCCGAAGTGCTGAAGGCCGCCCGCGAGGCCCTGGACCGCTACGGGAGCGGGGTGACCGGCTCGCGCTTCCTCAACGGCACCCTCCCGCTGCACCTCGAGCTGGAGCGCGAGATCGCCGACTGGTGCCGGGCCGAGGACGCGCTGGTGTTCACCGCCGGCTACCTGGCCAACACGGGGACGATCGCGACCCTGCTCGAGCCCGGCGACACCGTGATCTGCGACTCGGGCGACCACGCCTCGATCCTCGACGCGGTCTCGATGTCGCGGGCCCGGGTGCGGCCCTTCCGCCACGGCAAGCTCGACAAGCTGGAGAAGATGCTGAGCCGCGCCCAGGAGGACGGCGGCGGCCTGCTGGTGGTGGTGGACGGGGTCTTCTCGATGGAGGGCGACGTGGCCGACGTCCCCGAGATCGCACGGCTGTGCCGCGAGTACGGCGCGCGGCTCATGGTCGACGAGGCCCACGGCGTCGGCGTCCTGGGCGAGCGCGGCACGGGTGCCACCGAGCTGCTGGGCGCCGAGGCCGAGACCGATCTGCGCATGGGGACCTTCTCCAAGTCGCTGGCCTCCTGCGGCGGCTTCATCACCGGCCCGGGCGATGTGATCGACTTCCTGCGCGTCCAGTCGCGCTCGTTCATGTTCACTGCCTCGGCGGTGCCGGCGGCCGTGGGCGCCGCGCTGGGGGCCCTGAGGATCATCCGCTCGCCCGAGGGGGCCCAGCGCATGGCGCAGGTGCTGGACAACGGCAACTACCTGCGTAGCGGCCTGCAGCAGCGCGGGTTCGACGTCCCGGACGGCATCAGCCCGATAATCCCGGTCGTCATCGGCGACGACTGGCAGGCCACGCTCATGTGGAAGGCGCTCTACGACGCCGGCGTCTACGCCAACGTCGCGCTCTACCCGGCCGTGACCCGCGGCGGTGCGCTGCTGCGCACGAGCGTGTCCGCAGCCCACACCCGCGAGCATCTCGACACGGCGCTGGAGCGCTTCGAGGTCGCCCGCGAGGGTCTGCCTAGCGTGCCTGAGCCAGTCGCCGGCTAGCGCTGCGCCTGAGCCCTCGCAGCCGGCTGCGGCGCAGGGTCTCGTGCTGCTGAGCGGCCCGCAGCCGCAGCAGCTCCACCGCCTCTGAGCTCAGGCTGAACGGATCGCCGATCGCCAGGCCGTCGTCCACGGCCAGCGCGGCGATGGGAGCATCGCCGGACAGCGCCACCAGCACCTCTCCGGACGGGATCCTCTTTGCGTCGAGCTGAGCGAGGCGCGCGATCGCGTCGGCGTCGGCGGGCCCGGCGTGACGAATGGTGAGCGACAGCGGTTGCATTCGAGTGCCTCCGTAACCATCTTTCGGGTATAGCCAGAACCATAGCAACCGGCTATCCTGTTATGCAAGTTATGCCGGTCACCGAGACCCAGCCTGAACGCAAAGCCGCGCCGGGACGACTGGAGCTGGTGCGCGCCTTCGTCAACTCCGTCGACTACTTCGACGAGGAGGAGGACCTGCCCGATCCCGAGGCGCTGGGCCGCTGGCTGGGCGAGCGGGGCCTGCTGAACAGGAGCCATCGGCCGAGCGAGGCGGAGTTCCGCCGGGCCATCGACGTGCGGGAGGGGCTCCGTTCCGTGCTGCTCTGGCATAACGGCGGAGAGCTCGACAGGCAGGCCGTGGAGCGCCTGGACCGCGTGGCCGACCGTGCGTCCCTCAGCGTGCACTTCTCCCCCGAGCCGGGCCTTCAGCCGCGCTCGGAGGGCGTCGACGGGGCGTTGGCCCGGCTGCTCGCGGTGGTGGCCGACGCGCGGGCCGACGGCAGCTGGGAGCGCATGAAGGCATGCGCCCACGACCCGTGTGCCTGGGCCTTCTACGACCAGTCCAAGAACCGCTCCAAGCGTTGGTGTCGCATGGACACCTGCGGCAACATCGAGAAGGCCCGGGCCCACCGGGCTCGCCACGGCTCCGGCCAGGCCGCTTCGTGAGCATCCTCGAGCGGCCAGCGGGCCACCTCGCCCGCCGGCTGCTCCATCACTCGACCTGGTGGACCTTGAACAGGTTCGTTCCGCCGCTGCGGCCGGCGGGCAGGCCGGCGGTGATGCCGATCATGTCCCCCACCTCGGCGAGGCCGTGGTCCTTGGCCGCCTGGGCGCAGCGGTCGATGAGGTCGGTGGTGTGCTGGGGCTCGTCGTTGAGTGCGGCCTGGACGCCCCACAACAGGCAGCACTGGCGCACCACGTCGGGGTGCATGGACAGGGCGAGGACGGGCGCGCGCGGGCGGTAGGAGGAGATGAGCCGGACCGTGGTGCCCGTGCGGGTGGGCGAGACGATCGCCTTCAGCCCGAGCTGGTAGACGGCCCCCACCGCCCCGAAGGAGATGGCGTGGTACTGGTTGTTGGCCTGCGGGCCGCGCTCGGCCAGCCAGCGCCCGTAGGGCAGCTCGCGCTCGATGGTCTCGGCGATGGAGGCCATCATCTCCACCGCCTCCACCGGGTACTTCCCGACCGCCGTCTCCTGGGAGAGCATCACGGCGTCGGTGCCGTCGAAGATCGCGTTGGCCACGTCGGCCACCTCGGCCCGCGTGGGCCGGCTGGACTGCACCATCGACTCGAGCATCTGCGTGGCGGTGATCGTGGGCACCGCCCGCCGCCCGGCCATGGCCAGGATCCGCTTCTGGACCAGCGGGACCTCCTCGATCGGCAGCTCGATGCCCAGGTCGCCGCGGGCGATCATGACCCCGTCGGCGTGCTCGACGATCTCCTCGGCGTTCGCGGCGGCCTGCGGCTTTTCGATCTTGGCGATCAGCGGCAGCTCCCGCCCTCGCGCCCGCAGGTGCTCGCGGACCGGCTCCAGGTCCTCGCGGCGGCGCACGAAGCTCAGCGCCAGGAAGTCGAGGCCCATGTCAAGGCCGGCGTCGACCAGCGCCAGGTCGTCCTCTGAGACGGCCGGCAGGGAGACGGTGAGGTTGGGCAGGTTGATCCCCTGCCGAGAGGCGACGTTGCCCCCCACCTCCACCTCCGCGTTGACCTCCCCGTCGCTGACGCCTGTCACCCGCAGCCGCACCGCGCCGTCGGCCAGGTAGGCCACGTCGCCCTCGTCGACGAGCTCCCCGAGGCCCTTCCAGGCCACCGGGAGCCGCTCCCGCGTGCCCTCGCTCTGGTCCTGGCTGAGCACCACGTCAGCGCCGCGGCCGAGCTCGGCCACCCCGCCGGCCACCGGGCCGAGGCGCAGCTTTGGCCCCGGCAGGTCACCGAGGATCGCCACCACCCGGCCGACCTTCTCGGCGGCCTTGCGGATTCGTCCCGCGGTCTCCGCATGCTCGTCGGCGGTGCCGTGGGCGAAGTTCAGGCGGGCCACGTCCAGGCCGGCCGCGACGATGCGCTCCAGCACCTCGGGCTCCCTCGAGGCGGGGCCGATCGTGGCCACGATCTTCGTCGAGCGCATCTCGCTCGACCCTACTCCGGAAAAGCCCGCTCTTAGCGGCGGGGTGGTGAATTTCCTGTTGACGGGTCGGGGGGCGCTCGGCTTTATTGGTCCCGGTCCCAACGGGTTGGCACGGAACCGAAAGGCGAGGCCCAGGTGACGGCGGCGGCTCGGGGAAAAACTAGCCCGCCTCTGTTCCTCGTCCCGGCCCTGCGAACCCGTCGGAGACAAAGGGAACTGCATTCGGCAACGCAAGTCGCACGAGAGTGCGGGGAGGCTTGATGGGCGATATGACCGCGGTTGATGCTGGGCAGCAGCACCTGAAGGCGCTGGAGCACGCGAACCGGGTGAGGCTGGCGCGGGCCGAGCTGAAGCGAAGCATCCGAGCCGGGGGGGTGAACGTCTCCGAGGTGATCCTCAGTTGTCCGTGGGAAGCCCATCGCATGGAGGTGAGCGACCTCCTGAAGAGCCAGAAGCGCTGGGGTCGCGAGCGCTGCCGGCGGCTCCTCATGCCCGTCGGGATCCCCGAGAACAAGCACATCGGCACGCTGACCGAGCGTCAGCGCATCGCTCTGGCCGACGGACTCGCCGCCCGCGCGGGCGAGCGCAGCAGCGCGCCGACCTCCTCCGCCTCGCGGGTTCTCAACGCCGCGTAGTCATTGACCGACGGCACGGTGGCCGAGCTGCTCCAGCGGCTCGTCCACCGTGACGCCGGGCCCCAGCGTCGCCAGCTCGAGGATGTGGCCGTCGGGGTCGCGCAGGTAGATGGACCGGAAGTAGGTCCGGTCGAGGACCGCGGTGCAGTCCACGCCGCGAGCCAGCAGGTAGGCCCGCCAGCCCTCGAGCTCCTCGTCGGAGCCGACGGAGAAGGCGATGTGATGGGTCGAGCCCACGCCGACCGTGCCTTCCTCGAGCTGCGGGTACTCGAGGCAGGTGATCATGGTCCCGGGGCGGCCCTGCTCGTCGCCGAAGAACAGATGGCGGGCCGAGCGGTCGTCCTCGTTGACCGTCTGCTTGACAAGCCGCAAGCCCAGGACGTTGCGGTAGAAGTCGACCGAGCGCCGCACGTCCCTGACGATCAGGGTCACGTGGTGCAGGCCGTCCAGGGCCAGGCGGCGGGGCTGGGCGGCTGATGCCTCCACAGAGCGCCGATCCTAGAAGCCGAGCCGTGTGGGAATCGGGCTGGACCCCGAAAGGAGGAAGAACCACACGGCGAAGCCGAGGATGGCGACGCCGGCGCTCACTGTCATCACGGCCTCGAGGGCCGTGCTGCCGTGGTCGTCGAGCCCGCGCCGCTCGCGCAGCTCGGCGTGCAGCCGGTTGAGCCGCCCCAGCAGGAAGACCAGCACCGCGATGCTCAGGATCGAGCCGCCGAACATCGCCGCCAGGGCGGTGCCGAGCGAGTTGGTGGCGCCCTGCACCAGTGAGCCGACGTACAGCCAGCCGAGCGGCACCCCCACCCAGAGGCCGATGCCGCCCACGAACATGATCACCACCAGCACCAGGCCGCTGCCGCCGGTGCGCAGGAGCTTGCGCATCCCCTAGATGAGAGCGCAGGCCGGGCACTGGCGGGCCGAGCACCGCTCGCTCAAGTCATCACCTGAAGCTGAGGCCGCCCGAGCGACGGCGAAACAGCTGGCGCAGCCCGTAGAAGCTCGCGGCGAAGACCACGGCCCCGATGATCACCAGCGCGCCAAGCATGTGGGGCCCCGGCCCGACGGCGAGCCCGGTGACCACCGCGAAGGCCGCCACCCCCGCGAGCAGCGTGGAGTGCGAGCGAAAGCCGGCCAGGTGCTCGCGCACGGCCAGCTCCAAACCGCCCAGCGCGGCGATGACCAAGCCGGCGCCGATGCGCTCGTTGCGGGCATCGGCGTCCGACAGGGCGCCCCACACGATCACCACGATCCCGAGCAGCACGACCAGCTCGGACAGCGGGAAGCTGCCCCAGGGCGGCTTGGGGCGCTCGTCGATGCCGGGCCGTCCCGGGCGCCGGCGCGCGGGCGGCTTGGACCGGCCGGCGGCGGCCGACTCTGCCCGCCGCTCACGGCGGGCGGCGTCGCGCTCGGCCCGCGAGCCGAGCTCCTCCATCGCGCGCTTGCGGCTGCGCTTACCCACGTGAGGGCACGGGTCCTCTGCGACAGGAGGAGCGAGCATGCCAAGGACGCAGGAAAGGGAAGCCTGCTTGGCAGGCGACCGACCGAGGACGCAGGCAGGCGACGCTCATCGTGCCGCAGGTGTCAGGTGGCTAAGGGACAGCCGGAGCTGATGCGAACGCGCCACCAGCTCAGCAGCATGCCCAGCACGCCCCAGCGCGGGCGGACGTGCCAGTGCTTGCAGCCCGGTTCCCCGATGTCCTCGTTGGAGACCCTGACCCACTTGTGCTTCTCGGGCTCGAGGAGCATGTGCTCGATGCGACGGCGGTGCCGCTCCTCCACGTAGGTGCGGTCGCTCAGGGCGCGGCGGGCGCCGGTCAGGCGCTCGGCAAGGTCGTCGCGCAGGTTCTCGAGCTCGCCCAGGGAGAGCATCCGCGGGCCGCCGCGGGAGGGCACAGACCACTCGAAGCCCTTGCGCGGCCAGGTGGAGCAGAACAGCTGGGAGAGCTCGTCCTCCAAGCGCGCGATCTGCTCGAGCAGAGTGCGGCGAGCGGCACGCTCATCCGGCGCGGTGCCCGGGGCCGCGGTGCCCGGGATGAAGGGCTGGGATGGCTGTACGAGCGTGTCGGGCACCGGAGCTTCTCCCTGCGACGAGTGACTCGCAGGGTAGCGGCTATGGGGGCTCGGTCAAAACGTCTGCCGCCGTCCACAGCGCCTCCTCGACCGAGATCGCCGGGACTCCCTTCACCCGCAGAGCGACGAGCACCATTCGCCTGGTGCTGCGGGTCACTCCGTGCTCCTCGGAGATCTCGCCGAAGAGCACCGAGAGCGGTCGGTCTTCGTCGGCCACCACGATCTGGCGCGCCGACAGCGCCCGCCCCTCCCCACCAAGCCGCTCGCCGCTCCGCGAGAGCCGCAGGCCGAGCTGCTCGCCCACCTTGTCGGCGTCGAAGGCGATCACCGGGACGCCGGTCTCCACGGTCGCGATCACCAGCGCGTCGTCGAGCAGGTTCTGGCTGCGCAAGCCGCCCGACTCCAGTCGTTCGACGGCGATCCGCTCGACCGGCGTGCGGTCGGAGTCGGGGTCCACGCCGACCTGCCGGAAGAAGACCCGGTAGGCCCACGGGACCGGGTCCTGGCGCATGTGGACCACCTTCGCGCCGGTGAAGCGGTCGCTGAGCCCGCGCAGGCGCTCGCGCACCGCGACCGGGCTACGCCCGGGTCGGCCCTCCACCCGCACCGAGTCCAGGCCGAGCTCGGGGAATTCCTCGGCGAGCTCCGCGTCGACCCAGCCGCTGGTCAGCTCCGGCTCGCCGCTCACGGTGAGATGGGGCGCACCTTCTGGCGCAGCTGCTGCTCGGTGAGGTTGCCCAGGCTGGTCTCGCGCACCTTGCCACGGCGGTCGGAGAAGACCGAGGTAGGGCACACGCCGACCCCGTAGAGGTTGGTCACCGCGCCGTCGGGGTCGAGCCCCACGGGGAGCTTCCAGCCCCGGCGGCGCACGAGCTGCACCGCCTCCTCGCGCTCGAGCCCGCTCAGGACCACCACGAAGCTCACGTCGGGGAACTCCCGGCGCATCCGCTCCACCCGGTCCACCTGCGGCTCGCAGTCGGTCCCCTGGGTCACCACGAAGGTGAGCACCGCGGGCCCCTTGCGCAGCTTGCAGGAGTTGAGCACCTGATCGCTGCGCAGGTTGCAGGCCAGTACCTTGCCGGCCTCCTCCGGACAGGGCGTGCGCTGGCAGACGTTGGCGTCGCCGCTGAGCCGGCCCGAGGCCAGCGGCGCGGCGAAGGCGGCCAGCGTCGTGCCGGTCGCGGGGCCGCGCACCGCCTCGCCCTTGTTGGGCTGCGCCGTGGTCAGGTACAGGGCGATGACCCCCATGAAGAGCAGGATGCCGACGGCCCACGCGTACTTGTTGGTCGGCCGCGCGGGCTGAGGCGGGCGCGGTGGTTCCTCGGGGGCCAGGCGGTCGCGCTCGGCCAGCTCGTCGCCGATCGCCTCGGCCCGCGTCTTCTTGCGCGCGCCCTCGCCGAGGTCCGCGAACGGGTCGTCGTCAGGCACGCGAACCGCGCCGGCGGCGCAGCCGGGGCAGGCGAAGCGAGGGGCGCCGCAGGCGGGGCCGCGGCAGCCTTCCGCCAGGACGAGGCACCTGCGGGCGCTCCGCCCAGAGCTCGCGGGCCAGCTTGCGGGGGTCGAAGTCGCGCAGCCTGATCGGCCCGTGCTCCTCGGCCCACAGGAGCGTCGCCGGCAGCACGAGCAGCACGCCGATCAGCGACACGCTCAAGTCCACGACGGTCACGATGCCGAAGTCGCGCAGCATCGTGATGTCGGACAGGATCAGCACCGCGAAGCCCGCGATGGCGGTGGCGCCCGAGGCGAGGACCGCGGCCCCCGTCGAGCCGTAGGTCAGCGCCAGTGCGCGCTCGGGCCCGGCGCCCTTCTCGCGCTCCTGGCGGTAGCGCGAGGACAGCAGCACGCTGAACTCGGTGGAGATAGCGATCACCAGCACGCCGAGCGTGACCGACATCGGGTTGAGGTCCACCTCCAGCGGCCCGGGCAACATCCCCAGCACGAACAGCACCCCGGCCGACCATCCCGTGGCCAGCCCTATGGGGATGAGCGGCACGAAAGCGGCCTGGCGCGAGCGGCGCACCGCCCACAGCACCAGGAACACCCCCAGCAGCGCGGCGGCCAGCGTGGCCAGGCGCCACAGGGGCGAGGAGAGCAAGCCGTTGGCCTCGGCCACCAGCACGGGCAGCCCCACCACCTGAGCGTCGACGCCCGGCGGGGGCTTGAGCTCCTCCTTGATGTCGTCGACGACGTCGCGCTGCTTGTCCAGCGACTGCAGGCGGATCCCGAAGGCCAGGTTCGCGGTCTTGCGGTCGCGCGTGATCGCCCCCTGCTGGAAGTAGGTCGGCACGGCGTCGAGCAGGCCTGTCACCTGCTGGCGCTCCAGCGGCTGCCCCTCCTGGAACAGGTCGGTCAGCGAGAACGCCGGGCAGAGGTCGGGCGGATCGCGCCGGTTGAGGCAGCTGTCGCGCTTGGCGCGCTCGAAGCCTCCCTTCTTCAGAACCTCGTCCTGGAAGCTGCGCATCCATCCGAGCACCTTCGGGTCCGTGACGTCGGGCGCCCGCACCGTCACGTCGATCTCTCCGGCGATTCCCGTCTCCCGCTGGAGGGCGTTGACGTCGCGCAGCGCCTGGAGGTCCTGGGGCACGAGCTGCTGGATGTCGGAAACGACCTCGCTCTGGGTGTCGACGGCGAGGCCGACCACCGCCACGACCAGACCGAGGGCCAGCACCTTGCGCGGCTTGGCCATCGAGAAGGCCAGCGCGCGCTCGCCGCTGTCGGCAACGCGGTCGCGGACGGTGTCGAGGCCTTGCAGCAGGACGAGCGCGGGCCGCGAGGTCGAGATCCGCCGGCCGAGGCGGGACAGGCGCGAGCGCAGGCGGGGCAGGACCGGCGGCACCTCGGGTCCCTCGTCGGCGTGCGAGCGCCACACCAGGGCGGCGAAGCCGGCCGTCAGGGCCAGGGCGAGGGCGAGGAACACGCCGAGCACCAGCAGCGCTCCGAAGCCGCGCACCATCGGCACGGGCGAGCCGAGCAGCATGAGGAAGCCGACGGCCGTGGCCACGCCGGCCGTGACGATCGTGGGGCCGCCGGCGAGCGCGGCGCGCTCGGCCGCCTGCTCCGGGCCTCCGCGTCTTCGCGTGCGCGCCTCGTCGAAGCGCGCCTGGAACTGGATCGCGTAGTCCACCGCCAGGCCGATCAGCACCGGCAGCACCGCTATCGAGGCCATCGTCAGGCTGCCGCCGAGGAGCGACAGGACGCCGAAGGTGAGCGCAGCCGCGCCCAGGGCGAGCATCAGCGGCAGCAGCCGCAGGCGCGACTTGAAGACCAGGGCCAGCGTGGCGGCCATGACCAGCAGCGCGGCGATCAGCAGTACGAAGATCGCCTTCTGGACCTCCGAGGCCAAACCCTCGGCCACCACCGGCACGCCGGTCACCACGTAGCGGAACTCGGGTCGCTGACCGGGGTCGGGGTTCGACTGGAAGACCTTCTCGCCTGTCGCCTGCTTGATCAGGTCGATGGCCTCGCGCCGCTGCGAATCGGTCAGGTTGGGCTTGAGCCTGACCTGGATGAGCGCCGCGTTGCGGCTCGGGAACAGGTAGGCGAAGCGCGACTTGGGCTGCTCGTTGCGCGCGCGGGGGTCGAAGACCACCTTGGAGACGAAGTCGGGGTTGTCGACGCTCGGGACGCTCAGCAGGCCGTAGCGCAGGCCCAGCCCCAGCAGCTGCTGCTGGAACTGCGACTGGGCGAGCTGGCGGGCCTGGTTGCCCAGGCGGCGCTGGACCTCGGGCGGGTCGCCGCGGCGCCGCGAGGCGTCCTGGGCCTGCTTGGCCAGCAGGTCGGACTGCCGCTGGTTGGACCTCAGCCGCTGCTGGAAGCCGCCGGAGATCTGGGAGGCGGCGAGGTTGAGAAAGGTGCCGGGACCGAACACCACGCGCGCCGGCTTGGCCCTGGCGAGCTGCGTGCAGACCGGCGGCAGCTGGCGCAGGCCCTCGGGCGGCACGTTGCCCGAGAGGCAGCCCTCGAGGCGGATCAGCCGCCCGAGGTTGGCGGTGAGCACGATCTGCTTGAGGGGCCCCTGGGCCATGACGACGACCGAGTCGTCGCCGAAGTCGCGCTTGAAGTCCTCGGTGGCGGCGAAGGTGTCCGAGCTGCGGTCGACCAGCGTGTCGGTGTCGACGCTGGGCTCCAGACGCAGCGCGAGGGCCGCGCCCCCGAGCGCGAGGACGGCCACGATCGCCAGGGTCAGCCGCGGGCGCCGGGTGGCCGCGCGGGCGATGCGGGCGAAGTCGAGCGCGCGCGCGAGACGCTCGAAGATGAGTCCCCTCCGCACGCGATTGAGCTTAGGCGAAGGTCCAGCGGGCCCACCCCGGTCGCCGAGCCGTATCGTCGCCTCGCGTGACCGGGACGCTCATCAACGTCGGGACCGTCCTGGCGGGCACGGCCATCGGCGTGGCGGCGGGGTCGCGGCTGCCCGAGGGCTTTCAGAAGCGGGTGCTGGCCGGGCTCGGCCTGGTGACGCTGGTGATCGGCGTGGACCTGGCGCTGGCCTGGCGCGACAGCAGCCCCCTCTACGTGCTCGGCGCGGTGCTGCTGGGCGGCCTGGCGGGCGAGGCGCTGGGGATCGAGCGGCGTCTTTCTGACTTCGGAGACACCATCCAGCGCCGCGTCTCGCGCCGCGACGGCTCGTCGGTGAGCGAGGCCTTCTTCACTGCCTCGCTCTTGTTCTGCGTCGGGCCGCTGACCGTGGTCGGCTCGATCCAGGACGGGTTGACCGGCGACTACGAGGCGCTCGCCACCAAGGCGCTGCTGGACGGCTTCGCGGCGATCGCGCTGTCGGCGACCCTGGGCTGGGGCGTCGCCCTGTCGGCCGGCACGGTGCTCATCGTCCAGGGCGGGCTCTCGCTCGGCGCCGGCGTGTTCGAAGACGTGCTCACCGGCGAGGCGCTCAGCGCCCTGACCAGCGCCGGGGGAGTGTTGATCATCGGGATCTCACTCAAGCTGCTCGAGCTCAGGGACGTGAAGGTGGGCAACTTCCTGCCGGCCCTGGTCTTCGCTCCCGCGCTGGTCGGGGTGGCAGCGCTGTTCTGAGACGTGTCGAAAACCGCTTCGCCCGTTCGACGCTCAGGCGACGGCACCCGACAGAGGAGGACCGACAGCCATGGCCAGGATCGTGATCACCGAATTCCTTTCGCTGGACGGCGTGATGGAGGGCCCCGGAGGCGACAACGACTTCGTCAGGGGGGCGTGGAGCTTCGACTTCGACCGCGGCGAGGAGGGCAACCAGTTCAAGTCCGAGGAGACCATGGACGCCGCCGCCCTGCTGCTCGGGCGCACGACCTACGAGGGCTTCGCGGCCGCGTGGCCGTCCCGCGAGGGCGAGTTGGCGGACAAGTTCAACAACATGCCCAAGTACGTCGTGTCCTCGACGCTCGAGAACCCCGACTGGACCAACACCACGGTGCTCCGGGGAGACCTGGACGAGGAGGTCGCGAGGATCAAGGACGAGGTCGAGGGCGACGTCGTGGTGCACGGCAGCGCCCAGCTCGCCGCCGCGCTGATCGAGGCCGACCTGGTGGACGAGCTGCGGCTGATGGT
>Ga0126307_10000057_pt1 | contig 59942 bp, 64 predicted proteins | sample Plot28_FD_89955 | JGI IMG/M metagenome (GOLD analysis project Ga0126307, IMG submission 89955) | Serpentine soil microbial communities from UC McLaughlin Reserve, CA, USA - Plot28 | ecosystem: Environmental > Terrestrial > Soil > Grasslands | place: USA: UC McLaughlin Reserve, Lake County... | reverse complement strand
TGTAGTCGAACCGCCCGTCCACGCAAACGGCGTAGCATGAAGCCTCGCCGCTGACTATCCGATCCAAGTAAGCTACGAAGGTTTCGTAGTTCATCGGCGTGGCAAGCGTCCGGGATAGGTTCAGTTCGAAGAAGGTCATCACGGCGAACGGCGTTCTTTGCCGCTTGTCGGTCACATAAGCCCGCCCGTCCGCCTTCACTTGGTAGAAGTTGCCTCCAAGGGCGATCATCTCGCCGTCCAGTGCGTCGAGCGTGCCTAGACCCAAATCTCCGCGCTTCTCAAGTTCTGCGAAGCTGACGTCACCGTCGTATTTCCCTTCAAGCAACGCGTCGATGGTCGAAGTCTGGAAGAGCGTATGGTGGGCGTGCTGATCACCCGCAAGGTTGCGCTTCTTGAGGTGATCGATGTGCAGCGCACCCACCAGCGCGGTATCGACAGGCATCTGGTCCTTTCGGTTCGGTAGGTCCTATGCGCAAGCTTATCCCGAGATTTGGCACGCCGCAACATCGTCCCTATGAGGGGAGGGTTGCGGCGCTTTACCTGGTCAATGCGGTGGCCAGTTCGCCGAAATTGGCCACTTTCAAATCCAGGGTGTAGGGGGTCTCTCCGAAAGGCCTGCCGCGCCGATTACGAAGGTAACCAGACTGGTGGACTCGCCCCGGTTCGGTAGCACGTTTCCGTCACGCAGCATCTTATACTCCTAGTCTAACCTCCTCATACTCGGCGAGGCTCAGATACCCTAGGGAGGAGGGCCTTCTCCGTGTGTTGTAGAACCCTTCAACGTACGCGAGGATCGCCGTCCTCGCCGCCTGCCGGGCTCGGGACGCGGTGAAGCTACGGGAACTGAGGGAACGTCGAGCGCACTCCTTGCGAGAACTTTCGGCACTCTCGGGCGTGAATTACAACTCGATCTGGCGGCTCGAGGCCGGACGCACCGTTCGCGGCTTCGCCCCGGTGCGCCGGTTAGCTGCGGCTTTGGGAGTCGAGCCTCACGAGCTGCTGAAGGGAGAGGACGATGGGTAAGCGCGGGAACGGCGAGGGAACTTTCACCCGCCGCAAGGATGGACGTTGGATGGGCCGCTACACGGTACAAACGGCTGATGGCCCCAAGCAAAAGGCTATCTCTGCCCTGCGGTACGAGAGTCCTCTAATTGAGTAGATTAAGAGCTTTTGAGAGCCTCATTGTCCTGGTATCCAGTCTTCTCCTTCTGAAGAAGGGATAGCCCTAATACCTCTACGCATCGCGCCCAGGTTTCCTGGTCTCCCTCGATGCGGATCTCTCCCGAATCTAGCGCCTCCGCCGGTTCTACCCGCCCTGCAACCAAGGCAAGAAAAGCTTGCGTATCTCCCCGTACGATGAGATCCGGATCTACGGCAGGCCCTTGCAGGGCTTCGACTTCGCCGTCTCTAACCCGCAGGTGGAACGCTTCCTCGTCGATGTAAAACTCGTAGGTCTCCTGGAGACCACGCACCGCTTCCTGCTTGAGGGCAGATCGCATCGCTACCACGGCCCAAGCCGGCCTAAGATCGTCTTCTTGGTCAGGGGCACCTAAGAACTCCAACCCCCAGCGCCCGAGGGCAGCGATGACAGGCTCCAGCGACCGACCCAGCTCGGTAAGCTCGTAGACCTTCGAGGCCGCCGGCGGCGGCAGGGTCACGCGGTGCACGACCCCATACCCCTCCAAGTCCTTCAGTCGTGCGGTTAAGAGGTTCGTCCCGATCCCGGGCAGTCCCTCTAAGAGGTCCTTGAACCTCTTGGGGCCTGTCAGGAGCTCGCGCACTACGAGCAATGTCCACCGCTCCCCGACGATGTCCAGCGCGCGCGCCACGGTGCAGTACTGGTTGTAGCTTCGCTTGCTCATCCTCAATCTCCTGTTCCCATTTTCTTACTTTAAATTTATATACTAATAACTTGACTATATTATAGTACATGCGCTATAATGGCACAGCAAATGGGGATTAATATCTGGAGGTATTCGATGACCGAAACACCTACAACTCGGCGCGCAGCTCGAACGAAAGAAGAGGCCCCGGAACTCTTGCCGGACTACTTTGCGCGCATCGATAAGGGCAAGCTCCTTACACACCAAGAGGAGGTAGACCTCTCCAAGCGGGCAAAGGCCGGCGACGAGAAGGCTCGTCATAAGCTCATAGAGAAGAACTTGAGGCTCGTGATCTCGGTGGCCAAGAAGTACCGTGGGATGGGCCTTCCCTTCGAGGACCTTATTCAAGAGGGCAACCTTGGTCTCATGAAGGCGGTAGAGAAGTTCGATCCCGACCGCGGGTGGCGCTTCTCGACCTACGCGACCTGGTGGGTAAGGCAGGCAGTCCAGAGGGCGGTAGCCGACAAGAGCAGGACTATAAGGGTCCCCGTGCACATGGGTGAGAAGATTCGCAAGATGGCTCGGGCCTACAACGAACTTTCCGCCGAGCTCGAGCGTGAGCCGGCCGACGAGGAGGTAGCTCAGCGGCTCGGGTGGACTGCAGACGAGGTACGCAACGTGAAGAGCGCCATGCCGGATGCCGGTAGCCTCAACCGGCCCTTAGGGTCGGAGGAGGACGGGCCGGAGCTCGGCGAGCTGGTCGAGGACGAGCGTGCGTCCGACCCGGTAGGCGAGGTGATGCACGAGATGGAGACCGAAGGACTCCAGGCGGCCATAGAGGGCCTACCTGAGCGTCACCGGGACGTGTTGGTCAGGCGCTACGGCCTAGACGACCAGAAGCCCGCGACCCTCGCCGAACTCAGCGAAGAGCTTAAGGTCTCGCGAGAGCGGGTCAGGCAGCTGCAGCGTGAGGCAGAGCGGATGCTTAGAAACGGTGAGTCTGGGCGAGCGTTAGGCGCTGCGGCCTAAAAGCGAAGTAGGAAACCAGGAAGACCAATAAGGAGCGCCAGATGCTTCAGAAGATTACCAAGAATGTCATTGAGGAGAGCACACCTGAGCAGCTGACCGAGATGTACTACGGGCTCGTGAAGGCACTTTCATTGCGTTCGGCTCAGGGGATGGGTACGGATGAGGTGTTGAGTGAGATGGTCGCCGAGATCGTGGCCAAGATGAACACTTACACGTACGGTAGTGGTCGAGCGTCGCAACAGCCACCGGCTGCTGCTTAAACGGCTCAGGACAAAACAAAGGTACTTGGTTTAGGTAGCCGCGGCCTTAACCTGCTACCCGCTCGTATCTAAGCGCGACGAAACAGCTTCTTGCTTGCACTTTGTAGCGACCGCGAAAGCCTATAAATCATAACAGACTCTATATAGCTCGCGCCGCGAATCTTGCTGGTCGCGTGCCTCAAGAAGCTCAGCTTGGCGTCTTCTTCTGGCATGCCCGAGCCATCGTCCCTGACCAACAGGCGCTCGCGGCCTCCGTCGGCTATCGCTACCTCTACTCGTGTAGCACTGGCGGCTAAGGCGTTCTCCAAGAGCTCCTTTACCACCGAGGCGGGGCGGTCGATGACCTCTCCTGCGGCGACCTGCTGGGCTACACGGGGATCGAGTACTGCTACCTGAGTCAAGAAGAGACCTCTGCACACGTCGGTTACGTGGTGTTCTACTCATCTAATCGGCGCTGAACACGCTAGATTGTGTACGACGTCTTCTGAGGAGCTGAAAGATAACCTACCCCTCCGAATGTACTGAGAGCTTAGGAATCGAGCAGCGCTGCCCAGGTTGGCCGGGGGACCATGTTGGGGGTTGGATAGGGCAACCTACTCCTGTATAAGTGGTAAAAGCAAACTCAGACCTGTCTGAGGGAGAGCCTACAGGCGGGCGGGAGGAGCATACCACGTGAACAAGACAGCGTTGATCGAGGCGATCGCCGAGAGAGCTGAGGTGCCTAAAAGCCAAGCCCAGAAGCACTTTGACGCCTTCGAGGAAGTCGTGACCGACGCGCTAAAGAGCGGCGAGGAGGTGCAGGTCACGGGGTTCGGGAAGTTCTACGTTAGGGAGCAGAAGTCCCGGGATGGCAGGAACCCGCAGACGGGGGAGAAGATGAGAATTCCGGCCCAGAAGGTTCCTTCCTTTAGTGCGGGCAACTCTCTGAAGGAGTCCGTCTAAAGCTAGCGGCTAGCGCGTTTGCGAGATGGATCTACTGGACAGATGGTCCAGAAGTCTCTGCAATCAGGCACGTTGCTACATGCTCCTTTGAGCAAGCTGATAGAAGAGAGGTTGCTACCGCTCACTAATCCGCTGCACGGGCCCGGCCAAGCGCCGCTCGGCGAAGCTTAGGGCTTCGGATACCTCACCGTCACGGGCATTCTTGTGGAGCCACGCGCCGTCTTCGAAGCCGGCGCGTTGGAGGTCAGCCTCGACTTCGGTCTTTATTTAATCTCTGGAGGTTTAATCTCTGGAGGCGCAAGTCTTAAGGAGATGCGTCGGGGTTTAGACTTGTGCCATTATGTCGACACGGAGATATCGCTCCCGGGGAAAGCGGGTTGGGAAGGAGAGAATACTCTATGGCAGATCCTGTGGCCGTACTAAAGGACTTCGACGCTGTGTGGAACGCTCATGATGTAGAGGGCATGATGGCTTTCTTCGTCGATGAGGCAGTTGTTAGGCTCGAGCCCCCTCCGCCCGATGAATCTGGCGGAGTTTATACCGGCAAGGAGCAGATACGCAGCGGCTTTGTCGAGCTACTTATGCCGGGTTTCCATGTTGAATCACGGGACCATCAAGTAGCAGGACACCAAGAAGGGGTAGGAGACAGAGTAATCTGGATGTCGATGCTTTCTGGGGAGGCATTGAAGGAGATGGGTGCCGATCCTCCGGTAGAGGGCACATGTGAAGCGATCCTTCAGGAGGACAAGATCGAGTTCTTCACCTCTAGCTTGAGGCTCCCTGAAGGTCCCGGAACCAGTTAGAGGCAACGGGACAGCGTCCTACCTACTCTCTCCTTAGTGACCCCTTGTCGGCGACTCCGTGAATAAAGGTCTGCGCACACAGAAGGGCCAGGGTCCTCCTAAGCGATCCCGGCCTTCTTCTTGCTGAGAAAGCGCTTCTACTAAGTCAGCGTTGGCCCGATGATCTAGTTTCCATATCGGGCGGCGATAGCCACTAACTGCTCCATCTCGGCCTCCTCGGGCGGCGCCTCCGGGGGCGGCAAGTTCACACGGGATGTCACGGATGAGAGATCACGTCGTACGCTCTGTAGAGGACGAGCTATCCTAGTTTGAATCACCACAGAAAGGAGCAAACTAGTGCCGGCAGTAAGGCGTACGAAGTTCATTGAGATGATTTGGCGGCTTCATAGGTTCGCTTACCGGGTAAGCGGCGGGCGACTGGGCGCAGCATTCACCGGCATGCCTGTACTGCTCTTGACCACCAGCGGCCGACGTAGTGGCAAGCCGCGAAGCGTTACCCTGACATACTTCAAGGACGGCGACAGACTCGTCGTCGTTGGCTCGAACGCTGGCGAGGACCGGCATCCTGCCTGGTGGCTAAACCTTCGCGAGCAACAGGAGGCAACGGTACAGATCGGTGGGACAACCAGTCAGGTGCGTGCCATGGAGGCTGTAGGGGCGGAGCGGGCGAGGCTCTGGGCGGAGCTTACCCGGCGTGACCCAGCGTACGACGAATATCGGCTCCGCACCGACCGACGGATCCCTGTCGTTGTGCTACAGGCGGTTGATGCAAGTTCGGGCTTCATGGAACCGACGGATACTTTGGAAACGTGACAATCTATGTAAATAACGATGGATACTAGTAAGAGCGGTGACCGTGAACTTTTTCGTCTCCTCCGGCGGCGGGCAGTATAGGCTACGCAGGAACCGGACCTGGTTGTGGATACCGGGCGGATAAGTGCCGACTTCAGCTAAAGCAGCAAGTTTTTTGAGCGAAGCCGAGAGGATTCGGAACCCTGACCTCTACCATGCGAAAGCGGATTAAGGGTTTCGTCACTATACGCCAGCGTTTCGAAAACCCCTTATCGACGCCGGATTCTCGGCGCTAGCTTTGAGTCTCAGTCTTTTACCTGCAAAACAGCATTTTTTCTGGGTGGACGATGCTGGGTTCTAACCAGCGGCCTCTGCCGTGTGAAGGCAGCAAAGCCTTTTCTTGTGCTTCCTAACGTCTTCGTAATATCCCTTATTTAAGCTGAATTAGAGGCGTCGTAGCGGAGCGATTTTCTGCTGGGTTCTTATGTTTTCTACTCGGGTTGCTGCACGGTTGCTGCACACATTGGTCTTCTGATCCTAGCTAGGATCCGAGAATGAGTTGCCGACCTAGCTCCTCTCTCTAAACGCATTATCCTCGCCGGACAGAGCTATAGGCCTTAGAGGCAATGGGACAGCCTATCGTTCGTAGGTGCCAATCAGTTCGCCTTCATCAAGGATATGCCCTTCCATGACCTTAAGAAGGCGATCCTTGCTCAGAGCCGCCTCTGCCTCTAGTTCGGTGTCTAGAGCGTAAACCTTGAAGTGGTAGTGGTGAAGACCGTGCTCTCTAGGAGGCATGCAGCCTCCATAGCCCCTCTCACCGAAGTCGTTTACGCCTTCCAGAGCTCCTTGTGCGCTGCCTTCGGGCAACTCGGTCAGATTGCCAGGGATCTTGTAGACCACCCAGTGAACGAATGGCTCAGGCCTAGGAGCGTCAGGATCATCGCAGATGAGAGCAATCTCCTTCGTACCTTCGGGCAACCCGGTCCATCTGAGGGGTGGGGATACGTCCTGGCCTTCGCCTGTGTATTTCTTGGGGATAGTGTCCCCCGGTTCGAAGGCTGGGCTCGTTACCTCAATAGCCATGCTAAGAAAAATACCACAACGCTGGCACTGACATCGGTTGATGGAGACCTCTGCCCAACCCTTCACCCTAGCCGGGCAGGGTTACTAAGCATAGAGACAACGGGGCAGCCCCTTACTGCTCTTGCAGGCGCGAGCTCTTTTTAGCAGGTCTTCGACGTCGATCGCCGCAGCGGAGAGTTCTTGCTCAAGTGTCTGCGCTTAGCCGGTGACGGTCCAGGATTTCCTCGGGAGAAGGTGGTTTTTCCTAGAGCCTTACCAAGGGGTGACCTGTTCTTAGACCTGGGGCATCAGACCTGAGTGCAGCATTATACTTATGTCATGGCTTCGAACTGCCCTCGCTTGAACTGCCTCCGCTGTCAATACAGGGAGACCAACTTTATCGACCGATGGGACTATAGAGGGGGTACTGCCTCGGTAAAGAGCTTCGAGCGAGGTCATATAGAAGAGTGACGAGACGTCTGTGAGTACCTGAGCGCTTTGGCGGGTTAGTAGTAGTCAGCGAGTGTATTGTTCACAGATCGCCGACCAGGTCGAGCAGGAGCGTAGCGGCAGTTGTGAGGTCTCGTCATCACGCACGGTCACCGCCCCTATATATCCTCAGGCCCCCGACAGGTTCCTCGTGAGCCCGCTTACCTAATTTCACAGAACACCTTTTTAGGCTCTTCCTGACGGGTAGAGTATGGACCATGGTAGACCTGGATGACATAAGGCTGGCCCAACGTCGCCTCGAAGGAGTGGCGGTGCGCACCCCACTCGTGCCTTACCCGTGCTCAAGTGCAGAGCGATGCCTCTACTTTAAACCGGAGAGCCTCCAACCGGTCGGGTCCTTCAAGCTGCGCGGCGCTTACAACAAGATCGCCTCTCTCCCTGAGAAGGAGAAGGCCCGAGGGGTGGTCGCTTACTCCAGCGGTAACCACGCCCAAGGAGTAGCCTACGCGGCTCGGGAGTTTGGGGTGCGGTCGATCATCGTCATGCCGAGGGGCGCCTCGCAGGCGAAGCTGGAGAGGACCAAGGAGTTAGGGGCGCAGGTTGTGCTGGTGGGAGAAGGCAGTAGTGAGCGTAAGGTCAAGGCTGGGGAGCTGGCCGCAGAGTATGGGTGCGCCCTGGTGCCCCCCTACGACGATGAAGCCCTTGTGGCCGGTCAGGGCACGGTGGGCCTGGAGATTATGGAGAATCTGCCCGAAGTGGGGGCGGTGCTGGTGCCAGTCGGTGGGGGAGGGCTCATAAGCGGGGTGGCCGCGGCCATCAAGCTCAGCAATCCTGAGGTAGACCTGATCGGGGTGGAGCCAGAGCTGGCATCAGACGCCCGGGCGAGCCTGAGGAGCGGAAGGATCGTCGAGCTTTCGCCAGAAGAGGCAAGCCGCACGATCGCCGATGGCCTAAGACCCCAGCGCTTGGGAGAGATAACCTTCGCTCACATTCAGAGCTTTGTGGACGACATCGTGACCGTGAGCGATGAGGAGATAAGGGAAGCCATGCGCAGACTGGCATTCGAAGCGAAGTTGGTGGCGGAGCCCAGCGGGGCGGTAGCCTTCGCGGCATACCTGTTCCGTCCAGAGGAGATCCCTCCCGCCCAGTTCAGCACGGTGGTGATCAGCGGCGGCAACGTCGAACCGTGGTTCCTGAGGCAGGTCCTCACCTAATGTCGCCTCGTCTCGAGGTTAGCAAAGAGAAGGAACTCTCGGAGGGTAATCTATGAAGATAATCGACGCGGACCACACCAACTGGCGGGTGAGGGACCTAGAAAGGTCCTTGCGGTTCTATTGCGACGTCTTGGGACTCGATCCCTTCGGCCTGGAAGAGTACAACCGGGGGGAGCGTACTATCGTCTCACTGCGCGTCACTCCGACCTTCATTCTGCACATCAGGCCAGACTCCGGCTTCGAGTCCGGCCCTACCGGAGGCTATGACCATCTGGCTTTGGTGGTCGAGGACACGGATTTGGAGGTGCTGGCAAGATACTTGACGGAAGCGGGCGTGGAGGTCGAGCGTAGACTAGAAGGCGTAGTGGGGGCGCGCGGCGAGGGAGAGGCCCTGTACGTACGAGACCCGGACGGGTACTTGATAGAGCTGAAACTGTACGATTCTTTCAGCTAGAGAACGGCGATGAAGGGTAGGCGCTCGCAACTCTTATCCCGCTCGCGACCCCACTCCAAACGCCCAGGGATAAATCGACACCCGCGTAAGGGGAAGGGGTCAGTAGGATACTCGCAGGACCCGAACCTGCTACCTTCTATGTTGGTAGTCAGACGTTCTATCTTTTTAGAGTGGGCGATGCTGGGTTCGAACCAGCGACCTCTGCCGTGCGAAGGCAAAGCCTAATAGTCGCTCACGTTCGCCGTTGTTCAAAAATGCCTGCAATATCCTGAATTCTTCTCTAGAAGCATTCGCCTCTGTTCGCCGTTTTTCGTGTGAGTTGGTGTACTACTAGTGTACATGAGCCTCACCGCAACGCCAGGCCTTTCGCATCTCTGTGTGGTTTCTAGCCTGCATAGGTATGCCCGTCGAGGGATTCAACGGCGGGCCTCGCCACACGGTGCAGGTATAACCCGGGACACGATTTGGAAGGCTGTAGGGGGGGCAAGAAAGTTACTGGGAACCCAAAGACTCACGGAGAAGCACTGGAAGGCGGGGGCGTGTGGAAGTGACAACTCGCGGGACCAGACAGACGGGGTCGCTGTGATCGGCTTACCCGACAGTGTACGGGCGTGCCTATTCGACCTGGACGGGGTGCTGACCCGGACGGCCACAGTCCACGCTGCTGCTTGGAAGGAGATGTTCGACGGGTATTTGCGCGAGCGAGCGGCGGGAACAGGGGAGGAGTTCGTCCCGTTCGACCCGGTCGCCGACTACGCTCGATACGTGGACGGCAAGCCGCGCTACGACGGGGTGCGGTCGTTCCTTACCGCACGGGGCATCGAGCTGCCTGAGGGCGAGCCTGGCGACCTGCCGGGCGCCGAGACCGTCCGCGGGTTGGGCAACCGCAAGAACGAACTCGTCTTGCGGATGATCCGCGAAGGTAGCGTGGAGGTCTACGACGGCTCGGTACGCTACCTTGAGGCGGCGCGCGACGCGGGCCTGCGCCGCGCCGTGGTGTCTTCGAGCGCCAACACCCGCGAGGTGCTGGTCGCCGCCGGCATTGAAGGGTTCTTCGAAGCCCGCATCGACGGGGTGGTGGCCGAGCGCGAGGGGCTGAAGGGGAAGCCAGCCCCCGACACCTTCCTGGCCGGCGCGCGGGCGCTCGGCGTGGCGCCCGGAGAGACCGCGGTCTTCGAGGATGCACTCGCCGGCGTAGCTGCCGGGCGGGCGGGGAGCTTCGCCTGCGTCGTCGGCGTCGACCGCGTCGGGCAGACCGAAGCGTTGCGCGAGCACGGCGCGAGCATCGTGGTCTCAGATCTCTCCGAACTGCTGGAGGACCGATGAGTCAACACCGCTCCTTCCCGCCCGAGCCGTGGGCGATCCGCGAGACCGAGCTGGACCTTTCCACGCTGGCTCAGAGCGAGGCGCTCTTCGCCCTTTCCAACGGACACATCGGGCTGCGGGCGAACCTCGAGGAGGGTGAGCCTCATGGCCTGCCGGGCACGTACCTTAACAGCTTCTACGAGACGTGGCCGATGCCCCACGCCGAGGCAGGCTACGGCTACCCAGAGGTCGGCCAGACGCTGGTCAACGTCACCAACGGCAAGATAATCCGCCTGCTCGTGGACGACGAGCCGTTCGACGTCCGCTATGGGCGGCTACGCGACCACGAGCGCGTTCTCGACCTGCGTGCTGGGGTGCTGCGACGGCGGGCCGAGTGGGTCTCACCGGCCGGCCAGGCGGTACAAGTATCGTCAGTGCGCCTCGTCTCGTTCGCGCAGCGCGCGGTCGCGGCAATCTTGTACGAGGTCGAGCCGCTTGGCGCCCCGGCGAGGCTGGTGGTGCAGTCCGAGCTGGTGACCAACGAGCCGCTGCCGGCCGCCGTCCAAGGCGATCCCCGCGCCAGCTCCGGCGTGGGCTCGGCGCTGCGTTCCGAGTTCTTCTCCCACCGCGACGCCCGGGTCGTGCTCGTACACTCCACAAAAGAGAGCGGCCTGCGGATGGCCGCGGCGATAGACCACGTCGTTGAAGGGCCACCCGCCACACAGACGACCGCAGAGTGCAGCGAGGATCTCGGAAGGGTGACGGTCGCCACAGAGCTCGAGCCGGGGCAGCGTCTTCGGTTGGTAAAGTTCCTGGGGTACGGCTGGTCGAGCCGGCGCTCTCTGCCGTCGGTGCGCGACCAGGTTGAGGCGGCCCTCGCCGCGGCGTGCCGCAGCGGCTGGGAGGGGCTCCTCGCCGCCCAGCGCGGCTACCTCGATGACTTCTGGGATCGCGCCGACGTGGAACTCGAGGGGGACGCTGAGCTCCAGCAGGCTATCCGCTTCGCGCTCTTCCACATCCTGCAGGCGGGCGCTCGCGCGGAGGGGCGGGCGATAGCCGCCAAGGGGCTGACCGGCCCGAGCTACGACGGACACACGTTCTGGGACACCGAGACGTTCGTCCTGCAACCCCTGACCTATACCATCCCGCATGTTGCCGGCGACGCGCTCCGGTGGCGCCACGCCACGCTCGACCTGGCCCGCGAGCGCGCGAAGATCCTCGGGTTAGACGGCGCCTCCTTCCCCTGGCGCACCATCCGCGGTCAGGCCATCTCAGGGTATTGGCCGGCCAGCACGGCCGCCTTCCACATCAACGCCGGTATCGCCGACGCCATCGTCCGCTACCGCGTGGCTACCGGCGACGATGCCTTCGAGCGCGAAGTTGGCCTCGCGCTGCTGGTAGAGACTGCCCGGCTCTGGCGCTCGCTCGGACACCACGACGCCCACGGACACTTCCGCATCGACGGCGTCACCGGCCCTGACGAGTACAGTGCCATCGCCGACAATAACGTCTACACCAACCTCATGGCGCAGAAGAACCTGTGGGCGGCGGCTGACGCCGTCGAGCGCCACCCAGACCGCGCCCAAGATCTCGGGGTCGGCTCGGAGGAAGCGGCCGCATGGCGGGACGCAGCCCGGGCCATGTTCGTCCCCTACGACGAGGCGCTCGGCGTGCATCCTCAGGCAGAGAAGTTCACCGAGCATGCGATCTGGGACTTCGCGCGCACGGACCCCGATCAGTACCCGCTGATGCTGCACGTTCATTACTTCGACCTCTACCGCAAGCAGGTCGTCAAGCAGGCCGACCTGGTGCTGGCGCTGTACCTGAGGGGGGACGCTTTCTCGCCGGAGGCCAAGGCGCGTGACTTTGAGTACTACGAGCCCCTAACGGTCCGCGACTCCTCACTGTCGGCGTTCGCCCAGGCGGTGGTCGCAGCAGAGGTCGGGCACCTCGAGCTGGCCTACGATTACTTCGGAGAAGCCACTCTCCTGGACTTGGGCAACCTCCATCGCAACACCCGCGACGGCGTTCACCTAGCCTCGCTGGCCGGCGCCTGGATCGCCGCGGTGGCCGGGTTTGGCGGCATGCGCGACCACGGCGGCTCGCTCAGCTTCGCTCCCCGCCTTCCACAGCAGCTGTCCCGCCTGGCCTTCCGTCTCTGCTTCCGCGGGCGCCACATCCGGGTAGACGTAGACCACCGGCAGACTCGCTACACACTGCTGCGGGGCGCCACGCTTGACATCGCGCACCACGGTGCCCCCGTCACCCTCGCGCCCGACGAGCCGGTGACGCGCGCGGTCCCGAAGCCGTCGGCCCGCGAGGCCCCCGCCCAGCCGCCGGGCCGGGCGCCGGCGCGGCGCTGGCCGACGTAGGGGCCGCGGTTATCGGACTGGTGTAGAAAAGGCCGGGTGTAAGTTCCGGCCTCTTACTCGCACTTACCTTTTCCCTTTGCACAGTTGCTGCACACAGAGCGCGCTCGGCAGGACTCGAACCTGTGACCTTCACCTCAATCCGCCGTACAGCCTCTGAGGAAGGACCTGCTTACGGGGCGGCGCTGCTCGCGGGAGTGGCAGCGAACATTTATGGTGATGTGCGGGAGGCCTCCTCGCGAGTGACACTGCGAGAGGAGGTTACCGAGCCGAATCCAGAGCGCGCAAGAGCGTACGAAGAGTACTATGGAGTCTACCGCTCGCTCTACCCGGCGACGAAGGAGGCCATGTCTCGCCTGACGGAGCTCGCGCGGGCCTCGGCGGGTGGCTGGTTATCGTGATACGCAGCCCTGAGCAGCGGGAAGGACATTATGACCGAATGCAAGCACAATGGTGAGCTAGGGGACACGCTCGGAGCTGGCACGTCCTCCGATGAGTAAATCGAAAGTCACGGTCTACTCTTGGATTATTCGTTTTTGCTGCAAAGAGTCGCTCTTTAGAGTGGGCGATGCTGGGTTCGAACCAGCGACCTCTGCCGTGTGAAGGCAGCGCTCTCCCGCTGAGCTAATCGCCCACACGCACGCGGGCCAAGAATATACCATGCACCAAGTTCGTTGTTAAGGAGCGGCGAAAGCGAGAATGCCCCTGGTGCCCGAGGGGTGATAGGTGGGAAAGGGAAAGGAGGATAACGGACACCAGGTATCTATATTCATAACGCACATAAGCTAGTGTGTCAAGCTTCCCGGGCGTTTTTCCGGCTTGGCCCGTGACCGGGCTATACTCCGGGTCGGGGAGCTGTGCTCCCCTGGAGGATTGAGTAGGCGTTTGGTTTACTTCGGAACCAGGAACAAGGGTTCTAAAGGCGTTCTCGGATGCGAAAGGGGTACTGGGTTATATGGTTCAGGAGAACGGTGGGAGTTCGGGTCTCGTCAAGCTGGAGGACTTCGAGGGCGAGCTCGAGGAGCATTGGCAGGACGTACAAGGCCGCACGGTTTTGGACAGAAATGGCGATGAGATCGGCACCGTGGAGGACCTCTACGTGTACGAGGACGCGGCGGCGGTGCACACCCTCAAGGTCGAGGTCGAGGAGCGCCACTTTCTGGTCCCGGTCGACGCGGTGACCAACGTGAGCGAGGACGGGGTGGAGGTGGAGCAGAGCAAAGACACGATCCTGGAATCCCCGGAGTTCGACTCGGAGGAAGTGCCCGACCTTGAGACCCGCCGCGCCGCCTACGAGCATTACGGCTATCCGGACCAGCTCAACCTGGGCGGAGGATAGCAGGAGATCCAACCCTCGCTAGCTGTCGGTTCGAGGAGGAACTCGAATTGCCGTTCACCGTCTCCGGCGTCGAGGTCCCTTGAACCACCGGTAGCCCTCTTACGTAATCAGCTCGCCCCCATCCGGCGTAGATAGCAGTGTAACCGGGAAGGATAGTCGGAAAAGGGGATAAACACGGAAGATAGTCGCATTCAGAATTCGTGTCTGGGGACGCTTTCGGCTCGTACAAGGTATGATTTGTGTCGTTGGAGAATTGACCGTCGGGAAAGCGGGAGGAAGGAGGACGTCCGTGCCGGAGAACAGGCAGCCCGAGGACGAGCAGCCGTTGGCCAGGCCGGTTGGTGAGCAGCCGCTCGCCAGGCCGACTGGCGGAGAGCAGGAGGAAGCCCCCCGGGTAGAAGGAGAGCAGCAACAAGAGCGTCAGACGGAGGGCGAGGAGCAAGAAGAAGCTCGTCGCGTAGAAAGGTAGCGAGAGGAATCCCCTCGTGCAGTGGAGCAGCGGGAAGAGCAGGGCCTGGTAGACAGAGCGGTGGACGAAGCTCGGGAGAGGGGCTTAGTAGGCGAGCGTACAGCGGACCAGACCCGGGAGAAAGGTCTGCTAGACACGATTAAAGACAAGCTCCTGGGCCGGTAGAGGTGGAGTAGCCACCGTTCCTCTCCAGACGCCTCATGTTGCGGTATGTACGGGCTTGCTAACCTAATGTGCGAGTCTAATCGATAAGGAACTCCGCGAAGCGTAGAGCGGCGGGAGCCAGATGCCGAGCTTGCGGCGGAAGTGCAGGAGCACCTTACCCTCCCATACCACGAGGACCGCGACCGTGAAGTGCCTGCCCGTGTGCTCCTTCTCCACGGGGTCGGGGATTATACAGACGTCCTTTTGGCGCGGCATCACAGAATGTAGGACAGAATGTAGTTATCTAGCGCGTAACACATGTTTGGGAGGCGCGTTGTCGGCGAAGAGGAGAAGAGCTGATGTCGCAATTTCACGCAGGAGCGTTCAGACGCTACGACGAGACGCCCGACGAGGAGTTCTACGAAACACCTCGGTTCGTGACCCACATAGACAACCGCGCCATCGCCGCCGTCACCCAGCTCTACCGGGAGCACTTCCCGCCCGACGGGGCGATCCTGGACCTGATGAGCAGTTGGGTCTCGCACCTGCCTCCCGAAGCGAGGTACCGCCGCGTGGTCGGCCTGGGCATGAACGAGATCGAGTTAAAGGAGAACCCGAGGCTCGACGAGTACATAGTCCAGGACCTCAACCGCAACCTACGGCTGCCGTTCGGGGATGGGGAGTTCGACGGAGCCGGGATCTGCGTCTCCATCGACTACATAACCCGGCCCGTGGAGGTCTTGCGAGAGGTGGGGCGTGTCCTCAAGATTGGTGCCCCACTCGTTGTAACATTCTCGAATCGTTGCTTTGCCGGTAAGGCGGTCGCCGTCTGGCTCCGACTGGACGACCAGGGCCGAGTACGCCTTGTGGAGGAGTACCTGAGGGAGGCCGGCAACTTCGAGAACGCGCGCGGCCTGGATCGCAGCCCGGGGAGGATGTTCTCCGATCCCCTCTACGCTGTGATCGGCCAGAGTACGGGACGCTACGCGAACGCCGAGACGAGAGGAGACTAGGAGCATGGCGAAGAAAGAGTAACCTCCACGCACCCCGAGCTCAGGGAGGAGCTCAAAGAGAAGATAGAGGCCTCCGATAGAGGCGGCAGGTCCGGCCAATGACCGGCACGCAAGTCGTAGCTCGTGATGCAGGAGTACGAGAAGGCAGGTGGTGGTTACGAAGGCGAGAAGGCCGAAGACCAGAAGAGCCTGGAGAAGCGGACCGAGGAGGAGTGACAGACCAAGGAGGGCGATGAGCGGGCCCGCGAAGGCGACGAGACGTCCCGCTACCTGCCCAAAACGGCCTGGGAGAAGCTGAGCCCGAGGAGAGGGAGGAAGCGGAGAGAAGGTGGCGCGAGAATTCCAAAGAGGGTGAGCAGTACGTCGAGAACCCGGAAGCCGCGAAGGAGGCCCGCAAGCCCGCAAGGAGACGCGGGTACCTACCGCGAACTACGATGACCTCAACGTCGGGGAGGTCGAAGATGAGCTCAGGGGCTCTCGGAAGACGAGCTAAAGAAGGTCCGGTCCTACGAGGAGGAGCACAAGAACCGCAATACCCTCCTTGAGCAGCTAGACCGCTAAATCGGGGACGGCTCTTAGCCTCCCTGAGCTTCGCGTTCCTCCGGGTGCTTGGGCGTCGTCCGACTGTAAGTGCCGCGGATGAGGATCTAGGGCGTGTACTTCACGAGCGCCCTGAGCAGGAGGGAGCTCCTGACCCCGGCGGGCTGCACGCTCGAAGGACGTACCAACCCAACTACTTCACTACCGCCCCGTCGTCTCGCAGGATCTCGACGGCGTCCGGGTCGGTATGGAAGACGCGCACCCTGACCGAGGATGCGGCGAGCAGCACGCCTATGAGGCCGCCCCTCATATCCTGGGGCTTCGCAGGCTCGACCCAGCCCACCTCGGCGTTCGAGAGGTCCCTGTCGGTCGTCACGAAGCGTTGCAGAAAGAGGCTCAAGGGCACCCGCAAGACGAGGGAGAGCACTATGCCGCCCAGGACCAGGAGATAAATATTCCAGCCCAGGTACAGCCCGACGCCCAAGGCACCGAGGAAGAAGACGGCTGCGAGCAAGTTCGCCGCGACGATGGTGGTGCCGCAGTTGCGGTGGACGGCGAGCTTCTTCTCCCCGGCCCTAAGGCGCCGCAAAGCCTCGCGAGCGGCGCCGTCTACCTCTTCCGTGGAGCGGACGCCCTGCACGAAGAAGCCGTCGTCGGTAGAGAAGCCGTTGAACTTTCGGCCCGGCTCCCTCTCCATCATCACCACGATGGTCGCGTGCTCTAGGGCGTGATTACGACGCAAGATCTTGTTCCCAAACATATTCTTGAGCTGCCGCGGGTACACGAACAGGCTCCCCACCGCCTGCAACGAGTACAGGATTGGGAGCAAGAACAAGAAGAGAACGAAAACGAACGCCACGAACATGATCAGCAAAAACGCCACAGTCTACACCTTCGCGAGAGGGACATATATGTACGAAGATTATACCGCGCGATATATACCGCGCGATAACTACTGTCAAAACGCGCGATAACTACTGTCAGGTTTCACGTATCAGATATTGGCATCTTCTTGCGCGTGCGCCCGTAGCGTTTGCCGACAGATAACAAAGCAGTACGGATCACCCGACAAACCTTCTCTCGCGCCACGACCTACGGCCTGCCAGTGCCTTGCTGACCGCAGATTGCTGATCCTGATACCTATTCCCGCCAGCGAAACGGCAGCTCGACCTGACGAGGCTCGGGTAGCTCGTGGAGCAGTCCGAGCGCGGCGAGCGCGACCTCCCGGTGTCGCCTCCTCTCGTTTGGCTCCCCCATAGGGAAGTTGTACGGGAACGGCACGAAGGCGACCCGTGGTGCCGCAACCCCTTTCTCCATGGAGAGCGCGACCGTAGGCACGCCCTCCCCTTCGATGGCCCTGCTTACCAGCCCCACGGACCGGTGGCACAGGGGTCACGAGGGCGTGAGCAGCGCGGCATCCACATGGTCTTCCGCAAGCTTACGTGCGACCTCGGGGGCGGTCTTTGCTTCAAGCGGAGCGGGGTCGTGGATGGCGCCCATGAAGGAGAAGAGCCTCTCGTTTAGCTCACCCACGAGCCCTTCGGCCACGAGCTTCCTCAGGGTCCAGAGGGGAAAGACGGAGTCGAGGTCGGTGCCACGGTCGGGGGCGTAGTACGCGTGGGTCCAGGTGAGGGCGTAGGCGTCGGAGGGGATCTCGCGGTAGGAGCAGTCGCCGGAGGGGTCATCTATGTCGAAGCGCTCGTCTTCTGGCAAATGCACCCCGCCGGTGGTGACGAGGGCCAGGCGGCTCACGTCGAGCGGTTTTTCGGGGCGGACGAAGGGCATCGCGTTCACGCGCTGAAGCGCACGAGCAGGGTGTCCCCGTCTTCGACGACGTAGTCGCGCCCTTCAAGGCGGATCCGGCCAGCTTCGCGGGCCTTCGCCCAGGACCCGGCGGCGACCACGTCTTCCCAGTTGCCGACCTCCGCCGCGTTAAAACCACGCTCCATGTCCGAGTGGACCTTGCCTGCCGCCTGCCGCGCCGTCGAGCCTTTCCGCACGTTCCACGCCCTGCTCTCGTTCTCATTGATGGTGAAGAACGTGATGAGCCCGAGCAACCGGTACGTCGCCCGGACGAACTTGTCGAAGCCCGAGGATTCGATCCCGAGCATCGCCAGATACTCTCGTGCCTCTTCTTTGGGAAGCTCCGCGACCTCGGCCTCCAGCTTCGCCGAGAGCCTGACTGCCTGCGCCCCTTCGCGGGCGGCGAGTCCCTCGACCTCGGCGCTGTAGCGGTTGCCGTTGGCGACCGACTCCTCGTCCACGTTAGCGACGTAGAGGTTTGGCTTCGCCGTGATCAAGGTCCGCAACACCTCGGAGAGGCTCTCCGAAGGCGCGTCGTAGGTCCGGGCCGGGTTGCCATCCGAGAGGTGCCGCGCGAGCTCTTCCAACTCCGCAGCCTCGGCCTTTAGCTTCGCGTCCCCGCTCTTGGCGGCCCGGCTCGTCCGTTCGAGACGCCTCTCTACCGTGGCCAGATCCGCTAACAAGAGCTCGGTGTTTATGACCTCTATGTCGTCCGCGGGATCTACGCCGACGTGTACGTGCGCCACATTCTCGTCCTCGAAGCACCGGACGACGTGCGCAACAGCTTCGCACTCCCTGATGTGTCCGAGAAACTGGTTCCCCAACCCCTCTCCCCGGCTCGCTCCCCGCACGAGCCCCGCGATGTCCACGAAGTCGACCGTTGCCGGAACTACGCGCGCGCTCCGCGCGACCCTCGCCAACGCGTCCAACCGTTCGTCCGGCACCGTCACGACCCCGAGGTTCGGGTCCACGGTGGTGAACGGATAATTCTGGGCCTCGGCACCCGCCCGCGTGAGGCTGTTGAACACCGAGGATTTGCCTACGTTCGGCAGCCCGACTATCCCTACCTTCATACGGTTATCGTATCAAACGCCCGGGAAGCACCAGGTCTTCTCCGGTCTGCAGGCGCTTTGCGCCCCGCCGCGGATGCGGCACGGAGCCGTACTAGGCTGTGGGCGATGGACGAGAGGGGTGCGCTTTGAAGAAGGCCGGGATTCGGGCGGGGCTGTCGGTCGTCGTGTTCGTCCTTGTGACGGGCCTTTAGTATGTGTTGAGCCCCACGGAGTCCGAGATCGTGCAGGACTTCCGTGACGCCCGCCTGGAGGTCGGCGAGTCATACCCCGCCGAGGAGGACACGGGGTGGAACGAGAGCCGGGTTCCGAAGACGCACCAGGAGGGTACGAGCTTCGAGATACCCTCGCTCGGCGAGGGCGCCAGGGGACGGGTCCTGGCCTACGAATCCCGGGAAGCTCTGGACACTGTTATCGAATACTACGAACGCATCTTCAGGCCGTTGGCCTCGCACGTGTTCGTCGAGGACGAAGTCCTGGTGCAGCCCGACGACGACCTGTCCCAGGACGAGGCAAACGGGTACGACGACGTGCTGGAGGAAGTGGAAGTTTAGCTCGCATCTCCCTTCTGCGGAAGTGTGTGCGTAGGATAGAATCAGTCTTAGTATCGATTAACAAGACGGAGTGGGGCGACGCGGTACGCGCCCCCACAGAGAGGTAAGACGTTGGATCGGCAGCTGCAGATACAGATACTCCTGGATCACTACCAGAAGCCGCGGTACCGGGGCGCTTTAGAGGACGCGGACGTAACGATGCCCGGGGGCAACCCGGGCTGCGGCGACGTGGTGACGGTCTACCTCAAGGGCGACGAGGATCATGAGCACATAGCCGATGTCTCCTACGAGGGCGAGGGCTGCACCATCAGCATGGCGGCGTCGAGCATGCTCTTGGAGCAGGTCGTCGAGGGCAGGCTCATGATGGACGACGTCCTTGAGATGGACTACAACGAGATGATGGACCAGCTCGGGCGCCAGATCGTGGCGAGCCGCCCGAAGTGCGCGACCCTGGGACTCGGCACCCTAAAAGCCGCCATCAGGAAGTACCAGAAAGACAGACTCCTCGCAGATGCCGGCGTCTCCCGTCTGGAAGGATCACCCGAAGAGGGCGGCCTGGTATTCGGCGAGGGCGCCACAGAAGCAGCCCAAAGGACCGATACGCCCTGAAGATAGCCGCCGCAGATCACGCCAACTGGCGGGTAAAGGACCTCGAAGCTTCGCTGGGCTTCTACCGAGACGTTCTGGGCTTGAAACCTTTCGGCCTTGAAGAGTACCGCAGCGGCAAGCGTCCCCTCGTCTCCTTACGGGTCACGGAGTACTTCATCCTGCACCTGACCCCGGATCCTGAGTTCGAGCATGGACCCACCGGGGGCTACGATCACCTGGCGCTCGTGGTAGAGAACGCAGAGCCGGACGAGCTAGTAAAGTACCTGCGGAGCAGGGACGTCGAGGTCGAGGAGCAGTTCGAGAGCATAACCGGGGCTCGCGGAGAAGGACCGGCCCTGTACGTCAGGGACCCCGACGGCTACCGTATAGAGCTGAAGTTTTATTGAGCTGTCGGCACTTCAGCTCGCCGGCATCTGGGCTTTCCGCCGCTCGCCTCTTGCCCAGCCTATAACCTGAGTGAAGACTTGTGACGAGGACGCTCTGGTCGGGCGGCTCGTTGAACGTCGATAAGCAGCGAATGGCAACCTACCCGCTGACAACCGCCCGCCTGGTGGCTATTGTTAGTCGAGACGTCTGAGGAGTTTGATGTGATGGTCCTCCCAGCGCCCGTGGGCAACTTCGATGCCCTTCCCTTCCGACAGAAGCCCCTCTAGCTGCCGGTGCAACGAGGTGCCTATTAGGTGAACTGGTATGACCAGCCGGTAGCGCCGCTCTCCTTCGGGCGCAACGTCCTCCACGAGCCGGCCTCCGCACTGGCAGTACCCGTAGTCCCCGTCGGTGTACAAGAATGGCAGGCTCTCACCATCGTACAATCGCGAACACTCAGGGCATCGCCACACGAATGCCACTGTTTTTTCTCCGATCATAAACAGTACCCCACCGTACGTATCTATCTGGCGCCGAATTCTACACTCGGCGGCGTTTCGCCAGAAGAGAGCGAAGTTAAGGGATAGTTAAGAAAAGTTTAGGATGTCTTGCGTCAAGAGTACGGTAGGTGTCCTTCTTTGGCCGGGGGGCGCGAGCGGTGGTAAAGTTCGACGGATAGGTCGCGGGAGAGCGTTGGGGGTTTTACGCAGTGATTCGGGTTGCCATTGTGGACGATCAGCCTCTCTTCAGTGAAGGGCTCGGGCGGGTCGTCGAGGCGCAGTCGGGGATGGAGATCGTCGGCGTGGCCCACGACGGGGAGAGCGGCGTCCGAATGTGTCGGGAGCTTAAGCCGGACGTCGTCCTCATGGACATAAACATGCCCGTCATGAACGGCATCGAGGCGACACGCAGCATACGGTCCCTCCTACCGGACACCAAAGTATTGATCCTCACCGTCAACTCCGATGACGCGTACGTCTTCCGGGGTATAAAGGCCGGTGCCACCGGCTACCTCCTAAAAGACTGTACCCCTGAGGACCTCTCTCGCGCCATAAGAACCGTCCACGCCGGCGACACCATCATAGCCCCCGAAATCGCACGCAAAATGCTCCTGGCTTTCGAGGAGGCCGAAGAGGAGCCCTCCGCCCCCCATCTGACCGAGCGCGAGCTCGAGATCGTAACCGCCCTGGCCCATGGCCGCGCCAACAAGCAGATAGCCCGCGAGCTCTCCATCTCCGAGAAGACCGTTCGGAACCACATCTCGAACATCTACAAGAAGCTCCACGTCTACGACAAGCTAGGGGCAGTCCTCTATGCCATCCGGGAGGGACTCGTGGACGTAGATGGTCTCGAAGGGGGCTGATCGACCAGAAGAGGATCAGAACCTCACCGGTACAGCTCCCGCCAGCTCTGGAGTCGTGTGGTGGAGAAGGCCTGCGCGAGTAGATCCCCTTCTTCGTTTGGAAGGGCGCTCACCCGCGACGCTCCGTCCAGGTATATCGCGGCGTTCGCCGCGGTACTCTCGGCGTAGATGTAGCACTTGACGTTGGCCCCCTCGCCCCTGTACCTAGATCTCCTACCGCAGAGATCGGAACGGCTCGGATCGTCCAGGACTAGGACGAGCCCCGGGAATTCCTCGCCCCTATCGTCAGGTTACCGCAATGCACGACCAGCGTGCCCCGAGCTTCTCGGTTGGCAGAAATCCAACCGGAGGTCGGAACCATGCGCGTGGACGAACACGACCCTATCGTCGGGCGAACTCCCGTAGAGGGCATCCCAGTTCAGCGAAGCTCCCGGTGCGCCCAAGTCTACGTACTCGTTTATCCCGCCGTACTGGGCCATCGCCTGAAGGGCTTCGATGTTCGGTCTGTCGCGCGAGAAGGGGTAGGTGATGGTTCCCTCGTCGTTTGGGTTTTGTCGGGAGGATCCTTGCCCACGACCTCTTGCGGTTCCCCTTGTACAGGTGGTGCTGTCGTAGCCGTACACGCCGTCGGCGATGGTCCTTGTTCAACGAGTGCCTTTACCTGTGGCTAGAAGCGGCCGCGCCCGAGGCGCTCGATTCGCTGACGCCCGAAGAGCGCCGCCAATGGTACAAGATACTTAGGCTGAGGGCAGATGTCCGCGCTGGTGGGACGCTGGAAGTCAGCTGGGCCGGAGATCCAGAGGGCAATTCCGTTTGTGAAGCGCCAACGTTATCGTGGTGAGCAACTCAGGCAGGGTATAGCCCCGCTCGTCACTCCTAAAACCGCCTAGCTTCCGCCGCTACACGCCCACCGTCCCATGTTACCGTCACATCAAGCAAGAAGCTTTAGCTGGTTGGTTCATGTCGCCCGTTCGTCACGCTCGGGCTCCTCTTGTATCGCCTGAACGCCCATTGCTGATATGCTTTTTCCGTGGAGATGGAGAACGTCACGCGGGGGTTGCCGGAGGGGCCGGCCAAGCGGGCGGCCAGGATCGCCCAGGTCGGGGCGCGTTACGGGTTCGGGTACGTGTTCGGCCGGAGGCTACTTTCAGGGCGTCAGAGGCGGGACGTGGGCAGGGTCGGGACGCAGCTCAGGCTGGCCCTAGAGGAACTGGGACCGACCTTTACAGAGCTGGGACACACGCTCTCGGCCCGGGGCGACATCCTGCCACCGGACGTGACCGTGGAGCTCGGACGGGCGGCGGCCCCGATGCTACCGATCCCCTTCGGAGAGGTACGAGCCCTTCTGGAGAGGGAGCTCGGGAACTCGTTGGAGCGGCTGTTTTTGAAGTTCGGGGAGGCGCCGGTGCGGGTTGGGGTGTTTACGCAGGCACACCGGGCGGTGTTGCCGGGGGAGCGTCCGGCGCTCGTGGTGGTGAACCGCCCGGGGGTGCGTAGGGATCTGCTCGCGATGCGTCCGGTCGCAGACGTGGTGCGCCGGAGAGCGGCCCGCCGGGACGGAGAAGGGCTGCCGCTGGACCCGGTGGCGGCCGTCACGGAGTTCGCCGCGTACGTCGCTCAGCGCAGGGACATGTTCTTCGCCGCCCAGAGCGCACGACGCTTGGGGGAGCTGGAAGGCTTCTCTTTGAGGGTTCCGGAGGTGCACCGGCGCTACTCGACGGGGCGGTGCGTGACGTTCGAGACACCCGTCGAGGCAGAGCCGCTCGGGATGGAGGGGTTTCGGGAGGCGTCGGGGGCACTGGTGAGGCTGGCGATCCTAGAAGGGGTCTTCTTCGCCGACCTTTCGGCGGAACGGTTCGTATGGGGAGAAGGGGAGGTCTGGCTCGCCGATCCCACCGAGGCGACCTCCCTCGACCCGGAGAGGCTGCGTGGGATGGCCGAGATCTTCGCCGCAGTGGGTCGCGGAGACGTCGACGGCGTGGTGCGGGCCCTACCGCTCGCCGGGTGCCAGGTACCCCGCGGCGCCCGCGTGCTCCAGCGCGAGCTGCGCGACACTTTGGGTTCTCTGGGCGGCCCGTTGTGGAGGGAACACTCTTTGGCAGAGATTCGGGCCCGCGGCCTGGAGGCTGCCCGACGCGGAGGCGCCGTGCTGCCCGGAGAGGTGGCCCGGTTGTTTGACTCTTTGGTCGAGGCTGAGGCTTTAGGGAGGGTCGGAGAACCCGATTGGGAGGTGACAGAGCCCGCCGTGGGTGCGGCGGGGGAGCTCGTCTCGCGGTTTCGGGACCCGCGCTACGTGGCGGCCCGCGCCGCGAGGAAGCTCGCGCAAAGCGACACCTACGCCGAGTATCCGCGCCAGCTACACAACATCCTGAACGCGCTGAAGGACGGCGAGATCGAGGTGGTCGTAAGTAACCGGGGGTTGAACGACCTGATCTCCAAGGTAGACATCCTTGCCAACCGGCTCGTCTTCGCCCTCCTCATAGCCGCCCTCATATTAGGGTCGTCTCTCCTGGGCATCTTCGGCGGGACTGGGATAGGCTTCGATGATCCTATCGAAGAAGTCACGGGGATGAGCATCCTCGGCCTAGTAGGCTTCGTCATCGCCGCCCTCCTCGGGCTCCTGCTGCTCCTAGGCATCGTCCGCTCGGGGCGGTTGTGAAGAGCTGACAGCTTTTAGCCGTCGGCCATCGGCTTTTTATTTTGCCGACCACTGACGGCTCTTTGGCCGACCTACTAACCCGGCGACTTTTCTTCTTTTCCGTTAAACTCGGGGATCGCCGAGAAGTGCCGGAAAGGAGTTCTGTAGTGGAAGATCAGATACGGAGCGAGGTCTTGAAGACTATCCCTTACGGGTTCTACATAACCGGGGTGGCGGGGGCCGACGGCGAGACGAACGGGTTCACCACCTGTTGGGTCTCCCAGGTGTCGTTCGAGCCGCAGCAGGTGGTCGTTGCCGTCCGCAAGGACCAGCACACCCACGACCTCATCGAGAGCGGCGGCGTCTTCTCCCTGAACTTCCTCGACACCTCCCAGGAAGACCTTGCCCGCAAGTTCACCCAGGCTTTGGAGAACGAAGACGGTGCGGTCGGCGGCTCCCCGTACATCTCGGGTGAGGCGACCGGCGCCCCGCTTTTCGAGGAGGCCTTCGCCCACCTAGAGTGCCGGGTCGCGGGCTCGATGGAAGCTGGTGACCATACGGTCTACCTCGGTGAGGTCGTCGTCGCCAGCCTCAAGCGCCCCGCCGACATCCTCACCGATCTTGACACGCCGATGGACTACGGAGGTTAACGATCGTGGCGACACGAGCGGATATATCTCTCCTTTCGTACTCGCCGAGCTGGCTTACATGCTTCTAGCGCGCTTAGGTCCGGAGCGAGAGAGGGCTTTACTCGACGAGGTCTCGTGCGGAGCACATACTGCCTGCAGTCGTTCTCAGGGGAAGACGTGGCAGAAGCGAGGGCCGTGTTCGAGCGTTACGCTGACTTCGGTTGGGCTTAGCCGATGCCACGAGCGTCGTGCTCGCCGAACGTCACGGCTCTCTTGCCTCTCACCCTGGACGAACGCGCCTCCGCGCCATGAGCGGCCCGCAAGGGCGCTCGTTCCGCCTGTTTCCGGACGAGTCGTAGCCGAGTGAGTTCGTCCGCGGATACACCCTCACGCCAGCGGCCCCGGCTCCCGGGGCCTAATGAGGCCGAAGGAGGAGGTGTAGCCGTGCAGAAAGGTCGTGCCTCCGACGGGTCCTATCTCTCCGTTGCAAAAGAAGCCGCCAACGGGGACGTCGCCCAAGTGACGCTTGAAGACGCCGGTATCGAAGTTGGGCTCCCTGTAGAGGTGCTCGCCGCGTCCCAGACAGGAGAACATTAGGGCACCGGAGACGGCGTCTCGCCTTTGGGTCTCCGCAAAGCTGGCGAGAACGGCGTGGAGGTCTTCGGCGGAGGTTTGGGCGTCGCGGAGGTGGAAGCGAACGCGCATCCCCTCCTGGAGGCGTTCGCCTACGGCAACGGCCCCGCTCTTTGGGTCTATGCCGATGAGGTTCCGGATCAGGAAATCCCCTGCTTCGGGCTCCTCCGCGAACTCGTCCATGACGACGCCGACGAAGAGAGAGGTGCTCGCGAGCCTGCGGTCGCGCTCATCGAGCTTCGCAAAGAGCTCCTCCAGAGCCGCATAGGCCGGCTCGCCGTCGAGCTCGTAGAGGACGTTACCCTTACACCTTGTGACTCGCATCAGCTCGCCTACGGGCCTGCAGCCCTGGGCGACAACGGTGTCCACGACGACGTTGCCGCTCAAAGCGACGCCCACGATGCCTCCGCCAAAGACCTCGCTGTCGAGGAAGAGGGTGTTCAAGCCCGGCGAGGTACCGCCGCTGGCGAGGCCCCCGACCTTGACCGAGTTGGGGAAGGCATAATCCAGGCCGGCGAGTAGCACCTCCGGCCGGCTGGTGAAGGGGTCTGCGAGCAGCACGAACTGGGGCTCCTCGTTCCGCTCTACGCCGACAAGCCTCTCCCATGAGCCCGGCGGACCGTCGAGATCCGGTAGTTCCTCACCCTCCAGGCAGAACGGGTGCACCGTAACGTCCGGGAGCCTGGCGGCGACGAGGGTCACGGCCGGGTACCGCTCGACCTCTTCGCCGCCCCCGATTACGCCGCCCGCCGAACAACCGAGTAGCGTATCTGGGCCTAAAGATTCCTGCAAAACCTCGTGCAGCCGTCCGTAGAACTCCGCGAAGTGCGGGGTGACGAAGGCCAGGGCCAGCGTGACGGGACCGGGGCCTAAAGATTCCCTAACATCTTCGGCGCACTCGATCAAGGCGTGCTCGAAGCTCGTCTTCCGGGATATGGCCGTCGCCCACTTCATGCTTCAACCTCCGTTCGTCACCGTTCCCCCGCCTTTATACCGCACGTCTTCGCCGCGAGTCGCGAGCGACGGTAGAGCAAGAACAGGTAGAGCGCGAGGCCCAAAGCTGCTGGGAGGGAGATCCCGGAGAAGACGGCGACCCCGGTCCAGAAGGCGGCGGCGACGAGGGCGCTGTCGAGGAGGCCGGGTGGGGGTGGCTTCTTCCCCCACCTACGTCGTCCGAGGAAGAGGAGGAGGGCAACGGCCAGAGAGCTAGAGAGGAGCCAGCCGAGGTAGTTCGTGGCCGGCACGCCGTAGTAGAAGCCGCCCTCCGGCCACACCCAGAAGCCCAAGGCCGCCGCACCGGGGTCCAAGACGCCGTCCATGAGGGCGAGCAAGACTGCCGCCGAGAGGACCCAAAAGACGCGGCGCCGGAGGGTGGATTTCTCCGCAGGGGCGGACGCGGCGACGGCGCCCAGAACCAGCGGAGCCCAGGAGAGGGGCAAGAGGTACGGGACGAGGTCTTCTGCTACCTTCGGGCCCAAAGCGTCGCCGTAGTAGAAGGGGCCGTACGGGAAACCGGTCAGAACACCGGTCGTCTCTATCGCGTAGCCGAAGGCGCCCAAAGAGAGGAGCGAGAGCGCGGCCCGCCGGCCGCCGAGGAACCTCCACAGGGCGACGAAGGAGGGCAGGGCTATGAGGAAGGTAGAGACGAAGGAGCCCACTCCCGCGCCGGGCGTGTCGGGAAACCGGACGGTGAAGTAGGCGGCGCTGAAGAAGAGGGCGCTCAAGAGCAGGAGGGGCCGGGGGGCGACGCGAAAGGGTTGCGGAATCACCCGTATATGCTATCCCAGACGCTACTCTTTAGGCTGGTATATTGGCTCTATGCTCGGGCGGCTCTTACACATCTCTCGACCAGTGCTCTGGATCAACACGGTCGGTCCCGCCGTGGTCGGAATGTGGCTCACGGGGGAGCTCTGGCGGTGGGAGGCCCTGCCGCTCCTCGCATGGCTCACGCTGCCTTTCAACCTCCTGATCTACGGCGTCAACGACGTCTTCGACCAGGAGACCGACGCCAAAAACCCCCGTAAGGGCTCCCTCGAAGGCGCGAAGATACTGCCGGAAGAGGTCGGCACCATCTGGCGCGGCGTTATCCTCACGAACGTGCCGTTCCTGATCTACTTCCTCTACGTCTTGCCGTACGAGGCCGTTTTTTGGATCCTCCTCTACGCCGCCCTCTTCGTCGGCTACTCGGTCCCTGTCCTCCGCTTCAAGGCGCGGCCCTACCTGGACTCCCTTAGCAACGCGGCCTACGCCTTCCCGCTCGTCTTCGTGCCGCTCGCGCTCGAAAGCTCGATCGTCTGGCCGGCGGCTTTGGGCCTCATGGCTTGGAGCACGGCAAAGCACACCTTCGACGCGGTCCAAGACATAGACGAGGACCGCAAAGTGAGAATCCTGACGACGGCGGTCCGGCTCGGCGCCTCGGGCGTGGTCTTTTGGAGCGGAGCGTGGTGGACGATCGCCACGGTCTGCTTCGCGTTCGTGAGCCCAATCGTAGCGTTAGTGAACGCGGCCTACGCCGGGGGGTTGTTGTACGCACTCCGCCGCGACCCCGCCCCCGAGACAGGGCAGCGGCTCTACAAGTACTCCATCGCCTTTCCGTACGTGGCGGGGACCGCCGCAGGCGTCCTGCTGGTCGCGGCGATCTCCTTGGGAGCGTACCCGTGAACGCGCCACGAAAGCGGGTGGTCGTCGTAGGCGGCGGCATCGGCGGGCTCGCTGCGGCGGCCCTCCTGGGGCGCGCCGGGCACCAGGTCACGCTCCTGGAGGCGAACGATCACCTCGGCGGCAAGAGCCGGCGCGTCGTGCTCGAAGGGCAAAGGATGGACACCGGCCCCTCGCTGGTTACCTTCCCTGGCGTGTGGGAAGAGCTCTTGCGATGCTGGAACGATTTGGGGCCCGGGGTGCTGGCGGAGGAGGTCGCCGGTCTAGAGCTCAAGAGACTGCCAGAGGTCGGCAGGTACTACTATCAGGGCGAGGTCTCCTCGCTACCGGTACAGAAGGGGCACCCCTGGCACACAGCGTGGGAGCGGTTCGTCGGGGTGCACGAGGGCTTGGGACCGGAGGTCACGCGTCTCCTGACTTCCGATCCGCTCGACCGGAGGACACTGCCCGCCCTGCGGCGGCTCTTGAGGGTCTACGGCGCGAAGCTCACGACGCGTGGCTACCTAGCCGGCCTCAAGTGGCTCCCGGAGGGCTTGAGGGAGGTTATCGCCATCCACACCCTGAACGCCGGCGTCGGTCCAGCCCGGACTCCGGCTCTCTACGCCAGCATGCCGGCGATCATGGCCAAAGAAGGGGTGTGGGTGCCGGAGGGCGGCGTCTACGAATTGATCTGCGCTTTGGCGAGGCTTGCCTGGGAGGGTGGGGCGGAGCTCAAGACTGGGGAGCCGGTGGTAGAGGTCTCCCGGCGACGGGTGACGACGGAGCGCGGGGAGTACGACGCGGACGCGGTGGTGAGCGGGCTCGACGCAGACGTTCTAGGGGACCTGCTCGAACCCGAAAAGAAGGCTCAGCCGGGGAAGCTCTCTTGCTCGGGGGTGGCGATCTACGCGGTGCTCCGGCAGGAGCTGCCCAACGGCGTTCCTATGCACGGGGTCGTCCTGCCGTCGGAGCCGACGAAGCTGTACGACAGTTTGGAGTCCGGGGAGGAGCCGGAGGAGACGATGGCCTTCGTCAACTACTATCGTCCAGGCGAAGTGTACCCGAACGAGAAAGGCACGCTGGCGCTCCTCTTAACGGTCCCACCCAACGGCAAGGCGTACGGGATCGAGGACGCGTTCGTAACTAGAGAGGTGGATCGAATAGGATGCGAGATAGGGCTTCCTCGATCCATCAGGGAGCACTTCGGGGAGCACGTCATCCTACATCCGCGGTACTTCGGTGGTCGAGGCGCCACGGGCGGGGCGCTCTACGGGGCAGTCCGGCCCGTATGGCAAAAGGGCCCGTTGCATCGCCCACCCTACTCCGACCGCAGGAAGCCTTGGCTGTGGCGGGTCGGGGCGTCGGTGCATCCGGGCGGCGGGATCCCGGCGGTCCTCGGTGGCGCCATAATCTCGATGGCTCGGCTGCTCCGGTTCATGCAAAGTCGCTCGTGAACCTCGGGAATCAACGGCCGCTCTTCGAGGTGCCGGAGAACGTCGCTTACCTGAACTGCGCGTACATGTCGCCGCAGCTTCGGACGGTGCGGAAGGTCGGAGAAGGGGCGATCCGGCGAAAGTCGAGGCCGTGGGAGATCTCGCCCAAGGACTTCTTTGAGGGCTCGGAGACGGCCCGGGCGCTGTTCGCGGAGATCGTCGGTGGAGAGGCGAACGGGGTGGCGATCGTACCCTCCGTGAGCTATGGGATGGCAGTCGCCGCGGCGAACGTGCTCCTCGGGGCGGGGCAGAGCGTCGTGATCCTGGACGAGCAGTTCCCCTCGAACGTCTACCCCTGGCGCGAGCTAACGAAGCGCGTTGGCGCGGAGCTCGTCACCGTGCCGCGGCCCACCGACAACGATTGGACGGGCGCCTTACTCGAGCGCGTGAACGAGGGGACCGCCATCGTGGCCGTCCCGAACTGCCACTGGACGGACGGTTCGTTCGTGGACCTCGTGCGAGTCGGGGAGGAGGCACGAGAGGTCGGGGCGGTGCTCGTGGTGGACGGCATCCAGGCGCTCGGGGCGCACTCGTTCGACGTTTCGGAGGTGCGACCGGATTTTCTGATCGCCTCGTCGTACAAGTGGCTGCTCGGGCCTTACGGGATCGGGTTCATGTATGTCGGTGAAGCGTACCGGGAGGGAATTCCGATCGAGCACAATTGGATCAACCGCGCGGGCAGCGAAGACTTCTCGCGGCTCGTCGAGTACGAGGACGCCTTCCAGGCCGGAGCGCGACGCTTCGACGTCGGCGAACGGAGCAACTTCGTCCTGCTCCCGATGGTGATCGCCGCGCTCCGCCAGATCCTCGGCTGGGGCGTCGCGAACGTCGCCGAAACCCTCCGAAAGCTTACGGCCCATATCGAGGACGAGGCGCGCGAACTGGGCCTGGAAGCCGTGCCGGCGGAGAGGCGGGTGGCACACATGATCGGCATCAAGCTCGGACCCGAAGCGCCTGACGACCTCGCCGTTCGTCTGGCGGAGGAGAACGTCTTCGTCAGCGTGCGAGGCCGCTCCCTGCGCGTCTCGCCGCACCTCTACAACACCGAAGAAGACGTGCGGCACCTCTTCGACTCGCTCGCACGACATGTTCGGTAAGGTTACCTTCGATGGTACCCGCTCCTCAAAACCGAGTAGAGCTTCATGTCCCGGTAAGCCCCCTTGACGAACTCCCGCTCCCTAAGCGTGCCCTCGTAGGTCATCCCGGCCTTCTCCATAACGCGTGCGGAGGCGGCGTTCTTGGCGATGCAACGCGCCTCTATGCGGTTGAGTCCCATCTTCTCGAAGCCAAAAACGATCATGGCCCGTACCGCCTCGGGCATGAGGCCCCGGCCCCAGTAGTCTTTGTGGAGTACGTACCCAATCTCAGCGCGGGCGTGGTCAGTTTCCCAGTTCACGAAACCGCACGTGCCCACAAAGCAGTGGCCGCCCTTGTAGACGATGCCCCAGTCGGGCTCGCCGCCGCTCTCGTACTTGCCGAGCGCGAGCTCGAGGAAGGCCGTCGAGTCTTCGATCGTGCGGTGCATCTCCCAGATTACGTAGTGCGTCACCTCCGGGTCCGAGGCGTAGGCGAAGACCGCTTTCGCGTCATCGAGGGTCATTTTGCGCAGGATTAAGCGTTCCGTTTCGAGGGTCGGAAGATTTTTAAGGACCTCCCGAACTTTCGTGGGAGCCTGGCGCGTCAATGGGGCCCTGTCCCGGTGGCGGCCGACAAGGGTGGCAGGAGGGCCGGCACTTCGTGCCAGCTCTCGAAGCCGTAGATCTTCGGATGGCCGGCAACGAACTCGCGGTTCCAGGGTTGGATCATGGTCGCGGCCCAAAGTTCGGCATCTGCGACACGCCGGATGGTCTCAGGACGGTCGTCCACCATGCCGAAGGCGCCCAAAGAGCGCAAGATGCCGAGCTTGTCCTCGGTGGTGACGGTCAGCCTGATCCCCGGCCCGAAGTGCACCTGGAGCCAGGGCTCCAGGTGCGGTCTCATCGCCTCCGGGTCCCAATTGTGGGTGACGAAGTGGACCCCCATGCCCCGCTCCTCTTGCAGGCGGCGCAGAACCTCTACCGATCCCGGATAGGGCTCGCGCTCGCGAACGCGATGGGGTGAGAGGGCACGAGTGTAGACCTCCATCGCCGCCTCCTCGCCGTAGGCGTCGAGGACGTGAGTCCAGGTGGTGCACGACTCGGGGTCGAGCTCCTCGCCGGTTACGTCGAGGACGGCCTCGCACACCCAGGCGGTGAGGTCCCATATGGTCGAGTCTACATCGCAGGCTAACGTTGGTTGGTTACTAATCACGTGAGTACCGCATGAAAATATGGTGAGCCAAGATCTCCCTGATTCTGTTCTTTCTTCTCTTCAGGACAGCATGCCCCTTTCGGAACCTCAAAGGCTTCCCTTTGACCCATCCTTTGGACCTGTCGTTAACGTGAGCTACGGCCGTTCTCTCGCCGCATCCGCACTCGCAAAGCCCGTAGCCCACGCTAAGCGTCGACTTCACCCGATCAGCTCCTCGACCGGGATCGCCACGGTCGCACCCTCTTCGGGGTCTATCACGGCGTAGTCGGCCCCGGCTTGCCGGGCTACTAGGGCGTGGCGTCTCAGGCCGTCCGTGTCTTCTATGGTGCCCAAAGAGTCGGGAAGGTCGAGGTGGGCGGCCTTCTCGCGGAAGGCACCAGCCTTCTCGGGCCTGCTGAAGAGCGCCGCGACGAGCACCTCTCCCTCGTCGGTTTCGACGGAGATCAAGGGCGCCTTGCCCCTATCGTCGCTCATGAGGTAGAGGGGGAAGGGGATCTCCTGCGCCTTCTCGGCGGCCCTGAGCACGACGTCGCCCGCGTGGAAAAGCCCGGTTCCTTCGCCCGAGATCACGAGCACGTAATCCTCCCCCGCCGCCGCGAAGACCTCCACGGCGCCCCAATCTTTTAGCTCCCGCGGCTCGAGCCCGGCCAAAGTACCCATTCCATGCTCCGTAGCGTTGGCGGAGAACTCCCGGGCGAGCTCTGCGCCGGCGAAGAGGACGCCAACCTTTTTGGAGGGCTCGCCGCCTACCTCCGCTTCCGCAAAGACGTCGCTGCCCTCCTCGCCTACCAACCTGTAGAGGGGCGGACGGGGCAGTTCGTCCAGGCTTAGTTCTCGTTCTAGACCATTCACGCCTCGTACTTTACGACCCTTTCGAGCTGCCGGAGTTGCGTGCGAGCCGAGGTCTTCCTCGCGACCGCGTCGCGCAGGACGCACAGCAGCGGGTTCTCTAGCTGGACGACCCGCCCGGCGAACCGCGATCGCTTCACGATAGCGCCAGTTCTGCGAACCCGGTGGCTCTCATAGAGCCGCAGCAAGGAGGCGACGTCGCCGCTGTCTTTCAGGCACCGCCCCAGCACCACGGCGTCCTCTATGGCCTGGCAAGCGCCCTGGCCAAGGTTCGGGGTCATCGGGTGGGCGGCGTCCCCAAGAGCGTTGCCTTTCCCTCGCCCCAACGTTCCTGGGGCTCGCGGTCGTAGATGTCGTTGTGCGGGATCTTCGACTCCTCGGTCGCCCTCACCGCCACCCTCGCCGCCTCGTACCAGCCTCGGAGGAGATCCAGGACCTCTTCCTTGCGCCCGGCCGAGTTTTCGGTTGCTCCCTCCGGAACGTTTTTGGTGAGGAACCAGTAGAAGCTCCCCCGTCCGATGCCCACCAGGCCGAACTCGGAACCCCTGCCCCATAGGTTGTGCCCCACATCCCCCGGGATGAGCCCGGGAGCGGCAGCGATCCCCTCCAGCCGCTGTACCCAGCATAACGGGGCTCGCGCTGGACGAACAGTTGTGCCCAGACAGAAGAGTTGATCCTGTCCGCGCCGATGAGCGTGTCACCCCGCTCCTCGCGTCCGTCGGCGAAGCGCACGACCACGCCCGCACCGTCTTGAACGAAGCCGCCACATTCTGCTCTCAACCGCACTGTCCCTTCCGGGAGGGCGGCCAGCAACGCCCCTTGCAGATCCGCCCGGTGGACGGCGAGGTTCGCCTCCCCGAACCTTACCCTCAATTCGTCCGTCGGGATCTCGAAGATCATCTCGCCACGCCACGAGCGGATCTCACCGCCGATCTCGGCCACGCCCGCTGCGCGGACCGCGTCGTAGACGCCAAGTCTCTTCAGCGCCTTTACCGCGTTGTCCCACAAGGTGATGCCGCCCCGATCTCCCGCATCTCGCCCGACCGTTCGAACGCCACGGGCTCCACGCCGACCTGCCGCAGGGCGATCGCCGCCGCGAGCCCGCCTATCCCTGCGCCGATGATAAGCGCCTTCGCCACGACGCACCTCCATCTCTGGTCTCGAACAGACAGACAAGCCTAAACCAGGTTAGCCCATTACACAGCGCATCGCGGTGAACCGTTTATCCGCTCGAGAAGACGTAGAGCTCTTGTTCCAGGAAACTAGAGTAAGGAACGGGGCCTGACGAGCTCCCTGGCCATAGAGACCAGCTCGTCGGGGGAGAAGGGCTTGCGCAGGACGCGCACGGAGCCGTGCGTCCTCTGGCCCAAAGCACGAGCGGCCGGGTCCTTCTTGGCGGCCGTGAGCACGACGGGGATCTTGTGGGTCTTGGGCATCGCCTTCAGGCAGTGACAGGCCTCCACGCCGCTCACCTCGGGCATGGAAGCGTCCATGACGATCAGGTCCACCTTTCGGCTCAAGGCCTCCTGTAAGGCTCGTTGGCCGTCGGCGGCCTCCACCACTTTGAAGCCGGCCCCGCGCAGGGCGTCCGCGGCGTCTCCCAAGAGAACAGGATCGTCGTCCGCGAGCATAACCGTCGATGCCATAGCGAGATATTGTACACCAGATACCGTATAAAACACGCCCGACGCGCGGGGCGAGATGCGTTAAACTCCGAGGGCCAGAAGATCTTAGCGACGAGGGGCGAATTCTCTATGGAAGGCCAGAAGTATTACCGTAAGGGCTTTAAGATGCGGGAGAACATCCAGCACCTCCTCAACCGCGACTACCGCTCGGAGGTGGTGGACCGCATCCGAGCGAACGGCAATGTTCTTGAGGCCGACGGCCTCACCATCAGGCTCGCCGACGAGTTCGGCTTCTGCTACGGGGTGGATAGGGCGGTAGACTACGCCTTCCAGACCCGCGAGAAGTTCCCAGAGAGATGCATCTACATAACCGGGGATATGATCCACAACCCCTCCATGAACGCCCGCCTGCGCGAGATGGGCGTCGAGTTCCTCTCGGAGGGCTTCAACGGCAGCCCAGACGAGAAGTTCGATTCTTTGAGCCCCGAGGACGTGGTCCTCTTGCCGGCCTTCGGCGCCCCCGTTGATTGGGTGAACAAGCTCAGGGAGCGCGAGTGCATCATCGTGGACACCACTTGCGGCTCGGTCCTCTCGGTGTGGAAGCGCGTCACCTGCTACGCGCAAAAAGGCTTCACCAGCGTTATCCACGGCAAGTACTACCACGAGGAGACGAAGGCCACCGCCTCCCAAACCCTAAAGGACGGCGGCAACGGTAAGTACCTCATCGTCCGCAACCTGAAGGAGACGGGGTACATCACGGACTTCATCCGGGGCAAGATCGGCGCCGGGGAGCTAAGAGAAAGGCTCGGTCACGGCATGAGCCCCGACTTCGATCCGGAGAGGGACCTCGTGCGCGTAGGCGTCGCCAACCAGACGACGATGCTCATGACCGAGACCATGGCCGTGGGCGAGGAGATTTGTAAAGCCATGTTAGAGCGCTACGGCGAGGAGAACCTGGAGGAGCACTTCGAGCTCTTCGACACCATCTGCTCGGCGACGCAGGATCGGCAGGACGCTCTCTTCGGGCTCCTGGAGCACCCTTTAGACGTCATCGTCATCGTCGGCGGCTACAACTCCTCGAATACGAACAACCTGGCGATCATCGCCTCGGAGAAGGTGCCTCGTAGCTACCACGTAGCCAGCGGGGACTGCATAGAGGGAGACATGATCCGGCATAAACCCTCCGGCACCCCCTTGGATCCACGCGAGGAGGTCGAGGAGGAGGGATGGCTCCCCGAAGGCTCGGTCAGGGTTGGGCTCACCGCCGGAGCATCCACCCCCAACTCCCAGATAGGGCTCGCCGTTAGTCGCATCCTCGAGGCAAGAAACCTCTCGCCCGAGCTGGCGTTAGCCTGAAGAACTAAACCTAGCGGGCTTGCTGTTCGCCGATCTCCAGGACCTTGCGGGCGATGTCGACGAACTCTTGGGCGTCCGCGGGGTCGGGATCGACGGTGGCGCCGGTATCGAGTACTACCTGCACGTCGCCCTTCTTTGCCCCCGCAGAGCCCTCCAGGTAATAGCGGAGGGCGTAAGCGGCGCCTGCCGCGACACTCAAGAAAAACAGGCGGCCCAGAACTTTCCTCATCTCTGCTCCCCTTCGCTGGAACCGAGCATCCGTTCGATCTCCCTGCGAACGTTGCGCATGTCGTAGAGGACGAGGCCGACCCGGGCGTCGGGACCGGTCGTCGCGGCCAGGATATCTCCTCCTTCCAGGCCGACGAGGAGGACGTGGCCTCCTTCTTCCTTGATCCTGGCCTGGGTAAAAGAGCTCCCGCCACTCTCCCGCGCGACCCTGCGGGCGAGGCCAACCAGAGCTCCGAGCATGGCAGCGTACCGCTTCCGGTCCACCCCGGGTGGCAGCGTCGAAGCTTTGAGCTTCCCACCCCCGGAGAGCACCGCCGCCGTCGTAACCTCCCCGGAGAGCGCCCGCAGGTTCTCGAGCACCTCTTCCAACTCTCCCGCGTGGGTCGCGCTACCCTCGGCCATCTTCCTCCTTAAATGCCTCGTACACCTCTCAAGGCGGGCATTATACCCCTGGCGATGCTCTTGCTACACTGTCCCCCGTCCTGCCGGTGGGCAGCTCAAGAACATAGGGCCAGGGTACCAGCACATAAGCCAGATCTACTTCGCCAAGCCCACCGAGATACATCTGGGCTACAGCGAAGACAGGGAAGAGTTGGCGGTGAATCCTGAAGCCCGTGGCTGGTGCGAGAGAGCCCTTGCTGTCTTATTTTAGGGGGACCAGGGGACTAGAGGCCCATCGACCGCCTACGGGTCCGAGCAGTCGCGGCGGTAGCCGCAGTTGGGGCAGACGAGCTTGCAGTGCAGGCCGAACATCTCTGTCCCGCACAGCTCGCACTCCTCTCCCGAATCCTCTAGGGCTTCAGAGACTCTGATCTCTTCCCGCTCTCCTACCTCGTCCATTCCCTAAGTATACGGGCGCTCCGGCCCATGGACACCACCAATTCTTCTGTAAAGGTGTGTTAAGGTCGGGGAGCTTCGCCCCGCCGGTCGCTGCTTCCCCGGGCGCGGTTACCGACGGCCTCGGCCAAAGGTTTGGCGAGCGAGGATTTGAAGCCGGTAGAGGAGAGGATCTTTTGGGCCTGGCGGAGGGATGTGGTCAGGGCGTTCGTGAGGATGCCGAGGGTGACGAGGTTTTCTTGGAGCTCCGAGACCCGGATGGGTAGGGCCCGGGCGCGGGCGTCGAGTGCGGCGAGGTTTTTTTCGAGCTCGGTGGCGCGCTCGGCGAGCCGGACCACCTCGGCGGAGAAGTAGGTCTGCAGCTCTATACGGGTGCGGCGCAGCCTGAAGCCGGCCCGGAGGGCGGAGAGCGCCGCGACGAGGGCGACGGACGCGCTAGCGAGTACCAGGATAATAAGGAACGTCCCCATGCCCGCTCTACGGTAGCACGGAGGTGGCGAGCTTTACAAACAGGGATGAGGTGGTATAACCGGAACCGACGACGCGGGGTGGAGCAGTCAGGTAGCTCGTCGGGCTCATAACCCGAAGGTCGCAGGTTCAAATCCTGCCCCCGCTACTAGGAGGGCCTCGCTACGGCGGGGCCCTTTCGCGTCGGTGGTGGTACGCGGACCGAGCAGGGCGAGCTACGTTGTGGGCCTTTGACGCAGCCTATTGCCAGAGACCGGGATGTCTTGTATGTTCGTGCGCATCTTCGAGCGGGCCCGAGGGTGCGAAAAGGGGGCACGCGAGGAGCTTTGACCTACCGAGTCCAGGGGAGGGGGTAGGGAGGAAAGAAGCCGATGCAGGGAGGCCAGGGGCCCGGGCAAAGGGTTTACTTGGTAAGGAGGATCCTAGCTGCCCTCATCATCCTGCTCTTGTTAGTCCTGCTCGTACCGCTGGCCTGCCAGGCCCTCTTCGGACCGGAGGAAGACACCGCCGAGCAGGAAGAGAACGCCGCCGATGATAGTACCACCGACAGCGGGATCGACGCGGGAGGTGGCGGCGGTAGTGCTTCCAGCGATGCGGAAGATGACGAGGACGAGAGCGACGAGGACGAGAGCATCGGTACGGCTGGAGTAGTCGCAGCCGTGCCGGATTTCGCCGGGACGATCTCCAGCTTCGAAACCGCTCCCGCCGGGGGTGGTCCCTTGTCGGCGGCGAGATCTCGGAACAAGTTGCGCCGATCCCAGGCGTCATCACTGCCGACCAGTCGCTGATCCCTCCTGCCACCTCGGTTGTTCCCGCCGCTCCGATAGTCCCCGAAGCCCCGATCGCCTTTGAGGAGCCGAGCCCCATCGCGGAGCCGATGTTCTTCGCGGAGCCGGTAGTCTTCGACGAGCCGGTCGATTTCGGCGCCACGGCTTTCGTCGGTGACGGAGTAGCCGTGGCCGAAACTGGTGGCGCCTTCGCGGCCGGTTAGCGGACGCCGTAGGGGAAGGGTTCGGGAACAACCGCGCGGCGCTAACCAACGGCATCCGTGGGGGCTCGCGCCCGACCGGTGGCCTTCTACCGGTCTTTCGCTATTCTCTACAATATCTTTATGGAACCCTCCGAGTTTCCCGCCGCCGCAGAACTAACCGCCCGACGCTTCGGCATGGACCTCTCACGGCCGCTGGCGATGGTCTCCGGCGGACCGGATTCGGTGGCGCTGTTGCGCGTACTCGTCGAGCTAGGAAGCCAGCCGGTGGTGCTGCACGTGGACCACGGGCTGCGCGGCGAAGAGTCCCTGATGGACGCGGAGTTCGTGCGGGGGCTGTGCGAGGAGCTGGGTCTGGTCCATGTAGAGCGGCGGGCGGAGCTTGGGGAAGGGAACCTCCACGAGGAGGCCCGGCGGGAGCGGTACCACTTCGCGGAGCAGCTCGCGGGCGAACGGGGGCTCTCTGCCATCGCCACCGGGCACACAGCCGACGATGTGGCCGAGACGGTCGTGCTTAACCTGGCCCGGGGGGCAGGGCTGCGGGGGCTCTCGGGGATCCCACCGGTACGGGGGCAGGTGGTGCGGCCCTTGATCCGTCACCGCCGATGCGACATCCTGAGCTACCTTGAGCACCTGGGTCAACCCTACCGCACCGATAGGAGCAACCTCACCCCGAAGTATGCCCGCAACCGGGTGCGCCTGGAGGTCTTGCCGATCCTGGAGGAGCTGTACCCGAGAGCTGGCGACAATATCGCCCGTGGAGCATCCCTGTTGCGCGAGGACCTCGAAGTCCTCGAAAATCTCGTCGCGGGGATCGTCCGCAAACGGGGCAAAGAGGTCGTCGTGCCGCTCGGCGATCTCGGGCGAATGCCGTCAGCTTTGAGGCGCCACGCGGTGCGGTGCGCGCACGCAAAGCTGGCCCCGGGCGAGACGTATCTCGGCTCCGCCGCCGTCGAGGGCATCCTGAAGCTCGCTCAGGAGAGGCGGGAGGGCACAGGGGTGCTACATCTGCCCGCGGGCGTGATCGCCGCGGTCCGCTTCGGCGAGGAGCTCGCCCTATACCGGGAAACGGAACCGTCTTCGGGAGAGGAGGATCTCCTCGTCGGCGAGCAAGGCTTCGACGATTGGGTCGTGGACGTGCGAGAAGTCGCGGGTCTCGATGTGAAAGACGCGGCCCGTCCGGAGGTCGCGTACCTGGACGCTTCTCGAGGACCGTACCGGGTGCGGATGGCGCGAGAGGGGGATACTATTCGCCCATTGGGCCTCGGGGGTACGAAGAAGGTCTTCCGGGCGATGATGGACCGAAAGGTACCCAAAGACCTCCGGCACCGGACGCCGGTGGTGGTGGGCGCTTCGGGGAAGGTGGCCTGGGTCTTTCTCGGGGAGACGGACGAGGAGTTCAAAGTGGGCGCGGGGATAGAGAAGGCGCTACGGTTGGAGGTGAAGAAGACCCGGTGAAGATGACCAGCATGATGCCCGACGTGGCCGAGGTGCTCGTAACCGAGGCGGAGATCCAGGAAAAGGTCCGGGAGATAGGCGCTCGCATCACCCGAGACTACCGCGGGGAGAAGCTGCTCTTGATCGGCGTACTGCGCGGGGCGGTCGTGGTGATGGGTGACCTCATGCGACAGATAGACCTGCCGTGCGAGATCGACTTCATGGACATAAGCTCTTACGGGTCGGGGACTACGAGCAGCGGGGTCGTGCGCATCCTCAAGGACCTTGAAGAAGACATCACGGGCAGGCACGTCCTGATCGTCGAGGACATCGTAGACACTGGCCTCACGCTCTCTTACCTCAGACGCTCGCTCCTGGCCCGCAACCCGGCCTCCTTGGAAATCTGCGCGCTCGTGACCAAACCAGCGCGCCGCAGGGTGGAGCTCGATATCAAGTACTTGGGCTTCGAGGTACCGGACGAGTTCGTCGTAGGCTACGGGCTGGACTACGCGGGCACCTACCGCAACCTCCCCGACATCTGCGTTCTCAAAGAAGAGGCCTTCGGCGGAGGCCAGGCGCCAAAATAACTTCCGTCGGGGCGAACGCTTCGATCTGGGAAGCAGGTAGTATAATCTCGCTGTTACTTAAAGTGCGTATGAGAGGTAAGAGCAGTTGGGCAGATTTCTAAGAGGCGGCGCGCTCTACGTCATCGTCTTGCTAATCTTCGTCGCATTGGTGGCGAACGTCATCCGCGCCGGCAACCCGAACGTCGAGGAACTCAACTCCCAGGAGTTCCAGGAGGCCGTGGACAGTGGGGCCTTCTACATCGCGGGTGATGAGAACGACAACGACAGGCTCCTGGTCAAGGACGAGGACCAGACCGTTACTGGCTACCTCGAGAGCGAGGGTGAGAAGTTTGAGTACCCCTACCCCGAGGGGTACGACATAGCCCAAGTCTTCAACGACGCCGAGATACCGTTCTACACCGACCCGCAGAACACCGGGTTCTGGCTCGGTTTGCTCGGCACGATCGGGCCGCTCTTGATCTTCCTCCTGCTCTTCCTCTTCCTGATGAGCAGCATGCAGGGCAGCGGCAACCGGGTGATGAGCTTCGGCAAGAGCCGCGCCCGGCGCATGACCAAGGACTCCCCGAAGGTTACCTTCGCGGACGTCGCTGGTGCCAACGAGGCCGTCCAGGAGCTCACCGAGATCAAGGAGTTCCTCGAGGCCCCGCAGAAGTTCCAGAGGCTCGGCGCGAGGATACCCAAGGGCGCCTTGCTGGTAGGCCCTCCGGGGACCGGCAAGACGCTCCTGGCGCGGGCCGTGGCCGGCGAGGCGGGCGTCCCGTTCTTCTCCATCTCGGGCTCGGACTTCGTGGAGATGTTCGTCGGCGTTGGCGCCAGCCGCGTCAGGGACCTCTTCGAGCAGGCCAAGCAGAACTCTCCGTGCATCATCTTTATGGACGAGATCGACGCGGTCGGCAGGCAGCGCGGGGCGGGCTTAGGGGGCGGCCACGACGAGCGCGAGCAGACCCTGAACCAGCTCCTCGTCGAGATGGACGGCTTCGACGCCAAGGGCGGGATCATCATGATCGCCGCGACCAACCGCCCCGACATCCTCGACCCGGCTCTCTTGAGGCCCGGACGTTTCGACCGGCAGATCGTGGTAGACAGGCCCGACCTGCCGGGGCGGGAGAAGATCTTGAGCGTCCACACCCGCGGCAAGCCCTTGGGCAACGATATCTCGATTGAGACGCTGGCGCGCAGCACGCCAGGTTTCACCGGCGCCGACCTGGCGAACCTAGTCAACGAGGCGGCGCTCCTCGCCGCCAGGCATGACAAGGACCAGATAGACCAGTCCGAGATGGAGGAGGCCATAGACCGGGTTATCGCCGGACCCGAGAGGAAGACCAGGCTCATCTCGGACAAGGAGAAGGAGATCACGGCCTACCACGAGGCCGGGCACGCCATAGTAGGCGCCTTGTTGCCCGAGGCCGACCCGGTGCACAAGATCACCATAATTCCGCGGGGTCAGGCCTTGGGCGTCACCATGAGCCTGCCCACCGAGGATAGGTTCATGATGAGCCGCGGCCAACTCAGGGCGCAGCTAGCAATGATGCTCGGCGGTCGGGCTGCTGAGAGCGTGATCTTCGACGAGATCACCACTGGCGCCTCCAACGACCTCGAAAGGGTCACCCAGACCGCGAGGCAGATGGTCACGAAGTTCGGCATGAGCGAGAAGCTTGGGCCCCTGGCCCTGGGCCAGAACAACGGGCAAGTGTTCATGGGCCGGGACTTCAACGCGCAGCCGGACTACTCAGACGAGATTGCCTTTCAGATCGACAAGGAGATCCGCAGGATCGTCGACGAGTCCTACGACACCGCCGAGGACCTCCTGGTGCGCAACCGGGCGCTGCTCGATAAGCTCTCGAAGGACCTGATCGAGTACGAGACTGTGGACGCCAAGCACCTGGCACGCCTCGTCGAGGAGTACGCCGTGGACAAGGTGCCGGCCGACAGTGCGGTTCCGAACCCCGGCGGTCACAGCCGGGACAACGACTACCTGGATTAGGGGAATGGGCCGTCGGCCCACGGCTCGGGAAAACGCAAGGGTCGGGAGTCTGGTTACGGGCCTCGACCCTATCCTTATGGGCATCCTCAACGTCACCCCGGACTCCTTCTCCGACGGCGGGGAGTTCTTCGGCGTCGAAGCGGCTGTGGTGCAGGCTGAGACGATGCTCGACGAGGGAGCGCGGATAGTGGACGTCGGCGGCGAGTCCACCCGTCCGGGCTCGGACCCAGTGAGCGAGGAGGAGGAGGTGCGCCGGGTCCTGCCGGTGGTGCGGGGCATCCCGGAGGTCCGCCCTGGAGCCATCCTCTCGATCGATACCTACCGGGCCTCGACCGCCGAGGCCGCCCTCGACGCGGGTGCTCACCTCGTCAACGACGTTACTGCTCTCAGCGACCCAAGAATGGCGGGTTTGGTCGCCGAGAGGGGTTGCCCGATTATACTCATGCACATGCTGGGTGAACCGAAGACCATGCAAAAAGACCCGCGTTACGTAGACGTGGTGCGCGGGGTCCGGGACTTCCTGGCAAAGCGAGCCGAGCGTGCCGCTCGGGCCGGCGTCGCGATTGGCGACATAATCCTGGACCCCGGCATAGGCTTTGGCAAGACGTATGAACACAACCTGGCGCTTCTGAACCGGCTCGACGCCCTGGTCGAGCTCGGCTTCCCTGTAGTCGTCGGTGCGTCGCGCAAGAGCTTTCTAGGCAAGATCGTGGGCTCTGACTCTTCGAAGGACCGCCTCTTCGGCACGGTGGCGACGAGCGTTCTCGCCTACGACCGTGGGGCGACGCTTTTCCGGGTGCACGACGTACGAGCCAACAAGGAGGCACTGGCAGTCGCCGCCGCCGTCAGCCAAGCTTAATCGGACGCCGAAGCTGCAGGAGGTTTTTGCCCGATGTTCGAACGGTTCACCGCGCGGGCCCGCAAGACCGGGGTACTCGCCCAAGAAGAAGCCTTGCGTTTGGGCCACGGCTACCTCGGCGCGGAGCACCTGCTTCTCGGCCACTTGCGCCAAGAAGAGGGCGTCGCCGTCTGCGTCTTGAGCTCGCTCGGTATCACCCTCGATGGAGCGCGTGAGCAGGTCGAAAATATCGTCGGTCGCGGTGAGAAAGGGAAGGTGGGCCAGGCGCCGTTCGCCCCGTGTGCCAAGAAGGTCTTAGAGCTCGCCCTGAGCGAAGCTGTCCAGATCAGGCACAGAGTCACCAAGGTGCGGGTGCCGGTGGGCTGCGAGGTTTCGGTGATCTCGGTAGAGGCCGCTTTTGTCCGATGACCCAAGCCTGCTTATCTTTGGGCAGCAACCTCGGAGACCGTCTGGGGTATTTACGAGCGGCGATCGAGGCACTCAGGAGGGGGCCGCTGCTAGTGGTGCGCGGGGTTTCTAGGGTGTACAAGACGGCGCCGGTCGAGGTGGGGGAGAAGCAGCCAGATTATCTGAACTGCGTGGTCGAGATCCGGTACAGCGCGGCGGCGATCGAGCTTCTGCGCTTCTGCCAGGGGGTCGAGGCGGCGTTGGGGCGCGAGCGAGGCGAAGCCTACGAGAAAGCGCCGCGTACTGCAGACATAGATATTTTGCTCTTCGGTGGGGAGATCATAGAAGGGCCGCACCTCATCGTGCCGCATCCGGGCGTCTTGCGAGCGTTTAACCTCAAAGGGCTCGCGGACCTCGCACCCGATCTGTATATTCCGGGGCGCGGCGCGGTCGGGGAGCTTCTGGCCGGAGCAGACTTGAGCGGCGTGAGGGAGTTTGAGGAGGGTTTGTAGTTTGTTGATGGGAGCGGACATCGGGAACACGCAGACGGTCTTGGGGGTCTTCGAGGGTGACGAGGTGCGGGCCCGCTGGCGGATGGCCACTGAGGCGCACCGCACGGCGGACGAGGTCGGGGCTAGCATCGCGGCGCTTCTGAGGCTTCGTGGTCTGGGGCTCAAAGACATCGAGGCCCTAATAGTGTCGAGCGATGTCCCGCCGCTCATCCGCTCCTACAAAAACCTGGCCGAGGATCTCCTCGGCATCCCGTTTTACTCCGTCTCTTCGGAGATGGAGACGGGGCTCAAGATCCACTACGACGACCCGAAAGCCCTGGGGTCGGATCGGATCGTCAACTCCGTGGCAGCGGTCCGCCACTATGGTTCTCCGACTATCATCGTAGACTTCGGGACGGCCACGACCGTCGAAGCCGTGGGCGGAGGCGCGAACTACCTGGGCGGGGCGCTCATGCCCGGGGTCTACGTTTCTTTGGACGCGCTCGCCGCGCAGGCGGCCAAGCTTCAGAACGTGGACCTCGAAGCGAAGACACCGAAGGCCATAGCCGCCAACACCCCGGACTCCATCCGCAGCGGCTACATCTACGGGTACGCGGGCGCTGTAGACGCTCTGATCCGCCGCTTCAAGGACGAGCTCGGGGAGCCAGAGAACACGCACGTGCTCGCCACCGGCGGACCGGCGCCGGTCATCGTCCGCTACTGCCATGAGATCCACACCCTCGACCCGGATCTGACTCTCAAGGGCCTGCGCGTCTTGTACGATCTGAACGCGAACTAAAGCCGTCGGCAAGGTTTCCGAGAGCAAAGGCTGGCAGAAGAAGTAATGTGCTCGATCTGGCTACGCTCCTCCCGCGCCACCGGCGTTCGCTGGCCGAGTAGAAGCCGATACCTGATCCCCGATCCCTGGCTGCTAGCTCCGTTGACACCTTTGTTGCCCGCGCTTATACTCTCCCGGCTTATGACGCACAAGAACCGGGAGCTACTCACCCGGGAGGGTTTCGAGAAGCTCCAAGAAGAATTCAAGTATCTCACCGAGGTTCGGCGACGTGAGGTCGCGGATCGCATCCGGCAGGCTAGGGAGTTCGGCGATATCTCCGAGAACTCCGAGTACGACGACGCCAAGACCGAGCAGGGACTGCTGGAACGCAGGATCAGCGAGGTCCAGCGTCGCTTACGAAGCGCGAAGGTCGTGGACCCGGCCGAGGCAGAGGCCGATTCGGTAGACCTTGGCACCCGCGTGACCTTGAGGGCGCTCGGCAAGGGCGAGGAACGGACCTTCCAGATCGTGGGGACGAACGAGTCGGACCCCGGGAGCGGCAAGCTCTCCCACTCCTCTCCGGTGGGGCGCGCCGTCCTAAAGCGCCGCGTCGGGGAGAAAGTCACCGTCGCCACGCCCCGCGGCGCTACGGAGTACGAGATCGTCAACGTAGAGGCCGCGAGCTAGGACGGGGGAGATACCCCTCGCAGCTCGTACTACCCGTCCGTCTTTCATGGAGTAGCGCGTGAGCAGTTATTCGATCCCCGGTTGGGCCAAAGACGTCGCGAATGCTTTAAGGCCAGGGCTGCATGTGGTCGTCACCGGCATCAGCCCTTCCGGCAACATCCACGTCGGCAACCTGCGCGAGGTCCTGGTCGCCGAAGCGGTCGTGAACGCTCTGAAAGCCCGCGGGGCCGAAGTGCGTTTCGTCTTTCACGCAGACACGATAGATCCTTTGCGCAAGATCGCGCCCGACGTCCCCGAGAGCTTCGAGTCCTACATCGGCCACAGCCTCTCGCGCGTCCCGGATCCTAAGGGTTGCCACGTCTCCTACGCCGAGCACTTCCTCGACCCCTTTGAGGATGCTTTGAAACGCATGGAGATGGATATAGAGGTCCTGCGCTCGCACGAGCTCTACGAGGGCGGCTTTTACACGGAGGTGACGCGGGAGGCTTTGGAACATACTGCCGAGCTGCGCGAGATACTGCAGGAGGTCAGCGGGCGCAAGATGCCCGAGCACTGGTCGCCGTACTTGCCGCGGGCAACCTCGGGGCAGCTTGCGGGGGCCCGGATACTCGAGCACATCCCCGAAGAGAACAAGGTCGTCTTCGCCGACGAAGACGGCTGGGAGGAGGTCGCCGACTATGCACGAGGCGAGGGGAAGCTCGGCTGGCGGGTGGAGCTCGCGGCGCGATGGAAAGCTTTAGGGACCACGTTCGAGCCGTTCGGCAAGGACCACACGAGCCGCGGCGGCTCGACCGACACGGCCGACCGGATGGCAAGGGAGGTCTTCCGATACCCGGTCCCTGGACGCTACGAGTACGAGTGGATCAAGATAAAAGGCAGGGGCGCGATGAGCAGCTCCAAGGGCATCGTACTCTTACCGGGCGACATGCTCGACATCATGCCCCCAGACGCCCTGAGGCGGATGGTCTTAGGACGCGACCCGGCCCGGGCCCTCGCCCTGGATCTCGCCGACGGCTTCCCCCGCTTTATGGACGAGTACAGGGCCGACACCGAAGAGAAGCCCGTCCCCTTTACTCATCTCGTCATCATCGCTCAGACCACGGGCGGAGACCCGGACAGAGCCGCCGAGATGCTCAGGGAGGGCGGGTACGAGGAGGCCGCCAAAGATACCGACAAACTCCGTCGGGACCTCACCTACGTGCGTAACTGGGCAAGGGACTGGGCTCCCGAACCCCTCAGGCTCGGAATCCTGGAGCCGCTTGAGGCGGCTGAGGCGGCGAAGGGCCTCGACGAGGACCAGCTACATTACCTTGACCAAGTCGCCGAAAAGCTGGAGAATGGGATGGACGGGGACGCGGTGCAAAACCTCCTTTACTCCACGGCTGTCGAGCTCGGCCTGAAGCCGAAGAAGGTCTTTGCCGCCGTCTACACTGTCCTCCTCGGCAGAAAAAATGGCCCCAAGGCTGGTCCCTTTATCGCCAGCCTCGGCGTCGATGCTGTAAGGGAGCGGTTCCTCTCTGTGTCAGGAGACACCTAATCCTTCGAGGGTAGGTGTTAAGCTACTCCAAACTCTATATAGAGGAGGCCCAACGGGCGACCGCCCAACTTGTGGCGCCGACAGAGTGTAGCGCTGAGAGCGTAAAGCGCCGGAGCGATCCATATGTGGGCGAAACCCTTGTATACTAATAGCAGGCCGGCGTGTATGAGAGAGGCAATATGATTTTATGGACCGGATCTAGAGCGTTGTATAATCCGCTCACCCTTGTTCGCCGTATACCGTTTCAGACCGTTACTACACACGTCGACGTTGTGAAGGACCCTCAGAGCAGAGGAGGCTCCCACTAATGTTCGAGCGATTTACGGAACGGGCCCGCAAGGTCGTGGTGCTTGCCCAGGAAGAGGCCCGTCATTTCAACCACAACTATATCGGCACCGAGCACCTGCTCTTGGGCCTCCTCAGGGAAGACGAGGGCGTCGCTGCCCGCGCTTTGGGCTCGCTGAACTGCACCCTCGACGAGGTGCGCGAGCAGGTCGAAAGCATCGTCGGCTACGGCGAGGAGGGAACGGGCGGCCAGGCGCCGTTTACCCCGCGCTCTAAGAAGGTCCTGGAGCTCGCCTTGAGGGAAGCATTGCAGCTCGGGCACAACTACATCGGCACTGAGCACATCCTCCTGGGGTTGGTCCGGGAGTCCGAGGGGGTCGCCGCGCGCGTGCTGTCGAACCTCGGCGTGGACCCGGACAAGGTCCGCCGGGAGGTCGTCCGGATGCTCGGTGGGGGACGCTCGCAGCGGGGCCGGAGTGGCGAGGCCGGCGGTCGCGGCGGCGTGGAGGCCAAGCGGCCCAAGACCCGCCAGCTCGACCAGTACGGCAGGAACCTCACGGCGTTCGCCGACGAGGGTAAGCTCGATCCCGTCATCGGCCGCAACCAGGAGATAGAGAGGATCATGCAGATCCTCGTCCGGCGTACCAAGAACAACCCCGTCATCATCGGCGAGCCCGGCGTCGGCAAGACCGCTATCGTCGAGGGGCTCGCGCAAGAGATCGCCGAAGATAGGGTGCCAGACATCCTCGCCGACAAGGAGGTCTACACGCTGGACCTCGGGGCGTTGGTCGCGGGATCCAAGTACAGGGGCGAGTTCGAGGAGCGCCTCAAGAAGATCATGAAGGAGATCACCGACCACGGGGACATAATCCTGTTCATCGACGAGATCCACAACCTCGTCGGCGCGGGCGCCGCCGAAGGGGCGATAGACGCCGCCTCCATCCTGAAGCCGGCGCTTGCCCGCGGTGAGCTGCAGGTCATCGGCGCCACGACCATAGATGAGTACCGCAAGCACGTCGAGAAGGATAAGGCGTTAGAGCGCAGGTTCCAGACTATCCAGGTCGGGGAGCCGTCGGTCGAGGAGACCGAGCTCATCCTCAAGGGACTTAGGGATCGCTATGAGCAGCACCACAAGATCCAGATAACCGACGAGGCTTTGAAGGCCGCTTCCGAGCTCGGCGATCGTTACATCTCAGACCGCTTCCTGCCGGACAAGGCCATAGACCTCGTGGACGAGGCGGCTTCCAAGATGCGGATCAAGACCATGTCGTCTCCTCCTTATTACAAGGAGATCGACGACGAGCTCGCCGAGGTGCGGTCCCAGAAGGAGGCCGCGATCGACGGCCAGGAGTTCGAGAAGGCCGCGCGCCTGAGGGACTCCGAGCGCAAGCTTGCCCAGCGGCGTCGGGACCTCGAGAAGAGCTGGCGCGAGGGCGACGACGACGGCGAGAGCCAGACCTCCATCGGGGAGAGCGAGATCGCCGAGATCGTCTCCATGTGGACCGGTATCCCGGTCAAGAAGATGACCGAGGAGGAGACCGCCAAGCTCTTGAAGATGGAGGAGGAGCTGCACAACCGCGTCGTCGGGCAGAACGAGGCCATAAAGGCCGTCTCCCGCTCCATCCGCCGCACGTTCGCCGGGATAAAGGACCCGAACAGGCCTTCTGGATCGTTCGTCTTCCTCGGGCCCACGGGGGTCGGGAAGACCGAGCTCGCGCGGACGCTCGCCGAGTACCTCTTCGGCGATCAGGACTCCATGATCCGGCTCGACATGTCCGAGTACATGGAGCGGCACACCGTCAGCCGCCTGGTCGGTTCGCCTCCGGGCTACGTCGGCTACGACGAAGGCGGTCAACTCACCGAGCAGGTGCGGCGCAAGCCCTACAGCGTGGTGCTCTTCGACGAGATCGAGAAGGCCCACCCGGACGTCTTCAACATACTGCTCCAGATCCTGGAGGACGGGCAGCTCACCGACGCGCAGGGGCGGACCGTGGACTTCAAGAACGTGGTCCTCATCATGACCTCGAACGTCGGGGCCCAGACCATTAACAAGACCAAGTCCCTGGGCTTCGGCTCGGACGAGGCTGGTCTCTCCTACAAGGAGATGAAGGGTCGGGTCACGAGCGAGCTTCGCAAGATCTTCCGTCCCGAGCTGCTGAACCGGATCGACGAGATCATCGTGTTCCACAAGCTCGAGCGCGAGGACATGCGCCACATTATCGAGATCCAGATAAGGCGCCTCAGGAAGCAGCTTGTCGAGCGCGACGTGACCGTCGAGTTCACCCGCGAGGCCCTCGACAAGCTCTCCGATGCGGGCTACGACCCGGCGTTCGGCGCGAGGCCCTTGAAGCGCGTGCTGCAGCGCATGATCGAGGACCCGATGAGCGAGATGATCCTCAAGGGCGAAATCCCCAACGGCTCCAAGATCATCGTCGAGCCCAACGACATCTCCTACGAGGACGTCGCTGAGGACGAATCGATCGTGAGCATCAAGGTCACCCAGCCCAAGGAGGTCGTCAAGGCCGAGTAGGACGGACCGAAAAGCAACTTTACCAAGCCGGGGCGCTTTCGCGCCCCGGCTTTTTCTGACGGGATTCACTTTTTATACCGTACAATCAACTCATGGCTACAAAAACCCAATTCGTCTGTTCCAACTGCGGTCACACAGAACCGAAGTGGCTCGGACGCTGCCCGGACTGCGGTGAGTGGAGCACCTTCGTGGAAGAGGTGCGGGAGGATAAAAAGGCCGCCAGCTTCGCGGCTCGGGCAGCGAATGCGAGAGCGTCGAAGCAGGCGTCTGGCGCTACCGTGATGCTTCGCGAGGTGCAAACCGGTCGCGAGAGCGGCAGGATCGACACCGGCGTCGGCGAGCTGAATCGGGTCTTGGGCGGCGGGATCGTGCCCGGTTCGATGGTGCTCGTCGGCGGGGAGCCGGGGGTCGGGAAGAGCACGCTGCTCTTGCAGGTTATGGGGCACCTAGGCGAAGGTTGCCTTATGGTCTCCGGCGAGGAGTCGACCCGGCAGGTGGCTCTGAGCGCGAAGCGGCTTGGGGTTGAGAAGGCGGGCTTCCGGGTGCTCTCGGAGACGGACGTAGACGTGATCGATGCGACGATCCTGGAAGAGCGGCCTAAAGTGGTTGTAGTTGACTCGATACAGACGCTCTACTCGCCGGAGCTTACGGGCGCTCCGGGGGGCGTGGGGCAGGTGCGGGAGACGGCTGCCCGGCTCATGCGACTCGCCAAGGCGGAGGGTATCGCCGTCGTCCTGGTTGGGCACGTGACGAAGGAGGGCTCCATCGCGGGGCCACGCGTGTTGGAGCACATGGTGGATACGGTCTTGCAGTTCGAGGGAGACCGGTACCAGTCCTTCCGAATCTTACGGGCTTTGAAGAACCGTTTTGGCTCGACGAACGAGGTCGGGGTGTTCGAGATGACCGGCACCGGGATGGTGGAGGTCGAGGACCCGTCGGCGTTCTTTTTGTCGCGCAGGGAGGGTGGGACGCCGCCGGGGGTGGTGACGGTGTGCCTCCTGGAAGGGACGCGACCGATGCTGGTCGAGATAGAAAGTTTGGTTGCGCCGAGCCCTCTCGCGGTTCCGCGGCGCGTCGCCAACGGGATCGAGGTCGGGCGGGTGAACATGCTGTGTGCGGTCTTGGGCCGGAGGGCGGGGCTCGTGCTCGGGGACCAGGACGTTTACGTTAACGTGACCGGGGGGGTACGGGTAGAGGAGCCTGCAGCAGACCTCGGGGTGGCGTTGGCGATCGCGTCGGCCTTGCGTGATAGGCCCGTCGGGGTGGGGGTGGCGTGCTTTGGGGAGGTAGGGCTGACAGGGGACGTTCGGTTCGTCTCCGGGGGACCGCGGCGTATCAACGAGCTGATCAAGCTCGGCTTCGGGCGTATAATTATGCCGGAAGGTGCACCCGAAGGCCCGCACGGAGCCGGTCGCGGGGACGCGCGAAACGGTCGGGCCAAGGAGGTTACGGTGGCCGAGGTGAAAACGCTCGAGGAGGCCGTGGGGGGGGCGCTAAATTGAGCCCCCGACGGGACATCCCGGCGGAGATGACCGGGGCCCTGGAGCTTGTGGCGCCCGGAACGGAACTCCGGGAGGCTATAGACAACATCATCTGGGCCCACAGTGGGGCGCTGATCGTCGTCGCCAACCCGCGGAAGCTGGAACGGCTGGAGCTCATCTCCGGCGGCATAAAGCTGGATACCGAGTTCACCCCGATGCGCCTCTACGAGCTCGCCAAGATGGACGGCGCGATCGTCGTCTCGCCAGACATCTCCTACATCCACTACGCCAACGCCCAACTCAGCCCGGATCCCACGCTTCCTTCAGAGGAGACGGGCTTGCGGCACCTGGCCGGCCACCGCACCGCCCAGCAGACGGGCGATCTGGTCGTGGTGGTCTCCGAGCGGCGCCGGATCGTCAGCCTCTACCGAGGCTTCTACGGGCCGCACGTCCTGGAGGACTTAAGCGTCGTGCTCTCGAAGGCTGGATCGGCCCTGGCCACCCTCGAGAAGTACACCCGACGCCTGCGCGAAGAGGCGCGTACGCTCACGCTGCACGAGTACGACGGGGCCGTGACGTTGCGGGAGGTCGTGGGTGCGTTGGCGACCTTCGAGTACACGGTGCGGATCGCCGGGGAGATCGAGAACCACGTCAGAGAGCTCGGACGGGAGGGGCGGCTCGTCGAGTTGCAGCTCGAGCAAGCCTTCCACGACGTTCCCGAGCAGTACGACGCCCTGATCCGGGACTACGCCGCCGAAAGCATGGACCACGAGGAGGTCCGCGCGCGCCTTCACGAGCTCTCCGGCGAGAAGCTCTCGGACCCGATGGTGATGGCCGAGGTGTTGGGCTACGACAACACGGGACCTCTGGTGGAGTTCTTCCTCAAGCCGCGGGGCTACCGTCAGCTGGTGCGCGTGCCGCGTCTGCCGAGCAGGGTGGCCGAGAAGCTCATAGAGGAATTCGGGACCCTCAGGGAGCTTCTCGAGGCTACCGAGGAGGACCTCGATGAGGTGGAGGGCGTGGGACAGGCGCGGGCGCGGACCATCAGGCGCAACCTCGAGCGGCAACGCTCCTTGGAGAGACCGGAGGAGGTCTTGTAAGGTATGGCCGAGACCGAAGGGACAGCACCGAAGGACGAAAGCTCGCGAAAGGCGTTCGCCGAGGGCGACCTCGTGGTCTATCCCAACCACGGCGCGGGGTGCGTGGCCGGGATCGAGGAGAAAGACATCTTGGGCGAGGTCCGGCGCTACTACGTCGTGTACCTGCCAGATACGGAGCTCACGGTGAGCATACCTGCCAACGGCGATTCGGGCTTGAGGGCCTGCGCCGACGAGGAGGGCGTCGCCGAGGCGCTCTCGGTCCTCGGGGGCGACGCCACGACTATGCCCTCCAACTGGAACCACCGGCTCAAACACAACCGGGAGAAGATAAAGAGCGGTGAGATCACTCAGGTCGCCGAGGTGGTTCGCAACCTGTCCGCCCATGGCACCGAGACCGGCCTCTCCACCGGCGAACGCAACATGCTGATAAAGGCCCGCCAGATCCTCTCTTCCGAGATTGCGCTTGCCCGCGACATAGAGGCCGCCGAGGCCGAAAAGCTGGTGGACGCCGCCCTGAAGGGCGGCGCCAAATAGCCGATCCCGGCTTCAAGCGCGGGCCTGTCGTGGCGCTCGTGCTCGCCGGCGGGACGGGGAGCCGTATGGGCCGCCCCAAGCAGTTCATAGACCTTTTGGGGGCGCCCTCCCTCCTCCATACGTTACGCGCTTTCGAGGAGGCCCCTGAGGTAACCCGGATCTTCGCCGTGGGCGATGACTCCCGCATCGCGCAACTCGCCAAAGAATCGGGAATAAGCAAGTACGTCTGCTGCGCTACCCCCGGCGAGAACCGATCCCTCTCGACTCGCAACGGGCTCGAGGTCCTCGAAGAAGAACCTGAAGCCCTCGTCCTCGTCCACGACGGGTCCCGCTGCCTCATCACGCCGAACCTGATAGGGCGCGTCGTCATGGCGGCTGCGAAAGAACCCGGTGCGGACGGCGTCGTCCCCGCACTCCCTGCTTCGGACACCATTAAGGTCGCTGAGAGCGGGGCAGTCCTGGAGACCCTCGACCGGGCGAAGCTCTACGTGGTCCAGACCCCGCAGGCCTTCCGGCTCGGCCTGCTCCGCAAGATTTACGCGGACTCCGAAGAGCGCTTGCGTGCCGCCACCGACGACTCCTCCCTCGTCGAGAGAGCCGGAGGCCGCGTCCTCGTGGTTACGGGCGAGAAGACCAACATCAAGCTCACCTCGCCGGAAGACCTGATCCTCGCCGAAGCTATCCTCGGGAACCGTAAGGGGTTCAGGGCAGGGGTATAAGGCTGAATTTTAGGGTTGGTCTAGGTGTCGATGCTCATGCCTTCGCGGAAGAAGGCGCCGCACGCAGGCTCGTCCTCGGCGGGGTGGAGATACCCTTCGAGAGGGGATTGGTCGGCCACTCGGACGCCGACGTCCTCGCCCACGCCGTCACCGATGCCCTGTTGGGAGCCGCCGGCCTCGAAGACATTGGCCACTACTTCCCCGACACCGACGAGTGCTACAAAGACGCGGATTCCATGGAGCTTTTGCGCGGGGCCCGGGCAGTCGTCGGGGATAGTTGGGAGGTAGCGAACGTGGATGCGGTCGTCGTCTGCGAGCGCCCGAAGATAAGGTATTACCGGGAGGCCATGCGCAAAAATCTGGCCAACGCTTTAGGTGTCGAGCCCGCGCGGGTTAGCGTGCGTGGCACGAGCACCGAGCGCTTAGGCTTCGCGGGTAGGGGCGAGGGTATAGCCGCCCAGGCCATCTGCCTTCTGGAAGGCAGGTAGGACTTTGGATAGGAGCGAGGTCCGGGTACGCTTCGCCCCCAGCCCTACGGGGATGCTGCATCTAGGCGGCGCCCGCACGGCGGTCTTCAACTACCTCTTTGCTCGCTATCACGGCGGCAAGCTCGTCATGCGTATCGAAGACACCGACCTGGCGCGGAGCACGAGGGAGTTCGAGCGTTCCCAGCTAGAGGATCTCGGTTGGCTCGGCCTGTCTTTCGACGAAGGGCCGTACCGGCAGAGTGAGCGCAGCCCTTTCTACGACGAGGCCGCGCGGCGCCTCTCCGAAGCGGGGCTGGCCTATGAGGCGGAAGATGAGGCCGGCCGCAGGGCTCTGTACTTCCGGCCGCCCGCGCGGAGCGGTGCCTTCCGGGACGTTTTGCGGGGTGAGATCCCTTTCTCTAACATCGAGGACTTCGTTATACGCAAGTCCGACGGCACCCCGGCCTACAACTTCGCGGCGGTCGTGGACGATGCGGGGATGGGCATAAGCCACGTCATACGCGGCGAGGAACACCTGCCGAACACTGCCCGCCAGGTGGTCCTCTACCGCGCCCTGGAAGAGCCAGAGCCCAAGTTCTTGCACCTCGGCCTGATACTGGGCCCCGACGGCAAGAAGCTCTCCAAACGTCACGGCGCCGCGAGCGTCGCGGAGTACAGGAGGGACGGCTACCTGCCCGAGGCACTCGTGAGTCACCTCGCGCTATTGGGCTGGTCGCACTCGGAGGGTAAGGAGGAGTTCGCCTGCCTCGATGAGCTAGCAAACGAATGGGACCCCTCACGCCTCGGCGCGAGCCCCGCTACCTTCGACATCGCCCGCCTCCTTTTCGTCAACGCCCGCAGCATACGTGCGCTACCGACGGAAGAGTTGTACCGGCGCCTGAGACCTTTCCTGGACGACGATTCCTTGCCCGTAGGAAGGGAGTTCCTCACGGTCGAGGCCGTTCGGGACGAGATGCGCTTGCTCTCCGACGCGCCCCGACTTGTGCGCGAGATCTTGGCCCCGGTAGACCCTTCGGCCTTCGTCCACGACTTGCCAGAGTCGAGTCAGGAGGTCTATGGCGAGCTCGAGCGGGTTCTCGAAGGTCGGAAGATCGAGGATTTGGAGGACGGACGAGCCCTCGTGCAGGAGTTGCGGGCGTGGGCGAAGGAGGAGGGGATCAAGGCCCGCGAACTCTTGCACCCCGTAAGGCTCGCGCTCACTGGCCGCGATAGTGGGCCGGAGATGGCGTACCTCTTCGCGGTGCTCGGGGCGGAGGAGGCGCGAAAGCGGATAAAACGGGCGCGAGAGGCTAGACTAGGGGCATGAGCGTGCTGGTACGAGACGCGTTGAGTGGGCGAACGGTAGAAGTAGGGCAGGACGGACACGTCGGCCTCTACGTCTGTGGTCCTACAGTCTACGACCACATCCACATAGGGAACGCCCGGGCGCCGCTGTTCTGGGACGTGGTCGTGCGGTACCTGAGGAGCAAGGGCTACGAGGTTACTTTCGTCCAGAACATCACGGACATCGACGACAAGATCATCGTCAAAGCTAACGAAGAGGGCGTACCTTGGGAGGAGGTCGTGCACCGCTACACGGATTCCTTCCACGAGCGGCTAAAGCTCCTCGGGGTAAACCTCCCGGACGTCGAGCCGCGGGCCACCGAGCACATACCGGAGATGATCTCGCTCATCGAGGAGCTGATTGAGTCGGGCCACGCCTACGAGGCCCCCAACGGCGACGTCTACTACTCCGTCGAGAGCTACCCATCCTACGGCCGCTTGAGTAGACAGCGCCCCGAAGAGATGCGTGAGACCGAGAAGGGTGCGACCGGGCTCAAGAAGAGCCCCCTCGACTTCGCGCTCTGGAAAGCGTCCAAGCTTGGCGAGCCCTCCTGGAAGAGCCCGTGGGGGCCGGGACGGCCGGGCTGGCACATCGAGTGCTCGGCGATGGTCGAGAAGCACCTGTCCGAAGGGGCAGACATCCACGGCGGCGGCACGGACCTGCGCTTCCCGCACCACGAGAACGAGCTCGCCCAGAGCGACGGGGCCCACCCGGAGCGCACCTTCGTCCGTGCCTGGGCTCACCACGGAATGGTCAACCTCGCCGTAGCGGGCCAGGCTAGCAACAAGATGGCCAAGTCTATCGGCAATATCCTCGACGTGGAGAGGGCTGTAAGCCTGCATGGAAGCGACGCTTTGAGGATGTGGCTTTTGCAGAGCCACTACTCGCAGCCAATAGATTACTCCGAGGAGATCCTGGAAGAGAAAAGGCGCTCTTACGAGCGCCTCCTCAGGCTCTACCGTCAGATATCCGACTCGGAGAGTTCATCGGAGCTCGATGCAAGCCTCGCCGCCGAGTTGCGGGAGCGCTTCGACGCGGCGATGCAGGACGACCTTAACACCCCGGAAGCCATCGCGGCCGTCTTCGAGGTCGCCGGGAGGGCTGGGCGTGAGATCTCCGACCGCCCCGCAGCCGCCGGGGAGTTCTCTTCTCTGGCCGGGACGCTGCGTGAGGTCCTGAGCATCTTCGCGTTTGGCCTCGCGGAAGAAATCATTGAGGATGCAGGAGGCGTGCGTATCAGGCGCGAGGTTACAGACACTATCGGTGTAACGGATTCTGTAGGTGTAAGGCACTTCAGCGTACCGGACGAAGTCATGGAGAAGGCTCGTCGGCGAGACGAAGCTCGGCTGAATAAGGACTGGGCATCGGCTGACCAGCTGCGCGACGAGTTGAACGCGGAGGGCTGGATTGTTGAGGACACCCCCGAAGGTCCCATCCTGAGCCGGCGGTAGCGACGTTTTGGGCCTCGATCATCGGCGAGGGACACGTATGCCTCGACTCCTTGATTGGTCGCTCTGGGAACCGCGTTTCGAACGATTCCTCGCGCGACGTTCCTCTCGGGCCGATGGCGTGCACGACCTTGCTCACGTCCGCCGGGTTGTGGCCAACGCCAAACGGCTTGCAGCTTCGGAGAACGCGCGGCTGGAGATTGTCCTACCCGCCGCATGGCTTCACGATTACGTGACGATCCCGAAAGACTCTCCGCAACGGCGCGCCGCTTCCGCGATGGCCGCCCAAGCTGCGGGCGGTTTTCTGCGCGGTTCTGCATACCCCGCCGAGCTGGTGCCGGACATCGAGCATGCGATCGAAGCTCACAGCTTCTCAGCCCAGGTTGCACCGGAGACGCGAGAGGCCATGGTGGTGCAAGACGCCGACCGCCTAGACGCTTTGGGTGCCATAGGAATCGCCCGGTGCCTAGCGCTGGGAGGGGCGATGGGGCGGGCGTTATACGATTCGCGCGAGCCGTTCCCGGACACGCGTACCCCCGATGAGGAGGCCAACGTGCTGGACCACTTCTACCTCAAGCTCTTCCGGCTCGCCGACACGATGAACACGGTGGTCGGCCGGGCCGAGGCGTGGCGCAGGACGGCGTTCATGCACGAGTATCTCCGGCAGCTCGGTCGAGAGATACAAGTCGGGTACGAGCTGGAAGAGCGTGCCTAAGGCGTCCTCGAAAGGTGAGATCGTCTACGGCCTCCGCCCGGTGGTCGAGGCTTTGCGGAGCAAGCGCCGGGAGGTTCGCGAGGTCCTGGATTCGGTGGGAAATGGGGAGATCGCTTCTTTAGCGACCACCCGTGGCGCGCGTCTGAAGCGCGTTCCGCGTCAACACGTCGAGGATCTGGCCCCCGGCGCGGTCCATCAGGGCGTCGTTGCCCGGGTGGAGCCTTACCCTTATTCGGGGCTTGAGGAGATCCTCACCACGCCTGACCCGCTCGTCGTCGTGCTCGACGGGGTCACGGACCCGCGGAATCTTGGTGCCGTGCTGCGAACAGCGGACGGGGCCGGGGCGAGCGGTGTGGTGATCCCGAAAGACCGGGCTGTGGGCGTAACGGCGGCGGCGGTGAAGGCAAGCGCGGGAGCGAGCGAGCACGTAAGGGTGACGCGCGAGACGAACCTTCGGTGGGCTTTGAAGAAAGTGAAGGAGGCCGGTGTGTGGGTGTACGCTGCCGAAGGTGGGGCAGATTCTACGTACACAGGGCTAGATCTTTCGGGGCCGATCGCTTTCGTGTTGGGGAGCGAGGGACGAGGGTTGAGGCGGCTCGTGCGTGAGGGGTGCGACGACGCGGTCTCCATCCCGATGTGCGGGGCAGTCTCTTCCTTGAACGTCTCGGTGGTGGCGGCGGTCTTGCTCTTCGAGGCGAGGCGGCAGCGTAGCCGATGACGCGGTACCTGATCCTGGACGGGTACAATCTCATCGGCGCTTTGGAGCGTTACGCGTCGCGTTCCACTGGAGGGCTCGACGTCTCGAGGGAGCTCCTCATCAACGATGCCCTCAAAGCGGCGGGTTGGACGGGGCAGGAGATCATCGTCGTCTTCGACGCCTCGAGGAGCCCGGAGCCGGAGCGAACCGAGCTCAGGGCCGGGGGAGCGGTGCGCGTCGTCTACAGCGCCCCCAAAGAGTCCGCCGACGACGTTATAGAACGCCTCGTGGCTAGCTCCTCGGATGGCTCCTTCGCCGTCTGCACAGCGGACTTCGCCCTCCAGCGCGCTGTCCTCGCCCGCGGCGCCGTCCGCTCGACCCCACGCGAGTTCGAGGAGCTTCTCGCCGAGCTCCCCGCCCTCACACGCACCCCAGATGCCCCCTTCCGCGCCCGAGTCTCCGACCGGCTCTCGCCGGAGGTCCGACGCTCCCTGGAAGAGGTCCGGCGTAGGGCGAAAGGTCGCTAGGTAGTAGCAATTAGCGTTCGGCCATAATTCAGCAAGAGCTTCGACCCCAGTACAGTTCGCTCGTGACCTCGAAGGCGTGACAGAGATGCTACCTGCTAAAATAATACTTGGCCAGTTCGCGAGTGCTCGTGGCGAGCCGGAGCCAAGAAGCTGATAGCTGACAGCTTGCTATGCCTGGGTAGCTCAACGGCAGAGCAGCCGCCTTGTAAGCGGCAGGTTGGGGGTTCAAGTCCCCCCTCAGGCTCTCGAGGTGCTCGTTGAAAAGTCGGCGGCGTTTGCTACCATATCTCCGCGCTTTGGGACGCACGCGGGGGTGTGCCCGAGCGGCCAAAGGGAGCAGGCTGTAAACCTGCCGGCATAGCCTACGGAGGTTCGAATCCTCCCGCCCCCACGAAAATAATTTGCCCCTGTAGCTCAGTCGGTAGAGCACTTCCATGGTAAGGAAGGGGTCACCGGTTCAAGTCCGGTCGGGGGCTCTGAGGCCGACGGTGAAACGCCCTCGGTCCTCGACAACGGCGTGGCGGTGTAGCTCAGTCGGTTAGAGCAGCGGAATCATAATCCGCGCGGAGCTATTCCTCAGAGCCCCATAGGTATCAGCAAAAATCGCTAATTTGCAGGTGCTTCGGGGATCTGTCGTGTTCGCTAGAGTTCACGTAGTTTCACCTCGTGTCGTCTCTACTGCTTACATTACTGCTGACAATGGCTTTGCCTAAAAAGTGGCTCTGCACGAAGACCTTTCGGGCACGGGCATTGCAGCAGGTCCTGTTCCCCTACATGAAGGCCATCTAGGTATCATAATGAGTTATACGGCCCAAGCCACACTGGGCAGCATGAAATTACTGGGGCAACTTCTCCTCTGCTGACGCGGAGAGTGGCGCGGAAGGAGACCTATCTTGCGACG
>Ga0126307_10000056_pt1 | contig 61063 bp, 62 predicted proteins | sample Plot28_FD_89955 | JGI IMG/M metagenome (GOLD analysis project Ga0126307, IMG submission 89955) | Serpentine soil microbial communities from UC McLaughlin Reserve, CA, USA - Plot28 | ecosystem: Environmental > Terrestrial > Soil > Grasslands | place: USA: UC McLaughlin Reserve, Lake County... | reverse complement strand
GTCCAGGACAGCGGGCGGGTAGCCAAGGCGCTCGGCCAGCGGCCGGCCCAGCTCGAAGTGATAGTCGCCTTGCGGCTCTTCGGCCACGTGGCGGTACATCGTCTTGACCTTGGTCTCCAGCTCTTGGGTGTCCACCGCGGTTGCCATCTCGTCCCCTTCGTCGTTGTTCAGGCGGTTGCGTTGCTCGTCCCGCGTCGTCGCCACCACGGTTCGAGGAGGGGCCGGAGGGCAAGGTCCGGCTCTCAGCCGGGCTGAGGCGGTAGCCCTGTACGGCGGGGTTGGCATCCGTCGAGGTCACGAGGAGCCCGAGCCCACCTTCATCGCAGGGGTCTGCTCGTGCGCGAGCCGCCACTCCGGCCAGCCGCCCTCGAGTCGTCGCGCCGGACGGCCTGCCGCCCGCAGTTGTCTTACTGCCTCGTGGGCGAAGGCGCAGAACGGGCCGCGACAGTAAGCGACGACTTCGGTGTCGGCCGGCAGCTGGTCCAACCGCCGCTCAAGCTCCTCGAGCGGAATCGAGCGCGCCCCATCGATGTGTCCCGCCTCGAACTCCTCGGACGGCCGAACGTCGACGAGCACGACGTCGCGGCGTCGCAAGCGGGCGGCCAACTCGCCCGGACCGATCTTCTCCACGTCATCGCCGAGGTACTCCCGCGCGGCGCGCTCCACCTCGGCCAGGCGGGCAGCCGAGACATCGCGCAGAGCGAGCCATAGCTGCAGCACGTCTTCGCCGGCGAGCGAGTAGCGCACGCTCGTGCCCTCGCGTTCTCGGGAGACGATTCCGGCCGCGTGCAGCGCCAGCAGGTGCTGGGACGCGTTGGCGGCCGACTGCTCGCTCGCTTGAGCAAGCTCATCGACGGTCCGCGGCCCCTGGGCGAGCAAGTCGATCAGCTCGAGCCGGCGCGGGCTTGCGAAGGCCTTGCCCATTTGCGCGATGGCCTCGAACAGCGCTTCCTTTGCTCCTCGGTCGCTCACTGTATTGCTATTCAATAGATCACTTGATAGCTTGTCAAGCCATGTTCTTCCGACAGCTTCTCCGAGACGACACGGCTTGCGCGTCCTACCTCCTCGGCTGCACGAGCAAGGCCAAGCTCGCGGTGGTCGATCCCCACGTAGACCTGGTCGACGCCTACATCGAGCTGGCGGAGGCGCAGGGAATCCCCATCGTCGGCGTTTTCGAGACGCACCTCCAGGCAGACCACGTTTCCGGGCTGCCGGCGCTGGTCGAGCGCACCGGGGCGACCGCTTACCTCCCTGTCGGAGCAGGATTCGACTTCGACCACATCGCCCTCGCCGATGGTGAAGTAGTCGAGCTCGGCAACACCCTCGTCGAGGTCGTCGCGACTCCCGGCCACGCTGCCGCTCACCACGCCTACCTCGTTACAGACCTGACACGCGCCGAGGACCCGTGGATGGTGCTGACCGGCGACGCACTGCTCGTCGGTGATGTCGGGCGCCCCGATCTTCATGCCCACGACGACCAAACCGTCGAGGAGATGGCAGCCCAGCTCTATCACTCGCTCAGCGAGCGGCTGCTCGGCCTTCCCGACGAGCTACTGCTCTACCCGGCGCACTACTCGGGCTCGCTCTGCGGCCGCGGGCTGAGCGCTCACCCCGCGTCAACCATCGGCTTTGAGCGCCGTCACAACAGAGCCCTGCGATTCGGATCAGAGCGGGACTTCGTCGAGGCCCTGGTGAAGGATGTTCCTCCGGCGCCGCCGCACCGGGCCCAGACCGTGGCCGCCAACCGCAGCGGCCGCCCACTCGTCGAGCAGGGCTGACGTGGCGCAGGTCCGCTTGGGCCTGCGCGAGAACCTCGCCCAGTTCTCGCTGCTCGTCGCGCTCAACGCCTTCGTCGGCGCGATGGTGGGCCTCGAGCGCTCGACGCTGCCGCTTATAGGGGAGGACGACTTCGGCCTCAGCACAAGTGCGGCCGTCCTCTCGTTCATCGTCGCCTTCGGTCTCGCCAAGTCGTTCACCAACCTCGCCGCCGGCGCAGGTGCCGAGCGCTTCGGCCGGAGGCGACTGCTGATCCTCGGCTGGACGGCGGCGCTCCCCGTGCCGCTGCTGATAGCGGTCGCCCCGAGCTGGGGCTGGATCGTCGCCGCCAACCTCTTGCTCGGCTTGAACCAGGGCCTCACCTGGTCGATGACCGTCGTCATGAAGATCGACCTCGTTGGACCCAGACGCCGCGGGCTGGCCCTCGGGCTGAACGAGGCCGTCGGCTACGGCGGAGTCGCCGTTGCCGCCGCGCTCAGCGGTTGGCTCGCGTCCGAGGTCGCCCCGCGGGAGGTTCTCGTCGTAGGGGGAGCCGGGATCGCGCTCCTGGCCCTCCTGCTGACCGCGTTCTCCGTCCGGGATACAGCCGGTCACGTGCAGCTCGAGCAGCGGGAGAGCGACCACGATCGCGGGGAGTCCGCCCCTCGCTTACGTGAGGTGCTCCCCGACGCCTCCTACCGACAGCCGGCACTCCGCTCCTGCTCGCAGGCCGGCCTCGTCAACAACCTCAACGATGCCTTGGCCTGGGGCATCGTGCCGCTCTTCCTCGCCGCCAACGGCGCCTCGGCCGCAGAGGTCGGTCTTGTCGCGGGTGTCTATCCGGGCGTGTGGGGTGCGGGCCAGATCCTGGCCGGGCAATGGTCGGACCGCACCGGCCGCAAGCCGCTGATCGTCGCCGGCATGCTGCTCCAGGCAGCGGCGCTGGGTCTGCTGTCCGTCTCGGGCGGCGGAATCGAGATCGCCGCTGTGGCCGCGGTCGTGCTCGGGATGGGAACGGCACTCGTCTACCCCACGCTGATCGCTGCCATCTCCGATGCTGTCTCGCCGGTCGCGCGTGCGGCGACTGTCGGCGTCTATCGCTTCTGGCGGGACATGGGCTACGTCGCTGGCGGACTGCTCGCGGGGCTGGCCGCCGACGCTGTCGGCTACGGCGGCGCGATCGCAATCGTGGCCGGTCTGACCGCCGCCTCCGGAGTCTGGGTGGCACTCGACCTTCCCGAAGGGCCACGGTCGGCGAACGCGACGTCTCCTTTCTCGCCCGAACCGGAGGGGCGGGCCAGCTCCGCGCGCGCTTAGCGATCAGGCCGGCGCCTACGCCCCAGACGATATCTGGACCGCTTGCCAGGACCCTCAACTGGCTCTAGGTTCCGGACCGTGCCCGCGGTTTGCGCTCCAGCGGGATTAGCGTCGATGCCAGAGCGCTCTATCGGCGCTGTCGGGACGTACGCAACATGAAGGGGTCTGGAGCAGATGCCGGCTAACCCAGAGGTCCGTTACGACGTAATCGTCATTGGAGGCGGCCAAGCGGGGCTCGCCATCGGCTATTTCCTCGCCCGTCAGGGGCGGCTGTTTACGATCCTGGACGCGGCTGAGGAGCCAGCGGCGACCTGGCGCAATCGGTGGGACTCGCTCGAGCTGTTCACCCCGGTGCGCTACAACAGCCTGCCGGGCCTGACGTTTCCCGGCGACCCCGACAGCTACCCGGGGCGTGACCAGGTCGCCGAGTACTTGATCGACTACGTCCGTCACTTCGACCTGCCGGTGGAGCTCAACAGTCGCGTCCACTCGGTCCGCAAAGGGCACGACGGGTACCTCCTCGAGCTCGAGGATCACAGACTCCAAGCCGACCAGGTGGTCATCGCCACCGGGCCATTCCAGGAGCCGATCGTGCCGGCGCTGAGCGAGGATCTCGACTCTGATGTCGTCCAGCTTCACAGCGCGGCCTATCGCTCGCCGCAGGACCTTCCACCCGGTCCGGCGCTGGTCGTGGGAGGCGGGAATACGGGCTTTCAAATCGCCGCCGAGCTCGCTGGCTCGCACGAGGTTCACCTGGCGATCGGCTCGCGGCAGACTCCATTGCCTCAGCGCATCTTCGGGCGCGATCTGTTCCGGTATTTGGAAGCGACGGGCTTGATGGCCAAGACGGTGGATTCGCGGATCGGCCAGCGGATGCAATACCGAGAGACGCTGATCGGCTCCAGCCCGAGGGCGCTGCGCCGCCAGCACGGTGTGCGGCTACACCCAAGAGCTACGGGGGCTTCGGGCAGCAGCGTGAGCTTCGACGACGGATCGCACCTCAGCGTGGGCTCGGTGATCTGGGCCACCGGCTTCCGCCTCGACTACTCCTGGATCGACGCGCCGGTGTTCGACGATGACCATCGCCCGGTTCATCAGCGCGGAGTCACGGAGTCGCCGGGCCTCTACTTCCTCGGCTTGCCGTGGCAGCACACCAGAGGCTCGGCCTTGTTGGGCTGGGTCAAGGACGACGCCGAGTTTCTCGCGCAGCAGATCACTGCCTTCAGCCGGGGCAAGCCGAGGCTGACTGCCGCCTAATACCGCATCGACCTGGAGAGGAGACTCGAGATGAGTGAAGCCACGGACCGCTTTCCAACTGACGTTGCGGGTCTTCCGCAGGCCTCCGCTTCCGAGCTGGTCGAGCTCTCGCATGGAGATGAGTTCGACCTGCAGATCGTCCCCGTCACCAAGCAACTCGGCGACGCCACGGTGAGGATGCTCGCCTACAACGGCTCGATTCCCGGGCCGACCTTGAAGGTGCCCGAGGGCTCCGAGATCGTGGTCAACGTCGAGAACCAGGGCGACATGGAGGCCACGGTCCACTGGCACGGCCTGCGCCTGGACAACGCCTCCGACGGCACGCATCAGACGCAGGAGCCGATTCAAAGAGGCGGCAGCTACTCCTGTCGCGTCGCCTTTCCCGACCCCGGGGCCTACTGGTACCACCCGCACATCCGCGAGGACTACGGCCAGGAGATGGGCCTGTACGGAAACATCCTCGTCGAGCCGGCTGACCCCGACTACTGGCCGCCGGTCAACCGCGAGCTGACCGTGACGCTTGACGACATCCTGCTCGAGGACGGCATGGTCGCGCCGTTCAGTCGCACGGAGACGACGCACGCGGCGATGGGGCGCTTCGGCGAGATGATGTTGGTGGGAGGCGAGCCCGAGCTCTCGCTGACCGCGAAGCAGGGCGAGGTCGTTCGCCTCTACCTGACCAACACGGCAAACACCCGGGTGTTCAAGGTCGCGCTGCCGGGAGCGCGGATGAAGCTGGTCGGCGGCGACAGCGGCCATGTCGAGCGAGAGGAGTTGATCGACGACGCTGTCCTGGCTCCGTCAGAGCGTGTCGTCGTGGACGTGCTGTTCGAGCAGTCCGGCGAGTTCCAGCTCGAGCACCGCACGCCGGGCCGGGTCTATCAACTGGCCGGGATCACCGTTACCGAGGACCGCGCCGAGCCGTCGCTCGTGGACCAGTTCGAGGACCTACGAACCAACGCCGACATGGTCGCCGAGCGCGACCGGATCGCGCCGCACCTCAAGGCCGAGCCCGACAAGACGCTGGCGTTCATCGCCGAGATGGACATGGGTGCGCCGGAAGGTGACGGACCCGTCGTCTTCGCCTGCCCGATGCACCCCGAGGTGGTCAGCGAGCAGCCCGGGCACTGCCCGCAGTGCGGGATGAAGCTTCTCCCCGTCGAGGCGCCGGCGACGACCTACACGTGCCCCATGCACCCCGAGGTGGTCAGCGAGCAGCCCGGCCACTGCCCGAAGTGCGGCATGAAGCTGCTGCCGGCGCAACTCGTCGCCGAGGCCGGAGCCGATCACCAGCACGAAGGCCACGATGAGCACGATTCCGACGAACACGAAGGCCACGCGGCCGCGCACGGGGGGCACGAGCACGCAGGCGGAATCGAGTGGGAAGACGACATGGTCGAAGTCAACAAGCTGACGACCCCTGCCAACATGCGCTGGAAGCTGATCGACCGCGAAACCGATGCCGAGAACGCGGACATCGACTGGCGGTTCCGGGTTGGCGACCGGGTCAAGATCCGGTTACTCAACGAGATGGCGGGCGACCATCCGATGCATCACCCGTTCCACGTCCACGGCGCGGGCCGGTTCCTCGTGCTCAGCCGCAACGGGGTCGTCGAGCCGAACCTGGTCTGGAAGGACACCGTCCTTACCCGGACTGGGGAAACCGTCGACATCCTCCTAGAGGTGACCAACCCCGGACTGTGGATGGCTCACTGCCACATAGCCGAGCACCACGAGAGCGGCATGATGTTCAGCTTCACCGTCGATCCCTGACAAAGAGCGGAGCTGAGCTACACCCGCCTAATGGTCGAACTCGTGTAACGAGCGGGATACTGGGCGGGCGATGTCCGAGGAGAACGTGCAGATCGTCCAGCGGGGCTTCGAGCACTTCCAGGCAACCGGGGGATTCCCCCCGGACACCGTCGATCCCGAGTTCGTCTGGGATATGTCGACGTTTCGTGGTTGGCCGGAAGAGCAGACGTATCCGGGGGTCGAGGGCGGTGAGCGGTTCTTGCGGGCATGGCTCGCAGCGTGGGAGGACTGGCGGCTCGAGGTGGAGTCGCTGCACGACGCGGGCGACAAGGTCGTCGCAGTCGTGCGACAGCAGGGCCGCGCGAAGGCGACCGGGATGCGGGTCGACATGACCTTCGCGCAGGTGGTCACCGTGCGCGACGGACAGCAGGTCCGAATGCAGATGTACGCGGATCCATCCGAAGCCTTCGAGGCTGTGGGGCTGTCGGAGTAGCGAGGTCGCAGGAGAACGTGGAGAAGGCCAGCGGCGGGTCGCGATCCCATCCGTCCTACCCCTGGGGCGGCCTCTCCTTGAAGGCGCCGGTCATGCCCTTCTCTTCCGCTCCGCGCTCAGCTCCGCCGCGCGGTCCAGCGCCCAGGCCATGCGCGACAGCAGTGCTCTGATGACGATGACCTGACCTTCGTCCACCGGGCAGGGCTTCAACTCGCGCTGGAGTTTCGGCGCTATGACCTTGACGGCCATCGTCTCGCAGGCGTGAGCGAGGCCGCCGAGGTGGTCGTCAGCGGGAAGCACGAGGGGTTCCCGGGGGTCGTCCCGGGCGTTCGCCTTCACCATTGCCGCCAGCTGGATCTTCTCCGCCACCAAACCGAGCGAGGCGCCCACGTCCTCCTCTGCCTCGTTCGCGCGATGGCCCTCCACAGCCCGGAGGCCGAAGCCCACCTCCTCCTTGAGCGCCGCGTGGAAGTCCTCGACGTACTCGGCGGGCACCCTGAGGATTGCTCGGCCATGCGGCGCAAGCTAGCGGCGCGGTGCGGCCCGTATAGACGAAGGGGCGTGTTTGCATCGGCCGGAGGGCGAGACCCGGCCGTGCGGCTGCCGCTTAGCTTCGCCCAGATGGGTTACACGGCGGCCCGCCCGACCTCCATCGATTCGGCGTGGCATAGGCGCTCGCCCGGTGACAACCGGGTCGGCTGGGACACTCGGCCGTGTCCTGGCCCGGATTGGATCGAGAGGAGAAGTGAATGACTCGCAGCAGAGAATGGCTGGTGCCGCTCACAGGTGTGGGATTCGTCCTGCTGGGGATCGTCAGCTTCATCGTCGGGGGCGAACCCAAGAGCGCAGATGATCCCGTCCGCGAGATCGTCGACTACTACGTCGACAACAAGGACTCGATCCAGGCGTCTGCCTTCTTGGGCGTTGCCGCGACTCTCCTCCTGGTCTTCTTCGGTGCCTACCTGCGCCGGGTCCTGCGCGCGGCGGCGCCTGAACGGGAAATCCTTTCGCTGGTCTCGGTCCTGGGCCTGGTCGTGATCGCCGTGGCATTCGCCATCGATACCACCATCTTGATTGCCCTCAGCGAAGCGGCAGACGACATCGATCCCGTCGCGGTCCAATCCCTCCAAGCACTGTGGGACAACGACTTCGTGCCGCTGGTGCTAGGGGTGCTCATGTTCCTGTGGGCCACCGGGCTTGCTGTGATCCGCACTGGAGCGCTGCCCAAATGGCTGGGCTGGGTGATGATCGTGCTCGGGGTCGTCGCCCTCACGCCGATCGGCTTCGCTGCGGCCATCGGCGCTGCCATCCTCGTCGTCGTGCTCAGCATTCTCCTGTCGGTACGGGTCCGCTCCGCATCCCCAACCGGGTAACGCTCGCCCAGACTGCCGGCTTTCACTTCGGGCCCCCTGGCAGTCGCTCTTCGCCTGAGTCCGGTTGGGTTCGGCCCGCGTGTGCCCAATCTGTTGCCACCATAGGTCGCGGGGGCCAGGGTCCACTCCTACGCCGAGATCGCGCGCAATTCGGCTGGACGTACAATTCGGCTGGACGTACAGCAACGTCTAGTGCTCGGTTTGGAGCGGCCGTTCCGCTACCCCGGCTAGAGGTCAGCCTGCGGTAGGGCTTGCCGAGCCGCGCCACCGGTGGACGGCCGCACCGCACAGTTGGACGGGTCCCCTAGCAGGGGCTCCGCGCAGTGAACCTGACACCTCGCCCTCCCCAGGAGCGAGAGGCATGCGCGCTCCTTCGATCCCGCGCCCCTAGCACCGGCTGCGGATCGTCAATCTGCCATACAGTGCGACGGTCAAAAGCGGCGAGAGCACACGGGACGCGATCGCCCCTGATGTCTACGCAGGGCATGTCAACGATATTTCCGGACGGGACTTTCATGAACGTGGACGCCCGCGAAGCACAAGCCATCGATCGGACGCGCGAGGCACACGTCGACGCGCTCAACCGCGGCGACGCGGACGGATGGGCGGCCGCGTTTGCCGACGACGCCGTCCAGATGCCGCCGAACGGCCCGGCCAACGTCGGCAAGGACCAGATTCAGGCCTTCTGCGGGGCGATGCTTAGCGCTTTCGGCGCAGAGTTCTCGCTCGCTCCAGAAGAGGTACGGAGTGCTGGCGCCGACTGGGCGTTTGAACGCGGTACCTACGAAATCACGCTCAGCCCCAAGGCGGGCGGCGAGCCCATTAGAGATGCCGGTAAATACATCACCCTCTACCAACGGCAGCCTGACGGCAGCTGGGCGATGGCCCGCGACATCTGGAACACCAGCAACCTGCCACCCGGCGTGCCCGAATAGGCGCCCCGCAGCCTCCCAGCGAGAGAAACAAATCGATCCAAACCGCGATACCTCACCGGGCGATGTCGCCGGAGGACGTCGAGATCGTGCGCGAGGCGCTCGTGCGGTTCAACCAGGATTTCAACGCCGACGAGCCCGATTTGAGCCGGTTCTCGCCCGACGTCGTGATCGACAACTCGAACGCAATGTTCGAGGGCTCTGTCTATCACGGCCATCAGGGTGTCCGCGAGTGGTTGTCTTGGACACGGGGGATGTGGAAGCGCCAGGAGATTCAGGGACGGGATTTCATCCCGGCCGGCGAGGATCAGGTCCTCGTCCCGGTTCGGTTAGTGAGCGTCGGCAGAGACGAGGTCGAGGTGGTCGCCCACCTGGCGGTGGTCATGAGCGTGCGCGACGGCAAGATCACTCATTTGAAGACCTTCCAGAGCAGGTCCGATGCCGTCGAAGCAGTGCGGCTGCGGGGGTAGGGCGGCTGCTGCTTAGCGCGCGACGAGCGGGCATTTCAGACGACCCTTGGGAGATGCCCACTTCGGACAAGGAGCAGAAGCTGGGTGTAGGCCCGGCCAAGTAAACAGGCCTACCTGACGTAACACCAAGGTCTATTTCCCGGTTTGGCTCGACGGTGCACTGCCTCCCTTGGCGAGCCAGCTCGTGCCTCGCGCCAACTGAGGAATCCCAGTCGAGGAACGGCGGTCCTCTCCGAATCACCCGCCCACGTAGTTGACGTGCCACCACTCGCCCGGGGCCTCCACCTTCTGCCATCCATAGGCGGGTCCGAGGAGGGCCACCGCGCGCTGCATCGCCGGGTCGGCTAGGTCGATCGCCGCACCGCGCTCGTGAGCCGAGGTTCCGGGCAGCGCCGCTTGCGGCCCGGCCCCCGCCTGGAAATCACGCCAAAGAGCGGTCTGCTGCGAGTAACTGCGCCACCCGGACACGGGCCCGGCCGGGTAGACGTCGACTCCCAGCCGAGTCAGCGATGCGCGGCGCAGCGCCGCCAAGGCCGCAGCGGCGTCGCTGCGCAGGTAGGTGGTACCCGAGGCCGCGGCCACGGGCACCAGCGACAGGCTGCTCTGAGCTGGGCCCGCGGCGGGGACCCTTGCCACCGCAGGGACCTCGACCGTGGCGCCGACGCTTAGCGGTGCTCCCACCGCGCGGCCACTCGCCTGGGCAACCGCTTCTGCCGACACACCGTTTGCAGCTCCGATCGATGAGAGCGAGTCGCCAGGCTGCACCGTGTGGGTATGGGCGCCGGCGGCCGGTGCCATCACCAAGGCGGCGAGCGTCAGGGCGGTTAGTCGCCATCCAGGCGGAAGTGCAGGTCGTGGGATCACGGCTGCTTGCGATCCTTCTGGGTCGCTTGGAGGGTCCCTCCCTGCCCCAGCGAACTGCAGGCGCCCTTGCACCTTGCTGATGAAGGCTTCCGTGGCGGTCTGTGTTCACGGCGCTCGGGGCAGCCGGAAGCCAAGGCCTAGTGCCCGGTTTTGCACCGGCGTGCGGCTACGCCCTCAGCGTTCCTCTCCGGCTGAGTGTCTGCTCGGATGCATCAGCCAGAGCCGCATAGGCCAGGACACAAGCCATGTGGCGATCGGGGCAGACCCCCGCGCGCGAGGCGGCGAACCGCCCGGCGCCCGGCGGCGAACGCCTAGGGCGGAGGCCGAATCGAGGGCTACTCGTCCGCCTCGGGACGCTGATACTTGTCGTGCTTGCTCGCCTTGGGACGCTGAGCCTTGTCGCGCTCCGCGGCCCGTTCCTCCGGCGGGGCATGCTCCGGTCGGTCCTGGTTCCGCCACCGCTTGGCGACCTCGCGCTCGCGCGCCCCCGTTCGATCTGAGCCCCCGGCGTCGTGCGTGGGGTGGTTGGCACCCGGGGCACCCCCGTGGACATGCCGGTAGGGATGCAGGTCAATGCCGCTGCCGCGGCGGGTGTAGAAGCCGATGACGACCCCGACAAGCGTCAGGATCACAACTCCGAGGAAGATCCAGGCTCCCCCGGCCACGGCGATGACCATACGAGCTCCTTCCGGTTTGCGAGACGGTTGTTCCGCCGCCTATCCGTTCAGGCGAGATTCTCTCACGGGCTGTCCAGGCCCACAGAACCCAAGGACGGGAGTTGTGCGACGGACAGCCGGGAGAAACCCCATCGTGCGCCCTCCCCGCGACCTTGGCAAGCCGTCCGAGCACTTCAACGGCCCGACGTGGAGGCCGTACGCGAGCTACGGGCGCTGGCCGGCTAAGACGGGGAACTACGCTTCGTACATGCAAATCCTCGGTCTCATCCTTATTGGCCTCATCATCGGTGCTGTAGCTCGCCTCTTGATTCCGGGCCGTCAGAAGATCGGGCTGGGGCTGACGCTGCTACTCGGGGTGGCCGGAGCCATCGTCGGCGGGGTCATCGCGAGCCTCATCGGCACAGGCGACATCTTCGAGTTGAACTTCCTGGGGACCGTCGTGGGGATCATCGCCGCGGTCGGGTTCATCGGGGCAGCGGACGCGGCCGGGCTAGGCAAGGGCGAGCGACGCGACGAGATCGCCGACCTCGCTGACGGCTCCGAGAGACCTACTCAAAGAGAGGAAATCGATGGACTTCAAGAGCCTGCTCAAGAAGGGCATGGACACCTACAAGCAGCAGCAGCACAAGTCCCACAAGCACAGTCACGGACACCACCACGGGCACGAGCACGAGGAGGAGTTCGAGGGAAACGAGGAGAGCTACGAAGAGGAGTCCGACGACGGGGGCGACGACGGGGGCGGGGACGAGTAGCCCTCGGGGAGTTGGTGTAGCCCGGATCACCCGGGTATAAGGGGTCGTCTTGTCCTGTCAGGGATGGGCAACTCCATCGCGGCCAACGGGGGCGTGTGCTGCGCCCTCGTTGCTGTTTTCGGGGTCCCCGGTTTTGACCGTCGCGGGAGGCAGGAACGGTCGACGATGCGTATAACGCAGGTATCGCCGACCACGCGAAAAGGAGAACTGCATGATCACACTCGGCGTCATCCTGCTCATCCTCGGCATTGTGTTGGACGTCTGGATTCTCTACGCGGTCGGCGGAATCCTGTTGGTCCTGGGAGTTATCTTCTGGCTACTAGGCGCCATGGGCCGCGCGGTCGGAGGGCGGCGGCACTACTACTGACCAAAACGGTCATGGCCGGTCCCGCTGATGAGCGCGATCGGTGTGTCTCCATTGTTCGATGATGGCCGAACAGCGGGCACTCAGTCGAGCGAGCACCTCAGTGAGTCTCCACCTATCCGCGCTGGATGGTCTTCCACGACGACCAGGTGATGCGGGCGATCAGGACTGTGATGCCGAGGCCAATGAGTGGGTCGGCCAGCTCGAAGCCGAGTGCGACTGCGCCCGCGCTCGCGACCACGCCGAGACTGACGTATGCATCAGCGCGCGCGTGGTCTCCGTCGGCGACCAAGGCCGGACTGTCCAGCCGCTTGCCTGCCCGGGTGCGGATGAGGGCGGCGACCCAGTTCCCGGTGAAGCCGACGGCACCGGCGGCGGCGAGCGCTGTCAGGTCGCGCACCTCCTGGGGGTCGATGAGCCGCGCGATGGCCTCGTAACCCGCCACGCACGCCGAGAAGGCGATCGCGAACACCACGGCCAGGCCCGCCCAGCGCTCGGCGCGGGCGCTGCGCAGGCCGAAAGCGACCCCGAGGGGGATAGCGGTGGCGGCATCACCGACGTTGTGGATCAGATCCGCGAGTAGCGCGATGCTGCCCGACGCCACGAAGACCACGGCCTGAGCAGCGGCCGTGAGCGCCAGGACCAAGAGCGCCAAGCCAACCGCTCGCAGCCCTGCGCGTGAGCGCTTGATGGACTCGTGTACGAGCCCGTGGCTGTGCCCGTGGTCATGGGCGTGGGCGTGCTGGTGAGTGCCCATCAAGCTCGCTCAGCAGGGCGGGCCGCCTTCCAGGGCGGAACATCGGCCGACGGGTTGACGTGCTCGTGGTGGTGCCTTATCGCGGCCAGCAGGTCGGCGATGTGATGGTCGTGCAATGCATAGACCACGTGCCGCCCCACTCGGCGGGGAGTCACCAGCCGGAGGGAGCGGAGGATCCGGAGATTGTGGGAAGTCGCGCTCGGACTTAGATGCGACGCGAGCGCTAGGTGCTCCACCGTCTGCTCGCCGTCCACTAGTTCCATCAGCAGCCTGAGGCGGCCCGGCGATCCGAGGGCTCGAAGCGTCTCGGCGAGCTCATCGGCCTCGCCGTCGTTGAGCGGCTGGGTCGCGGATCGGTGCTCTGACGGGTGTGGCACAACTGCAATAGTAGGTGATATGAGCACTTTTGCAGATGTAGGTTCGCCGTGAGCCGATCTCAGCGCTTCGCCCTATTGACCCTCGCGATAATCGCGATCGTCGGAGCCTTCATCGTGTTCCAGCCCGCTGACAGCGAGTACGCCCCGAAGTCGAGGTCTGCGTCGGACAAGACCTCCTCACCTCCACCGAAGCCGCAAGCCCCCAAGGCGACCGTCATCGAAGTCAGAGGAGGGAAGCCTGTCGGCGGCCCCAAAACGATCACTCTGCAGGGCGGCGAGCGGGCCGATATCGAGGTGACCGCTGACGAGAGCGGCACGCTCATCTGCACGGCTACGACATCGAGCAGCCCTTCGGTCCGGGCACACCCGCCCGGATTCGTTTCGAGACCGACATCGACGGCGTCTTCGAACTCGAAGAGGAGAACACGAAGCAGAAGCTGGCTTCGATAGAGGTTAACCCCAGGTGACTCTCCCGCTGGCCCACGGACTGTCGCCGCGAACCGACCTGCCCATCCCGCTCACGCTGTTCGTCTACGGCACGGCGGTCGTGCTCGTCGTGTCGTTCGTGGCACTGGCAGTGCTTTGGCGCGAGCCCATCTTGGAGCGCTACCGCTGGCGCCCTCTCCCCGGTCCGGTCGGGCGGCTGTTGGGAAGCCGCGGCGTCGACGTCATCTGCGGCGTCATCGGTGTCGCCCTGTTGGGCCTCACCGTCTACTCGGGGCTCGCCGGTCAGCAGACCGCGGCGTCGAACTTCGCGCCGACCTTCGTCTACGTGATCTTTTGGGTCGGGCTGGTCGCGGCGAGCATCCTGTTCGGCGACGTCTTCCGGTCCTTCAACCCGTGGCGGGCCGTCGGCCGTGCCGTAGCCTGGGCCGCCTTACGCGGAGGAGGAGACGGCCTTCCGCCATCGTTGGAATACCCGAGGCGGCTTGGTTACTGGCCGGCCGCGGTGGGCCTCCTGGCCTTCACGATGCTCGAGCTAGCCAGCGCGACGCCCGACGACCCGTCGACCGTGGCGATCGCCGCTCTCGCCTACTCCGTCGCGGTGTTCATCGGGATGGCCCTTTACGGCGTCGAGCCCTGGATGGATCGCGGCGAGGCGTTCTCCGTGTACTTCGGCCTATTCGCGAAGCTCTCGCCCTTCGAGACGCGCGAACGGGTGGTCGGTGTCAGGCCGCCGCTGGCCGGGCTGACTACGGTCAAATCGGCAGCCGGCTTGGTCGCCCTCGCCGCCGTCATGATCGGCACCGTCAGCTTCGACGGCTTGAGTGAGCAGTCGCTATGGGTGAATGTGGGCGGCGAGCTGGGCGACCTCTTCGATTCCCTCGGCATGGCCTCAGAGACCGCGTTCGAGGCGGCCAACGCGATCGGAGTCCTCTTGCTGGTTGGCATCGTGGCGGGGCTATACATGCTGGGCGTCGCCGGCATGAAGATCCTCGACGAGGAGCACTCCCTCCGGCACCTCGCCCGCTCTTTCGCGGCCTCGCTCGTGCCGATCGCGCTTGCGTACATCGCCGCGCATTACCTGACTCTCTTGGCCTTTCAGGGGCAGGCCATGGTCTACCTGGCCTCGGATCCGCTCGGCGAGGGCGCGAACCTCTTCGGGACGGCCGAGGTCGGCATCAACTACTTCATGGGCGCCACGCTGATTGCGCTGTTGCAGGTAGGCCTGGTGGTGACCGGGCACGCCGCCGCGCTCGCTGTCGCCCACGACCGTGCTCTGGTCATGTATGACGACGACCGCGGCAAGGCGGTCCCCACACAGCTCTGGATGCTGGCCGTAATGGTGGTCTTCACGATCTGCGCGCTGCTGTTGCTGCTGGCGGGTAACGCGTGACCTTCTTGATCGCTCACGCGGGCCACTGGCTGGTGACGATCGCGTACTTCGTGCCCGTGCTCGGCTTTGTGGCTTGGCTGGCGGCGACTCAGCTCAAGGCGCGCCGTCGGCACCGCAAGTCCGGCGACAAGCCCTAGTGCGCCCACCCGTTCGATGCTCACGAGCAGAACGAACGCACGCGCGAACAGCTTGACCGGCGCTTCGGGGCGATGCTGCAGCGGGCTGTCGTTACCCATCTGCTACCCGCTGGCCTCTCAGACCGTCCGCTGACCGCGAGATTTGGCTCTATGAGCGATGGCGAGGGCCGGAATCGAACCGGCGACACCACGATTTTCAGTCGTGTGCTCTACCAACTGAGCTACCTCGCCGCGGCCCGCGATGGTAGCGGCGGCCCGGGTTGCGGCCCGTGCGACCATCGACCTCATCGCCGAGCCCCAGCCCCCCTTCTCCGTGCCCGCGGGCACGGGCGAGCAGCTGCGCTTCGGGGGCGCCGAATTCCTTATCAAGGCCTCGGCCGAGACCACGGGCGGATCGTTTTCGATCCTCGAGGAGATCGATCCGCTCGACACGCCGCTCCACGTCCACCAGAACGAGGACGAGCTGTTTTTCGTGCTGGAGGGCGAGCATGTCTTCCAGGTGGGTGACGAGGAGTTCCCGGCCGGGCCCGGGGACATGGTCTTCGCGCCGCGGCGAGTCCCTCACGCGCAGAGGCGCCTGGTGCCCCGCACGGGCCGGCTGCTCGTTCTGATCTCGCCGGCCGGCTTGGAGGGCTTCTTCCGGGAGCTGGCCGCGGCAGAGCGCGAGGGGACGGCCGAGCCGGAGGCCTATGCTCGGATCTCGGAGAGGTACGAGATCACCTGGCTCAAAGCGGCGTGAGAGCGGCCGTCCGTTCTGTTACAGCTACTCCGATGAGACGTCGGCCTCGGCTCGCGAAGTCGCTGGTCGTGGTGGGCGCCGTCCTGCTCCTGCTCGGCGGGGTGGGGCTCTACATCAACCGCGCCGTTTTCAACTCCGGCAGCTTCGCCGACCGGGCGACGAGCACGCTGCAGGACGACAGCGTCCGCGAGGTCATCTCCGAACGCGTCAGCGCCGAAGTGGTCAAGGCGCGATCGGACCTGGTCGGCGTGAAGCCCCTGATCGGCGCGGTGGCGGACGGCGTGGTGCGCTCGCCGCCGTTCGGGGCCCTGTTCCGGGCCGGAGTCTTCGACTTACACCGCTCGGTGTTCGACAGCGACCGCGACTCCGTGGCGCTCGCGGTGAGCGACGTCGGGGTGCTCGTCATCCAGGCCGTCCAGCGCTTCCAGCCCTCGGCGGCGAAGCGCATCCCGTCGGGCGTCGAGGCCGAGCTGGTCCGCGTCTCCGACGGCACCGAGGGCGTGCTCGCCGACAGCCTGCGGCTGGGCGAGGCCGTGCGCTCCTTCACGGTCGTCTTGCTCGTGCTGGCCGTGCTGTGCCTGACGGCGGGCGTCCTGTTCGCGCCCGACCGGCGGGTGGGCTTTCGCTGGGTGGGGCTTGGCGCCCTGGGGGCCGGGCTGACGACCGTCGTCGTCTACGAGGTCGCGCGCCTGCTGGTGACCGGCATGGCCGAGGACGATCAGAGCCAGGCGGCCGCTCGCTCGGTGTGGGACGCGTTCCTCGGCGGCCTGCGGGGCTGGGGCCTCGCGGTGGCCGCGGTCGGGGGAGTGACGGCGGCGGCCTCGACTTCGCTGCTGCGCCCCGTCGAGCTGGGGCCCGCCGCCCGCGAGCTGTGGGAGCGCCTGAGCGCCACGCCGGAACGGGGCTTGCTTCGCGTAGCGAGGGCCTTCGCGCTCATCGCCGTGGGCGGGCTGGTCATCGCCGCGCGCGACGCCGTGGTGCGGATAGTCGTGCTCGCGGCCGGGATCGGCCTGATCTACGTCGGCGTGGCCGAGTTGATGCGCCTGCTGGCGCCGCCTCCGGGCGCGCCGGTCGAGCCCGCTCTGCATCGCCAGCATCGCCGTCGGCATGTTCGGGCCCGTGCCGTGGCCGGAGCGCTGGTGGTGCTTGCGCTGGCGATGGGCTTCCTGGTCAGCCGCGGCGCCGGCGAGCCCGAGGGCTCGCAGGAGGTCAGCGCCTGTAACGGCCACCGCGAGCTGTGCGACCGCCCGCTGGACGACGTCACCTTCGCCGCTACCCACAACTCGATGTCGGCCGCGAGCGAGCCGGGCTGGCTCTTCGCCGGCCACGAAAAGGGCATCCGCCAGCAGCTGGACGGCGGGGTACGCAGCCTGCTGATCGACACGCACTACGGCGTGAAGACCAAGAAGGGGGTGGCAAGCGTGCTCCAGAAGGGCAGCAAGAGCCGGACGAAGATCGTCGACGAGGCCGGAGAGCAGTTCGTGGAGACCGCCGAGCGCCTTCGTGGGCGTATCGGCTACCGCGGGGGCGGCAAGAAGCAGGTCTACCTCTGCCACGGCTACTGCGAGCTTGGGGCCACCAAGGCCAAGGACGCGTTGCGCTGGATCCGGGACTTCGTCGTCGAGAACCCCAACGAGGTGCTCGTGCTCTCGATCGAGGACGACGTCTCACCCGAGGACACCGCCAAGGTGTTCAAGGCCTCGGGACTGGTGGACTACGTCTACGACGGGCCGATTGGACCGCGCCCGCCGACCATGCGCCAGCTCATCGAGCGCGGTCAGCCGGTGGTCGTGTTCGCCGAGAACAAGACCGATCCGAAGTACCCGTGGTACCACCAGCAGTTCGGCTACGTGCAGGAGACGCCCTACGACTTCAAGACAGTCGACTCGCTTCTGCCGCCGCCGAGCTGCAAGCCGATGCGGGGGCGTGGGGACAATCCGCTGTTCCTGCTCAACAACTGGGTGGAGACAGCGCCGGCGCCCAAGCCGCGCAACGCGGATGTCGTCAACTCGCGCCGGCGGCTGCTCAGGCGCGCCCGGGCCTGCGCACGCGACCGAGGGCTGAAGCCCAACCTCGTGGCGGTCGACTTCTACGACTCCGGTGACCTGTTCGGCGCGGTGGACAAGCTCAACGGGGTCCGCTGAGCAGGCGACGACTGCGGCTCGCCGGACAGGAGCTCGGCCGCGCGGAGGAGGCTGATGCGCCCGTTTCCTCGGGGGGCTAACTTCCGGCGCGTGCGACGCGTGCTTCTCGTCCTGGTCGTGGCCCTGGCGGGCTGCGGCGGTGTGCCTCGCGGCCCGCTGAAGTCCACGCTCGCCTTCTTCCCCGAGGACGCCCCGGTGCTGGTGGTGGTCGACACCGACACGGGCAGCGACCAGCATCGTGCCCTGCGCAGGATCACCAGGCGCTTCCCCCTCAGCTCGCAGCTGCTTCCCCAGCTCCAGGACCCCGAGCTCACGCCGGTGCTCGGCAACCCCGCCGTGATCGGGGCCCCCGATCCCCGCGCGCTCTCCGACAGGCGGAAGCTCGTCGTGGCGATCCGGCCACGGCACCCCGAAAGGCTGTCCGACCTCCGCCGTCGCTGGGTGGAGTCCGGCCGCTCCACGCTGGTCCGCCAGGAGGCCGGCTTCCGCATCCTGCGCGACCGCTCCGGCGACTTCAACGCCTTCGACGGCCATACCCTGGTCTTGTCGGGCTCGCGACCGCTGCTGTCCAACGCCCTGCGCCGCGGCGAGAAGGGCAAGGGGTTCGATGCCGACCGCTTCGGCGAGGCGCTGGAGGGTCTGCGCGGCGACTCGCTGCTGGCGGTACGGATGGACGCAGAGGCGCTGCTGGCGGCGAGCCCGCCCGGACCGCGGGCCCAGGCCCTGCCCTTCTTCGCCGAGGCGCGCACGCTGGGCGCGAAGCTGAGCGTGCGCTCCGGCTCGTTGCAGGCCCGGTTTCGGATGCGCACCGAGGACTCGGTCGACTCCGCCGACCTCCCCCTTGCCAAGGGAAGCGCCTCCCCGCCCGCGGTCGTGCGGCCGGGAGAGCTGGGGCTCGGCGTCCGCGACCCCGGCCAGTTGCTGCGGTTCCTCCGCCGTGCCGGCGCCGGATTAGGGAGTCCGCGCTTCGAGGAGCGCGTGGGCATCGAGTTCACGCGCGACTTCGTCAAGCAGTTGCGTGGCGATGCCGCCGTCAGCTTCGTCCCCGGGGGCGGCTACGCGCTGCGGGCCGAGGTGCGTGACCCCGCGGCCATGGAGCGGACGCTCGCCACCATCGCCCGCCGGGCCCCCGACGCCGCCCGCGGGCTCGAACGCGACGTCATCTCGATCACCCCTCCCCGGCACGGCGGGGGCGTGTACCTGCTCGCCCGCATCGGCGACGACGCGGCGTTCGGCCTGTTCGGGAACCGGCTGGTGTTCGCCGACAGCGCTCGGCGAGTGCGCGCGATGGCGATCGCCCCCGCACGCAGGGTCCCCGGGGCCCGGGGCGCGCTGGTGCTCACGGCCAAGCCCGAGCAACTGCGCAGCGCGTTCGTCCGCCAGTTCGCTCCAGCCGGCGGCCTGGGAGGCCTTGTCTCGCCCTCGATCTTCCTACGGCCCCTGGGCCGCCTCGACGCGTCCGTGCAGGCCGAGTCGGACGGCCTCACCGGGCGCGTGACGCAGCGCTTCGACTGACGTCACTCCCAGGACTTGAGCAGCGGCAGCGGGTCGACCGGCGAGCCGCCGTCGAACCAGCCGCCGACCCAGACTTCGAAGTGAAGGTGGGGGCCGCTCGAGGCGCCGGTGGTGCCCACGTCGCCGAGGCGCTGGCCGGTGGCTACCCCCTGGCCCACCCGGACCCGGATGGAGCCTGTGGTCAGGTGCATGAAGACGTAGTCGCGGTTCCCGCCGCTGTCGCGCAGGACGATGTAGTGCCCTGCACCGGCGGCCTGGTAGGCGACGACCCTGACCGTCCCCGCCCGGGGAGCCACCACCGGCGTGCCCGCCGGGGCGATGATGTCCTGGCCCTGGTGGACGTGCCCGGGGCGCGGGGCGCCGAAGCGCGCGCCCGGGCCGCCGTAGCTGAACGGCCCCACGAGCGGGAAGCGGAAGGCCCGTGGCCGCGGCCGGGTGACCGTCAGCCGGCGGGCGGCGCGGACCCCGCGGGCAGAGCGCAGCGCTCTCCCGCGGCCGTCCCGGGCGGAGATCGTCAGGACATAGCGCCCGCGGGGGATGCGCGAGGTCTTGAGGCGCACCGCGTGCAGCCGCTTCGTCGCGCGCGGGCCGAGGCGGATGGTCGCGGTCGCGCGGCGGGTATGCGGGCGGCGGAGGACGAGACGCACGCGGATGCGCCGTGCCGGGGCGTCGATGCGAAAGCGCACGCGCGAGCCGGAGACGCTGAAAGCGCGCAGGACCGGGCGGGGGCTCTGCGGCCGCGGCGCCTCGGGAGCGGCCTGGCCCACCTCCGTACCGCCGCCCGCCGAGGGCAGCGAGGCGCCACCGCTGCCGGCCGCGTGTACGGGAGCGGCCAAGACCAGGCCGAGGAGCAGGGCGGCTGCGAGAGCGAGGCGGCGCATGCCTTCGGAGAGAGTCGGCGGATTCCTCCCCGTCTGCAAGCGGAGAATGGGAACTTGCGCGGGCTTTAGGCGGCGTCCAAGCGCGTGAGCAGCTCCCTGGCGCCGTTCTTGGCCAGTGGCTCGTTCAGATTTCCGCACTTGGGCGACTGCACGCAGGAGGGGCAGCCCTTCTCGCAGGGGCACTCGGCGATGAGCCGGATCGCATCGCGCACCAGCGCCTCGAAGCGTTCGTAGCCCTGCCGTGTGATCCCGATCCCGCCCGGGTGGCCGTCGTAGATGAACACCGTCGGCTTGCCGGTCTGCGCGTGGTAGTTGGTCGACAGGCCGCCGATGTCCCAGCGGTCGCACATCGCCAGCAGGGGCAACACCGCGATCTGTGAGTGCTCGGCGGCGTGCAGAGACCCCAGCAGCAGGTCCATGGGGAAGTCGCCGAGCACCCCTTCGGGAAGCTCGTACCAGAGCGCCTGGGTTGAGAAGGTCTGTTCGGGCAGGTCGAGGGTGACCAGGTCGAGCACCTCGTGGTCGCTGACCCGCTTCTTTTGGAACGCCACCGTCTGCTCGGTCACCGACACCTCCCCGAACGAGAGTCCGATGTCGCCGATCGCCCGGGCCTCGAGCACGCGCTCGATCCAGGTCTCGGTCTCCTTCTTGGGCTGGGTGTACCACTCGCCCGAGAAGCGGCGCACCAGTGCGCGGCGGGCGCGGAGGTCGAGCTCCTCGACCTCGTAGGCCGCGCCCATGTGCAGGTATGCCGCCCCCTGGTGCACCGCGCCGTGCGAGCGGCTGGCCTCCACCGTGCCGATCACCTCGCCGCCGTCAGCCTCGACGATCGCCACGCTGTCCGCCGAGGCCGAGCGCAGCGCGATCTTCCCCGCGGGATAGCCCTCGCCGCGCACCAGGTAGCGGCCTCCCCTTTCCCGGAGCTCGCCGAAGGAGACCAGCCGCCGCGCAAAGCGCTCCCACTCCGGGCCGAACACGTCCGCGTCCTCGCCGCTCAGGGGCAGCTCGTAGGCGGCGGCCGCCAGGTGGGCGAGGTGGATCTCCTCGGAGGTGTGGTCGAGGATCGCCGCCTCCACCGGGCGCTCCAGGAACTCGCCGGGGTGGCGGCAGAAGAACTGGTCGAGCGCGTCGTCGCCGGCCACGTAGAGCGCGAGGCCGGTGCCGCGTCGCCCGGCCCGGCCCCACATCTGCCGCAGGCTCGCGACGGTGCCGGGGAAGGTCACGCACACCGCCGCGTCCAGCTCGCCGATGTCGATGCCGAGCTCCAGCGCGTTGGTCGCCACCACCCCGAGGAGGTCTCCTTCGGTGAGCCTGCGCTCGATCTCGCGTCGCTGGGCGCTCGTGTAGCCGGCTCGGTAGGGCGCGATGCGCTCGGCCAGGTCGTCGGGCAGCCGGTCGCGGGTGAAGCGCTGGACCAGCTCCACGCCGCGGCGCGACTTCAGGAAGCAGATCGTCCGGGCGCCGCCCTGCACCAGCTCGGCCAGCAGCTCGGCCGCCTCGCTCAGCGGGGAGCCCCGCGTGCCCAGCTTCTCGTCCAGCAGCGGCGGGTTCCACATCGCGATCTTGCGGTCGTGGCGGGGCGCCCCGTCGTTGTCGACGAGCGTGTGCCGCCGGCCGGTCAGCCGCTCGGCCAGCTCGGAGGGGTTGGCGATCGTCGCGCTGGTCAGCATGGTCCGCGGCTCGGTGCCGTAGGCGCGGGCGATGCGCCGCAAGCGGCGGAGCACGTTGGCCACGTGGGAGCCGAAGACGCCGCGGTACACGTGCGCCTCGTCCACGACGATCCAGGCGAGGTTGGCGAGCACGTCCCCCCAGTGGCGGTGGTTGGGAAGCACCCCCACGTGCAGCATGTCGGGGTTGGTGAGGATGAGGTTGGAGCGCGAGCGGATGGCCCGCCGCTCCTCGCGCGGGGTGTCGCCGTCGTAGATCGCGTGGCGCAGGAAGGGCGCGCGCAGAGTGCTCAGCTTGCGGGCCTGGTCCTGGGCGAGCGCCTTGGTCGGGTAGAGGTAGAGGGCCCGCGCGCGCGGGTCGTGCGCGAGCGTCTGAAGCACCGGGAGGTTGAAGGACAGGGACTTGCCGCTGGCCGTCCCGGTGGTGACGATCACCGGGCCCGAGCGCGCGGCCTCGTAGGCCTCGGCCTGATGCAGCCACAGCTGCTCGACGCCAGCCCGCCCCAGGCCCTCCAGCAGGGCCGGATGCAGGTCATCGGGCAACTCGGCCGAGCGGCCGGGGAGGGCCTTCTCGCGGCCCGTGGCCGCCAGGCGCCCGTCCTCCCGGCCCTGCTCGAGCAGGGCGTCCCAGGGGCTGGCCGTCGGCGTAGTGGGCACGAGCGGCCATAGTAGGCCCGCCGTGGTCCGCTCCTTTCACCACTCCGCTTACCCGGCCAGGCTGCTGCGCGAGCGCAAGGACCGCACCGCCTCCGCCGTGCTCCCCGCGCGCGAGGTGGCCGACACCATCGGCCTGATCGTGGAGACGGTGCTCGGCCTGGAGCTGTTCGACCAGGTGGTCGTGGTCGACGCCGCTTCCCGGGACGGGACCGCCGAGTTGGCCCGAGCCGCCGGGGCCGAGGTCCACCAGGAGGCGGAGCTGATGCGAGAGCGCGGGCCGGTGAAGGGCAAGGGGGACGCCATGCGGCGGGGCCTGTCGGTGGCCTCCGGCGAGCTTCTCGTGTTCATGGACTCCGACACGCGCGACTTCTCGCCCCACTTCCCCTGCGGGCTGCTCGGACCCTTGCTGGTCGAAGACGGCGTGGAGTTCGTCAAGGGAAGCTTCAGCCGCCCCGCCGACGGTGCCGCCGGCGGCGGGCGGGTCACCGAGCTCACGGCGCGCCCGCTACTGAGGGCGTTCTTCCCCGAATTGGCGGGCTTCGCCCAACCGCTGGCCGGCGAGGTGGCGGCATCCCGTTCGCTGTTCGAGCGGCTGCCCTTCGCGAGCGGGTACGCGGTCGAGACGGCGATGCTCCTGGGCGCGTGGGACGAGGTGGGGATCGAGCGCATGGCGCAGGTGGACCTGGGACTTCGGCGCAACTACCACCAGCCGCTCGAGCAGCTCGGCCCCATGGCCGAGGCCGTGCTCGGCGTCGTGCTCGAGCGCCTGCGCGGGGAGGGAAGGCTGTCCGCGTGAGCCTTCGCTGCGTGTATACCGACCTCGATGGGACGCTGCTGGGCCCCGGCGCGTCGCTGTTCCGCGATGGCGAGGGCGGCTTCAGCCTGCTCGCGGCGCGGGCGCTCGAGGCCTGCCACCGCGCGGGCGTGGAGGTGGTGATCAAGTCCGGCCGCCGCCGGGCGCAGGTCATGGAGGACGCCCGGCTCCTGGGCCAGAGCGCGTACATCTTCGAGCTCGGCGCCGGCGTGGTGTTGGAGGGGGAGGTGACCTGGCTGACCGACCGCAGGCACGGGGACATCGCCGCCACCGGCGCGCCCGAGCGCCTGATGGCCGAGCACGACCTCGAGCCCCACTCGCCCTGGCACACCGGCCGCGAGGTGTCGCACCTGTTTCGCGGCTCCGTGGATCTCGCGGCCGTGAACGCCGAGCTGGAAGACCTGCGGCTGGTGGACAACGGCGGAATCGACGACGGCCGCCGCGTCCTTCACCTGGTTCCCGCCGAGATCTCCAAGGCGAACGCTGTCGCGGCCCACATGCGCGCGCGGGGCTACGCGCGGGAGGAGTGCATCGCGGTAGGGGACTCTCTCGAGGACGCCGAGGTCGCCACGGCCGTGCGCGAGTTCTTCATGGTGGCCAACGGCGACGGCGCGGCCGAGGGCGTGACCGTAACCGAGGCCTCTTACGGCGACGGCTTCTATGAGGCGGTGGTCGGCTCCCTCATGGCTCGCTGACCAGCGTCGCGCCCGCGCGTTCGACCTCCGCGGGGGTACCGGCCTCGGTCACGCTGGCGAGGTCCAGCAGGCGGTGGTCGAACAGCGACAGGGCGTCCTCGCCGCAGACCACGTGGCAGGTCACACCGCGCTGGCGGCAGCGGGTGGCTACCTCGCCGACGACCTTGCCGCTGAGCGTCTGCTCGTCCAGGCGCCCCTCGCCGGTGACCACGAAGGCGGCGGAGCGCATCGCGTCGTCGAAGCCGACGGCGTCCAGGACATAGGCGGCGCCCGGGCGCAGCTCGGCCTCGCGGTGGGCCCACAGGCCGCCCGATAGTCCGCCCGCCGCGCCGGTCATCGGCACCCCGCGGGGATCTCGCGGCGCGTGCTCGGCTGCGGCCTGCTGTCGCTTCTCGAGGCGCTCGACGGTCTTGGGGTCCGCCCCCTTCTGCGGCCCGAATACCCGCGGAGCGTCCTCGAAGGGCGTGGTCACGTCGCAGAGCACCTCCAGCTGCGGCCGGACGCCCGACTCGTCGAGCGCGCGCACGGCACCGGTGCCGCCGTCGGTCGTCGCGGAGCCGCCCACGGTCACCAGCACCGTGTCGGCGCCTGCTGCCGCCGCCGCGACGATCAGCTCGCCGGTGCCCTCCGAGGAGGCCGCGAACGCGTCGCGCTCCTCCTCGGCCACCAGCCCCAGGCCGCTGGCCTGGGCGGTTTCGACCACGGCCGTCGCGCCGTCTGCCAGCAGCACGAACGCCGCCTCCACGGGCCTTCCCAGCGGGTCGGAGACGGTCGCGACTCGGCGCTGGCCGCCGAGCACGGTGCAGAGGACGTCCATGGTGCCCTCGCCGCCGTCGGCCAGCGGCAGCTCGATCGCCTCGCGGCCGGCGGAGGCAAGGCCCCTGGCCACCGCCGCCGCGACCTCGCTCGCGGACATCGTCCCCTTGAACGAGTCGGGGGCGACGAGCACGGGCGCGGGGGTCACAGCGCCGCGCGAAAGGCCTGCTCGGCTTCTTCGCCGCGCACGGCGAAGATGACGCGCTCCAGCCCGCCGGAGTGCTCGCGCGTGGCGCCGACCATCAGCCGGGCCACCTCGCTGAGCGGGAACCGCCCGACGCCGGCGCCGAACGCGACCAGTGCCAGCGAGCGGCAGCCCAGCTCCTCGGCCTTGGCAAGCGTGGAGCGCGTGGCTTGCTCGATGATCTCGGCCGAGGTGGGGCCGCCCAGCTCCATGGTCGCCGCGTGGATGACCCAGCGGGCCGGCATGTCGCCGGCGGTGGTCTCCACGGCCTCGCCGAGGTCGACCGGAGACTTCTCGTCGGACTCGCGCTGGACCTCCGGGCCGCCGGCCCTGCTTATGGCCCCCGCGACGCCGCCCCCGTGTGCGAGGTCGGTGTTGGCCGCGTTGGCGACGGCATCGACCTCGAGCTGCGTCACGTCGGCTTGGAGTACCTCGATCTCCACCGGTCCCATCATTCCCGCTTCGGGCGAAGCGGGCACACGGCCGTAAAAAAGCGCTCAGGAAGCTGAGCGTTTCGGCGGAGGTGTGACGCCGTCCCCGCCGATCAGCCCTCCTTGCGCTCGCGGTCCCGCGAGGGCTGCACGCGCTTGGGCTCGCCGGGCATCTTGGGGTAGTCGGGCGGATAGGGCATGTCGCCCTCCTCGTCTTGCCTGTACATCTCCAGCAGCGGCTCGAGCGAGTGGGCCACGTCGTCGATCTCGGCGAAGCGGTCGCCCACCTCGGCAAAGCGCGCGGGCATGGTCATCACGGTGAAGTCCTCGGGGGCGACGTCGGGCACCTCCTCCCACAGCAGTGGGGCGGAGACCGGCGCGCCCGGCTTGGCGCGGATGGAATAGGGCGAGGCGATGGTGCGGTCGCGAGCGTTCTGGTTGTAGTCGATGAACACCTTCTCGCCGCGCTCCTCCTTCCACCACTTGGTGGTCACCTGGTCCGGCATGCGGCGCGAGAGCTCGCGGCCGAACGCGATCGCGGCGTGGCGCACGTCGGTGAAGGTCCAGCGCGGCTCGATCCGCACGTAGATGTGGATGCCGCGCCCGCCCGAGGTCTTGGGAAAGCCGCGGTAGCCGAGCTCGCCGAGCAGCTCGCGCGCCTCGGCGGCCACGCGCTGGGCGTCCTCGAAGTCGGTGCCGGTCTGGGGGTCGAGGTCCAGCCGCAGCTCGTCGGGGTGGTCGACGTCGGAGCTGCGCACGGGCCAGGGATGGAAGGTGAGCGTGCCCATCTGCGCGCACCACCCCACGACGGCGATCTCTGTCGGGCAGATCTCATCGGCGTGGCGTCCCGAGGGGAACTCGATGCGGGCGGTCTCCACGTACGCCGGAGCGCCCTTGGGCACGCGCTTCTGGTAGAAGGCCTCGCCCTTGTGGCCCTCGCGCGTGGAGAGGGTCATGCCCTCGTGGACGCCCTTGGGCCAGCGCTCGAGCGTGGTTGGCCGGCCGCTCAGCGCGCGCATGATGCCGCCGTCGACGGCGAGGAAGTACTCGACCACCTGCGTCTTTGTGATCTCCGGTGAGCGGTCGGTCGCCGGGAAGATCACCCGGTCGCCGCTGGTCACTCGCAGCTCGCGCCCCCCGGCGTCGAGCGTCGTGTCCGTCAACCGCGTGCGCCCCACGCGGTCAGCTTGGCAGCCGACCGGGCGGGGCGCCGCGCCGGGTGAGCCCTAGAGCGTCTGTACGTTCACGGCCTTGGGACCCTTGTCCCCGGCCTCTGCGTCGTAGGACACCTTGGCGCCCTCTGCCAGCGAGCGAAAGCCGTCGCTGGCGATTCCCTGGTGGTGTACGAAGAGGTCCTTGCCGCCGTCTTCCGGGGTGATGAATCCATACCCCTTCTCGTCGTTGAACCACTTCACTGTGCCTTGCGGCATACGTCCTCCTATTTGTGCTGCCTACACGAGGAGGATGCGAAAGGGCAACGACCTGCGAGCGCTGGCACTACTCGGCCAGGTCCCTTTGACCCGGCCCTTACCTACCGAACGCTAACACCGAAGCTGTTCCATCGTGCACTCGCGCGGGTCCTTGTCCTCGCGCCAGCGCTTGAACTTCGCTCCGTGCCGGATGCGGTCGCCGGTGATGTGGTCGAAGGTCACCTCCACCACCAGCTCGGGGCGAAGCCCCTCCCACACCAGCTCCTCGTCGCTCTTCCAGCGCGAGGGCTCGCCGGAGCCCTGCTCCCCGGTGCGGTAAGGCGCGAGCAGCTCCAGGAACTCGCGCTTCTGCTTGGCCCGAAAGCTCGAGGTGTGACCGACCACGCGCAGCTGGTCGCCGTCGTAGAGGCCCAGGATCAGTGAGCCGACCGTGTTCGGCTCCTTGCCGAAGCGAAAGGCCTGCACCACGCAGTCGGCGGTCCGGACGCGCTTGATCTTCGCCATCCCCTTGCGCTCGCCGGGCTGGTAGGTCGCACCGGACTGCTTGGCCACCACGCCCTCGGACTTGCCCGTGAGCCACTGGCCGGCCGCCGCGCGGTCGTCGGTCATCGGGGAGAGCTGGATGGGGTCGGAGACGACCTGCTCCAGACGCTCGCGGCGCTCGGTGTAGGGCAGCTCGAGCAGCGTCTCGTCCTCCTCGGCGAGGAGGTCGAAGGCCACGAAGGCGGAGGGGTACTTCTCGGCGAGCATCTGCACCCGAGACTGGGCGGGGTGGATGCGCTGCGAGAGCAGGTCGAACTCCTGCACCCCGTCGACCACCACGATCAGCTCGCCGTCGAACACAGCGCGCTCGGCGCTGCTCGCCAGCAGCTGCTCCACCACCTCGGGGAAATAGCGGTTCATCGGCTTGCCGTTGCGGCTCTGCAGGTGCACCTGGTCGCCGTCGCGGAACACCAGCGTGCGAAAGCCGTCGTACTTCGGCTCGTAGCGCCATTCGTCACCCTCGGGGAGCTCGGATTTGGACCGCGCCAGCTGCGGCAGGACGGGCGGTGACAGGGGAAGGCTCACGAGGGGGGACGGTACTCTGGACGGGTGGCCACCGAGCAGGCGACAGTCGCCGAGGAGGAGTACCTCCAGACGATGTACTGGCTCCAGGAGGCAGGCTTGCCGATGACCGGAGCGAACATCGCGCGGGCCATGCAGGTGTCCGCTCCGACCGTGCACGAGATGATCGGCCGCCTTGAGGGCGACGGCCTCGTGACCCGGGCCCACGACAAGTCGCTGGCCTTCACCGAACGCGGCCACGAGCACGCCGCCAACATCGTCCGCCGCCATCGCTTGATCGAGCGCTTTCTCACCGACGTCTTCGACATCCCGTGGGACCAGGTCCACGAGGAGGCCGAGCGCCTGGAGCACTGGATGTCGCCGGTGGTGGAGGAGCGCATGCTCAACGCGATCGGCGACGCCAAGACGTGCCCCCACGGGCACCCGATCTACGAGGGCGCCCGCATCGAAGGCGTCCCGCTGGCCGACGTCGAGGTCGGCGCCAAGGTGCAGGTGCTGCGCTTCGAGAACGAGGCCGAGGACCTTCTGCACTACCTGATGGACAGCGGGCTCAAGCCGGGCATGGCGGGCGAGCTCGCCTCCGCAGACGACGAGGAGGTCGCCGTCCAGGTGGGCGGCGAGCGACTGGCGGTCAGCCGCAGCGTCGCCGAGACGGTCTCGGTGACCGCGGAGCCCTCGCCTCCGCCGCGCGTGGCGCTGCCGGACCAGCTCGTGTTCGCGCGCGAGCGCTACGGCCGCTGACGACCGAGCGCCAGGCTAGTCGAACGGCTTGGCCCGCCGAGCCCGCAGGTCGAAGAACAGCAGCGTCGCGATCACCGCGACGATCGGTGTGGTGACGGCCTGCCCGAGGATCTCGCCGACCAGCACCGGCCACTCGCGGTCCCTGCTCTCGGCCAGAGCGGCCAAGGGAAGGGTGATCAGCCCGCCCGGAAGCAGCGCGAGCAGGTTCGCCAGCAGGATCACGCCCGCGGCGCGAAACCAGCGCCCCTCGGTCAGCTCGCCGCTGCGCCGCAGCGGCGCCACGCCCGTGTGGTGCTCCAGCGCCACGGCCTGCGGAAACAGGAACCAGCGGACCACCAGGTAGAGCCCGGGGATTATCAGGAAGAACAGCCCGAGCGCGACTCCCGCCGCGGCCAGGATGGCCGCCAGGATCAGAGGGGTCGAGGTCTCGACCGTGCGGATCGCGGCTCGGCCCGCGTGTGGGACCGCGCCCGCCACCAGCAACGCGGACGCCGCCGTGATCAGGGGGGTTGTCAGCACATAGCTGCTGAGCGTCCCCACCCCGGTCTCGACCAGCTGGATCTTCGCCTGGTAGCCCGAGGTGAGCTGCTCGAGGCCGACGCCCGACACCACGAGCTCGATCGGCCCGGCGAAGATCAGTCCGACCGCCAAGAAGCCGAGCGGCCTGGCGGCCAGGAGCGCGAAGGCGTCCCTCAGTAGCTCGCCGAGGTCGCGGGGGCGGTCGAGCAAGTCGTTGTGGTGTGGGTTCTCGGCCGGGCCGGCCTCGGCCCGCGCTCCTCCGCTAGAGGTCCCCGCCCGTGCTCACGCGCGGACGCCGGCCAGCTCTCGGTAGGCGTCGGCCAGGCGGCTGACCCCCTCGTCGATCTCGTCGGGCTTGACCCCCGAGAAGGCGATGCGCAGCGAGCTGTCACCGCCCTCGAGCAGGAAGTCGGTGCCCTTGACGAAGATCACTCCGCGCTCGCGCGCCCTCTCGTCGAGGGCGGCACCGTCGGTGCCCTCCGGAAGGTCGACCCACATGAAGTAGCCACCCTCCGGCTTGACGAAGCGGGCGTCGCCGCCGAAGTCGCGCTCCAGCGCGTCCGCCGTTCGGTCGCGGCGTTCCTGCAGCGCGGTCTTGACCGTGGCTATCGAGTTGTCGATCGCGCCGGAGTGGCAGAACTCGGCAACGATGGCCTGGGAGACCATGCTGGGCGAAATGTAGGTCTCGGTCGCGGTCTTGCGAATGTCCTTGACGAGCGCCTCGGGCCCGGCCAGGTAGCCGACCCGGATGCCGGGGCAGACCGTCTTGGAGAACGACGACGCGTAAACCACGTGGCCGGAGTCGTCCAGCGAGAGCATCGTGGGCAGCGGCTCGCCCTCGAACCGCAGCTCGACGTATGGGTCATCCTCGAAGACGTAGAAGTCGTAGCGGTCGGCCAGCTCGACCAGGCGCCGGCGCTTGTCCAGCGACAGCGTCGCGCCGGCCGGGTTGTGGAAGTTCGGGATCACGTGCGCGAGCTTGGGCCGCGCGCCGGCCTCCAGCGCCCGCTCCAGCGCCTCGACGTCCAGGCCGTCGGCCTCCACGGGAATCGCGAGCAGATCGGCCCCGAGCTTCTGGAGCGACAGGAGCGTGCGGTCGTAGGTCGGCGCCTCGATGACGACGGTGTTGCCGGCCTCGACCAGGTGCTGGAAGAGGAAGGCGTCGGCCTGCATGGAGCCGTTGGTAGCGATCACCTGCTCCTTGGGCAACCCGTGGCGCCCGGCGATCCAGTCGACCAGCGGCCCATAGCCGGCGGCCGTGCCGTAGGAGAAGGCGCCCTTGGGATCCGAGGAGAAGGCGCGGTCGGCGGCGGCCTTCAGGTCGTCGACGGCGACGATGTCCAGAGAGGGGGCGCCGCGGGCGAGCGAGATGTCTTGCTGGGCGGCCACGGGCCGCGACGATAACGTCCCGCGCCTGTGGTCGCCGTGACGGTGGACAGGCTGGGGGAGGCGCTGGCGCGCCTGGACCCGACGGACCGTGCCCTGCTGGACCTCGACCTGCGCCGGGGCATGGAGGAGGGCGAGATCGCGGAGGCGCTCAGTCTGGACGCCGAGGAGATCCCCTCGCGGCGCACGAAGATCCTCGATGGCCTGGCGTCGGAGCTCGGCCTGGAGACGCGCGAGGGCCGCGACGAGCTGTGGGCCACGTTGCCCGACCTGCCGGCGCGCTGCTGGGAGGGCTAGCCCCCTCGGCTGGGCCGCCGGGCGCTGCCGGCGATCGCCGGGACGTCGTCAGCCCTTCGCCGAAACGCTGAGCTTCCTGAGCGATTTTTCGCCGGCCGTGTGCGCACGGCCCCGTGCGTAGTAGCCGCGCACCGGCCCCCGCAAGGGGCGTTCGCGGGGTCGATTGCCACTAGCATCGTCGCGGCGAGCGTGCCGACCGTGCGGCCATGAAGAGGGGCGAGATCGTGATCGCCTTGCTCGCCGCGCTTGCGGTGGGCTTCGTCGTTCTCGTCTCCGCCGGCGACGACGGCGGCGGGGACCGGGACTCCGCGAAGCCCGCGGCGGGCTCGGTGAAGGTCTCGTTCGCGTACTCGCCGGAGAAGGAGCGGCTGCTCAAGCCGCTGATCGAGCGCTTCAACCGCGACGGCCGCAAGAGCGCCGGCAAGCCGGTGTCCGTGGAGGGCCGGTCGGTCGCTTCGGGCGAGACGGAGAGCAAGATCGCGCGCGGCGCGCTGCGGCCGGTCGCCTGGTCGCCGGCTTCGTCGCTGTGGGGTCGCCTGCTCAACTTCGACGCCGACCGCCCGCTGGCGCCCAGGGAGAGCCCCTCGATTGTCCGCACGCCGCTGGTGATCGCCATGTGGGAGCCCTTCGCTCGGGCCCTGGGCTGGCCCAGGAAGCGGATCGGCTTCGAGCAGGTGCTCAGGCTCGCGCGGGAGAAGCGCGGCTTCGCTGCCTTCGGCCGACCGCAGTTCGGCGACTTCAAGCTGGTTCACACCAACCCCGACTTCTCCACCTCCGGCCTCTCGGCCGTGGTGGCCGAGTACTACGCCGCCACGGGTCGTCACGAGGGCCTGACCGAGCGCCAGGTCACCTCCTCCAAGGCGCGCGGCTTCGTGCGAGACATCGAGCGCTCGATCGTGCACTACGGGGACACGACGCTGTTCATCGCGGACCAGATGCGCCAGAGGGGTCCGGGCTACGCCTCCGCGGTGGCGATGGAGGAGGTCACCCTGCTCGACTTCAACCGAAATCGCGGCGGCCACCCGCCGCTGGTGGCTCTGTATCCGCCGGAGGGGACCTTCTACTCCGACAACCCATACATCACCCTCGACGCGCCCTGGGTCAGGCCGCAGCAGCGCGCCGCCGCGCAGGTGTTCCAGCGTTGGCTGTCCGACCAGGCGACGCCCGAGCGCGCGGGGGCCGAGGGCTTCCGCCCGGCGGGACTCAAGGACAAGCCGGCCGGCCGGGTGACCAAGGCGAACGGGGCCGACCCCGCCCAGCCCCAGCGCGTGCTGGGGCTGCCCGAGCCGCGGGTGCTCAACAGCATCAAGGAGACTTGGCGCCGAGACCGCAAGCCGGCGAACGTGGAGCTGGTGCTGGACGTGTCGGGCTCGATGAGCCAGGAGAACCGCCTGGAGCGCGCCAAGCTGGGACTGGAGGCGTTCTTCCGCGAGGTCTCGCCGGAGGACCGCATCGGCCTGACGATCTTCTCCGACCAGATCAGGCAGGTGGTTCCGATCGGGCCCTTCTCGCAGAATCGCGACCGCATGCGCGCGCTCGTGCGCGACCTGATCGCCGACGGCGGCACGGCTGTCTACGACGCCACCGCGAAGAGCCTCGACACGGTGCGCGCCCTGCGCGACCGAGAGCGCATCAACGCGGTGGTGGTCCTGACCGACGGCGAGGACACCGACTCGACGCTGACGGCCCAGGACGTGATCAACCGCGCCCGCGCCCAGGGTGACTCGCGCGACCAGGTGCGCGTGTTCACCATCGCCTACAGCGCCGAGGCCGCCGGCGCGCGCGAGGCGCTGACGGGGATCGCGAAGGCCAGCGGGGGCCAGGACTACGAGGGCAACACCGAGGACATCGAGACCGTCTACCGGAGCATCTCCAGCTTCTTCTGATGGCCGGATCCAAGCGTCCCTACAGCCGCTCGGAGTACAACCAAGCGCTGCTGCGCAACGCCCTGCTGGACCCGTTCGCCGTGCTGCTGCTGGCGGCGATCCTCATCGCCGGAATCGTGCTCGGCCTGACGCTGCCCCTGCTCCCGGTCGCGGTGGTGGCCTACGGCCTGGCGGCGGGGCGCACCTACTTCGACGAGGACGAGGCGAACAAGGTGCTCGAGCGCGAGCGCGGCAAGCGCCGCCACTCGCTGGAGCGCGTTCGCCCCGACCCCAACACGTTCGCGCCGCCGATCCGCGACCTGATGCACGGTGCGCGCCGGCGCGAATTCCGGATCCGCGAGGCGATCAGCCGCGCCCAGCTGCCCTTCGAGGAGGTGGAAGGTGAGGTCGACGCCTTCCTCGAGGTGATGGAGGGCTCCGCCGGCCGCGCGCAGCTGCTGTACGAGGCGCTGGCCGAGAACCCGCCCGACTTGGTCGAGCAGCGGATGGAGGCCGAGCAGCGAGCCCCAGGCCCCGGGCGCGAGTACCGCGCCGAGCTGGTGGACGCGCTCAGCCACCAGCTGACGGTCCTGCGGCGGATGGAAAAGCAGCTCGCCCGCTACTACGACGAGATGGAGCGCGTGCTGGTGGAGCTCGACACCGTCCGGGGAAGCCTGGTGTCGGCCTCGGCCTCCACCGACACCGAGCGCCAGCGGGCGCTCGCCGCCGACCTGCGCGGCCTGCGCGAGGAGGTCGGCTCGCTGTCGGAGGGCATGAGCGAGGCCTACGAGGCGCCGACCCCATGAACGGCCCGTTTCTCATCCAGCCCACCGTCCACGGCGACGAGCGCGGCTTCTTCCTCGAGAGCTATCGCCGCTCGAGGCTCGCCGAGCTGGGGGTCGACCACGACTTCGTGCAGGACAACCACTCGCGCTCGGCGCGGGGCGTGGTGCGCGGCATGCACTTCGCCGTGGGGCAGGGCCAGGCCAAGCTCGTGCGCTGCGCGCGCGGCTCGATCTTCGACGTGGTGGTGGACCTGCGCCGTTCCTCGCCGACGTACGGCCGGTGGCAGGGCTTCGAGCTCGACGACCGCGCGCATCACCAGCTCTACGTCCCGGTCGGCTTCGCCCACGGTTTCTGCGTGACGAGCGAGGTTGCCGACGTCGCCTACAAGTGCTCGACCTACTACGACCCCGAGGTCGAGCGGACGATCGCCTACGACGACCCCGACATCGGCATCGAGTGGCCGGCCGGGCTGGAGTTGCGGGTGTCCGATCGGGACAGCCAGGCGCCACGCCTCGAGGACGTGGCGCCCGAGCTTCCCTTCTAGTCCACGGTCGCTTCCGAGACCATTCCCTTCGCCACGTGGGGCGGGCCCCCCTGGCGGTCGGGGATGAAGCACATGAGGGCGTACTTGCCCTTCTTTTTGAGGTCGAGCTGAACGGCCTGCTTGCCGCCGCTGTCGAGCACCGCGGTGTTGACCCCCGCCTTCTCGTCGAACGGCGGCGGCCCCGAGGGCTCACCCTCGGACGCGGCGACCTTGCGAACATCGGCGATGGTCTTGCCCGGGTTGATGGGCAGCGCGACAATGAAGTGCGGCTGCTTGCCCTTGTTGTCGAATAGCACCGTCTGCTTGCCGGTCTTCAGGCCCGTGGCCTTGAACGAGTAATCGACCGCCTCGACCCGCGGGCCGGCCGTGGGCTGGGAGCCGCCTCCGCTGCCCGTCACCTGCAGTGGAGCGCTCTTGTTCGACTCGATGTCGAGCGCGTAGTACTTGCCTGGGGCCAGGTTCTGGGTGACGGTGCCGGTCTGGCCGGGCTTGGTGTTGCCCACGCCGCCTTCCAGCTTCAACCAGTCGGGGAGGGCCTTGTTCCTGTCACCCCACGCCGTACCGGCCTTGGCGACCTCCTCGGCCGTCTGGTTGCCCGTGACGCGCACCAGCTGGGCGCCGCCGGGCTTCTTACCCGTGTTCTTGACGGTGATCTCGGTCAGACCCGCCTCGGCCGACGCCGGGGCCTTCAGGCCCGTGTCCGAGCGCTCGATCGTCACGGACTGCGTGGTCTGGCTGCTGCTCTTCTTCTTTTTCTTGCTGCTCCCGCAGCCGGCCGCGACCGCGGATGCGAGCAGGACGACGAACGCGCAGAGCGCGAGCTTCTTCATGGGCTGAGTCCCCCTGTCGAGTAGGCCCCCGGCCAATCCGGGGGCGCGGCACCCTAACAGGCTACGCGCTGCGCGCCAGCGCCTCGGAGGCCACGTCGGCGACCTCGGTGGGGTTGCGCCCCACGCGCACTCCCTTGGCCTCCAGGGCCTCGGCCTTCGCAGCCGCGGTGCCCTTTGAGCCGCTGACGATCGCGCCGGCGTGCCCCATGGTCTTGCCGGGGGGCGCGGTGAAGCCCGCGATGTAGGCGATCACGGGCTTTGAGACGTTGTCGGCGATGTACTCGGCGGTGCGCTCCTCCTCGTCCCCGCCGATCTCGCCGCACATGACGATCAGCTCGGTCTCCGGGTCTTGCTCGAACTCGGCGATCACGTCGATGAACGAGGAGCCCACGACCGGGTCGCCGCCGATGCCCACGATGGTGGAGTTGCCGAAGCCGCGCTGGGCCAGCTCGTTGCCGATCTGGTAGGTCAGCGTGCCGCTGCGCGAGACCAGGCCGACACCGCCCTCGGAGAAGAAGTGGGCGGGGATGATCCCCACGTTGGCCTTCGCCGGGGAGAGGATCCCTGGGCAGTTGGGGCCGACCAGCCGCGTGGCGTCCGTGCGCTTGAGGTGGGTGTACACCCGGAGCATGTCGTGTGCGGGGATGCCCTCGGTGATGCAGATGACGAGCTCGATGCCGGCATCGGCGGCCTCGAGGATCGAGTCGGCGGCGAAGCGCGGCGGGACGAAGACCATCGCCGTGTTGGCGCCGGCCTCCTTGACCGCGTCGTGGACGGTGTTGAACACAGGCACGCCCTCGACGTCCTGCCCGCCCTTCCCGGGGGTGACCCCGGCCACCAGGTCGGTGCCGTAGCGGCGGTTGTTCAGACCGTGGAAGGAGCCCTCGCGGCCGGTCAGGCCGGCGACGACCAGCTTCGTCTCGCTGTCGACGAGGATCGCCATTACTCGGCCCCCGCCTCGGGGTCGGCGCTGGCGCCCGCTCCGGCCGGGGGGCCGGGCTGCTCGGCGCCCTCGGGGGGCGGGTCGCCCGCCAGCTCCACCGCGCGCGAGGCGGCGTCGAGCATCGTCTTCTCGACGTGCACATTGGGCAGGACGGCGTCGGCCAGCAGCTTGCGCCCATCCTCGTCGTTGGTGCCATCCAGGCGAACGACGAAGGGCACGGAGATGTCGAGGGAACCGAAGGCGGTGATCAGGCCGTTGGCCACCTCGTCGCAGCGTGTGATGCCGCCGAAGATGTTGAACAGGACCGCGGTGACCTTGGGGTCGGAGAGGATGACCTCGACCGCATTGGTGATCTCCTCGGCCTTCGACCCTCCGCCGGCGTCGAGGAAGTTGGCGGGGCGGCCGCCCGCCTGAGCCACCACGTCCAACGTGCTCATCACGAGCCCGGCGCCGTTCCCCAGGATGCCGACGTTGCCGTCCAGCTTCACGTAGGTCAGGCCCCGCTCGCGGGCCATGCGCTCCTGGGGATCCTCGCCGCCGGAGTTGCGCAGCTCCGCGGTCTCGGCGTGGCGGTAGAGGGCGTTGCCATCGACCGTCACCTTGGCTTCCAGCGCGACGACCTTGCGGTCGCCGGTGACCAGCAGCGGATTGACCTCCACCAGCATCGCGTCCTCTTCGATGAACGCCTGGTAGAGGCGCTCGAGCAGCGCGCCGACCGGGCGGATGACGTCCTCGGCGATCCCGGCTTCGAAGGCCAGCCGGCGCCCGTGGAAGGCCTGGAAGCCCACCAGCGGGTCGACGTGCAGGCGGGCCATCGCGTTGGGGTCCTTCTCGGCGATCTCCTCGACCTCCATGCCGCCCATGCGCGAGAGCATCACCATCGGCTTCTTTGCGCCGCGGTCGAAGATCACGGCGGCGTAGTACTCCTCGGCGATGTCCGAGGCCTTCTCCACGTAGAGCTCGTGAACGGTGAAGCCCCGGATGTCCATGCCGATGATCGCCGCGGCGTGGCGCTCGGCCTCGTCGCGGTCCTTCGCCAGCTTGATCCCGCCGGCCTTGCCACGGCCGCCGATCAGCACCTGGGCCTTGATCACGACCGGGTAGCCCAGCTCGTCGGCCGCCGCCACGGCGTTCTCCACGCTGGTGGCGGCCTTCCCGTCGGGAATCGGCACGCCGTGGCGCGCGAACAGCTGCTTGCCCTGGTACTCGAGCAGGTCCATCGCGGCGGCGAGTCTACGCAGCGCGGCCGGCCCCGGACGAGAGAGCAGACCCGTCCACTCGAAAAAAAATCGCTCAGGCGGCTGAGCGTTCTCCGAAGCGGCGCCCGGCGTCCGGGTGGCCCCCAAACCCCCTAAACTGCGCGACCTTCATGGCCCTTCCTAAGAAGATCGAGTTCGTGACCTTCGATTGCTACGGCACCCTGATCGACTGGGAAACGGGGGTCTTCGAGGCCTTCCAGAAGGAGGCCAGCCGCGACGGGTTCACGCTCGACCGCGACGAGCTGATCCCGCGTTTCATCGAGATCCAGCGCGATATCCAGCGCGGCTCCTACGAGCTGTACGCCGAGGTGCTGCGCCGGGCCGCGGTCCGGGTGGCCGGCGAGCTCGGCTGGGAGCTCGAGCCCTCGCGCTCGAACTTTCTGCCCGACTCGGTGCCGAGGTGGCTGCCCTTCCGGGAGACCAACGCCCAACTCGAGCGCTTCGCCAAGAAGTACGAGACGGGCATCCTCTCCAACATCGACGACAAGCTGCTGGGGGCCACCCGCCGCCACTTCCGCGCGGACTTCGACCTCGTGGTCACCGCCCAGCAGGTGCGCTCCTACAAGCCCGACCCCGCTCACTTCAAGGAGTGCGCGAGGCGGATCGAGGCCCGCAAGAAGCGCTGGGTGCACATCGCCAGCGGCTTCCCGACCGACGTGGAGCCCTGCCTCAAGCAGAAGATCCCCGTCATCTGGGTCAACCGCCGCGGCGAGCCCCTGGAGAGCGGCCAGAAGAAGCCCACCGCGGAGGTCAAGACGTTCCGCGAGGCGGCCAAGCTGCTCGGCGCCGCCTAGGCCAGGCGCCGAAATGGCCCCAGCGGGCCAGTAGCCTCGCCGCGGTGCGCGCCGTGGCTCTCCACGAGGACGTGCTGGTTCTCACCTCGCGGCTGTGGCAGACCAACGCAACCGCCCTGAGGGCCGGAGGCGAGTGCATGCTGCTCGACGCTCCCTACTTCCCCGACGAGCTGGAGATGCTGCCCGGCGTCCTGGGCCAGGCCGGCTTTCGCCCCGACGCGCTGCTGGCCACCCACGCCGACTACGACCATCTGCTCGCCCGACTGCCGTTCCCCGACCTGCCGCTCGGGGTCGGAGAGACGACGATGGAGCGCATCCGCGCCCAGCCCGGCGAGGCTCAGCGCGAGCTGCGCGAGGAGGACGCTCGCAACTACGTGACGCGCGGCCGCCCGCTGGGCCTGGGCGGCGTGCGCGCGCTTCCGGTCCCCGGCAAGTTGGAGCTGGGCTCGGGCGGCGATGAGCTCGAGCTCCACCCGGCCGAGGGGCATGCGCCGGACGGCACCGCGGTGTTCATGCCCTCCGCCGCGGTGCTTGTCTGCGGCGACTACCTGTCCGACGTCGAGATCCCTCTGATCGCGGCGGCGGGTTCGCTGCCCGCCTACCGCTCGACCCTGGAGCGTCTCGAGCCGCTGGTCCGCCGCGCGGCTTCGATGGTGCCAGGGCACGGCTCGCCGCAGACCCGCGAGGGGGCGCTGGGACTGCTGGAGGCCGACGTCGCCTACCTGGCGGCGCTGGAGGCCGGCCGGGAGGAGCTGCCCCGCGGCCGTGACACCTCGCGCCAGCGCGAGATCCACGCCGACAATGTGCTCAAGCATGCGAGCTGAGCGGGACGACTTTGCGTCCGTGCTGATCCTGCTCCGGCCGGCTAGCGTCCTTCGCGTGCGCCCGCAGCCAGGGACGTGACGGGGATCGCCGCGGCGTCTCGCAGGGCCTTCTCCGGGACGCCCTCGATCTCGCCCACTAGCTCGTAGACCAGCCCGTCGGGGTCCACCCCGAGGGCCGTCGCGTCATCGTGCCCGAGCCGTTCCACCAGGTCCTTGGAGGCCAGCAGCTGGCCGTCGCGGGCCGTCTGCTGGATGCGGGCGCAATCGTTCACGACATCGCCGAGCGCGGTGACCTCGAGCCGCCCCCCGGTGACCACCTGGCCCATGTAGAGCGCGCCGCCCCAGTGCAGGCCCACGTTGATGCGGTAGCCCGAGAGGTCGAGCAGGTCCGCATCGTCGGCCAGCGCGGCCGCGGCCTCGTAGGCCGCGCGGGGCAGCTCGCGCGCCGCCTCCACGGCGGCCCGTGCCGCGCGGGAGACGCTGCCGAGGTCGTCCTCGAGGAAGAAGGCGGTGACGCCGTCGCCCGCGTGCTTGCCCACGATTCCGAGCCGGCGAACGATGACGTCGTCGATGGCGGTGGTGGCGGCTCGCACCAGGCGGAAGTAGGCCGCGCTGGGCAGTCGGCGTGACAGGTCTGTGGAGGACTGCAGGTCGGCGAAGAGGATCGCCGCGCGGCGGCGCCCGGGATCGGCCAACCGCGCCATGCGCGCGAACATGTCCCGATCCCCGCGCGTGACCATGAGCAGGATCGAGGCGGGCAGGTCCGGGGCGTAGAGCAGGGCCGTGCCCAGCAGCCGGCCGTCGGGAGCCCGCAGCCTGATGCCCACATAGCCGATCTCCACCGGCGGCAGGTCTCCCTGCACGAAGCGCACCGAGGAGACCCACAGCGGCTGCGCGCCGCCCGGCTCGAGCTCCGGCAGGGCTGCGACGATCGCCGCCCGCTCCTGCTCGCTGAGGTTGGGCGACAGGCTGTCGATCACCTCCTGAACCCCGCCCTCGGCGTCGGCGACGACCCAGCTCAGCATGTCCGCCGACCAGCGGACGACATCCTCCGCCACCAGGGCGCCGCGCCAGACCTCCGCGGCGAGCGTCTCCTGCAGTCGCCGGCCATAGCCCAACGCCTCCTCGTCCCACTCGGAGAGCAGGCGTTTCTGCTCCTCGGAGACCCAGCGCATGCGCCACTCGGCGTCGAAGACCGTGGCCGCGAGACCGGTGTGGCCCAGCTCGTCGATCACCTGATCGAGTGAGGCGGCGGTGACCTGTGGCGTGGGCGAGCCCACGGTGAGAAGGTAACGCCATGGCCCGCGCGCTGGCGGCGCCGGCGGTGGTGCTCGTGCTGGCCGGCGGCTTCTATCTCATCTCGCCGCAACCTGCACACCGGCGGGCTGGTGGCGGCGCCGGGGGCCTGCGGATCTACATGACGGCGGGCGTCCCGAGTTCGGACGGCGACGTGAAGGACTTCGTGGAGCTTGCGCCGCTGAAGGGCACGAAGGGCAACCAGCAGTACAGGCTGCCGCGCAGTCTCGACCTCGAGCGCTACCGGACGGTGGTGATCTGGTGCGTGCCGTTCACGACGCGCATCGCACAGGCGGTGCTGCGCTAGGACTTCGCGCGCACGTGCCAGCTCACGGTCATCCCGGCCACGACCGTGCCCTCGGCGTCGGCAAGCTCCACCTCGATCGGAAACTCGACGCGGCCGTCGGAGTCCAGCGCTCCGAGGAGCTCGTCCTTCTCGCGGCTCAGCCGGCCGGTGGCGGTGATGGGACCATTGGCGAGCTTGCGGTAGTCGATCTCGGCCGACTTCGCCAGCGGCGTGATCTCGCCCATGCGCTCGGCGAAGGCACCGATGAAGGCGCCGCCCGACGCGGCCTCTCCGGCCGCGAACAGGGCGGCCGCGTGCTGGGAGCCGACGTGGTTGAGCAGGTGGCCGCCCTCCGGCAGCCGCACGACGCCGACGCCGTCGGCGACCTCGACCATCTCCAAGCCGACGTGCTGGTTGAAGGGGATCGCCTGCTCGTAGCCCGCCCGTACCGCCTCGTAATCCATGGCGGGTGACCCTACACTCGCCACGATGGCGAGGAGAGCGCTGGCGATCGCGGTGGCCCTGCTGTTCGTGGCGCCCGCGGGCAGCGCCTCGGCGGTCGCGCCGGCCACCTGCGGGCTGGCCTCGCCGGAGTTCAGCGCCACCGGCGACTTCCCCGCATCACGGCAGGGCAGCTTCGTCTTCGTCCCCTTCGACGTGCCGGCAGGCATCACGCAGGTCCGCGTCAACTACTGCTACGACCATTCGTCGCCCGGGCCCACCAGCGGCGGCAACGACCACACTCTCGACCTCGGCGTCTACGAGCCTCGCCCGGTCGGCGACACGGGCCCGTGGGGGATGGACGAGTTCCGCGGCTGGGGCGGCTCGGGCTATGACCGGGTGAACATCACCCCCCAGGGCTTTCCCGATGACGCCCACTACGCGGCCGACCGCAAGGCGCCGGTGGAGGGCTTGACTACCCGCTCGTTCAAGCCCGGCTCGATCCCCGCCGGCAAGTGGGCGGTCGAGCTGGGCCTGGCGAACATCGCCCCCGCGCCGTTCGACGCCGACGCCAGCGTGGGCTGGCGCGTCGAGGTGGACCTGTCGAACCCGCCGCCGGGCGGCCCCGCCTACTCGGCTCCTGCGCACGACCCCAGCCCGGCTGTCGGCGCACCGGGGTGGTACGCCGGCGACTTCCACGCCCACGCCGAGCACTCCGGCGATGCCAACGCGACGCTGACCGAGACGATGGACTACGGGTTCGGGACCGCGGGCCTCGACTTCATCTCCCTGAGCGACCACAACACGGCCAGCGGCTGGCCCGAGTCCGACCGCCGCCGCGCCGACGGCGACGTGCCCGCCGGGAAGCTCCTCATCCGCAGCGAGGAGGTCACCACCTATCGCGGGCACACCAACAACCACGCCAGCGGCGTCGAGCCCGACTACCGCGTCGGGCCGCTGCTGGAGCGTGAGGGCGACGGCTCACTGACACAGATGCGGGCGGCCCGGCCGGTGTCGCAGGTGCTCGACGAGGTCAACGCGGCGAACGGGATCGCCCAGGTCAACCACCCCACGATCTTCCCCTCGCCGCCCTTTGCCCCGGGCTTCTGCCGCGGCTGCGCGTGGAGGCATTCCGACGCTGACACCGACTACTCCAAGGTCGACGCGATCGAGGTCTCGACCGGGATACCCAACAGCCCGTTCAATCCCACGGCGATCCAGTTCTGGGAGAGCAAGCTGGCCCAGGGGCACAAGATCGCGGCGGTGGGCGGGAGCGACTCGCACCGGGCCGGCAACGTCTCGGGGCCGACCGACGCCCCGCTCGGGACGCCCACGACGATGGTTTTCGCCGACGAGCTCTCCGAGCAGGGCGTGCGCCGAGCGGTCGAGGCGGGGCACACCTTCGTCAAGCTGATCGGCGGCTCGGCGCCCGACCTCCGCCTGGAGGCTCGCAGGCGCGGCGCGGGCGGGGCGGCCTCGATCTTCGGCGACACGGTCGCCTCCGACGTGCCGGTCGACTTCACGGCCCGCGTGATCGGCGGGGACGCCAGCTACCAACTGCAGATGATCAAGAACGGCAGGCTGTACGCGGCCCGCCCGGTGACGAGCGGTAGCTTCGCCACGCTCTTCTCCTCCAACGGCCCCGGTCGCTACCGGCTGCAGCTCATGCAGGGCACCCAGATCGTCGCCGTTTCCACCCCCATCTACGTGACCGGCCGCGCCGGGGCGCCCGGTACGGGCTCGGGTCGCGTCGGGCAGGACTCGGGCAGCTCGGCAGACCGACTGCGGGCGGGCTTCGGCTCTTACGGCCCCAGCCGCGCGCGGCGCGGGCGCTTCCTCATGCGCTGCCGGGTCCGTGCGAGCGGGCGTCGCGTCTGCCGGGTGCGCGCGGTCGCCAACGCCTGCGGACGCAAGCGCACCATCGCCTTCGGCCGCGCGGTCACTCGCCGTCGCAGCGTTCTGGTGCGGCTGAGGCTCAACCGCTGCGGGCGCCACGTGCTTGCCCGTCGCAGGCGCGGCGTGCGGATCCGCCTCCAGCTGCGCGCGTCCGACCGCCGGGGCCGTCAGGCCTTCGCCGTCAAGCGCGCGGTGCTGCGGTCTGCGGGTCGCTGACCCGCGAGAGCAGGGCCGCCGACAGCGTCATGCCCGCGAACAGCACGAGCCCGAGCGTGCCGAAGCCCGATAGCGCGAGCACGGCGCCGCCCACCAGGGCTCCGACCAGGTAGCCCAGCTGGGCGCTGGCCGTGCGGGCGCCCATCATCGCGCCGGGACGTCCGGGCAGCTGCACGAGGCCCAGGGCGCTCGAGCCGGTGGAGCGCACGCCGGCGCACAGCGCCAGCAGGCAGAACAAGCCGAGCGTGAAGCCCACCGACGGCGACAGTCCCAGCACCGGCACGAACAGCACCCCCATGCCCACGGCGGCGCAGACCAGGACCGGCCGGCGCGGCAGCCGGGTGACCAGGCGCTCGGTGCTGAGGGAGGATGCGAGGAACACGACCGAGCCGATCGCCAGCAGCGAGCCGACCACCGCCTCGTCGACGCCGTACATCTGGATATAGAAGGCGCCGGCGAAGGTCAGCTCGGCGGTCCACGCCGAATAGGCCACCAGCTCGGCGACCACCCAGCGGCGAGCGGACGGCTCGCGCAGCACCGTGGCGAGGCCCTCTAGAGGGCCGCCCACGTCTTCGGCGCCGCCCCGGGTGCGCGGCGCCGAGCGGCCGGTCAGCAGCGCGGCGGCGGCCACGCTGCCCGGCACCAGGTAGGCGAGCCGCCAGCCGCCGGCGTCGGCCAGGAGCCCGATCAGCGGGTTGCCGACGATCCAGGCGAGCGACTGGGCCCCCACGACGTAGCCCATCGCCCAGGACGCGTCCTCGTCGCTGAACGTGGCGGCGATCCCGGCGAAGCCCGCCGAGAGCAGGCAGGCCACGCCCGAGCCGGTGATCGCGTGCGCGAGGTAGAAGAGGGGCAGCGAGGGCGCGGCGGCCGTCGCGGCCGCCCCCGCCAGGGCCAGCGCGGCGCCGGAGATCAGGAGCGGACGTACGCCCACGCGGTCGATCAGCGGGCCTATCAGCAGTGAGACGGCGACCGCGACGCCGGCGAGCACCGCGCGCGCGACGCCCACCGCGCTGACCGACGCGCCCAGATTGCGGCCGATGGCCACGATGAGTGGCGCCAGCACGACGATCGAGGACTGCGTACAGACGGTGGCGAGCACCAGCGGCAGCAGCCGCCGCGCTCGCGAACGGCTAGGCGAGGAGCGCAGGCCGGGCGCTGGCCGGCCGAGCACCGCAGCCACCCATCACTTGATCGTTGCGATGGGATCGCCCGACGAGATCGGCTTGCCCTCCTCGATGGGCAGTTCCTCGATGGTCCCCGCCTTGTGGGCGGTGATCTCGTTCTCCATCTTCATCGCCTCGATCACGCATAGGAGCTGGCCCTCCTCCACCGTGTCGCCCTGCTTCACGTGGACCTTCCACATGTTGCCCTGGAGCGGCGAGGTGATCTCGTCGGGACCGCCACCCGAGCTCTTGGCGCGCTCGGAGCGCTTGGGGGGGCCCTTCGGCGCGGCGCCGGCGGCGGGAGCGGCCCCGTTTGCCCCGACCGCTCCGATCACCTTCACCTCGAACTTGCGCCCCGAGACCTCGACCGCGTAGTCGCGCTCGGCCTTGGGCTCGTCGTCATCGGCGGGCGGCTCGGGCGCGGGGTACTCGATGCCCTTGAGCCAGTCCTTGTCCTCCATCAGGTCACGGCAGGTCTCGCCCGCCCGCCACTGGTCGGTGCCCAGCAGGGCCTTGTGGAAAGGGATCAGGGTCTTCAGGCCGCCGATCTCGTACTCGTCCAGCGCCCGCAGCATGCGCCTGGTCGAGGCGTCGCGGTCGGTGTCCCAGACGATCAGCTTGGCGATCATCGGGTCGTACAGAGGCAGGACCTCGTAGCCGGGCTCGGCGCCCGAGTCGACACGCACGAACGGGCCGCTCGGCTCCCGGTAGCCGCCGATCTTGCCGGGCGCGGGAGCGAAGTTCTTGGAGGCGTCCTCGGCGTTGATGCGGCACTCGATGGCATGCCCGCGGATCTCGACGTCTTCCTGGGCGAAGGCGAGCTCCTCGCCGGCCGCCACCTTGATCTGCTCGCGCACGATGTCGATGCCGGTGACCATCTCGGTCACGCAGTGCTCGACCTGCACGCGGGTGTTCATCTCCAGGAAGAAGTACTCGCCGTCCTGGAGCAGGCCCTCCATGGTGCCGGCTGAGCGATAGCTCACCGCCTTGGCGGCCTCCACGCCGATCCTGCCGATCTCCTCGCGCAGCTCGGGGTCGACCGCCGGGGCCGGGGACTCCTCGATCACCTTCTGGTGACGCCGCTGCACCGAGCAGTCGCGTTCGAAGAGGTGGACGACGTTGCCGTGCGAGTCGGCGAGCACCTGCACCTCGACGTGGCGAGGGTCGGGAAGGTAACGCTCCACGTACACCGTCGGGTCCGAGAAGAACTTCTCGCCCTCGCGCGCGGCGCCCTCGAAGGCCTTCTCGAGCTGGTCCTCGGTCTCGGCGACGCGAAAGCCCTTGCCGCCGCCGCCGCCCGCGGCCTTGATGGCAACCGGGTAGCCGACCGACTCGTCGATGATCTTGCGCGCGGCCTCGACGTCGTCGACCGGGTCGGTGGTCCCCGGCACGATCGGCACTCCGGCGTCCCTCATCAGCTCGCGCGCTCGGGTCTTGGAGCCCATCGCCTCGATGGCCTCGGCGGGCGGGCCGATCCAGACCAGGCCGGCCTCCTCGACCGCGCGAGCGAAGGGGGCGTTCTCGGCCAGGAACCCGTAGCCGGGATGGACCGCCTGCGCGCCGGACTGGTCGGCCACCTCCAGCAGCTTCTCGACGTTCAGGTAGCTATCCGCCGCGGGCCCGGGCCCCAGGAGGTAGGCCTCGGTCGCGCGGCGGGCGTGCGGAGACTCACGATCGGGCTCGGAGTAGACCCCCACCGAGCCCACGCCCAGCTCCTCGAGCGTGCGCATGACCCGGATGGCGATCTCGCCCCTGTTGGCGACGAGGACCTTCTCGAACACGGCGCGAGAGGTTATTCAGTCGCGGAGGCCGCCGAGCGCCTCTGCGGCCGGTGCGCCGGTGTTCGGTGCGCCCGCCCTCCAAAAAATCGCTCAGCCGCCTGAGCGATTTCCGGGAAGGGAGCGCCCCGTCTCGCCACCGCGCGCGGGCCCGGCGCTACTCGGTGGCCTGGCCCGCCTTCTCGTTGATCTTGGTCACCACGCCGTTCTCCTCGTCGAAGAAGCGCATGACCACCTTGTTCCAGCCGCCAAGCTTGTCGATGGTGAACAGCTGCTTCGGCGGCGGGAACTGCTTGGGGTCGTCGGCGGACTTCAGCACGGGGCGATAGCCCTGTGAGGCAAAGATCTTCTGACCCTCGTCGCCGGTGAGGAATCCAACGAACGCCTCCGCCTTGGGCTTGTTGGGGGCCTGCTGGGCGACGGCGATCGGGTTTTGGATGAGCAGGGTCTGGTCCGGGATCACGTAGTCGACGTCCAGGCCCTTCTTCTTGGCCAGGATCGCCTCGTTCTCGTAGGCCAGCAGGACGTCGCCCTTGCCGCCCTGGAACGTCTGGAGCGATTCGCGGGCCGACTTGTCCTGCACCGGCACCTTGTTGAGAAGTGTCTCCAGGTACTTGACGCCCTCGGCCTCGGACTTGCCCTGCTCCAGCTGGGCCCCGTAGGCGGCCATGACGTTCCAGCGTGCGCCGCCGGAGGTGACGGGGTTCGGGGTGATGACCTCGACGTCCTTCCTGAGCAGGTCATCCCAGGCCTTCACGTTCTTGGGGTTGCCCTTGCGGGTCACGAAGGTCACGACCGAGTTGGTGACGAAGCCCTTCGTCGGCGTCTGGCTCCAGTTCTTGGCCACCTCGCCCGTCTCGACCAGCTTGTCCATGTCCGGGGCCAGCGAGAGGGTCACGACGTCGGTTTCCAGGCCGCCCTGGACGGCCCGGGTCTGCTCCCCCGAGGAGCCGTAGGACCGGTCGACCGTCACGCCCTTGCCGTCCGGCGTCTTGTTCCAGGCCGGCACCAGCTCGCCGTAGGCCTCCTTGGGGGTGGAGTAGGCGACCAGCGAGAGCTTCTCACCGCTCCCGCCGGATCCCTCTTGGCCGGTTCCCCCGCACGCGGCCCCCCCGGCGGCGACGAGGGTGAGCAGGCCAAGAAGAAGGGTCCGAAACAACATGGGCGGGCAAAATAGCAGAACCCCGCCCGGGGTTAGGGTATTTAGACCGTCGAGGACTCGGCGAGCGCCGGCTTGCGCGCCACGCTGAGGTGCACCATCTGGCCCGGGTGGAGCTCGAGGGGCTCCGCCTCGGAGGCGCTGAGCTGCACCGACGCCGGCTCCTCCTCGTCGACGCACAGCTCCACGCGGACCTCGAAGCCGAGGCGCAGCACCCGCTCGACCTTGGCCGCGATCGCGCCGGCCCGCGGCTCGATGTGGATCTCGAGGTCGTGCGGGCGGACCAGGTCCTCGCCGACCTTGGTCACCGGGCCGACGAAGCCCATCACGAACTCGTTCGCGGGGTCCTCGTACAGGTCCGTGGGGCGGCCGGCCTGTTCGACCCGGCCCTCGCTGAGCACCACGACGTGGTGAGCGAGCTCCATGGCCTCCTCCTGGTCGTGGGTGACGAACAGCGTCGTCACGTCGACCTCCTCGTGCAGGCGGCGCAGCCATTGGCGCAGGTCCTTGCGCACGCGGGCGTCGAGCGCCCCGAAGGGCTCGTCGAGCAGCAGCACCTTGGGCTCGACCGCGAGTGCCCGGGCCAGCGCCATGCGCTGCCGCTGGCCGCCCGAGAGCTGGTCGGGGTAGCGCTCGCCGAGGCCCGACAGCTGCACGAGCTCCAGCAGCTCCTCGACCTTCGCCTTGATCTCGGGCTTGGGGCGCTTGCGCACGCTCAGGCCGAAGGACACGTTGTCGCGCACGTCCATGTGGCGGAAGGGGGCGTAGTGCTGGAAGACGAAGCCCACCTGGCGGTCCTGCGGCGTCAGGTGGGTCACGTCCTCGCCGAGGAGGTGCACCGACCCGGAGTCGGGCTCCTCGAGCCCCGAGATGACTCGAAGCAGCGTGGACTTGCCGCCGCCGCTGGGTCCCAGGAGCGCGGTGATCTGGCCGTCGGGAGCGGTGAACGTGACGTCGTCGAGCGCCTGGTATTCGCCGAAGCGCTTGTTCAGGCCCTGTGCCTCAATTGCCATGGCGAAGCCTCCTGTTGCGATCGAGCAGGTTCATGCCCACGAGCACCGCCACGGCCATAAGGGCCAGAACGATGGCCGCCGCGTATGCGCCGGTCAAGTCGAAGGACTGAAAGCGGTCCTCCACGAAGAGGGTGGCGGTCTCCGTCCGGCCGCTGAACTTCCCCGACACCACGCTGACCGCGCCGTACTCGCCGAGAGCGCGCGCGGTGGTCAGGACGACGCCATAGCCCACGGCGGGGCGGATGGCGGGGAGGGTGATGCGGCGGAAGGTCTGCCACGGGCTGGCGCCGAGGGTTCCGGCCGCCTCCTCCTGCTCGGTGCCGATCTCCCGGAGCACGGGGCTGACCTCGCGGACCACGAAGGGCAGCGAGACGAACACCGTGGCGAGGATGATCCCCGGCGTCGAGAAGATGATCTTGAGCCCAGCATCGGAGAGCGGACCGCCGAGGAAGCCGTCGTTGCCGTAGACCAGCACCAGCGACAGGCCGATCACCACGGGCGAGACGGCGAAGGGCAGGTCGATGACCGAGTCGATCAGCTTGCGGCCCGGCAGCTTGGTGCGCACGATCAGCAGCGAGGTGGCCACCCCGAAGATCGTGTTGAGCGGCACCGCTATCGCCACCACGATGGACGTGAGGTAGAAGGCGTGCATGCCCTGCGGCGTGGTCAGCGAGTCCACCACCGGCGCCAGCCCCTTCTCGGAGGCGCGGAACAGGACCAGCCCCACCGGCAGCACGAGCAGCGCAGCGAGGTACAGGAGTGCGGTCCCGCGCAGAGCCAGCCGCGGCGTCATGGCCTCGCCCCCTTCCGCGAGAGCGCGGCGATGGTCGTGAGCAGCAGCAGCGATGCGGCCAGCAGCACGACCGAGACCGCCGCCGCTGCCTGCTTGTCGCCCAGCTCGATCAGGCCGAAGATGTAGACGGACGCGACCTCGGTCTTGTTGGGCAGGTTGCCCGAGATCAGCACGACCGAGCCGAACTCCCCGAGCGCCCGTCCGAAGGCCAGCGCCACACCGGCCAGCATCGCCGGCCGAATCGCGGGAAAGATGATCCGCCGAAAGACGGTGAGGGGCTTGGCGCCGAGCGACGCGCCGGCCTCCTCGACCTCCGGATCGAGCTCGATCAGCACCGGCTGTACAGCGCGCACCACGAACGGCAAGGTCACGAACAGCAGCGCCAGTGCCACCCCGATCTGGGTGAAGGCGACGTTGATGCCCACGGGGCTGCCCTTCCCGTAAAGGGCGAGCAGCGTGAGCCCGGCCACGATCGTCGGCAGCGCGAACGGCAGGTCGATCAGCGCGTTGACGAAGCCCTTCCCGCGGAAGTCGTCGCGCACGAGCACCCAGGCGATCAGCGTCCCGGCCACCGCGTTGATGGCAGCGACGGCCAGGGAAACGAGCAGGGTGAGCTTCAGCGCGCTCAGCGCCTGGGGCTTGGTCACTGCCTCCCAGAACCCGTCCACCCCGTCCTCCATGCCCGTGGCCGCGACGGCCGCCAGCGGGATGAGCACCACGAGGCTGAGGTAGGCGACGCTCAACGCCCCGGCGGGCGCGGCTCCGGGGAACCGGACCCTGCGTGCCTCGCTGCGCCGCAGCGGGACGCTGAGCGCGCTCACGCGACCACCATCCCGGCGCCCACGGTGTCGTTGCTCGAGTCGTCGACGAGGATGAAGCTGCCGGTGGTGCGGTTCTCGGCATAGGGGTCGGCGGCGATGGCGGAGGCCAGGCGCAGGCGGGCCAGGCCGATGTCGTTGAGCTCGAGCTCGTCCGCGGGCCCGTGCTCTCCGCTGTTGACGTCGAGCCGACCGTCGATCGACTCGACCTTCGCCGCCACGGTCTGGCTGAGGTGCTTGACCCGCAGCCGCGCGCCCGGCTTCAGCGGCGCCTGGGCCATCCAGCAGACCTCGGCCTCCAGCTCGCGAACCGGCTCCGGGGGCGAGTCGCCGGCGGCGATGAGCGAGCCGCGCGAGACGTCGTGCTCACCCTCGAGGCGGAGCGTGACCGACAGCGGGTAGAAGGCCTCATCCAGCTCCCCGTCGATCGTGTCGATCGACTGCACACGCGTGCGCGCGCCGCTCGGCAGCACCGTGACCTCGTCGCCGGGGCTGACCGTGCCGCCGGCCACCTGACCCGCGTAGCCGCGGTAGTCGTGGTGCTCGTCGGTCATCGGGCGGACCACCCACTGCACCGGGAAGCGCAGCGGCCCGTCGTCGCGGTCGGGAGCGGGCTCGAGCTCCTCGAGCAGCTCCAGCAGCGGCGGGCCGGAGTAGTAGGGCGTGTTGGCCGAGCGCTCGGTCACGTTGTCGCCGTTCAGGGCGGACAGCGGGATGGCGTGGGCCTCGGGGAACTCCGCGGCCACGGAGTCGAAGACGCCCTCGTCGAAGTCGACCAGGTCCATCTTGTTCACGCACACCACGACGTGCGGTGTGCGCAGCAGCGCGGCGATGTGCGCGTGGCGGCGCGACTGCTCGACGACTCCCTTGCGCGCGTCGACCAGCACGAGCGCGACGTCGGCGGTCGAGGCGCCAGTGACCATGTTGCGCGTGTACTGCTCGTGTCCCGGGGTGTCGGCGAGCACGAACTTCCGCCGGTCGGTCTGGAAGTAGCGGTAGGCGACGTCGATCGTGATGCCCTGCTCGCGCTCCGCGCGAAGGCCGTCGGTGAGCAGGGCGAGGTTCACGTATCCGTCGCCGCGCTCCTTGCTGGCGCGCTCGACGGCCTCGTACTGGTCCTCCAGGATCTGCTCGGTCTCCAGGAGCAGGCGGCCGATGAGGGTGGACTTGCCGTCGTCCACCGACCCGGCGGTCGCCACCCGCATGAGCTCGGAGGTCCGCTGGGGGGCCTCGAGCGGTGCCACTAGAAGTAGCCCTCCCGCTTGCGGTCCTCCATGGCGGCCTCGGTGACGCGGTCGTCGGCGCGCGTCTCGCCGCGCTCGGTGAGCTTGGTCGCCGCGATCTCGGCGATGACCTCCTGCAGGCCGGCCGCCTCCGAGCGCACGGCGCCGGTGCAGCTCATATCGCCCACGGTGCGGAAGCGCACCGACTCCTCGAAGACCTCCTCAGCCGGCAGGCGCTCGACGAAGTCCGACGCGGCGTACAGCATCCCGTCGCGCGAGAAGACCTCGCGGCGGTGCGCGAAGTACAGCCGCGGCAGCTCGAGCCCCTCCATCGCCACGTACTCCCAGACGTCGAGCTCGGTCCAGTTCGAGAGGGGGAACGCGCGCACGTGCTCGCCGGGCCGGACGTGCCCGTTGAGCTGGCCCCAGAGCTCGGGGCGCTGAGCCTTGGGGTCCCAGCCGCCGAAGTCGTCGCGGAACGAGAGCATCCGCTCCTTGGCCCGGGCGCGCTCCTCGTCGCGGCGGGCGCCGCCGAAGGCCGCCTTGAAGCCGTGCTCGGTGATGGCGTCGAGCAGGACGGGGGTCTGAAGCCGGTTGCGCGAGGCGCGCGGGCCGGTCTCGTCGGTGAGCTTTCCCGCCTCGATTGCCTCGGGCACCGAGGCCACGATCAGCTGGGCGCCCAGCTCCTCGACGCGGCGGTCGCGGAACGCGAGCGCCTCGGGGAAGTTGTGCCCGGTGTCCACGTGCATGACGGGGAACGGGAAGCGAGCCGGCCAGAACGCCTTCTCGGCCAGGCGCAGCAGCACCGCGGAATCCTTGCCGCCCGAGAACAGCAGCACGGCCCGGCCGGGCTCGGCCGCCACCTCACGGAAGACGTGGATGGCCTCCGCCTCGAGGGCACGGAGATGGGGCGTCCGGTGGTGGATGGCCTCTAGACGTGCAGCCCGCACTCGGTCTTCTCCTGGCCGGCCCAGCGGCCGTCGCGGCCGTCTCCGGGCAACGTGCAGGGGGCGCAGCCGATGGATGCGTAGCCGCGGTCGTGCAGCGGGTTGTAGGGAAGGTCGTGCTCACGGATGTAGCGCCACAGGTCGCGCTCGGTCCAGTCCGCCAGTGGGTTGTACTTCCACATCCCACGCTTCTCGTCTCGCTCGACGAACTCGGCGTCGGCGCGGGTGGGCGACTGCTCGCGACGAATGCCGGTGATCCAGGCCTCGGCTCCCTTCAGGCCGCGCTCGAGCCCCGCGACCTTCGCCTGACCGCAGCAGTTCTCGGCGGTCCACTGGCCGACGGCATCCTCGACCTCGATCCTCAGCCCGTATCGCTTCTCGATCTCACGCCAGGTGGAGTAGGTCTCACCGAACAGGACGCCGGTGTCGATCGTGAACACCCGCACGCCGGGCTCGATCTCCATCAGCATGTCGATCAGAACCGACTCCTCCTTCTGGAACGAGCACGCCATGGTCAGGCGCGGGTGGTGCTTGGCGACCGCCTCCTCGAGCGTGCTCTGCGCCGTCGGCGCTACACCGCGCATTCGCCCTCACCGCGGATCACCTGGTAGGGCTCGGCGCGGTTCCAGTCGATGAAGTGGTTCATCGTGTCCAAGCTGAACTCGACCGGCAGCGAGAGGTCGCTCAGCAGGTCCTCGAAGTGGCCCGGGGCCTGGCGCGCGACGAAGCTGTTGAACTCCTCGCCCTCCTCGCGGCCCTCCTGGTAGTGGCGCAGGATGCGCTCCACCGCGTCGGGCACCCGCTTGGCCGGCAGGCGTGACTTCAGGCGCGACCCGAAGACGACCTCGCCATTGTCGTACTCGCCGCCCAGGTGGGCGATGTAGGCCGGGATGGTGCGGTCGCCGGCCTTGATCGAAGCGCCGTAGAAGCCGATGTTGCCGATGTGGTGCTGGCTGCAGCCGTTCGGGCAGCCGGACATCTTGATGTGCAGCTTCTCGATGAGGGGATCGTCGAAGCCGATCGACTCGATGCGCTCCTGCACCGCCTGGTTGAGGCCCATCGAGGCGGTGATCCCGAGCTTGCAGGAGTCGGTGCCGGGGCACGAGACGACGTCGGCGATCTCCTCGGCGCCGGGATCGCCCAGACCGAGGTCCTTCAGGGCCTCCCACACGTCGTAGACCGACTCGTCGCGGACCCAGCGCAGCACCAGGTTCTGCCACACGGTGGTGCGCGCGTAGCCGCCCGAGTAGCGGCGCATGAGCTCCGCCAGGCCGCGGAACTGCTCGGGCGTCAGGTCGCCGCGGGTCACCTTGACCTGCACGGCGGCGAAGCCCTCCTGACGCTGCGGCTTGACGTTCGCCCGCGCCCAGCGGTCGAACTCGCGGTGGTCGCCGTTGGGCGAGCCGCTGGAGGCGGGCTGCTCCGGGGCGCCGGCCTCCTCGTCGTGCTCGAAGGGGTCGAGCGTGTAGTCCCGCTGCGAGACCCAGTCGCCCTGCATCTCCTCCTCGACCAGATCGCGGAAGGCGTCGATGCCGATCTTGTCGACCAAGACCTTGATGCGGGCGCGGGCGCGGTTGACGCGCAGGAAGTCCTGGCGGTCGAAGATGCGCAGGCAGGCTTCGGTCACCTTGAGGTACTCGCCGTCGTCGGCGCCCACGAAGCTGTACAGCGTGGGCGCGACGCGGGCCATGATCGACGTGCCGCCGCCGACGCGGATCTCGAAGCCGCGGGTGCCGTCCTCCTTCACTCGCGGGAGGAAGCCGATGTCGTGGATCCCGGTGATGGCCCGGTCCTCGTCGGTGGCCGTGAATGCGGTCTTGATCTTCCGCGGCATCAGCTGGAAGTCGGGGTGACGCACGAAGTAGCGCACGTAGGCGCCGACGTAGGGAGTGGGGTCGAAGAGCTCGCCCTCGCAGATGCCGGCCCAGGGGTCGCCGGTGACGTTGCGGACGGTGTTGCCGCAGCCCTCGCGGCTGGAGAGCCCCGAGTCGCCGAGCTGGCGGATCGCGCGGGCGGCGTCGGGCAGCGGGACGTGGTGGATCTGGATGTTCTGGCGCGTGGTGATGTGGCCCTTGTTCAGCGGCGCGTACCTCTCGACGACGTCCGCGAAGGCCTCCATCTGCTCAGGGTTGATTCCGCCGAAGGGCAGCTTGACCCGGATCATCTGGATGTCGGCCTGGCGCTGGCCGTAAACGCCCTGCTTGAGGCGGAAGCCGATGAAGTCGGGCTCCTCGATGGCGCCGTCCAGGAAGCGGCCCGCCTCGGTGTCGAAATCGTCGAACTCGCGCTCGAGGACCGGGATCACGTGGCCCGGCACGTTCTCGACCACCTCGGGGTTGTTCAGCGAGCCCTCGCGTCCCTTACGAGGTGTGGAAGTCGGCTCCACCTGGCTCCTTCACTCGGGAACCAGCGAATGTAGCAAAAGCCAGCTGTCTTTCGGGAGTTAGCTCCCGGAGGCTTCTTGCCGCCTACGCGGGCTCCTTCTCCACGGGGACCCCGGCCTGCTCCCAGGCGGCGATGCCGCCGGCGACGCTCGCCGCCTCGCGGCCGGCCCCGTTGAGGGCCTGGGCGGCCATCAGCGAGCGCTCGCCCACCGCGCAGTAGAACACGATCGGGCCCTCACCAAGCTCGTCGGCGCGCGCCGCGAGCTGGTCGAGCGGCACGTGCTCGGCGCCCTCGACGTGGCCCTCGGCCCACTCGTCGTCGCGGCGCACGTCGACTACCCGGGCGCCCTCGCGCCGCAGCTCGTCCGCCCGCTTGGGGTCGACCTCTAGCGGCCCCACGGCTCCGGTTCTCCCCAGGGGGCCTTGGCGTCGGCGTCCCGGCCCGTCCCCTCGTACAGCCCGGCGCGCAGCCAGGGGTTCATGCCGCTCTCGGCGGGGGCGGGCGGAGGGGCCGTGTCACGCAGGAACTGCTCGATCGCGGCGGCGATCGCGGCGGCCTCTTCGGGCGTGGCGCTCGAGCCCTTGAGCTCGATCCGCGGGCGGGGCGGGGTGCGGTGGCCGTTGCCGGACACGTATTGCCAGGCTAGTGGCCGTGCTCGCCTTCGACCGACGGACGGTGTTCGACGCGATCTCTCCGGAAGAGGCGATCGAGCAGGTGCGGCACGGGTTCGTGGAGTACGGCTCGGGCCGCTGGGAGATGCCGGCCAAGACCTACCTCGACGCCGACGCCCCCGGAGGCGACTTCCGCGCGATGCCCGCGCGCGGCGGGGACCTGGCGATCCTCAAGTGGGTCACCTCGTTCACGCAGAATCCCGCCGCGGGACTGCCCGTGGTGCTCGGGGCGATCCTGGTCTCCTCCTCGCGCGACGGTCGCCCGCTCGCGCTGGTCGACGTCCGCTCCGTCACCGCTCTGCGCACGGGAGCGGTGGCCGCGGTGGCCGCCCAGGAGCTGGCCCGCGAGGGCGCGCGCAGCGTGGGGCTGATCGGCTGTGGGCTGCACGGCGCCTGGGCGGCGCGCTGTCTGGCGGCGGCCGAGTACGGCCCCGGCATGGTCTACGACCCCGATCCCGAGCGGGCCGGGTCCCTGGCCGGCGAGCTGGGCTGGGAGGCCGGCAGCCGCGAGGACGCCGTGGCCCAGGACGTGGTGACCTGCGTGACTCCCGGCTCGGAGCCGGTCGTGCATGCGGACGATCTGCGGCCCGGACTGCACCTGAGCTTCCTGGGCGCCGACGCGGCGGGCAAGGCCGAGGCCGACCTCGACGTGGTGAGGGCCGCGAGCCTGTTCTGCGACGAGTGGGAGCAGGCGTCCCACGGCGGCGAGCTGACCGGGGCGGTGCAGGCCGGCCTGGTCGAGCGCGGACAGGTCACGCAACTGGCCGACGTGCTCACAGGCGCGGCCCCCGGGCGCGAGAGCGACGATGCCGTGACGCTGTTCGACTCCACCGGCTTGGCGATCCAGGACCTGGCGCTGTGCCACGCGCTGCTCGACGCCCATGCGGCGGGGGCGGTCCGCGCCAGGGAGGTCGAGCTCTGAGGTTGGCTCGCCGCCCTTCACCCGGCTTCCTGGTCCAGGCCCCTGCGCCGGCCCGCGCCCTGCTGGTGAACGGCCGGGCAGGGTGCTCAAGCGCGCAGCTAGGGTGGGCGCCATGCGCCGACTCGCACTGCTCGCCCTCCTCTCCCTGCTCGCGGCCGCCCTCGTCGCCGGGTGCGGCTCCGGCGCCAAGCAGCCGGCGACCCTGACCCCCGCCTCGGCTCTCTTCTACGGCGAGGTGGAACTGGACCCCGAGGGGGGGCAGAAGGCCGCGGTCGACGCGCTCGCCCGCAAGTTCCCCGGCTCAGGCGACGCGGGCCAGCGGCTGAGCCGCCTGATCGAGGACAGCCTGCGCGAGAAGGACGCGAAGATCTCCTTCGAGAACGACGTCAAGCCCTGGCTGGGCGACCGGGCGGCCTTCTTCGCGACCAATCCCGGGCGCGCCGGCCCCACCCAGGACTCCCCGGCCGCGGCGCTGATCGCCACCGAGGACGAGGAGGCCGCACTCTCCACCGTCCAGAAGAGCCAGGGCCAGGGCACCGAGGCCGAGTACGAGGGCGTCGAGTACCGCCGCTTCGGAGGCTCCGACGAGGTGGCCGGGGTGATCGACGGCTACCTCGTGCTCTCCAACGAGCGCGGACTGAAAGCAGTCGTCGACGCGCAGAACAACGATCGTGCGCTCGAGTCCAGTGACCGTTTCAAGCGGGCGCTCGAGGGCCAGCCCAAGGAGCGGCTCGGCTTCAGCTACGTAGACGTCCGCGCCGCCTTCGACGCCGTGCCCTCCTCGCAGGCGCAGTTCCTCGCGCCCTTCCGGCGCGCCTTCCGCGACCCCGTGGTGGCCACGGCCACGGCCCAGCCCGATGCGCTGGAGGTCACGAGCAAGACGCCGGAGTCGTCGTTGTCGGCCCTCGGGCTCGCGGGCCTGGGCTCCCAGGGCAGCGACCTGATCGGCCGGCTCCCCGGCGACTCGATCTTCGCCACCGGAGGGCCTGACCTGGGCCGCCAGCTGAACGCGGGCGTGGACCTGGCGGCCTCGAGCGTGGGCGGTCGCGCCATCCTCGAGCAGGGGCTGCGCGCCCGCACCGGCCTGGACCTCCAGCAGGACATGCTGGGCTGGATGGGCGACTACGGGCTGTTCGTGCGTGGCCAGGACCAGAGCAGCCTCGGCGGCGCGCTCGTGGTCGAGAGCACGGACCCGGCGGCCACCCGCCGGGCCATCGCCGGCTTCCAGCGGATCCTGCGCTCACAGGCGGGCTCGGACCTGCGAATCGGGCGGCTGGGCGTCCGCGGAGCCGAGGCCGGCTTCACGTTGAACAGCTCCGACCTGCCGCGGCCGGTCAACGTGCTGTTGGCCGACGACCGCTTCGTCGTGGCCTTCGGCGACGAGGCCGCCAACGCGGCGATCGATCCTCAGGGAACGCTTGCCGGCGAGCCCGACTTCAGCCAGGCCCAGCGGTCGCTGGGCAGCGGCTACAAGGTGAACGCCTATGCGAGCGCGCCCGCCGCGCTGCTGCTGGCGGAGGGCCTCGGCGCGGGCAGCGACTCGGGCTTCCAGCGCGCCAAGCCCTACCTGACGGTGCTCGGTGCGCTGGTCGGCGGGGCAAAGCCCGCCGGCAACGGCCAGTTGGAGTCGAAGTTCCGCCTTACCATTCCGGGCTAGCCGCCGGGCTTGGGGAGCCGCGCGGTGTCGACGGCCTCCCAGGCGCTTCCGGGCACCCGCTGGAGGGAGTGGAGGTCCTCGTTGTTCCAGCGCCGCGACGGGATGCCGCTCACGTACCAGGGCGAGCCGTTGTCGGCCACGATCGCGCCATAGCGCTTCAGGGCCCGAAGCACGACGCGCGACTGGCGCGGGAAGCGGCTGACGTCGAAGGAGCGCTTCAGGCGTAGTCGCTGTCCCATGGCGGGCAGGCTCGGGTCGTCGGAGTCGGAGGCGAAGTGCCGCGCCGGGTACACGAACGCCCGCCGCGAGCGCGGGACGGTGATGCGCAGGGCGTGGTCGATGTTCCCCCGACGCACCTCCTCGGGCCGTGCCAGGCCGGGGAGGATGGGCAGCCCGGCGGCGTCGGCCGACGTCCACCCCCGCGGCCGCATGCGGTTGCTGCGCAGGTTCCAGATCGCGCCCGAGCCGGCCCGCCAGGAGCGCCCGGCGTTCCGCGGGAAGGCGGAGAACAGCTCGTAGAGCCGGCAGCGGCTGCGGTCGACGACGATCACGTGGCGGTCGCCGTCTGAGTCGCGGCCGCCCTCGATCGGCACGTGACGCGGGATGGGGTAGCGCCCGCGGTTGGACTCGTCGCCGTACTCGAAGGAGACCGGCACCCGCTTGGTCCTGCGCGAGACGGTTCGGTAAGGGATGCCGATCGGCTCGCCTTCGTAGGTGCCCGCGCCGAAGTCGGCGTGGGCGTGCTCGTCGCGGCCGATCGAGCTGACGATCCGGGCGGAGCGGCTGTGCAGCGGCAGGCGGTCGACGCGGCGGTTCCAATGGCTGGACCTGGGGAACACGGGGCAGCGCTTTGCCCCGGGCAGGCGCGCGCCCTCGGACTCCGAAGCTGCGCTCGTCATCTGGAGCGCCGCAAGCGCGACGGCGAGGAGGAGCACGACGCGCTTGGCCATCGTTCAGGTCATCGGCAGCCGGCGCAGGAGCCGCAAGCCCGAGGTCACCAGGCGGGCCCACAATCCCTGCGGCACCGAAAAGGGGGCGGCCACCGGCAGCAGCCGCTGCACCGCCACGGTCTGCGCCTCGGTGTACTTCAGGATTCCGTCCGCCCCGTGGCGGCGCCCCAGCCCCGAGTCCTTCATCCCGCCCATCGGCGCGTCCACCGAGCCCCAGGCGGCGATGTAGCCCTCGTTGACGTTCACCGTCCCGGCCTGGACGCGCGCAGCCAGCGCGCGCCCGCGGCGCGCGTCCCGCGTCCAGAGGCTGCAGTTGAGCCCGTAGCGGCTGTCGTTGACCCGCTCGACCACCTCGCCCTCGGAGGAGAAGCGCGACACCGAGACGACGGGGCCGAACGTCTCGTCGGCGAACAGGCTCATCTCCTCGCTCACGTCGGCCAGGAGGGTGGGCTCGTGGAAGTAGGGGCCGATATCGGGGCGCGGGTTGCCCCCGGCGAGCACACGGGCGCCCTTGCCGAGTGCGTCGTCGATGTGCTCGCGGACAGCGTCGAGCTGATCCTGCGAGACCAGGGAGCCCATGTCGTCGCGGTAGGACAGGCTCGCGCCGAGCTTCATCTCGCCGATGCGCTCGAGCAGCTTGGAAGTGAACTCGTCGGCAACGCCCTCCTGCACGTAGAGCCGCTCGACGGAGATGCACAGCTGGCCCGTGTTGGAGAACATCGCCCGCTCGGCGCCCTCGGCCGCCCGGGCGAGGTCCGCGTCGTCGAGGACGATCATCGCGTTCTTGCCTCCCAACTCCATCGAGCTGGGAACGAGCCGCTCGGCGGCCTGTGAGGCCACCTGGCGGCCGACCTCAGTGCTTCCGGTGAACATCACGTACTCGACGCGGTCGATCAGCTCCGGCCCGAGCTCGGAGCCCGAGCCCGTGACCACCTGCATCAGGCCGACCGGGAGGCCCGCTTCCTCGAGGGCGCCCACGCCCCACAGGGCGCTGAACGGAGTGTTGCTGTCGGCCTTGAGCACCACACCGTTGCCGGCGGCCAAGGCCGGCAACGCATCGCTGATGCTCAGCGTGAGCGGGTAGTTCCAGGGCGAGATCACCCCGACCACTCCGAGCGGGTGGTGGTACTCCCACGCCGCGGTGAGCAGAGGGATGACGCCGCGCCGGCGCCGCGGGCGCAGGTGGCCCTCGCCGTGACGCGCGTAGTAGCGCGAGACGACCGCCACGTCCATGATCTCCTCGAAGGCGTGCCGCCGCGCCTTGCCCGACTCCAGCTGCAGCAGGTCGAGCAGCTCCTCCCGGCGGTCGAGGACGAGGTCGTGGAAGCGCAGCAGGATGGCGCGGCGCTCGTCCCAGGTGCTGTCGCGCCAGCGATTCTGCGCCTGGCGCGCCCGCTGCACCGCCTCCTCGACGTCCTCGGGCGTGCAGCGGGGGACCGAGCCCAGCGGCTCGCCGGTCGCGGGCTTGTCGACCTCCATCGTCTCCCGCTCGCCGCCTGTCTTCACGCGGCCGGCGAGCGCGCTCAGGTCGCCGAACGTGACCCGCTCAGAGTTCACGCGGAGCGACCCCGAAGCGGAGCGCGAAGGCGTCCAGCATGTGCGGCATGTCGCCCTCGGAGGGCAGCGCCGGCTCGCGCAGGTGCATGCGGTAGCGAGAGAAGAACTGCGCGAGGACCGCCTTGCCCAGCAGCGACACCAGCGGGCCGCCCGGGCAGTTCTGGCTGCCGCCCGACAGGTGGTTGAAGCGCACGTCGGGCTCGCGCTCGGGCTTCATCCGGTCGATGTCCGGGGCCGTCTGCGGGTCCCGGTGATTGAACACGTTGAGCATCATCACCTGGGCGCCTTCGTCGATCTGGTCGCCGGCCAGCGTCGCTTCGCGGGTGGTCTGGCGAGCCAGCAGCGGCGTCGTGGGCCAGAGCCGCATCGTCTCCTGCAGGCACCCCTCCAGATAGGTCAAGCCGTCGAGCTGGGAGGGGTCGCCGATGTCCGTTCCCTCGAGGTCCTCCAGCACGCGCCGCTCGACCTCGGGCTGGGCCGCGATGGCCGCCAGCGCCCTGTAGACGTTGGTGGCGAGGGTGTCGCGCATGGCGAACATCCAGTGGGGGAGCTGGTGGACGACCCGGGTCGAGTCGCTCTGCGGGGCGTCGGCGAAGCGCGAGATCAGGCTCCCGGGCTCGGGGTCGCGCAGCTGGCTCTCCAGTGTCCCGTAGAACTCGTAGAAGTCGTCGCCCTGGCTGAGGCCGACCAGCCGGTTGGCCTCCGACATCAGCTTCTCGAGCAGCTCGGTGAGCTCCTGGTCGCCGCGGGCCCGGTCCCCGAAGATCACGCGCAGGGTCAGGCGGTCGAACAGGCGCTCGAAGTCCTTCCACTCCAGGGTGCTGCCCAGCCGTAGGGCCTCGACCTCCTCGGAGGCCACGGTCAGGAAGCGGTCGGCCAGGGGATGGACCCGCTCGGAGGTGGCGAGAACGGACTCGGTGAACCGGCGCCGGTCACGCCACTCCTCGCC
>Ga0126307_10000055_pt1 | contig 61704 bp, 58 predicted proteins | sample Plot28_FD_89955 | JGI IMG/M metagenome (GOLD analysis project Ga0126307, IMG submission 89955) | Serpentine soil microbial communities from UC McLaughlin Reserve, CA, USA - Plot28 | ecosystem: Environmental > Terrestrial > Soil > Grasslands | place: USA: UC McLaughlin Reserve, Lake County... | reverse complement strand
CCTGGCCGACCTGCACGCCGTCCACGACTGGAACAAGGACTTCGTCGCCAACTCGCCGGCCGGCGTGCGGTACGAGGTCATCGCCCGCGAGATCGACCGGGCCCTGGCGTTCATGCGCGCCTGCGGCATCGACGACACCGCGCTGCACAGCGTCGACCTCTACAACAGCCACGAGGCGCTGATCCTCGACTACGAGCGCGCCCTGCTGCGGGTGCACGACGGGCGCGCCTACGCGTCGTCGGCGCACTTCGTCTGGGTGGGCGAGCGCACGCGGCAGATGGACGGCGCGCACATCGAGTTCGCCTCGAAGCTGGCCAACCCGATCGGCGTCAAGATCGGCCCGACGACGACGCCCGAGCAGGCGGTGGAGCTCGTCGAGCGGCTGGATCCCGAGGGCCTGCCGGGCAAGCTCACGCTGATCAGCCGGATGGGCAACGGCAAGATCCGCGACGTCCTGCCGGGCATCATCGAGAAGGTCACCGCGAGCGGCCACCAGGTCGTCTGGCAGTGCGACCCGATGCACGGCAACACCCACGAGTCGTCGACCGGGTACAAGACCCGCCACTTCGACCGCGTCGTCGACGAGGTGCTCGGCTTCTTCGATGTGCACCGCGCCCTGGGTACCTGGCCCGGCGGCATCCACGTCGAGCTCACCGGTGAGGACGTCACCGAGTGCCTCGGCGGGGCGATGGAGATCAGCGACGAGGACCTCAACAGCCGCTACGAGACGGCCTGCGACCCGCGGCTGAACACCGGGCAGTCCCTCGAGCTCGCCTTCCTCGTGGCGGAGATGCTGCGTGGGTGACCTGGTCGACCTGCGGTCGGACACCGTCACCCGGCCGACCGCCGGGATGCGGAAGGCCATGGCCGAGGCCGAGGTCGGGGACGACGTCTACGCCGAGGACCCGTCGGTCGCCGCGCTCGAGGAGCGGGTGGCGGGGCTGTTCGGCCACGAGGCGGCGCTGTTCGTGCCGAGCGGCACCATGGGCAACCAGATCGGGATGCGGCTGGTCTGCGAGCCCGGCCAGGAGGTGCTCTGCGACGCCGACGCGCACGTCGTCACGTACGAGATGGGTGCCGCGGCCGCGATCTTCGGCATCTCGACCCGCACAGTGGTGTCCTCCGGCGGCCGGCTCGACGCGCAGCAGCTGGTCGACCAGGTGCGGCCTCGCGGGGACTGGCATCTGACCGCCACCGCTGCGGTCGCCGTCGAGAACTCGCACAACCGTGGCGGCGGGCTGGTGCAGCCGCTCGACGAGCTGCAGAAGCTCTGGAACTGGTCGCGGGGCGCCGGGGTCGCCGTCCACCTCGACGGGGCGCGCATCTGGAACGCCGCCGTCGCCTCCGGGACCGACCTGGCCACCTACGGCCGGCTCGCCGACACGGCTTCGGTCTGCTTCTCCAAGGGCCTGGGGACGCCGGTCGGCTCGGTGCTGGTGGCCTCCGCCGAGCGCATCGCCACCGCCCGGCTGTGGCGCAAGCGGCTGGGTGGCGGCATGCGTCAGGTGGGCGTGCTCGCGGCGGCGTGCACGTACGCGCTCGACCACCACTACGACCGGCTGGCCGAGGACCACGAGCACGCGCAGCTGCTGGCCAAGCGGCTCGGTGTCGACCCGTCGTCCGTCGAGACCAACATGGTGGTCCTGGACGGCGTCAACGCCCCGGTCGTCGCCGAGGCCGCCAAGGCGCAGGGCGTGCTGGTCAGCCAGGTGAGCCCGCGCCGGATCCGGCTGGTGCTGCACCTCGACGTCGACCGGGCCGCCGTCGACCGCGCCGCCGACGTGCTGAGCGAGCTCCTCGACCGCTAGTGGCGGGCCTGCCTGCCTCGAGCGATGTCCCTGGAAAGGGCATTCTCGGCCGGAGAATGCCCTTCTCAGGGACAACGCTCCGCCGGGTCAGGCGGCGCGCAACTCCGAGGCCGGGACCGCGAGCGAGGTCAGCAGGGCGATGTCGCGCTTGTGGCCGTCGGACGGCGAGCCGTCCAGCTCGCTCGGCGTCTCCACCACGACGGGGACGCCGGCCACCGTCGGGTGGGCCAGCAGCTCCCGGAACGGCTCCACCCCGATCGACCCCGCGCCGATCGTCGTGTGCCGGTCGCGCTTGGAGCCGCACCGGTCGAGCGAGTCGTTGGCGTGCACCAGTGCCAGCCGGCCAGGACCCACGGTGGCGAGCAGCGTGTCGAGGGTCGCCGTCATCCCGCCCGGCACGGAGAAGTCGTGCCCCGCCGCCCAGGCGTGGCAGGTGTCGAAGCAGACGCCGACCAGGGGGTGGTGCTCCAGCGCCGCGAAGTACGCGCCCAGGTCCTCGACCGTGGCGGCCAGCGCCTTGCCGCCCCCGGCGGTCGGCTCGATCAGCAGCCGCGGTCCGTCGTCGGGGAGCGTGTTGAGCACCGGCAGCAGCCGCTCGTGCAGCTGCCGCAGGGCCGCCTCGTACCGGTCCTCGCCGACCGCGGACCCGGCGTGCACCACGACGCCGTCGCAGCCGAGCTCCGCCCCGCGACGCAGGTTGTGCGCGATGGACGCGAGCGACCGGTCGACCGTGGCCTCGGTGGGCGAGCCGACGTTGACCAGGTACGGCGTGTGGATGAACGAGGGGATACCCCGCTCCGTGCAGCCCGCGGTGAAGAGAGCGTCCTGCGCCGGGTCGCCGGCGGTCAGCTTCCAGCCCCGCGGGTTGCCGACGAAGACCTGCACGGCCCGCGCCCCGACGGCGTCGGTGTAGGCCAGGCCGCCGCGGGCCAGGCCGCCCTTGATCTGGATCTGCGCCCCGATGCGGGGGTGGAGCAGGGACACGGCTAGAAGCTCACCAGGATCTTCACGACGGTGCCCTGCTCGACGGTCTCGCCGGCCGCCGGCACCTGCTGGCGCACCTTGTTGCCGAAGAAGGACGTCGCGTCGACCTTCAGCCCGGCCGCCTCGAGGATGGCCCGCGCGTCGTCGGCCTTCTTCCCGTTCACGTCGGGCACGGTGACCAGGGGGACGCCGGACGACACGGTGATCGTCACCGTGCTGCCGAACGCCTGGGCGCCGTCGGTCGGGCCCGGAGTCACGGCCATGACCTCGCCCTTGTCGACGTCGGCGCTGCGGCCGTCCTCGCCGCGCTGCACGACGAACCCGAGCGACTCGAGGTTGGTCTGCGCCTGCTCCGGAGTCTGCCCGGTGACGTCGGGCACCTCCACCGGGGCGTGGCCCTTGCTGACGATGATGGTGACGACCTCGTCGCGCCGGAGCTCGGTGCCGGCCGCCGGGTCGAACCCGATGACCAGGCCGGCCGCGACGGAGTCGTCGTACCGCTCGGTCCTGGTCACCTGCACCGGCAGGCTGGTCTGGAGAGCGGCCTCGACGTCGGCGACGGGCTGGTTGACCAGCGCGGGGTCGACCTGGAAGCGCTCCGGTCCCTTGGAGACGACGAGCCGGACGTCGCTGCCGCGGACGGCTTCACCGGGGGCAGGGTCGGTCGACATGACGGCGCCCGCTGGGAACTCCTCGCTCCACTGCTCCTCGCAGCAGTCGGGGTCGAGGCCGGCCTCCTGCAGCAGGTCGATCGCGGCGGCCTGCTCCTTGCCCACGAGTTCGGGGATCTGCGTCCAGCGCCCCGAGCCGAGCCACCAGCCGACGGCGCCGATGGTGATCGCGAGCAGCAGGATGACGGCCACCGCGAAGCGGGCGCGGCGGCGGCGGATGTGCTCGGGGACGCCCGGGCGGGGCCGCTCGAGGGCCGGCCGGCGGCCGTTGACGTTCATCGTCGGGCCGGCGCCCATGCCGGGGAGCATGCTGGTGCGCCCGCCGCGGTCGCTGCGGCCGCCCAGGACTTCGGTCATCGGGTCGCTCGGGTGCCGCGGCCGGGTCGGCCGGTTGGTCGGGCGCAGCGTGTCCGGCCGCGCGGTGCTGCGACCGGTGGGGACCGGCACCTGCTCGATGCCGAGGTCCTTGCGCACGTGGTGGAGCTCGGCGAGGAACGCTCCGGCGTCCAGCGGCCGGCCGGCGGGGTCACGGCGGGTGGTGCGGGCGACCAGCTCGTCGACCGGCCAGGGCAGGCCCGGGACCTCCTCCGACGGCGCGGGGACGTCGTGGTGGACGTGCTGGTAGGCCACCGCGAGCGGGGTGTCCCCGCCGTAGGGCGGGTGCCCGGTGAGCATCTCGTAGAGCACGATGCCCGCGGCGTAGATGTCGCTGCGAGCGTCGGCGCGGCCGCGCTCCAGCTGCTCGGGCGACAGGTAGGCGACGGTGCCGATCAGCACGCCGCCGGTCTGGCTGGTCTGCCCACTGCCGACGACCGCGCGGGCCAAGCCGAAGTCGGCCACCTTGACGACGCCGTCGAGGCCGATCAGCACGTTCTCGGGCTTGATGTCGCGGTGCACGATGCCGGCCCGGTGGGCGGCGGTCAGCCCGGAAAGCACCGGCTCGAGGACGGCGAAGGCCTCGGCGACGGTCAGCCGCCCGCGGGCCTGCAGCAGGTCACGCAGGGTGCGCCCGCGGACCAGCTCCATGACCAGGAACACCAGCCCCTGGTCGCTGCCCTGGTCGCTGACGCCGACGACGTTGGCGTGGCTGAGCATCGCCGCGGCGCGCGCCTCGCGGGTGAACCGGTCGACGAACGTGGGGTCGTGGGCGAGGTGCTCGGCCATGACCTTGACCGCGACGGTCTTGTGCAGCCGGAGATCGGTCGCGGCGTAGACCGTGGACATCCCGCCGCGCGCGAGCCGCTCCTCGAGGCGGTAGCGCCCCTCGAGGACCAGGCCCACCACGGGGTCGGTCACGGCGGTGTCCACCTGGCCGAGTGTAGGTAGCAGTTCGCTCCGTATCGGCGAACCACGCGGTACAGGGGGCCGTCGTGGCACGTGGTGCGCATGGTCAGGTGCGGAGCGTCACGCGGACCGGTCCGGCACGTCCCGTTCAGCGCGCCGCGACGACCGTGTCCCGCGGTACGGAGCGCACGTCGGACAGGCCGCACAGCGCCATCGTCAGCGCCAGCTGGGCGCCCAGGCCGGTGAGGACGTGCGACACGCCGTCCGCACCGCCGGTCGCCAGCCCCCAGACGACGGGACGGGCCACGAACACGGCCCTGGCCCCCAGCGCCAGCGCGGTGAGGACGTCGGAGCCCGAGCGGATCCCGCCGTCGGCGTAGACCTCGACCTGGTCGCCCACGGCGTCGGCGATCTCCGGCAGCGCCAGCGCGCTGGCGACGACGGGATCGGCCTGCCGGCCGCCGTGCGTGGACACCCAGATCGCCGCCGCGCCGGCCTCCACGCAGCGGGTGGCGTCGTCGGCCCGCAGCACGCCCTTCACCACGACCGGGAGGCCGGAGAGGCCCGCGTAGCGGGAGATGTCGTCGAACGTCCAGGGCGGGCACTCCGCGAGGGGGGCGTCGGCCGGCGCGGCGTTGCCCGGGGGGACGTCGGTCGGCAGCGCGGCGCGGTTGGCGACGTCCCGCAGCCGCCGGCCGAGGACGGGGAGGTCGACGGTGAGCACCAGCGCCCGGTAGCCCGCCTGACCCGCCCGGCGGGCGAGGTCGTCGGTGTGGGCGGGGGAATGGCGGGCGTAGAGCTGGAACCACATCGGGGACAGCGGCTCCGTGGCCGCGACGTCGGCCAGCGGGGTGCTGGCCGACGTCGACACCGTCATGAGCGACCCCGCAGCGGCGGCACCCCGGGCGCAGCCGCGCTCGCCGTCGGGGTGCGCCAGGGACTGGTAGGCCCAGGGCGCGACGCCGATGGGGGTTCGCACCTCGCTGTCGAGCAGCGACGTCGTCAGCCGCACCGACGAGACCCCGCGCAGCACCCGGGGCCGCAACCGCCACGACCGCCAGGCCGGCGTCGCCTCCGCGAGGGTGATCTCGGACTCCGCGCCGCCCGCGTAGTAGTCGAAGACGGCCGGCGGCAGGTCCGCGCGCGCCCGGTCCTCCAGCGCCCCGAGGTCGAGCTCGGCGGGGTCGGCGGACGCCGCCCGGTCGCGCGCGGGCCCGGGCGCCCCGGGGCTGCCCAGCCGCCGGCCGGGCGCGGTGGAGGTGTCCTCCTCGGTCGCCATAGGCTCGCACCCTATGGACACGCTCAGCCCCGCGGAGGTCGCCCAGCTCCTGGGGACCTCCCCGAACCGGGTCCGCCAGCTGCTGCGCGACCGCAAGCTCATGGCGGTGCCCGGCAGCGGCAACGCCAGGATCCCCGCGGACTTCCTGCAGAACGGCGCGATCCTCAAGCACCTGCCGGGGCTGCTGACCGTGCTCAAGGACGGCGGGTTCAGCGACGAGGAGGCCTTCGAGTGGCTGTTCCGCGCAGACGACTCGCTGCCGGGGACGCCCGTCCAGGCGCTGCGCGACGACCGGCACACCGAGGTGACCCGGCGCGCCCAGGCCCTCGCCCTGTGAGCGGGTGCATCCGTCCGGCGGGGGAAGACGGAAGCTGATCCCATGGGGCACCTGACGTACCTGGCGCTCCTGGCCGGGTGCCTGGTCGTCACCGCGCCCCTCGAGCTGGTGCTGCGGGTGCGGGTGTACGCGCGCTGGCGCCGGCTGCTGCTGGCGGTCGTGCCCGAGTTCGTCGTCTTCGTCGGCTGGGTGCTTTACGCCATCGGGCACGGGCACTGGGACTACTCCGCCGAGCGGACCCTCGACGTGCGGCTGCCCGGCGGCATCCCGGTCGAGGAGGTGCTGTTCTTCCTCGTCGTCCCGCTGTGCGCGGTGCTGGCGTTCGAGGCGGTGCGCAAGGTGACCCGGTGGGACGCCGGCTATCCGGCGGAGGACTCGTGACCTACTCGGCCATGGCAGTGGTCGCCGTCGTCGCCGTCCTGGCCGTCGACCTCGCCCTCCTCCGCACCCGCCTGGTCACCCGGCCGGTGTTCTGGGCCGCCTACGCGATCGTGGTGGCCTTCCAGCTGCTGGTGAACGGCGTCCTCACCGGTCTGGACGTCGTCGTCTACGACCCCGCCGTGATCTGGGGCCCCCGGATCGCCTACGCGCCGGTGGAGGACCTGCTCTTCGGGTTCGCGATGGTCACCCTGACCCTGGCCACCTGGGCGGCGGTCAACCGGCGGGCGAACACGGCCAGGCGGCGCGGCTTGGACACCGACACCCGGCGGTCGAGCACCCGGTAGTCCGCCCGCTCGATCTCGGTGGGGATGCCGCCGTACAGCGCGGTGGCCGCCCGCACGCAGTCCCGCGACTCCGGTGCGAGCAGCGGGGTGCCGGGCGCGGCGTCGTCGTACCGGCGGCGGACGACGGCGACCATCTCCCGCATCAGCGCGGCGAACCGCGCGTCGTGCCGCTTCTCGGCCAGCTGCTCGCGGGTGACCCGGTGCGCGGCCATCGCGTCGGCGGGCAGGTAGACCCGGCCGCGGTCGACGTCCTCGCCGACGTCGCGCAGGAAGTTGGTCAGCTGGAACGCCTCGCCGAGCGCGATCGCGTGCGGCGCGGCCTCCGCGCGGGCCACGCCCGGTGCGGTGCCCAGCACAGGCAGCACCTGCAGCCCGATCACCGCCGCGGACCCCCACATGTACCGGTCGAGGGCCGCCATGTCCGGGTAGCCGTCGACGTCGAGGTCGCTGGTCATCGCGGCGAGGAAGTCCACCAGGTGCTCGACCGGGATGTCGTAGCGGCGGTAGGTGTGCACCAGCGCCAGGCGGACGGGGTCGTCGGACCAGCCGGCCGCCAGGTCGGCCAGGACCGCCCGCGACCACTCGGTCAGGTCGCCCTCGGGATCGGGGCCCGGCAGGTCGACGAGGTCGTCGGCGGTGCGGGCCGCAGCGTAGAGCGCGTGGACGGCCGGTCGGCGGTCGGCGGGAAGCAGCCGGGTCGCGAGGTGGTAGCTCTTGCCGTGGCGGGCGGCGATGGCGGCGCAGGAGGCGTAGGCCTCGTCGAGCCGCCGCCGCTCGTCCTGCCGGGGCGGCAGGCGCAGGTCGGTCATGCCGGCACCGGCCCGGTGATCCGCTCGACGGCCAGCCGCCCGCTGATCAGCACCATCGGCACCCCGACCCCCGGCTGCACCGACGACCCGGCGAGGACGACGTTCTCCGGTCCGCGCCGCGGCAGGGTCGAGGGCCGGAAGGGTCCGGTCTGCCCGAAGGTGTGCGCCAGCGCGAACGGCGTGCCCGCCGCCATGCCCTGGGCGGCCCAGTCCAGCGGTGTGGCCATCTCCTCGACCTCGATCGCCCCGCTCAGCCCGCTCCAGCCACGCGCCTCCAGGTTGGCGATCAGCTCGTCGCGATAGCGCGGGCCCAGCGTCGGCCAGTCCAGGTGCGGGTTGCCGCCGCTGCGCGGGTCGAGGTTGGGCGTGGGGGCGACGACGCTGAGCACCTGGCCGCCCTCGGGGGCCAGGGAGCGGTCGGTGTACGACGGCATGCTCACCAGCAGGCTGGGGTCGGTCATCGGCCGCCCGTCCCGCGTGAGCTCGTCGAACACCCCGCGCCACGACTCCCCGAAGCTGATCGTGTGGTGCGCCTGTCCCGGCAGCTCGTCGCGCACCCCGAGGTGCAGGGCCACGCAGGACGGCGACCAGATCGGGCGGCGCGGTGCACGGAGGCCCGGGACGAGGGTCCACGGCTGGTCGGCGGTGACGACGACAGCGTCCGCGGGGAGCCGGTCGCCGTCCCGCAGGCGCACGGCCGACACCCGCCGGCCCGACACCTCCAGCTCCTCGACCGGTGCCTCGTAGCGGATCGCCACCCCGGCGTCGGCGGCCGCGGCGGCCAGCGCGCGCGGGACCGCCGCGATGCCGCCCTGCGGATGCCACACCCCGGCACCGATGTCGAGCTGTGCGATGACGGCGTAGGCGGCGATCGCGCGGAACGGGGAGACACCCGCGTAGAGCGCCTGGAAGCTGAACAGCCGGCGCAGCCGGTCGTCCGCGAAGTACCGCTCCACGTGCCGCGACAGCCGGCCGAACCCGCCGCGGCGGGCGAGCGCGACCAGCTCGGGGCCGAGCAGGTCGAGCGGGGAGTCGAGGTTGCGGTCGATGAAGGTGGACAGCTGCAGCCGGTACAGCCCGGCGAGGTCGGTCAGGTAGCGGCGCAGGGCCGCGGCCTCGGCCGGGCCGCACAGCGCCTCCACCTCGGCGGCGAAGGCGTCGGGGTCGGCGCGCACGTCCAGCTGCGAGCCGTCGGCGAACTGCGCCCGGTAGCTGGTCTCCAGCGGGAGCAGGGTGAGCCGCTCGTCGAGCTTCTCGCCGACCGCGGCGAGGGTGTCGGCCAGCACCTCGGGCGCCGTGAACACCGACGGGCCGGTGTCCAGCGCGTAGCCGGCCCGGTCCACCCGCCCGGCCCGCCCGCCCGGCTCGGGCCCGCGCTCGACGAGGGTCACCTCGCGGCCCGCGCCGCGCAGCCGCAGTGCCGCGGCCAGGCCGGCCAGTCCGGCGCCGACGACGACGATCCGGTCGGTGCGCCCGGGGACGGTCCGCACGTCAGGCGGTACGGGAGGTCGCGGCGACGGCGAGCGCGTCGAGGGCGGCCCGGGCCTCGGGGGCGAGCGGGGCCTCGCCGATCGCCCGGCGGGCGAGCTCGGTCTGCTCCGTGATCCGGCGCTCGACGAGGCCGCGGGCACCGGTGCGCTCGATCAGCGCGCGCAGGGCGTCGAAGTCCGCGTGATCGGCGTCCGGGTTGCCCAGCAGCCGGCCGAGCAGGGCGCGGCCGGCGTCGTCCGTGGCCTCCTCGGCCAGCGCGACCAGCAGCGTCTGCTTCCCCTCGCGCAGGTCGTCGTCCGCCGACTTCCCGGTCACTCTCGGGTCACCGAACACCCCGAGGACGTCGTCGCGCAGCTGGAACGCCTCGCCGAGCGGCAGCCCGATCGCGGTGCACGCCTCGACCACGCGCGGGCCGGCGCCGGCGATGGCGGCCCCCAGCTGCAGCGGCCGCTGGACGGTGTAGCCGGCGCTCTTGTAGCGGGCCACCGTGAGCGCGCCCTCCGGGCCGGGCAGGCCGCCGGCGGCGCGCAGCAGGTCGAGGTACTGGCCGGCGGTGACCTCGGTGCGCATGGTGTCCCAGACCGCGCGGGCCCGGCTCAGCGCCGCCTCGGAGATGCCCGAGCAGCGCAGCAGCTCGTCGGACCAGACCAGCGCGAGGTCGCCCACGAGGATCGCCGCTCCGGTGCCGAACATGCCGCCGTCGCCGCTCAGCGCGCCGTCGGCGTGCCGGCCGGCGAAGCCGACGTGGGTGGCCGGCCGGCCCCGGCGGGTCAGGGCCCCGTCCATGACGTCGTCGTGCACCAGAGCGCTGGCGTGGACCAGCTCCAGGGCCGCGACCGCGCGCAGGACGGCGGCGTCGTCCTCGCCGGCGCCCGGGCCCTCGGCGCGGGCACCGCGCCAGGCCCAGTAGGCGAACAGCGGGCGCAGGCGCTTGCCGCCGGAGGCCAGGGCGCACACCTCGTCGACGACCGGGGCCAGGCCCGCGTCCATCCCGGCCAGCGTCGAGCGCTGGCGGTCGAGGAACTCTCCGAGCGCGTCGGCGACGGCGGCGCGCACCCGGTCGACGTCTGCGGCGTCGAGGGGTGGAGCGCTGGTCTGGCGCTGCTGCGCTCCGGCCGTCACCGGGTCAGTATCGCCCCATCCGGCGGGGCGCGATCGCATGAGCAGGTCAGCCACCGGGGTGCTGGTCATCGTGGGTCCGCCCTCCGCACGTCGTCGTCGACCGTCCTTCCGCGGGGAGGCGGGGAGCGGATGCATGCGGTGCGAGAAATCGGGCGAGCCGTGTTCCGTACCCTGGGTCCCCGTGAGCGGCACCGTGCGAGAGCTCCTCGCCTCCGATCGGCCGACCTGGTCGTTCGAGTTCTTCCCGCCCAAGAGCCCCGAGGGCGAGCAGGTCCTCTGGACCGCGCTGCGGGAGCTGGAGCGGCTGCGGCCGTCCTTCGTGTCCGTCACCTACGGCGCCGGCGGCTCCACGCGCGAGGGCACGGTCTCGATCACGGAGCGGATCGCCACCGAGACGACGATGACGCCCCTGGCGCACCTCACCGCGGTCAACCACAGCGTCGCGGAGCTGCGCCACGTCGTCAGCCGGCTCGCCGCCGCGGGGGTGCGCAACCTGCTCGCGCTGCGCGGAGACCCGCCGGGCGGCGACCCGCAGGCGGAGTGGACGCCGCACCCGGAGGGGATGGAGTACGCCTCCGAGCTCGTCGAGCTGATCAAGTCGATGGGCGACTTCTGCGTCGGCGTCGCCGCGTTCCCCGAGCGGCACCCGCGCTCGCCGGACTTCGACACCGACGTCGAGATGTTCGTGAACAAGTGCCGCGCCGGCGCGGACTTCGCCATCACCCAGATGTTCTTCCGCGCCGAGGACTACCTGCGGATGCGCGACCGCGTGGTGGCCACGGGCTGCGACGTGCCGATCATCGCCGGCGTCATGCCGGTGACCAACGCCCGCCAGATCACCCGCATGGTGCAGCTGACCGGTCAGGCGTTCCCGACGGAGCTGGCCGACCGCTTCGCCGAGCTGGACGGCGAGACGCCCGAGGCCAAGGCTGCCGTCCGGGCCTACGGCGTCGAGGTGGCCACCGAGCTGTGCCGCACCCTGCTGGCCGAGGGGGTGCCCGGCATCCACTTCATCACCATGAACCGCTCCACGGCGACGCGTGAGGTCTTCACCAACCTGGCGCCGCAGGGCGCGCCGGCCACCCCTACCCGGTGACCGCGGCGTCGAGGACCTCACCGGCCCGGCCCGCCGCCTTGCGCAGCCCCTCGCGCTCGGCGGAGTAGCCGCCCAGGACACCCACGACAGGCAGGTTGGACAGCGCCCGGTGCCGCAGCTTGCCCTTGGGGCGGGCGTCGAGGGCGTCGTCGATGCGGCCGAGCAGCCGGGCCACGCGCCACAGCCTCCGGATGGTCCCGCCCTGTCCGGCCCGCCCCAGCGCCTCCTCCCGGTAGGTGCCCTTCGCGCGCACCAGCAGGGGCTCCACGCGCTCGACGGGCAGGTCCCGGTCCAGCACCACGCGGGCCAGCAGCGACACCCGCTCGGCGCCGCCGTCCACCCCGTGCTCGCGGGCGACGCCGAGGACGACGAGCGACTGCACCGCCGCCCCCACCGTGTTCTGCAGCGGCAGCAGGTCGGCGAGCCGGCCGAGGAAGCGTGGCGCCGCGGCGATCCCCGCGGCGACGAAGGGCAAGCGGTCCGCCCACCACCGGTCGCGGTCGGCCTGCGGCATCCCGGGCGGGCGGCGCAGCCGGTCCACCAGCGGGGTCAGCAACCGGTCGACCCGGCGGAACACGTCGACGACGACGGCGTCGCTGATCGGTGCCATGCGATGCGTCTGCCCGCGGACGTGCGCGGTCAATCCGGACCGCGTTCCGGCCGCGGGTGCCGGAGTGGAGGGGGCTGACCAACGGCGCGCAGGGAGCGGAACTTTTCGGCAGCCCCGGTGCGACAGTCCTGGTATGCGGGCCGTCCAGGCGCAGGGGGATCCCGAACTGCTGGCGGCCCTGGCCGGTGGTGACCTCGCCGCCATGCGGACGCTCTACGACCGACATGCGCCATGGCTGTCGGCGCGGCTGACCCGGCGGTGCAACAGCCCCGACGCCGTCGCGGACGTCCTGCAGGACACCTTCGTCGCGCTGTGGCAGGGGGCCGAACGCTGGCGCGGGGACGGCGAGGTCGCGGCCTGGCTGTGGGGCATCGCCGTCCACCGGCTGGTCTCACGGCTCCGCGGGCGCCGGGAGGCCCTCGTACTGCCGTTGGAGGACATCGTGGGAAACCGCGCCGCCGAGCCCAGCGCCGAGGAGCGGGTGCTGCTCGGCATCGAGTACGGCGACGTCGGTACCGCGCTGCTGCGGCTCTCGCCCGAGATGCGTGCCGTGGTGCAGGCGACCGTGCTCGACGGGTTGTCCACCCGCCAGGCCGCACGGCTGCTCGGCATCCCGGCCAACACGGTCAAGACCCGACTGCACCGCGCCAAGGCGCATCTGCGGCACGACCTGGCGGGAGATCTGGCATGACGACCTGGCACACCGACGACGACCTCTTGGCCCGCTACGCGCGCGGCGACGCGGGGCCGCTCCTCGGCGCCTCCGTGGAGCAGCACCTCCTGACCTGCGCCGGGTGTCGCCGCCGGATCGCGGACCACGTCGACCCCACACCTCTGGACGCGATCTGGGCCCGGATCGAGGACCAGGTCCAGGTGCCCGCACGGGGAGCGGTCGAGCGGTGGCTGACGCGCGCGGGCGTCTCCGAGACAGATGCCCTCCTGGTGGCCCGCGCACCGTCGCTCCGTGCGTCCTGGCTGTCGGGATTGGCGGCCACGATGTTCTTCGCCGCGGTGGGCGCCGCCTGGGGCGGTCCCCGGGGGGTCGCGCTGTTCCTCCTGCTGGCGCCCCTGGTCCCCGTCGCCGGTGTGGCGTTCGCCTACGGGCCGGACGTCGACCCCGCCTACGAGACCGCTCTCGCCGCGCCGTACCCGGCGGCCCGGCTCCTGCTGCTGCGGACGGCCGCGGTCCTGGTCAGTTCGCTTCCGCTCACGCTCCTCGCAGGGCTGCTGATCCCGGCGATGTCCTGGACGGCGGTCTCCTGGCTGTTGCCCGCGCTGGCGTTCACCGCGGTCGTGCTCGCCGGCTCCACCTGGGCTCGACCCGGCGCCGTGGCCGCCGTGCTCGGCGCGGGCTGGGTGGTCGCGGTCGGCTCCGCCTCGCGGGCCAGCGACCCCGCCGCCGTCCTCACACCCGCCCTGCTGATCGCCTACGCCGTCGCCGGCGGAGTCGCCGTGCTCGTGCTGTGCGTCCGGATACGCCACCTCGCCCGCCTTGGGAGCTCCTCATGACCGCTGCCCTGACCGTCTCACTGACCGGCGTCACCAAGCGGTACCGCGGTACTCCGGCGCTGGACTCGGTGGACCTCTCCTTCGGCGCGGGGATCACCGGCCTGCTGGGCCCCAACGGCGCGGGGAAGACGACGTTCCTGCGGATCGTCGCGACGGTGCTGGCGCCGGACGCCGGTGACGTCCGGTTGCTCGGTCGCGTCCCCGAGACGGCCGACCGGCTCGCGGAGGTGCGCCGCAGGCTCGGTTACCTGCCCCAGGAGATGGGGTTCCCCCGCGGGTTCACGGCCTTCGGCTTCGTCGACTACATGGCCGTGCTGAAGGAGTGGACGGCACACGCCGCCCGCCACGCGGAGGTGCGGCGGGTGCTGGACCTGGTGGATCTGGGGAACGTGACGACCAAGCGGATCTCGGCCCTGTCCGGTGGCCAGCGACGCCGGGTGGCACTGGCCCAGGCTCTCCTGGGCGAGCCTGACCTGCTGCTGCTCGACGAGCCGACCACCGGCGTGGATCCGGAACAGCGGGTCACCCTTCGGCAGGTGCTCTCCCGGGCCGGGGAGCGGTCGACGGTGCTGCTGTCGACCCATCAGACCGAGGACGTCGCGGCACTGTGCGACCGGGTGGTCGTGCTCGACGCCGGCCGGGTGCGCTTCGACGGACCGGTGACGGACCTCGTGGCCACCGCCGCCGGCCGGGTCTGGTTGGCCGACGCACCGCACCCGGCGGCGCGCGCCTCCTGGCGGACGGGAACGGGGCGGCACCGCAACGTCGGGGAGGCAGCCCCACCCGGCGCGGAGCCGGCCGAGCCCACGCTCGAGGACGCCTACCTGCTGCTGCTCGGCGACCGCGCCCGGACGACGGCGGTGGCGGCATGACCGCCGTGGTGGAGCGGCGGGCAGCGCCGGCGCAGGCGACGCTCCGCACGCTGGCGTGGGTGGAGGCCCGTCGCTACGCCCGGCACCCGGTGTTCCTGCTCGGGGCGGGCCTGCTCGTCTGGTCCTCCGTCGCCATCTCCGACGACCTCGACGCCACCTTCCCCGACTTCAAGGTGGCCGTGGGGTTCCTCGTCGGGGTCTTCGGGGTCCTCGTCGGCTACCAGTTGACCCGGTCGCTGTCCCGGTCGACGGACGCCGTGACGGCGGCTCCGGCCGACGGGGTGCTCCGGACCGCTGCCCTGTGCCTGGCCTGCCTGGTACCCGGCGCGCTGGGCCTGGCCTGGGTGGGATGGCTCTACGCCACGGCGGTTCTGACGTCGACGCCGGACTCCGCGATCGGCACCGGCGATCGCATCGCCATCCTGCTGGCCGGGGCCGTGGCCACGGTGGGTGGACCACTGGTCGGGGTCATGGTGGGGCGGTGGACCCGGTTCCCCGGTGCCGGGCTCGTCGCGGCCGTCCTGCTGGTGCTCTGGACCGGGTTCAGCAGCAGCGCGCTGGAACAACGGGCGTCCCACCTCACCGACCTGGCCCGGTTGCAGGCGCCCTTCGCGTTCTGGACCTCCTCGGGCGATGCCCACGCGACGAACTGGGTCGCGGGGGGATCCCCGTGGTGGCACCTCGCCTACGTGGTGCTGCTGTGCGGGCTGGCGGCAACCGCGGCGATGGTGCACGAGGCCACCGGCGGCCGGCGCACGCGGCTGTGGCGAGTCCTCGCAGTCCTCGGCGTGCTCGCTCTGGGCTGCCTGGCGCTGGCCGTCGCGGGAGATCCCACCCGGGTGCCGCTGTGATCCCGCAGGGTCTCGACCGGGCGGTCGTCGGTGGCACCTCGGCCCTGGGCGCCGTGATCCTCACCGCCTGCGTCGTCCTCGCGGGAGACCACCCACCCCTGCTCTTCCTGCGGCTGGGACTGGTCCCGCTGGCCGCCGCGGCGGCCTTCGTGCTCGACGATCCGGCCGCGCCCGCCGTCGACGCCGTTCCCCGGACCCGACGCCGGCGCACCGCCGACCGGACCGTCGGCGTGGCGCTGCCCCTCGGTGTGTGGGCCACCGGGGTCGGCGCCCTGGAGTTGCGGGTGCCGGCGACGGCGGCCGCCGGGCTGCTGGTGGAGGGGGCGGGGGCGCTGGCCGTCGGGCTGGCGCTGGCCGCCCTGCTGCGGTGGGCCGGCCGGGCGGAACCGGGCGAGATCGCCGCCTCGGCGGTCGGTGGGACGATGCTGGCCCTTCTCGTGTTCGACCTGCCGTCCTGGTGGCCGGCACCCGTCTTTCCCGGGGACGACGGCTGGGCGGCCAGCACCGCACTGTGGGGCGGCCTGACCCTGACCGCAGCGGTGCTGGTCGCGCTCACGTCGGCCGATGCCTGGCGCCGGATACCGGTGGGCCGGCGGCCGGCGCACGTACCGTGGCCGTCGTGGCGGCGGCGGGATCCGGAGCCCGGTGGCGGTGGGCGGCCGTCGCCGGACTGGTCGCGATCCTCCTGGGCCTCCCGCCGCTGATCGGTGCGCTGCCCGCCGCCGACAGCGACGTCGCGGCCGCGGAACTCCGCGCCGCCGTCCTCGCCAGCGAGACCGTGGGCTTCTCCGGATTCGCCGAGTCCGCCGGCGGGCTCTCGCTGCCGGTCAGCGACCAGCTCACGTCCGTCGCGGACCTCTTCAGCGACCGGACGACGATGCGCGTCTGGTGGCGCGGGCCGGCGGACCACCGGGTCGACGTCCTGTCCGCCGCGGGGGAGACGGGCATCCACCGGGGTGCCGGCGCCACGTGGACCTGGGAGTACGAGAGGGCGACCGCCACCCGGGCGGCGGCGAGCCCGCTGGACCTGCCGGCGCCCCCCGATCTGCTGCCGACCTCATTGGGCCGCCGGCTGCTGTCCGAGGCCACCGATGCCGAGGTGTCGCGGCTCGGCGCGCGCCGGGTAGCCGGCCGGGACACGCTCGGCGTGCGGCTGACGCCGGCCGCACCCGCGTCCTCGGTGCGCCGGGTCGACGTGTGGGTCGACGCCGCGACCGGCCTCGCGCTCCAGGTGGAGGTCGTGGAGAAGGAGACGGCCCGGACGGCCCTGGACAGCCGCTTCCTCGACCTCGACCTCGCCGTCCCGGCCCCGGAGGACACGGCCTTCACCCCGCCTCCCGGCGCGACGGTCCGGGAGGGCGGCGTCGCCGACGTCGTCCGCGAGGCCGAGCGGCGTCTGCGGCCGGTGGCCTTCCCCGCCGAGCTCGCCGGCCTGCCCCGGCGTGCGCTGGCCGGCGCACCGGCCGGGATCGGGCTCTACGGCCGGGGGGTGACCCTCCTGGTGGTCGCGCCGGTGCCGCCGCGGCTGGCCGGTGGCCTGCGCGACGCCCTGGCCCGCAGCCCGGACGCCGTGGCCGACGAGGCGGGCACCCGGCTGGCGGCCGGGCCCGTCGGTTTTCTGCTCGTCGAGCCGCCCGGCCGCGGCCCGTACGTGCTGACCGGCACGGTGACCCTCGACGCGCTCGTCGCCGCCGCGGGGCAGCTCCCCGAGCTGGGGGCGGCCCCGTGAGCGCCGTCATCGCCACCCGCGGGCTGGTCAAGCAGTACGGCCGGCTGCGCGCGGTGGACCGGATCGGCCTCGAGGTCGCGGAGGGGGACGTCTACGGCTTCCTCGGGGCCAACGGGTCGGGGAAGACCACGACCGTCCGGATGCTGCTGGGTCTGGTCCTGGCGACCAGCGGCGAGATCGACCTGCTGGGGGAGCGGATGCCCCGGGCCGGACGGCGGGTGCTGCCCCGGGTCGGGGCGCTCATCGAGGGGCCGGCCCACTACGGCCACCTGTCGGGCCGGGAGAACCTCGCGCTGCTCGACGCGTCGGGGCGGGGCGGCTCCTGGCGGACCCGGTCCCGCCGGGTCGCCGAGGCCCTGGACCAGGTGGGGCTGGGCGGGGTCGGCCGCCGGCCGGTCAAGGCCTACTCCCTGGGCATGCGCCAGCGGCTCGGCCTGGCCGGGGCGCTGCTCCGACGTCCCGAGCTGCTCGTGCTCGACGAGCCCACCAACGGCCTGGACCCGCAGGGCATCTCCGAGATCCGCGAGCTGCTGCTCGAGCTGCACCGCGGTGGGACGACGGTCTTCCTGTCCAGCCACCTGCTGGCCGAGGTCGAACAGCTGTGCACCCGCGTCGGGGTGCTGGACCGCGGGAGGCTGGTCCTCCAGGAGCAGCTCGCGACCCTCACGGCGCCCACAGGCGCGACCGTGGTGCACACGCCGGCCGCCCACCTGGTGCGCGCCACGCTCGACGGGCGGGTCCTGTCGGTGGACGGGGAGCGCGTCGTCGTCCGGGGCGGCGACCCGGCCGAGGTCAACGCCCTGCTCGTCGGGGCGGGCGTGCCGGTGACCGGGCTGGCCCTCGACCGGCCGACGCTCGAGCAGGTCGTGCTCGCCGCGACCGGCGCCAGCCCCGACCGGGTGGAGGCCGGCGGGTGATCCTCGTCGAGCTGCGCAAGCTGTTCCGCCGCCCCCGCACCTGGGCGATCGTCGCCGTCCTCAACGCCCTGCCGGTCCTCGTCGCGGTGCTCCTCGTGCTCACCGACCTGGCGCCGCGGCCGGGCGAGGGTCCGCCGTTCCTCTCCGCCGTCCTGCGCAACGGGGCGCTGTACCCGCTGGCCGCCCTGGCCATCGTCCTGCCGCTGTTCCTGCCCATCGCCGTCGCGGTCGTCGCCGGTGACTCGGTCGCCGGGGAAGCGCAGGCCGGCACGCTGCGGTACCTGCTGGCCCGGCCGGCCGGGCGGACCCGGCTCCTGGTGGCCAAGCTGGCCGCCGTCCTGGCCTTCGTGCTGGTGACCGTCGTGGTGGTGGCCGCGGTCGGCTACCTGGTCGGGACGACGCTGTTCGACGCCGAGCCGATCGCCGGCACCTCGGTGTCAGGAACCTCGCTGACGCCCCAGGAGCTCGGCGGCCGGACCGTGCTCGCCGTGGGCTACGTCGCGGTGTCGATGCTCGGGGTGGCGGCGTTCGCGCTGTTCTTCTCGACCCTCACCGACTCGCCGCTGGGCGCCACGATGGGGGCGCTGGCGGTGCTGGTCGCCTCGTCGCTGCTGTTCACGCTGGACGCGGCGTCGCCGATCGCGCCCTACCTGCCGACCCGCTACTGGCTGGCCTTCGTGGACCTGTTCCGGGACCCGATCCTGTGGCGGGACCTCGCCCGCGGGATCGCGCTGCAGGGGGTCTACGTCGGCGTGCTGCTCGCCGCCGCCTGGGCCAACTTCACGACCAAGGACATCAAGAGTTGAAGGACCCCGTCCTCCCCACCCTTCGATGAAGGACCCCCTGCCCCCCATCGCTCGCACGCTCGCGACGGGCCCCTGCAGGGGGCCGGCCCGGGACGGGGTCGGGAGAGCCTCACGAGGGCCTTCAACCTCCGAGGCGGGCGCAGTCGGCGGGCCCGAGCGGCACCGGCTCGCCGGCCGCCAGCTCGGCCAGGACCAGCTGCTGCACGAGCGGATCGCCCGGCAGGCCCCCGTGCCCGACCCGCGAGCCGGGACAGATCGACTGCACGGTCAGGTTCAGCGCGCCGTCCAGGCGGGCGGACTCCGGCGGCGTGACCGTCTCGTCCAGCGTCGTCCAGATCGACACCCAGGTCGGGCCCTCGGGCGTCTCGTCGCCCACGTTGAGCCGGCTCAGCAGCTCGCTGTCGGTCGCCAGCTGGCGGCAGGCCTCCGGGCACTGTCCGGGTGCCACGTCGCCGGCCAGGTCGGCGAGCGACGTGCCGTGGTGCGGCGTGCCGAGGGTGAGAACCCGCCGGACGTCGCCGCCGTTGCCGTCGGCGACCCAGAGCCGTGCCACCAGGCCGCCGGCGGAGTACCCGACGAGGTCGACGCTGTCCCGCCCGCTGCGCGCGAGCGCCGCGGTGACCGCCTCCCCGAGCAGGTCGGCGGACGCGCCCAGGTCGCCGGTCCCGTCCCCCGGCAGGTCGACGACGGTGGCGTCCCGCCCCGCCGCGGTGAGCCGGTCGGCGAGCAGCTGCAGCGCCCCGGTGCCGCCGCCGTACCCGGGGACGAGCAGCACCGGTCCCGGCTCGTCCTGCGCCACCGGCCCGGCCGCCGGTGCCGAGGGCCGCGACAGCAGCACCGCCACGAGCACCCCGGCGCCCACGGCGAGGACGGCGACCAGCGCGAGGACCAGCCGGCGGCGGGCGGGGGAGAGGCCGGCGAGCACGACTCCACTGTCCCTGCTCTCGCTGCCCGCGCCACCGCCTGGTGAACTGCGCCGGTGAGGACGATGCCGTGCTGAGCCGGGAGGAGTACCTGGCGGCCTGGTCGCGGTGGCACGGCGGGGCCGCCACCGACCGGGGCCTGGTGCGCGGCTGGCTGTCCCTCGCGTACGCGCTCGCCCGGCCCCTCGCCGGATTCCCTCCCATCGTGGCGACCGGCGTCGGCCTGCTGGTCGCGGCGGCCGCCGTCGGGCCGGCCGCCGCCGGCGGGCGGTGGCTCCTGCTGGCCGGCGTCCTCGTCGGCCTCTCCGGGCTCCTCGACTCACTCGACGGCGCGCTCGCGATCAGCACCGGCAGGGCGTCGCAGCGGGGCTTCGTGCTCGACTCGGCCGTCGACCGGCTGGCCGAGGTCGCCTACGCGGTCGCCTTGTGGGCCGCCGGCGCGCCCGGCTGGCTCGCCGTCGCCTTCGGCGCGCTGTGCTGGCTCCCCGACTACCTGCGGGCCCGAGCCGGGCAGGCGGGGGTGGACGAGACCGGTGCGCTGTCGGTGTGGGAGCGGCCCACCCGCGTCACGATGACCGGCCTCGTCCTGGTGGGCGCCGGGGTGCTGGCTCCCGCCGCCGGGACCGTCGTCCTCGTGGGGACGGCGGCCGGCGCGCTCCTGGGCGGCGTCGCCGTCGTCCAGCTCGGCGTCTCGTTGCGGCGCATGCTCGGCGGCTGAGGAGGCCACCCGTGCGAGTGCACGATTGGGCCGGTGGCGGCGCGGCTCCTAAAGTATGCGGGTGCCCGCCCCGCCGGGGTGCTCGACATCGTGCGGCTGTTCCGCCGATCCAGCGCTGAGGAGCGTCCCGTGCCCGTCGCCGTCACCGGCTCCATCGCGACCGACCACCTGATGACCTTCCCGGGGAAGTTCACCGAGCAGTTCGTCGAGGGCCAGATGGAGAACGTGTCGCTCTCCTTCCTCGTCGACGACCTCGTCCAGCACCGGGGCGGGGCCGGCGCGAACATGGCTTACGGGCTGGGCCTGCTCGGCCTGCAGCCGGTCCTCGTCGGCGCCGTCGGCAACGACTTCCACGAGTACGAGTCCTGGCTCCAGCGTCACGGCGTCGACACCAGCAGCGTGCACTGGTCGGAGTTCAAGCACACCGCCCGCTTCGTCTGCACCACCGACGTCGCGAACAACCAGATCGCGTCGTTCTACTCGGGCGCCATGTCGGAGGCCGGCAGCATCGAGCTCGGCCCGGTCGAACAACGGGTCGGGTCCCTCGACCTCGTCGTCGTCGGCCCGAACGACCCGGTGGCGATGGTGCGGCACACCGAGGAGTGCCGGCAGCGCGGTTACCCGTTCGTCGCCGACCCGAGCCAGCAGATGGCCTGGGCCGGCGGTGAGATGATCCGCGGCCTCGTCGAGGGCGCCGAGCTGCTGTTCACCAACGAGTACGAGGCCGCGCTCCTGCTGCAGAAGACCGGCTGGACCGTCGACGACGTCCTCGCCCGCGTGGGCACCTGGGTCACCACCCGGGCGGCCGACGGCGTGCTGGTCCGGCGGGCCGGGGCCGAGCCGATCTCGGTCATCGCCGTCCCGGAGACCAAGCCGGTGGAGCCCACGGGCGGCGGCGACGCGCTGCGCGCCGGTTTCATCGCCGGCCGGATGTGGGGGCTCAACCTCGAGCGGGCCACCCAGCTGGGCTCCGCCGTCGCCACGGCCGCGGTCGAGGTCGTCGGCACGCAGGAGTACGAGCTGCCCAAGGAGCCGTTCCTCGCGCGCTTCGCCGAGGCCTTCGGCGCCGACGCCGCCGACGAGATCGCTCCGCACCTGCCGTGACACTGTCGTCCTACCGGACGACACCGCGGCCACGAGCCGTTCCCCTGCTGCGACGAGCGCGTTCTAGCGTCCCTGTCGGGAGGCCTCCGGCCCCCGCGACAGCGCCGCTATTCGCGCAGGCGCTCACCGATCGACGGATCCTCCTTCCATTTCGCGTAGGGGATGCGGGGGATCTCCTTGACCTCGCCGATCGTCGACCACTCGTTGCCGCCCAGGCGGGCCAGCGGGTGCAGGTGCTCGATCCGCGGCCGGCCGTCGCGGACGGCGGTCTCCCACACGCTGATCAGCTGCACCCGCCCGAAGACCACGGTGCTGTCGCCCAGCCGCACGGTGGAATGCAGAGTGCACTCGACCGCCACCGGCGACTCAGCTACCCGGGGCACCCCCACCCGCTCGCCCGGCTCGAGCCGGACACCGCACAGCTCGGCCTCGCTCAGCCCGGCCGGGAAGTCGGTTCCCGTGGCGTTGACCTGCTCGAACAGCGCCTCCGGCGTCAGGCTCACCGTGAACTCCCCGGTCGCCTCCACGTTGCGCAGCGAGTCCTTGCGCCCCACCGAGGTGAACTGGACGACCGGCGGCTCCACGCAGGCCACGGTGTAGAAGGAGTGCGGGGCCAGGTTGATCACGCCCTCGGCCGACCGGCTGCACACCCACGCGATCGGGCGCGGGACGACGACGGAGTTGAGCACCCGGTAGAAGGCCCGCGCCTCCATCTCGGCGGGGTCGAAGCGCACGCGCGCGGGCGAATCGGGGCCGGTCACGGGCCTATGGTGGCCGGAGCGGTCTGCTGCGGCGCGGGCGGGGCGGTTCCCTGCCTCGGCAGCCGACGGCCGCGCCAGGTCAGCGTGCCGCGCCGGTGACCGGCCACCGACCGCACCATCAGGACGTCGAGCAGCAGCATCGACACCGGGTGGGCGAGCGCGTCGGGCCACACCCGCCCGCCGGTGCCGGCCGCCGTGACCGCCCGGCCGGCCACGCCGGCCAGGTAGCCGAGCAGGCCGGCGCGCGAACCGCGCAGCGCGGCGAGGGGCGGCACGACCCAGACCGCGGTGAGGACGGCGGTGGCCAGCACGCTGGCGGCGGGGGAGCCGCCGACCGCGCCCCAGAGCGACTTGGCGTAGCCGTCGCGCAGCGCCGGCCAGCCGTCGTACATGCGGCAGGCGGCCAGCCGCGAGCCGTCGACCGGCCCGCCGGACCCGCCCGACCGCTTGACGGCCCGCAGCAGGGCGATGTCCTCCAGTACCTCGTCCTTGACCGCGCCGTGGCCACCGGCCCGCTCGTACGCCCGCAGGGGGAGGACCAGGAACTGGCCCGTCGCCGCCGCGAGGGACGGCCGCCGCGACCGTTCGGCCACCCGCACCGGCAGCGTCGTCGCCCACAGCCACGGCACCAGCGGCTGCACCAGCCGCTCGGCCGGTCCGCGGGCGACCGGCCGCGGCCAGGGCGAGACGAGCGACAGCCCGTGCGCGTCGAGGACGGCGACCGCGCCGGCCAGGGCGTCGGGGAACAGCCGGACGTCGGCGTCGACGAAGGCGAGGACACCGTCATTACCGGCGTCCCCGGCCCGGGCCACCTGCGCGCCGACGGCGCAGGCGTGCGGTTTGCCGAGCCACCCGGGGGGCGGTGGCCCCGCCTCGACGAGCTGGACGCGCGGATCCGCGACGGCGCGCACCACCGACCCGGTGCCGTCGGTGGAGCCGTCGTCCACCACCACGACGCGCAGGTCGGCGACGCCCCGCTGGTCGAGCAGCGCGGTCAGGCAGCCGCCCACCTGGTCCTCCTCGTCGCGGACCGGCAGCACCACCGTGACCGGCCGGGTCACCGGCGGCGGATCGTCGGGCGGGCGCCGCAGCAGCGCGATGTTGAGCGCCGCGTGCAGCGCCCCGGCCACCGAGAGGCCGGCCAGGACACGCACGGGTCGGCTCACCGGCCGGACCGGGACCGTCGGGCAGTGAGCGCGAGCGCGACGAGGACCGGAAGGGAGAGCACCGCGCCCCATGCCGCCGAACCCGGGAGACCCAGCCATCCGGCGTGCGCCAGCGCGCCGCCCAGGGTCATCCAGCCGATCACCAGGAGCGGGGCCGCGGCGCCGATCCGCGGCGCTCCCGGCGCCGAGGTGCGGGCGACGAGGACGTCGAGCGCCGTCATCAGCACCGCCCCGGCGAGCAGCCAGCCGGCCAGGTTGGTCAGCGGTACCGTGTCGATGCCGGGCAGCCCGGGGCTCGGGTGCGCCCAGGTCCAGTAGCCCGCCTGCACCAGCTGCGGATCGAGGACGACGTCCCAGGCGGCGAAGATCGCGGCGGCCCACGCCACCCGTCCCCGACGGCCCCGGGCCAGCCGCTCGGCGAGCACCCACGAGGGCCAGGCCATCATCAGCCAGGCCAGGGGCACCAGGAACGGCACACCGAGGACGGTCGGTCCGAGCGCCGCGCTGTAGACGTACCGCCCGTACGGGAACCCGGTGGCCAGCCCGACCGCCTCGAAGCCCACCGCGGTGACGACGACCAGCAGGAGCAGGGCGGCGCCGGTCGCGGCGCCGCGACTCGACGTCGCGTGGACCACTGACACCAGGGCGCCGAGGACGACGATCGTCCAGCTCACCGCGTCCCGGCCGGCGCCGGAGGTGAGCGGATAGGCGATCGCGGTGAGGACGAGCAGCACCGCGAGGACGAGCGGAACGGCCCGGCGCAGGGCCGGCGACACGGCCTGCCGCGCGGCGACGGCGGTGGTCATCGGCGCGCCGGGCGGGCGGCGGTGATCCCGCGGAGGACCCGGCGGAGCGCGCGGCCGGCCGCGCCCCGGGAACGGGGGAGCCGGCCCCGGTCGGCGAGCAGCACGCGGGCCGCCGAGCGACCCGAGTTGCCCGACACCCCGCCGCCCGGATGGGTGGAGGCCCCGGCGAGGTACAGCCCGGCCAGCCCCGGCACCCGGTAGCCGGAGAGCGCGGGCGTGGGCCGGAAGGCGAACATGCTGGCCAGGCCCATCTCCACGTGCATGACGTTGCCACGGGGCAGGGACAGTTCGCGCTCCAGCGCCAGTGGCGTCTGGATGTACGTGTCCTGGACCGAGGCGGCGAATCCCGGTGCGTACCGGTCGACGGCATCGATCAGCCGGTCCGCCTCCGCTTCGGCCAGGGCGTCCCAGTCGCCGCCGTCCGCCAGCGCGTAGGGGTACCACTGCCCCCAGATCGTGACGAGGTGCCGGCCGCGCGGTGCGAGGGTCGGGTCGGTCGCGGTGAAGCTCATCGCCAGCGGGACGGGCGACCGCGGGAGCCGGCCGGCGCCCCAGTCGCCGTGAGCGGCGGCGAGCTGGGCGCGGTCGGTGCACAGGAGCTGTAGCCCCGACAGTGCGAGCGCCGGGTCGACGCCCGGATAGGCGGGAAGGGTGTCGGTCAGCGCGCGGACGACGAGACCGAAGCCGTTGCCGATCGGGGGGTCGGCCTCGGCCAGCGCGGGCGGCGCGGCGTCACCGGCGAGCGCACGGGTGACCCCGATGTGGCACGCGGCCAGGACGGCGTCAGCGTGGACCCGTCGTCCGGAGACCGTCTGCACCCCTGTCACGCGCCCGCCGTCCACCAGCAGACGCGCGGCGCCGTCGCTCAGGACCACCCGCCCACCGTCTGCCTCGAGCCGGCGGCGCAACGCCTCCGTGAGCCCGCCGGACCCGCCGACGGGGTGCCCCGGCGGGACGTCGTGGAGCAGCGCCGCCCAGGCGACCATCGCCGCGGTCCCGGGCTCCGACATCGGTGGGCCGGACTGCGCGCCGAACCAGGCCAGCGCCGCCTTGAGCCGCTCGCTGGTGAACCAGCGGTCCAGCAGCGCGTCGCCGGAGCCGAGGAAGTCGACGGCGAGCTCGGCCCCCGGCGTGCGCGGGCGGCCGCCTCCCGGGGCCCCCATCGGCCAGAACGAGCGGATCAGGCCGGTCGCCGTGGGCGGCCGGGCGAACGACGCCGCGACCGCCCGGCTGCGCGGGGCCCACACCTCCACGAAGCGGCGGTACGCGTCGGCGTCCGCACGCCCGCAGGCCGCGGCGATGGAGGCGCACGTGGCGTCGAGGTCGACCGAGAACACCAGGGGCCGGCCGTCGGGCCCGGGGTCGCCCGGCCGAGGCGCGGGGGCGAAACCCCAGGGGTCGCAGTCGACGTAGCGCAGGCCGTGCGCGGCGAGGTCCAGCTCCTCCACGATGCCGCTGTGCCGGACGATCACGTGCGCGCTGGACCCGCGGTCGACGCGGACGCCGGGCCAGCGCTCCACGGTGGAGACCGCCCCGCCCAGCACCTCGTCGGACTCGACGACCTCGACCGACAGCCCGGCGCGGGCCAGGTAGCAGGCGGCGACCAGCCCGTTGTGCCCGGCGCCGACGACGACGACGTCGACGGAGGCGTCGTGCGGGGCGGAGCTCACGCTCGGCTGTTCGCCGCGTCCGGGTCCGGTGGATGCAGGGGAAGCCGTGCACCCAGGATCGCGAACGGCCGGGAGTCGCCGGGGAAGTGGTAGCCGCGGGCCAGGTCGACGAAGCCGTCGGCGTGGTAGAGCCGGAAGGCCTTCGTGTCGCTGTCCGGGGTGGAGAGCAGGGCGGCCGGGTGCGGCAGTCCGGCCAGCAGGGCGTGCAGCAGCTGGCGGCCCAGCCCGCGGCTCTGGTGCTCGGGGTGGACGTGCAGCTCGCAGACCTCGAAGGCCCCGGGCAGCCACTTCTTCGCCGTCCGGCGGTCCAGCGCCGCACGGACCTGGTCGTGCCACCACTGGCCGGGGGCGACGAGGTACCCGTAGCCGAACCCGACGAGCTGCTCGCCCTCGGGCGTCTCGGTGAACGCGCCCACCGCCCGGAAGCCGGGCCGGTCGGTGTGCTGGATCGCGTAGCCGTAGCGCCCGGCCACGACGGCGGAGTCGTAGCCCATGGCCAGCCCGTAGATGATCAGGGCCTCGTGCATGTGGTCGCGCAGCCACTGCGTCGGCAGCTCGACGACGCGGGTCGTGGGTTTGGTCCCCGTCATCGACCGACCGCCTCCCGGACGCCGGCCGGAGCCTCGCCGGGGCTGGTGGGACCGGTGCCCACCTCGGCCGCCGTGCCGGCCGTCAGCCGGAGCAGCTCGTCGTAGCTGGTCGAGAAGACGGAGGCGGGGTGCCCCGCGGCGGCCCAGACGCGGTCGTGGCGCGCCAGCTCGATGTCGACGAGTGTGCCGATCGGTTCCGGGTGGCCGATCGGCGCGACTCCGCCGATGGCCTGGCCGGTGTGCCGGCGCACGAAGTCGGCCGGTGCGGGGGAGATGGAGGCGACCCCCAGGAGGGCGGCGACCTTTCGCTCGTCGACGCGGTGCGCCCCGCTGGTCAGGATGAGCAGGGGGGACCCGTCGGCGTCGAACACGAGGCTGTTGACGATCGCGCCCACGGGGACCTCCAGCGCGGCAGCAGCCGCGGCGGCGGTGCGGACCTCGGCCGGGAGCATGCGCACCTCGCCGGTGGCCCCGGCCTCGGTGAGGACGCGGGTGACGTCGGCCACCCGTGGATGCGCGGGCGGAGTCATGGATCTGATCCTGCCACCGTGCGGAGGGGTCCGCGTCGCCGCCGCCGTGCGGGAGGACGCCGACTCCGGCACGGGCTCGCCGTCTTGACGGCGCCCGCAAGGTCCGGTCTACTGGACATCGTTCGAACACGCGTTCGAACGATGTTCCGGTCAACCGTCGCTCTGTGCCCTTCCCCGCCCGGGGCGGCGGTCCGGCCGGTGCGGAGCGTGGGTGGAGACGGTGGGGAGTCTGTGATGAGCCGGGTGCTCGGTGAGGCCGCCGGACGGGTCGGTGAAGAGGTGCAGGTCGAGCGCGGCCCGCTCGGCCCGCTGCAGTTCTGGCGCGGCCAGACCCGGTACCTGGTGGGGGAGCTGCTCGACTCCTGGGTGGAGACTCCGCCGTGGTGGCAGCGCAGCCCCGTGAACCCGGGCGGCGCCTCCGCCGAGCTGGTCGCTCCCCAGGAGGTCTGGCGGGTCGAGGCCGTCCGGGCCGGGCGCTCCCGGCTGAGCTTCGCCGGGGTCTACGACCTGTCCTGGGACGCCGCGGGCAACCGCTGGTGGCTCGTGCGGGTGCACGACTGATGGGCGTCGCCCGGGCCGTGCCCACCCCCGGCCAGCTGCCCCTGCCCCCGGCGTTGCCCGCCGCCGCGGCCGGGCTCCTCGACCAGGCGCACCGCGGCCTGACCGAGGCGGCCGGCTGCACCGATCCCCGTCAGCGGTACGCCACGGCGCACCTGGCCGCGCTGCGCGCGGCCGCCGCCGTGCTGGCCGCCCGCACCCGGCCCGAGCCCGCGCGCCGCCGGCCCCGCAGCGCCTGGGTGCTGCTGGGTCAGGTCGCGCCCGAGCTGGGGGAGTGGGCCACCTTCTTCGCCGCCGGGGCCGCCAAGCGTGCCGCGGCCGAGGCGGGGCTCTCCTCGGCGGTGACCGAGCGGGAGGCCGACGACCTCGTCCGCGACGTGGGCGCCTTCCTCGCCGTGGTGGAGACCAGCCTGGGGGCGGCTCCCGAGCCGCCCCGTGCCCCGTTTCCCCGCCCGCGGGTCGTCGGTGGCACCGAGTCCGGGAACCGGAGGTGACTGACCCCTTCGTCCACCTGCACGTCGCCTCCGGTTACTCCATGCGCTACGGGGCCAACCACCCCGCCGACCTGGTGGCCCGCGCCGCCGAGCACGGCATGACGGCACTGGCGCTGACCGATCGCGACGGGCTCTACGGCGCCGTCAAGTTCGCCCTCGCCTGCCGTTCGGCCGGCGTGCGCCCGATCTTCGGGGTCGACCTGGCGATCGCGCCGTCCCTGGACACCGCGCTGCCCCCGGCCCTGGCCCCGACGGTCGGCGGCTCGGTCCCACCCCGGATGCGGGCGCCGCACGCCCGCCCGGGGGGAACCGGCCGCCGCGTGCCCGTCCGCGGCGGGGCCAGCGTCGACCCCCGGCTGCCCCGGGTCACCTTCCTGGCCCGGGACGGCGCCGGGTGGCGGTCGCTGTGCCGGCTGACCAGCGCCACCCACCTGCGCGGCACGCGCGGGGAGCCGGTGAGCTCGCTGGCGATGGCCGCCGAGCACGCGACCGGGCTGATCGCGGTGCTCGGCCCCGACTCCCCAGTGGGCCGCGCGTTGACCACCGGCCGGGCCGACCTCGCCGCCGCCCACCTGGACGGCTGGCGGGCGGCGTTCGGTCCCGGCCGGCTGGTGCTGGAGCTGGTGCACCACCTCGGCCAGGGCGACCGCCGGCGGGCCCAGGCGATGCTCCGGTTCGCCGCCGAGCAGGACGTGCCGGTGGTGCTGAGCAACGCCGTCCGGTACGTCGACGCCCTCGACGCACCGACCGCCGACGTGCTGGACGCGGCCCGCCGGCTGGTGGCCCTGGACACCCGCCACGTCGACCGGCGCACCGCCGAGGGTTATCTCAAGTCGGGCAAGGAGATGGCTGCCGTCGCCGAGGACCTCGTCGGTCCCGACCGCGCCGCCGCCCTGCGGCTGCTCGAGCGCACCGCCCGGCTGGCCGAGCAGTGCGCGGTCGACGTCCGCGACGACCTCGGCATCGGCAGCGTCCGGTATCCCGAGCTCGACGTCGTCACCACACCGGCCGAGCGGGGGATGACCCCGTCGGAGGTGCTGCGCGCCCGGTGCGAGGCGGGGATGGGCCGGCGCGGCATGGCGCCCTCCGAGCGGGTGCGGCAGCGGCTGGACGAGGAGCTCGGGGTGATCGACTCACTCGGCTACCCGTCCTACTTCCTCACCGTCGCGGACGTGGTCGACCTCATCAAGAGCTTGAGGGTTCGGGCGGCGGCGCGCGGTTCGGGCGCCGGCAGCCTGGTCACCTACCTGCTGGGCATCTCCGACGTCGACCCGCTGCGCTACGGGCTGCTGATGGAGCGCTTCCTCTCCCCGCTGCGCCACCAGCTGCCCGACATCGACATCGACGTGGAGTCCGCCCGCCGCATGGAGGTCTACGACGCAGTCATCGCCCGCTTCGGCGCCGACCGGGTCAGCTGCATCTCGATGATGGACACCTACCGGGTGCGGCACGCGATCCGCGACGTCGGCGCCGCGCTCGGGCTGCCGCCCGCCGAGATCGACGCCGTCGCGAAGGCCTTCCCGCACATCCGGGCCAACCAGGTGCACGCCGCGCTCAAGGACCTGCCCGAGCTGCGGGCCAGCCGGCTGGGGTCGAAGCGCCACGGCGGCTCCGGCGATCTCGACCTGCTCTTCGACCTCGTCGCGCGGCTCGACGGCCTGCCCCGGCACATCGCGCTGCACCCGTGCGGCGTGCTGCTGTCCGACGCCACGCTGCTCGACCGCACCCCGGTCGAGAACAGCTACCTCGGCTACCCGATGAGCCAGTTCGACAAGGACGACGTCGAGGAACTGGGGCTGCTCAAGCTCGACCTGCTGGGCATCCGGATGCAGTCGGCGATCGCGCACGCCCTCGACGAGGTGGCGCGGGTCGACGGCGAGACCGTCGACATCGATGCGATCCCGCGGGACGACCCGACCACGTTCGCGCTGATCCAGAGCACCCGCACGCTCGGCATGTTCCAGATCGAGTCGCCGGGGCAGCGGGAGCTGGTCGGCAAGTTCGGGCCGAAGACGTTCGAGGACCTCATCATCGACATCTCGCTGTTCCGGCCGGGGCCGGTGAAGAGCGACATGGTCACCCCGTTCCTCATGGCCCGGAACGGCTGGAACGAGGCGATCTACCCGCACCCCGACCTCGAGTTCTGCCTCGAGGAGACCGCCGGGGTCGTGGTCTTCCACGAGCAGGTGCTGCAGATCGTCGCCCGCATGACCGGCTGCACCCTGGCCGAGGCCGACGAGGTGCGCCGGGCACTGGGGGAGAAGGACGCCCACCCCGAGGTGCGGGCCTGGTTCGTGCCGCAGGCGATCGGGGCCGGTTATCCGGTGGAGGTGGCCGAGCGGGTGTGGGAGGTGCTGGCCGCCTTCGGGTCGTTCGGCTTCTGCAAGGCCCACGCCGCGGCGTTCGCACTGCCCACCTACCAGTCGGCGTGGCTGAAGACCCACCACCCGGCCGCCTTCCTCGCCGGCGTGCTCACCCACGATCCGGGGATGTACCCGAAGCGGCTGATCCTCGACGACGCCCGCAACTTCGGGATCCGGGTGCTCGGGCTCGACGTCAACGCCTCGGCCGACACCTACCGCATCGAGCCGGTCGACCCTGACGCTGGAGGAGAGGTCGAGGGTCGGCCGCGGCCGGAGTGGATGCCGCCGACGATGCGCGACCCGGCCAGGTACGGCATCCGGCTGGCCCTGGCCGACGTGAAGGGCATCAACGACGACGAGGTCGCCCGGATCGTCGCGGGCCAGCCCTACCGCTCGCTGACCGACTTCTGGCACCGGGCCTCGGTGTCCCGGCCGGTGGTCGAGCGGCTGGTGCTCGCCGGGGGCTTCGACTCCCTCTACGGCTTCGGGGTGCGCGACACGGAGGCCGGCCGGCCCACCCACCGCCGCAGGCAGGTGACCCGCCGCGACCTGCTGCTGCAGATAGGCGAGCTCGACCGGTGGAGCCGCAGCGGCGCCCGGGCGAGCTCCAGCGGGCAGCTCAGCCTCGACCTGATGGGTCTGGAGCTGCCCGAGGAATCCGCTGGGGAGCTGGACGGTCCGGAGGAGACCGCGCTGAGCTGGGCCGACGGCAGCGGGCTGCCCGAATTCACCGACGCCGAACTGGTGCGCGCCGAGCTGGAGGTGCTCGGCCTGGACGCCAGCCGGCACGTCGTCGACTTCTACAAGCCGTTCCTCGCCGCCCTCGGCGCCGTGCCGGCGGGAGAGCTGCTCACCTGCCGCAGCGGAGCGGAGGTCCTGGTCGCCGGGGTGAAGGTGGCGACGCAGACCCCGCCGATCCGGTCGGGCCGCCGGGTGGTCTTCGTGACCCTGGACGACGGCACCGGCTGCACCGACTCCACCTTCTTCGAGGATGCCCAGGGGCCCTACGCCGCGACGGTCTTCCACTCGTGGCTGCTGGTCATCCGTGGGGTGCTGCGCCGCACCGGTCCGCGGGGCGTCTCGCTGCGGGCGACCGGGGCGTGGGAGCTGCCGGCCCTGCACGAGGCGTGGGAGGCCGACGGGCTCGACGGCGTCCGGGATCTGATGGCGGCGCCGGGGGAGTACACGGAGCGGGCGATCGCCGGGGCGGCGGCCTCGCGCAACTCCCGGCCGGTGATGGTCCGTCCGGTGCTGGTCCACCCGACCGGCTTCCGCATGTCGCCCTACGCCGACATCAAGCCGGCCGGCGAGGACTCGAAGGTGGCCGCCCGCCGGGCGGCATCCGGGCCACCCCGCAAGCTCTGGCACTCCAGCCCCGGCAGCTCCGGCCACTGAGAGTCGCCCATGTGCGCCGGCTCAGCGCCCGCACAAGGCGTCTTCACTCCTGCTCCTCAGCGGGGTGCCGATGCCGGCCCGCCGGCGTCGGCTGCACTCAGGCAGGATCCTCGCCTGGCCGGCGCGGCATGGGGGGCAGCCAGCCCAGCTGCATCGCCTGGGCCATGTCGTCGCGATCCGCGTGGTGCTCGACGAGTCGGCCGTCCGCGACACGGAACCAGTGCGTCTGTGAGACGGCGAAGCTGCGCCCCGTCGCGGGGAACGCGGCCCTCACCTCGCCGTCCGGCATGTAGGTGACGAAGGGCCCGACCTGGCGACCGGACATCGTCGTACGCGCGACGACCCACTCGCCCTCGGCCACCACGGTGTGGAGCGTCCAGCGCAGGTCGTCGTATGCCGAGTGCAGCCAGTCGTAGGTGGCGCGGGCACCAGGGACGCCCGGCACACGAGCGGCTGGCGGCTCCGGCGCGGCCTCACCGTTGACGTACGTCGGCGCGAGGATCGCCGACGCCTCGGCGTCGTCCCAGCGCTCCATGAGCCGGAAGTCGCGGATCAGCAAATCGTGGGCGACCTCGAGGTCTGTGAGCACCGGCGACGCGGACATGAGAGGCTCCTCTGCGAGAAATTGGATATAAGGAGCGTCTACCTAATGGATCCGGCCGTCAAGACCACGTCGCGTGCCTACGACAACTCCGCCCGCGCCCGGTCCTCCCACGCCCGCCAACTGCGGGTCGCATACGTGACGGGGGAGATGCTGGTCGAGCGCGGCTACGGGGGCACGACGATGGCCGCGATCGCCGATGCGGCGGGGGTGTCGGTGCCGTGGCTCTACAAGGTGTTCGGCCCGAAGCCCACCCTCGTCAAACGCGCCTACGACGTCCTGCTCGCCGGCGACCCTGATCCCGTCCCGCTGGCGCAGCGGCCGGCGTTCCGCGACCTCCTGGCAGAGACCGATCCGCATCGGGTGATGGAGCGCTACGCCGCGATCTCCCGCGACCTCATCGTCCGGGTCGGGCCGCTGGCTGCTGCGCTGCTGTCCGCGGCACGGAGCGCCGATCCTGAGCTCGCCGACCTCGCCGCCACCATCAGCCGCGAACGGCTCGCCGGCGCCACGGCATTCACCGACCACGTCGCCGGACTCGGTGCGCTGTCGCATCGGCTGACGCGCGAGCAGGCACGCGATGTCGTCTGGACGCTCATTTCGCCGGAGGTGTACAGGCTGCTCGTCCTCGACCGCGGGTGGAGTGCCGACATATACGAGCAATGGCTCGGCGACAGCCTCATCGCAGCGTTGCTCCCCGGCACACGCTGACGTCGGCGACCGGGGGCACGGTGCACCGGGCTCAGGTGAACCGCTCGACGAAGTCGAGCGCCGTCTGGGCGACCTCGCGCCAGCCGTGGTCGATCGTGAGGGCGTGGCCGCGGTTGGGCATCTTCACGATCTCGGTGACCCCCGGGTTTCGCTTCTGCAGCTTGTAGGCAGCGTTCGCGATCGCCCACGGCACGGTGTGGTCCTTCTCGCCCTCGATGATCAGCAGCGGACCACGGTCGGGGTTCTTGGTGTCGACCCTCGCCTCTGTCCACGGGTTGAGGTTCGCGTTGCCCATCTGCACGAGCGAGATCCCGGAGCCGGCGACGTGGTAGGTGTCGTAGAGCTCCCGCGCCTCCTGCTCGTCCAGCGCGTTCGCCCAGCCGTACGTGAACTGGTCGAACGTGAGCGTGATCGCGCGGTTCCGGGTGCGCGGGTCGATCAGGAACGGTCCCACGCCCTTGAGCACCGAGACCGGCAGCGGGAGGACCCCGCGGAAGAGCCCCGGGTCGATCGCCACCGTAGCCGCCGCGAGGCCCCGGCCCGCGAGCATCTGAGCCAGCAGGCCTCCGGTGGAGTGCCCCATGACCACGGGCTTCTCGTCCAGGGCCCGGATGACCTCCGTCGTGTGGTCGGCGACCTGTCCCAGGGTCTTCTTGGCGAGGACCTCGGGTTCCGCGCGTGCCGCCTCGATGGTGTCCGGATCGTCCGGCCAGTCCGGCGTCAGCGGCGCGTAGCCGGCCTGCGTGAAGAAGTCGACCCAGTTGGCCCAGCTGCTGGGCAGCAGCCAGAGGCCGTGGATGAAGACGACCGGAGTGTTCCCCGAGGCGTTGGCCGCAGTGATCTCCCGGCTCTCCCGCTCGGAAATCGACGCCATGACCAACTCCTCTCCCGTCGGGGGTGACCTGCTGGTCCCAGGCGGGCGATGTGCCAGGTCTACCGATGACTCCGGTGGCGCACCAGGGTCTTACTCCTCAGCCGGTGGACGGACCGGAGCCGAGGAGAGGACGCAGCGATGCCCAAGCAGATCCCGTGCCTGTGGTTCGACGGCCAGGCCGAGCAGGCGGCCCAGCACTACACGTCGATCTTCCCGAACTCCTCGATCGGCGAGATCACTCGCTACGGACCCGACATGCCACCACCGATGGAGGAGGGCGATGTCATGACCGTCAGCTTCACCCTCGACGGCCAGGAGTACGTCGGCCTCAACGGCGGCCCGCAGTTCTCGTTCACCGAGGCGATCTCCTTCCAGATCATGTGCCGCGACCAGGAGGAGGCCGACCACTACTGGAACCGGCTGACCGAGGGCGGCGAGGAGAGTCAGTGCGGCTGGCTCAAGGACAGGTTCGGCGTCTCCTGGCAGGTGATTCCCACGGAGATGCTGTCGCTGCTCAACGACCCCGACCCCGGCCGGGCCCGGCGCGCCACCCAGGCGATGCTGCAGATGCGCCGCATCGACATGGCCGAGATCAAGCGGGCCGCCGACAGCGTCTCCGTCTGACGAAGGACCCCCTCCTCCCCACCCCTCGCACGCTCGGGGCGGTGCCCGGGAGGGGGCCGCACTAGTGTCGATCGGGTGCCGAACGCCCCTGCATCCTCTGCGGAGCAGCTGCCCGCCCGGACCGCCGCCGTCTGGGCGGCGCTCGACCCGCTGGTCGGCGCCGGCACGGCCCTGCGGGTGCTCGACGTCGGCGGCGGCAGCGGCATGTTCGCCGTCCCCCTGGCCCGCCTCGGCCACGAGGTCACCGTCGTCGACCCCAGCGCCGACGCCCTGGCCACGCTGCGCCGCCGCGCCGACACCGCCGGCGTCGGTGAGCGGGTCCGTGGCATCCAGGGCGACGGCGACCTGCTGCACGAGGTCCTCCCGACGACCGGCGACGGCTACGACCTCGCGCTGTGCCACTTCGTCCTCGAGGTCGTCGACGACCCCGCGGTCACCCTCGGCGAGATCGCCCGGGCCCTGCGTCCCGGCGGTCAGGTGAGCATCGCGTCGGCCAACCGGGCCGGCGCCGTCCTCGGCCGCGCGGTGTCCGGCCACCCGGTGGAGGCGCTGGCCCTCCTCCAGGACCGCGACCCGGCGCCCGGCCGCGCCCGGCCGGCCCGCCGCCGCTTCACCCCCGACGACCTGCTCGCCCTGATCGAGGGCGCGGGCCTGCAGCCGGGGGCCTGGCGCGGAGTCTCCGTCGTCGCCGACCTGCTCGAGGCGACCACGGGTGCCGAGTCCCAGGCGGTGCACGCCCTCGAGCTAGCGCTCGCCGAGACCTCGCCGTTCCGCGACGTCGCGACCGGCCTGCACGTCCTCGCCGCCCGGCCGTGACCCCGCTGCCGGCCGACCTCGCGGTCCCGCGGTACGGCGCGGCCACCCTCGCCGACGTCCTGCCCGGCGCCGCCGCGGCGCTCGGCGTGCCCGTGGAGCGCGACGGGCTGGCGCCCGACCCGCTCGGGCTGACCGAGGCTCTGGGCGGTGCCCGCCGGGTGGCTGTTCTGCTCGTCGACGGGCTCGGCGCCGACCTCGTGCGCGACCACGCCGAGCTCGCGCCCACGCTGGCCGCCCTCGCCCAGCCCGCCGGCATCCTCGCGGCGCCCTGCCCGAGCACGACACCGGTCAGCCTCGCCACCCTGGGCACCGGCCTGCCGCCGGGCAGCCACGGCATCCTCGGGTTCGTCACCGCCGTCCCGGGGGAGGACCGCCTCCTCAACCACGTCCAGTGGGGCGACGACCCCGACCCGGAGCTGTGGCAGGCCCGCCGCACGGTGTTCCAGCAGGCGCAGGACGCCGGCGTCCCCCCGACCGCTGTCGGCCCGTACGCCTACAAGGGCTCCGGGCTGACCCGGGCGGTGTACCGCGGCGCCCGCTACAGCGGCGCGGTCAGCCACGGCGACCTCGTGGCCCTCGTGCTGGGTGCGCTCGACGCCACCCCACGGGCGCTCGTCTACGGCTACCTCCCCGAGCTCGACCTGACCGGCCACGTCCGCGGGGTCGGCTCGAACGCTTGGCGGGCCCAGCTGACCCTGCTCGACCGCGTCGTCGAGCAACTGGTCGACGCCCTGCCCGACGACGCCGCTCTGCTGGTCACCGCCGACCACGGGATGCTGAACGTTCCGGCCGAGACACGGTTCGACCTGGATGCCGAACCCGTGCTGGCCGACGGCGTCCGGCTGCTCGCCGGGGAACCCCGCGCCCGGTACGTGCACACCGAACGGGGCGCCGAGGACGACGTCCTGGCCCGCTGGCGTGAGGTTCTCGGCGAGCGCGCCTGGGTGGCCAGCCGCGCGGAGGCGGTCGCCAGCGGCATCTTCGGCCCGGTGGACGACGCCGTCGCGGCCCGCATCGGCGACGTCGTCGCCCTGGCGCGCGGGAGCTGGGCCCTGGTCACCCCGGAGCGCGAACCCGGCCCGAGCCGCCTCGCGGCCTACCACGGCTCGCTCACCGCTACGGAGCTGGCGATCCCCCTCCTCGCGGCGCGGGGGCGATCCCTGGGCTAGGGCCCGGCCAGCGTCACGTGCCAGGTGCGGGAGTGCGCCGGGTGGGTGGCCCGGCAGGTGAGCAGTGCCGCCGCCTCCGACGGGCGGCTCTCCACGGACGCGACCACCTCTCCGTCCGGGCCGGCCATGCGCACGATCCACCGCTCGATCTCCGCGCCGGGCGCCGTCGTCGGCTCGACCGACAGGACCGGCAGGTCGTCGATCCCCAGCAGCCCGAGGGCGCCGCGGGCCGAGTGCTGCGCGGCCTGCCCCGGGGCGGGAACGCCGGCCCTCCCACGCAGCCACGGGAGCGCGACCTGCCCCTGCTCGTGGGCGCGCACCAGCTCGGCACCGTCGCCGGGCACCTGCCCGTAGTAGAACCCGTACGGCAGCACCACCACGTTGGCGGCGAAGCGGTCACCGCCGAGGTGGCTGCACTCCCAGACGTCGGCGGGGCCCGGCGCCGGGAGCGCACGGGCCAGCGGGCGACCGCGTAGCGCGCAGCAGGCGTCGTGCCCGCCGTGGGTGCACACCAGGTAGATGGGCCGGGACGACGGTTCGCCGGCCGAGCCGTCCCACGGTGCGGTCAGGAGGTCGGCGTCCGAGGCGCGCACCGCCCACCACAGGCCCTCCCGTCCCCGGCGGCTGTCGGCGTAGGCCCAGCGGCGGCCGGATTCGGCCAGCCGCTCACCGGGGCGCCGGACGAGCAGCAGCCGCACGTTCTCGGCCCGCGCCCGGGCGGCCAGCCGGGGCGCCACCTCCTGGTCGAACCGGGACTCCGCAAGGGCCTCCCGCCCCCACGGGCCGGGCTGCTCGATGAGGACCCAGCGGGTGGCGGGTGCGGCCGTCGCCACGACCGAGTCGCCCCGGGCCAGCGCCTGCACCGAGCACCGGGCGGCGTCGAGCCGGCCGAGCGGGCGGGCAGCCTCGTGGGGAGGCGGGGGGAGGGGACCGGGCGTCACGCTCCGGGTCGCGAGGGCCGGGTCATCGGCCGGTCCCGCCTGCGTCCCCACGGTCCCCATGGTGCCCGCCGCCGTCCGGGACGGTCGCCACGGCCTCGGTTACCAGCCGCCGGGCGAGCGTGAGCCGGTCGTCGGCGTCGAGGCCGGGCAGGTCGCCGACCTTGAGCTCGCCGGCGGCCAGCAGTGCCGTCAGCGCTTCCCGCACGTCGCCGGGGAAGGAGTGCGAGCGCCGCCCGGCGAGCAGGGTGACCCGGCCGTCGGGCGCGTCGCGCAGCGCGCACCGGAGCCGGCGACGGAGGCGCACCACGCTCTCGGCGTCGAGGGCGGCCGCCGCCGCGGACTGGGCCAGCGGGGCGACCGGTTCCGGCCGCACCTGCGCCCAGGTCCGCTCCCGCAGCCGGTCGGCCACGCGGTCGGGATCGAGGCGGGCCAGCCAGTCCCGCAGGCCGGCGATCACGGCCGCGACGTCGTCCCGGACGGCGGACGGGTCCGCGAGGTCGATGCCCAGCGGGAGGGAGCCGCGCAGCTCCGGGTCGCCGGCGGCGAGCGTCCGCACCAGGTCGAGCGCGGACTCCGCGGCGGCCCAGCGGGTCACCGGATGGACGCCGACCGTCAGGTGCGCGCTGATCTCCCCGAGCGCGGTGGCCGAGTGCAGGTAGCCCCGTGGCAGGTAGAGGGCGTCGCCGGGCCGCAGCACGGCGTCGATGACCGGCTCGCGCTCGGCGGCGGCGGCGACCTCGGCGGCACGGTCGGTCCAGGGCTGGTCGCGCAGCGGGTCGGCAACCACGGGCTCGTGGATGGTCCAGTGCTTCTCGCCGGCCACCTGCAGCACGAAGACGTCGTGCACGTCGTAGTGCGGGCTGAAGCCGCGCGAGGACGGCGGAGTGATGTAGGCGTTGACCTGGGTGGGGTGTCCCAGGTCGGCGGCCAGCTGGTCGGCGAACTCGATCAGCGGCGGCCAGAGCCGGTGCAGGCCCTGCAGGACCACGGTGCTGCCGTCGGCGAACAGCCGCAGCACCGCGTCGGAGGAGACCTGGTCGGCGATCTCGGCGCCCGCGCCGCCGGACGTGGTGAACCGCTTCGGGTCGACGACCGCCCCGTCCTTGGCGATCCGCAGGAAGGGTGTGCGCAGGCCGCGGCGGGAGAGCAGCTCGTCCACGGCGGGCAGGTCGAGCAGGTCGGTGAAGGAGTTGCCGGGGGCCCCGCTCTCGAGTTGCTGAGCCCGGGTCAGCAGCGGCCGGCGGGACCAGTACCGCTCGGCGAAGACCTGCGGGTCGAGGTCGGTGCAGCGCCGCAGGGCCGGGCGGAGCTGCTGCTCGGCCCGGCCCTGCGAGGTCGGGTTCTCGGTCAGGCCGAACCGTCCGCGCCGCCGTCGGCTCCGCCGTCCGCGCCACCGTCGGCCCCGCCGTCCGCACCGCCGTCGGCCCCGCCGTCCGCCCCGCCGTCCGCGCCACCGTCCGCGCCGCCGTCCGCGCCGCCGTCGGCTCCGCCGTCCGCGCCGCCGTCAGCCGGGCCGTGGGCGCCGCTGTCGGCACCACCGTCGGCGCCGCCGTCGTGCTGGCCAGGCGTGCCGGATGCCCCGCCGTCGGCCGGTCCCTCGGTGCTGGTCATGTCGTCGTCGTCGAGCGCCATGGCGCCTCCGTCCAGGTAGATGCGGAGGCGCCGGACGGCGTCCTCCCGTGGCTGCTTACCTCGCCCATCCTGGTCCGACACACGGCGGGACCACCAGCCCACCTGCGCCTTCGGCGCGATACGCTCCACTCCTCGAACAGGCGTTCGACGGACGGAGGGCGCGTGCGCGGGCAGGCCGGACGGGCGGAGGGGTGCACTGTCCTGCACGTCGACATGGATGCGTTCTTCGCCAGCGTGGAGGTGCGCCGGCGCCCGGAACTGGCGGGGACGCCGGTGATCGTCGGCGGGGCGGGCAACCGCGGCGTGGTCACCTCCGCCACCTACGAGGCCCGCCGCTACGGCGTGCACGCGGCCATGCCGACCGCCCGGGCGCTGCGGCTGTGCCCCACCGCCACGGTGCTGCCGGGCGACATGGCGCTGTACTCCGAGGTCTCCCGCTCGGTCATGGCGCTGTTCCGGTCGATCACCCCACAGGTGGAGCCGCTGAGCATGGACGAGGCCTTCCTCGACGTCTCCGGCGCCGGGCGCCGGCTGGGCGACGCCGCCGAGATCGGCGAGTACCTCCGCGCCCGTGTCTTCGACGAGCAGGGGATCACCTGCTCGGTCGGCGTCGCCGGTACCAAGTTCGTGGCCAAGCTGGCCTCGACCTCCGCGAAGCCGGACGGGCTCCGGGTGGTCCGCCCGGCCGAGGTCATGGGTTTCCTGCACCCGCTGCCGGTGGGCGCTCTGTGGGGCGTGGGCCCGAAGACCGAGGAGGTCCTCCTGCGGCTCGGGCTGCGCACGGTCGGCGACCTGGCGCACGTGCCGGCGAAGACCCTGCAGCGGGCCTTGGGGGCGGCCGCGGGCGCCCATCTGCACGAGCTGTCCTGGGGGCGCGACCCGCGGCGGGTGGTGCCCGACGAGCCGGAGAAGTCCACCGGCCACGAGGAGACCTTCGGCACCGACGTCGACGACCCCGCCGTCATCCACCGCGAGCTGCTGCTGCTGTCCGAGCGGACGGCGGCCCGCCTCCGCTCGGGGGGCTGGCTCGCCCGCACGGTGAGCATCAAGGTGCGCTTCGCTGACTTCACCACGATCACCCGCAGCCGCACCCTCGACGTCCCCACCGACGTGGGCCAGGAGCTGTACGACACCGCCCGCGGGCTGTTCGACGCGCTGGGCCTCGACCGGGCCCGGATCCGGCTGGTCGGGGTGCGGGCCGAGCGCCTGGTCGACGGCGGGAACGCGCCCCGGCAGCTCGCGCTGGGCGCGCGCGAGCACGGCCGCCGCGAGGCCGAGCTGGCCGTCGACCGCGCCGCCCGCCGGTTCGGGGCCGGCGCCGTCCGGCCGGCGACGTTGCTGCACCGCGGCGGCCGCCCGGGCGGGGGAGTGGCGCTCGGGACGGCGCCGGAGGAGGAGGTTCCCCCGTCCGGCCGCGGCCGCTCCCGGCGGTCCGTCCCGGGCACCCCGACGGGTGATCCGGGCTGACCTGCGGGAACACCCGCCCGAGGACCCGCCGTTCCGGCTCACGGGCCACCCGGAGGAGTGATCACCGGACCTTCCGGGCGGGTCGCCGCGCCGTCGCCTTTCATGTGTTGCGCTGGCCTCGTATCGTGGTATCACCGTCGGCGGGAGCCACCGACGGCCTTGGCTCCGCCCACCTGGAGGTCGACGTGCCGCTCTCAGAACACGAGCAGCGTCTGCTGGAGCAGATCGAGCGCGCGCTCGTCGATGACGATCCCAAGTTCGCCTCGTCCGTCCGCACCGGCGACCGCCGGCTGAAGGCCCGTCGCAAAATGCAGCTCGGTGTCGTCCTGATCGTCGTCGGCATGGCCGTCCTCGTCGGCGGCGCCGTCGCGCAGTCGGTGATCGTCGGGGTCCTGGGCTCCCTGATCGCCTTCGCCGGCGTCGCGGTCGGCGTCCTCAACTACAAGACCGCCACCGGCGCCGTCGAGGGCGGCAGCACCCCGGCCGGGGGCCGTGGGGGGGCCGCCTCCGGGCGGTCCGGCCGTGGCGGCAAGGTCGGCCGCCAGCCGCTGAAGAACCGGCTCGAGGAGCGCTTCCGCCGCCGCTACGACCAGTAGCCGCATCCCGACGTCCCGGCAGCCGCCGTCCCCCTGAGGGTCGGCGGCTGCCGTCGTCTCAGACCGCCTGCGTCCGGCGCCGCCCGAGGCGGGGGCGCGCCGAGGAGCCCAGCCGCCGCAGCCGTGCGGTCAGCCGGCCGCCGGCCCCGGTCACCAGGGACGACGGCCACAACCGCGCCCGCAGCCGTCCCCGGCGGCCCGTCGACCGCAGCAGCGCCTGCCGCGCCGTCCGCAGGGCCGCGGTCAGCTCCGCCGTCAGCTCGGGAGAGGCGGGCCCGGCACCGGCGGCGCGCCCGTAGCTCGCCATCTCCTCGGCCCGCGCCAGCCGCTCGACCGCGTCGGGCCCGTCGGGCGGGGCACCCGGCACACGGACGACGCCGGCCAGCTCGCGGGCCGCCTGGCGCGGGGTCCAGGCGGGGTGCAGCCGCGCACCGACGTCCGTGGCCGTCGCCGAGAGCTCGTCCCACAGGGCGGCCGGTGTGCCCACCGCCAGCCGCCGGCGGCGCTGCAGGGCCCGGACGGCCGCGGGTGCCGCCGCGACGAGGACCGCCAGCAGGGCCAGGCCCGCGCCGGCGAACACCTGCCACGGCGCGCCCGCGGTGCTGCCCAGCTGCCCGGGGGCGATGAAGTCGCCGGCTCGGTCCTCCCGTTGCGCCTGCGGCAGGGCCGGTGCGGTGGGGACCGGCAGGCCCTGCGTGGCGTCCGGCGCGGTCGGGCTGCCGACGTGCGGAGCCCACGGCATGTCGACCGACCGCGCCGGCCCCAGCGGCGTGGGGTCGAAGGGCACCCAGCCCAGCCCGGAGAAGTAGACCTCCACCCAGGCGTGGGCGTCGTCGCTGGTGATCAGCCGGCTGCCGTCGCGCTGCTCCTCGCCGGGCGTGTAGCCCAGGGCCATGCGCGCGGGCACCCCGGCGGCCCGCACCATGACCGTCATGGCCCCGGCGTACTGCTCGCAGTAGCCGCGTCGCAGGCGGAGGAAGTCGACGAGGTCGTCGCCGCTCGTGCCCTCCTTCGTGGAGAGGCTGTACAGGAAGTTGTTCCGCCGGTCGGTGAGGAAGCTCAGGATCGCCGAGACCCGCTCGTACGGCGTCTCCGCGTCGCCGACGACGACCGCCACCTGGTCGGTCACCCGCGGGTCCAGCGGCGGCAGTGCGGTGAAGCGCTCCTGCACCGGGTTGTCGGTAGGAAGGGTTGGTGCGGCGGCGAGCAGTGCCGGCGACGGCCGCGGCTCGTTGGCGCTGAACGCGTACGTGCGCCCGGCGGTGGTCGTGTCACGGCCGAAGACCGTCCCCGTGGCCGGGTCGAACCGCCAGTCGTCGCCGCCGTCGTCGCCCATCCGCACCGAGATCGGCGAGAACAGCACCGGCAGGAAGCGGTCCTCGTGCTCGATCACCTCGACGGTGGCGGTGACCAGGCGCCGCGTCTCCTCCTGGGGCAGCGGCGCCAGCTCCGGGTCCTCCGCGATCGACACCTCGCCGTCGAGGTTGCTCATCGACCAGCCGTCCTCGTTGTCGTACTGGTCGAGCGAGACCGCCCGCAGGAAGCCCGGGTCGTCGACCGACGCCTCCATGCGGAGCAGGTCGATGGGCTCCGGCAGGGTCAGCTGGCCGTGCATCGTGGCCACCGGGTCCAGCGAGGTGCCGGTCGAGCCGCCGGAGCCGCCGCCGAGCCCGGTGGCCAGCGACCCCTCGGTCAGCGTGGGCACGACCGAGCCGACGACAAGCGCCGAGACGAGCGCCACGACGCCGATGCGCAGGGCGGCCATGGTCCCGGTGCCCAGCAGCGTGCCCGGTGGCCGGCCCGACGACGCCAGCCGGCGGTGCTGGTCGGTCCACAGCAGCAGCGCCAGGCCGGCCGACGGCCCGGCCAGGGCGGTCACGCCGATGCTGCCGGTGACCGTGCTGACCGGGATGCAGTAGAGGACCAGCAGCCCCAGTCCGGCGAGCGTGGCCTGCCGGCCGGCGACGGTGACCAGATCGACGAGCACCGCGATGGGCGCCACGAAGAGCGCGGTCAGCACGAGCAGACCGGTCAGCGGGAGCGCGGGAGTGGCCTGCTCCTGCAGCTCCGCTCCGCCCTCGGCGAGGACGGCGCTCAGCTGGCCGAGGCTGCCCGGCGTGGGGATCACCCCCGCGATGGCCTCGGCGGGCGCGTACCGGGCGGTCAGCAGGCAGAGCACGAGCAGGAGCTGCCCGGCCGGCACCAGCACGACCCCGAGGGCCGAGAGCCGGTCGGGCACCGGCCGGCCCGGCCGGTACCGCGCCCACAGGGCGGGGCCGCCGACGCGCATCAGCAGACCGCCCGCCAGGACGACGACGATCACGGCCAGCACCGGCGGCAGCCAGGCGGACGACGAGTAGACCGGCACCAGGGCGAAGGAGCCCAGGAAGGTGGCCAGCGCGGCCGCCCCGCCGGCGCGCAGGTCGTGGCCGTTCACGGCGTCGCCCCGGGCAGGAGCGTCGCCGCTCCGACGCCGGCCACCGGCTTGGCCGCGGGCGCGGCCCCCGGACCACCGAGCGAGGTCCACACGTCGGCCACCGTCCGGTCGGCCCGCGCGATCGCGACCCGCCAGCCGGCGCTCCGGAGCAGATCCGCCGCGTCGTCGCGCTGCCGGGCGAGCGCGCCGCGGGAGGCGCCGTCCAGACCGCGGCGACCGCGGGACAGGCCGGCCTCCGCCCAGCTCTCGATGTCGGCCAGGATCGCCATGTCGGTGGTGGGCCCCGAGCGGGCCCGGATCAGCTCCGTGACGTCGTCGGGCCCCACCGCACCCAGCAGGCAGAGGACCGGGCCCTCGCCGGCCGCCCGGCACAGCTGGTCCACGCCGGTGCGCAGGCTCGCGACCCGGGAGGGGCCGACGACCGCGAGGCGGTCCAGCAGGTCCTCCGGGCTCAGCTGCCCCCGTCCGGACGTGGGCACGAGCTCGCCGCCGTCGGTCACCGCGCGGAGCACCGAGCCGCGCCGGGCCAGCGCAATGCCGATGCTGGCGGCCGCCTCGACCAGCCACTCCAGGCTGTCGGGCGGGGGGAGGTCGTCGCCGGACGGGCCGGTCCACGCGGGGGGCGCCCCGTGCCTCGGGGCGACCAGGTGGGCACGCGCGCGGGTGTCGAGCAGCAGCGTCGCCTGGGTCCGCCACGGGCGCTCCTCGAGGCGCACCATCAGCTCCCCGGTGCGCGCCGTCGCCCGCCAGTGCACCTTCCGGAGATCGTCGCCGTGGCGGTACTCACGGGTGCTGACGTCGTCCTCGCCGTGGACGGCGATCGTGCGGCGCGAGCCCTCGCCGCCGCCTCCCTGCCCGCCCGCGGGTCCGCCGGCGCCCAGCGGCCGGACGCGCGGGACCACCAGCAGCGGGGACGTGTCGGTGCCCACGGCACTGCGCTCCACCAGCCCGAAGGGGTCGACCAGCCGCAGCCGGAGCGGTCCGAGCAGATGGCGGCCCCGCCGGACCCCGTGCACCCGGTAGCGCAGCGCGGTGGTGGTCCCGCCGGCCAGGCGTTCGACGACGAACCGGGGGGAGCGGCCCAGGTCGGTGGGCAGCTGCTCGGTCAGCACCCACAGGCCGCCCGGCCGGACGTCGCCGTTGGTGAGCTCGAGGAGCACATCCGCCGTCTCGCCGCGGGGCAGCCGGGCGGGGCTGAGCGTCCGCCGGGTCACCAGGCGGAACCGCTCGCGGGCCACGGTCGCGGCCGAGAGCACCGGCAGGGCGAGGACGAAGACCGCCAGCTGCACGAGCGCACGCTCGCCGAGCAGGATGCCCAGGAGCAGCAGTGCGACGCCACCGCCGACCAGCGCGCGACCGCGCGGGGTCAGCGACGAGAGGACCCGCCCGGCCGGCGTCGCCACCGCAGCTCAGCGCCCGCGGGGGACCGGGACGGTGGAGAGCAGCTCGGCGACCACCTGCTCGGCGCTGCGCCGGCCGAGAGCGGCGTCGGCGGTGAGCAGCAGCCGGTGCGCCAGCACCGGCGGAGCCAGTTCCTGGACGTCGTCGGGCAGCACGTGGTCGCGACCGGACAGCGCCGCGGAGGCGCGGGCGGCGCGCAGCAGCTGCAGGCCGGCGCGTGGTGAGGCGCCGAGCCGGAGGTGCGGTGAGCGGCGGGATGCCTCGACGAGGGCGACCACGTAGCGGCGGACGCCCTCCGCGACGTGCAGCCCCCCCACGGCCTCCACCAGGTCGCGGACCGTGGCGGCGTCCGCGACGGGCGCCAGGGAGGTCAGCGGGTCGGTCGTCGCGCGCTCGTCGAGCATGGACAGCTCGGCGTCCCGGCCGGGGTAGCCCATCGAGACTCGGGCGGTGAACCGGTCGCGCTGGGCTTCCGGGAGGGGATAGGTGCCCTCCATCTCCAGCGGGTTCTGCGTCGCCATGACCATGAACGGGCGAGCCAGCTCGTAGCTGACGCCGTCGACGGTGACCTGCCGCTCCTCCATGCACTCGAGCAGGGCGGACTGGGTCTTCGGCGAGGCCCGGTTGATCTCGTCGGCGACGACGACGTTGGCGAACACCGCGCCCGGCTTGAACTCGAACTCCCGGGACTCCTGGTCGTAGATCGCCACGCCGGTGACGTCACTGGGCAGCAGGTCGGGGGTGAACTGGATGCGGCGCACGGTGGCGTCGATCGAGCCGGCGAGCGCCTTGGCGAGGGTGGTCTTGCCGACCCCCGGCACGTCCTCGATCAGCAGGTGGCCCTCGGCGAGGAGCACGACCAGGGCCAGCCGCACCACGTCGTCCTTGCCCTGGACCACGCGGCCGATGTTCGCCGCGATCCGCGCGCCTTCCGCTGCGACGTCGACCGACGGACCGGCCGCTCCGTCGGCGGTTCGTGTCGCCTCCGTCACGTCCCCACCGTACGTGGCCGGAACCGTTCCGCGTCGCCTCCGGGCGCCGGGCCCGGACGACTCCGTGCCGGAGGCGGTTCCCCGCGGCCTGACCAGGCCGGTTCGCGCCTCCAGGGCGGCCCGGGTGAGGGGTGGAGCGGACAGGTCACGACACGGCGTCGAGTGGTGTCGAGTGGGGGCTAGTGGGTTACTGTGTCGCCCGGTGGGGAGACAGGGACCGTCCGGGTTCCTGGAGGGCCCACGGGAGGACCGATGCGGGGGGTGAACCGGTGTTCGTCGGCAGCTACCCGTTGCGACTCGACGAGAAGGGCCGGCTCGCCCTCCCCGTCCGGTTCCGCGACCAGGTGGCCGACGGCATGGTGATCAAGAAGGGCCAGGAGCGCTGCATCTACGGCCTGACCATGGCCCGGGTCGCCGAGCAGAGCGCCGCCATGGCCGCCATGGCCCCCTCCGACACCGCCGGCGCCCGCATGGCCGCCCGCATGAGCTTCGGCTCGATGGTCGAGATCGAGCCGGACAAGACCGGCCGCATCACCATCCCCGCCAGCCTGCGGGAGTACGCCGGACTGGACCGCGACGTCGTCGTCGTCGGTGTCGACACGCGCTTCGAGATCTGGGACGCCGCCAACTGGGAGGCCTACGTGGCCGAGCAGGAGGCCGCGTACGCCGACATGGAGAGCGAGGGGATGCCGACGCTGTCGTGATCCCAGGGCAAGCCGCCGTCCGCTGACGCCGGACCTGCGCAGTCGCACCCGTTCGAGCCGCCTTCCCCGCGGCTCGACCGGACCGGGCCCCAGCCGCCTTCCCCGCGGCTCGGTACCGGAGCGCTCCTGCGCAGCACCCGGCCGGAGGACCGCGGCAGCCCACCGCCCCCGCGGGGCGCCACCTGACGCTCTTCCCCGACGCCAGGCGGTCCCCGCGGGGGGCGGGCCACCCACGACCCGACGATCCGCGACCTCCTCGGCAGACCCCGGCCCCACTGCGCCCCACATCCCCCACCGCGCCCCACCGCGCGGGATCGGCGTGCGCCCTGCCGGACGTCCGCGGGACACCCCGCGCCCCCTGCCCCCCTGCGTCCCACCGCCGAGCCCTCGGGCGCGGCACCATCGCAGCAGACACCCCGACCGTTCGAGAGGCAGCCGACGATGAGCAGCGCAGGAGGTGCCCCGGGCCCGTCGGGGCCCCCGGTGCACGTGCCCGTCCTGCTCGAGCGCGTCACCGAGCTCCTCGCTCCGGCCTGCGCCGCCGACGGTGCCGTCCTCGTCGACGCGACCCTCGGGCTGGCCGGCCACACCCTGGCGATGCTCGACGCCCACCCGGGCCTGCGCGTGGTCGGGCTGGACCGCGACCCGGACGCCCGCGCCGAGGCGGCGCGCCGGATCGAGGCCGCCGGCCACGCCGACCGCGTGACCCTCGTGCCCGCCGTCTTCGACGAGCTGCCCGACGTGCTGACCCGCCTCGGCATCGACGAGGTCCAGGGCGTCCTGTTCGACCTGGGCGTCTCCTCGCTGCAGCTCGACCGCCCCGACCGCGGGTTCAGCTACTCCGCCGACGCCCCCCTCGACATGCGCATGGATCCCGCCGTGCCGCGGACGGCGGCCGAGGTTGTCAACACCTACTCCCCGAAGGAGCTCACGCGGGTCCTCCGGGTCTACGGCGAGGAGCGCTTCGCCTCCCGGATCGCCGCGGCCATCGACCGCGAGCGCGCCCGGCAGCCGTTCACCAGCAGCGCCCGGCTGGCCGACCTCGTCCGCGACGCGATCCCGGCCGCCACCCGCCGCACCGGCGGGCACCCCGCCAAGCGCACGTTCCAGGCGCTCCGCATCGAGGTCAACGACGAGCTGGGCGTCCTCGAGCGTGCACTCCCGGCCGCCATCGAGGCGCTCGCCCTCGGCGGACGCGTCGTGGTGATCACCTTCCACTCCCTCGAGGACCGGATCGTGAAGCAGACCCTGGCCGCCGGAGCCGCGGACCGCACCCCTCCTGGCCTGCCCGTCCCGTTGCCGGAGCACGGCCCGGTGCTGCGGCTGCTCACCCGCGGCGGGGAGGCGGCCTCGGACGACGAGGTGGCGGCCAACTCCCGGGCGGCGTCGGCCCGCGTGCGGGCGGCCGAGCGGATCCGGAGGGCGGCATGACCGGCCGGGTGACCGTCCGCACCACCGGCTCCGTGACCCGCGGCTCCGCCCCGGTGCGCGGAGGAGCGGCCGGAGCCGCGCGTCCGGGCGGCCGCGCCGTCCCCCGGCCGGAGCTGCGGCTGGTGCCCGGTGCCACGGCCGCCCGCCCGCGCCGGTACGGCGTGCGTGCCCTGCGGCACCGGCGCGCCCCCTTCGTGCTGCTGGTCGTCGCCCTGCTCGTCGGCACCACCCTCGGGCTGCTGATCCTCAACACCGCCATCGCGGTCGACTCGCTCAAGGCCACCCAACTGCGCGCCGAGAACGCCGAGCGCGCGCAGGAGGTGCAGCGCCTGGAGCAGCAGGTGGTCACGGCCGGCACTCCGGCGGAGATCGCCGGTGCCGCGACCGATGCGGGGCTGGTGCCGGCCGGCCCGGCCGGCTACCTGGTGATCGGGCCGGACGGCAGCTCCGTCCTGCGGGGGACGCCGGAGCCCGCGGGGACGGCGGACGGCGCCGAGGGCGGGGACTGACGCGGTGCCCGACATCGTCGGCGGTCGAGGGGCCGGCCCCCGCACGCCGGGGCGCACGCCCGCGCGCGGCGCGGGGCAGCGCTCGTCCGCACCCCGCTCCGGTCCGAACGCGTTCACCTCGCGCCGGGAGCCGGGCAGCCGGCGCAGTGGTGCCGGGCTGTCGGTCGGCCAGCGGGGGCTGCGCAACCGCTGGGGCCTCGCCGTCATGGTCACGCTGCTGGTTCTCGTCGTCGGCCGGCTGGCGGTGCTCCAGGGGGTGGACGGCGCCGACTACGCGAATGCCGCCGAGCAGGACCGGCTGCGCACCTATCCCATCGCCGCCCTGCGCGGCGCCGTGCTCGACCGGGACGGTCATCCCTTCGCCTACACCGTCGACGCCTCCCGGGTCGTGGCCGACCCCACCGTGGTCCCGCACCCGGCCCGCACCGCGAAGGCGCTCACCGACCTGCTGCAGGTGCCGGTCGACGAGCTCACCGCGAAGCTCTCCCAGGACGACCGCTACGTCGTCCTGGCCGACCGGGTCACTCCCGAGACGACGGATGCCATCGACGAGCTCGAGCTGCCCGGGATCTCCTTCGAGGACGACCCGGTGCGGCTCTATCCCGCCGGTGCGGTGGGCGGCCAGGTGATCGGCTTCGTCGGCCGCGACGGCCAGGGCCTGGCCGGCATCGAGCAGACCTTCGAGGACCAACTCTCCGGGACGCCGGGCCAGCGTCGCGTCGAGGTGGGCAGCGGCGGCCACCCGATCCCGTCGGGGATCGACGAGTCCACGCCGGCCACCGACGGCAGCACCGTCACGCTGACGCTGGACCAGGACCTGCAGTACGTCACCGAGCAGCGGCTCGGCCAGGCCTGCGCGGACGGCGCCACCACCCGCGCCTCGGCCGTGGTCCTCGACGTCCACACCGGGCAGGTCGTCGCCATGGGCTCCTGCCCCGGCTACGACCCCGGGAACTACGGGTCGACCGATCCGGCGCTGCTGGGCAACCCGCTGGTCTCCGACGTCTTCGAGCCCGGCTCGGTGATGAAGGCGGTGACCCTGTCGGCGGCGATCGAGGAGGGAATCGCCACGCCGGACACCGTGCTGACCGTGAACGGCCACATCAGCGCCGGCGACCGGGTGGTGACCGACGCGCACGACCACGAGCCGGTCGAGTGGACCGTGACGGGGATCCTCGCCAAGTCCAGCAACGTCGGCACGATCATGCTCGCCCGCGAGGTGGGCGACGAGAAGCTCGAGCACTACCTGCGGGCCTTCGGACTGGGCAGCACCACCGGCATCGAACTGCCGGGCGAGAGCGCCGGCATCCTGCAGGACTCCGCCGACTGGACCGCCAGCCGCGCGGCCAACGTGCCGATCGGCCAGGGCGTCTCCGTGACGACCCTGCAGATGGCGTCGATCTACCAGACGATCGCGAACGACGGCGTGCGGATCGAGCCGCGGATCGTCGAGTCCGTGACCGACGCCCACGGCCGGGTCCGCCGGGCCCCCGAGCAGGGCAGCGCCCGGGTGATCAGCGAGGCCACCGCCGACCAGATGGCGTACATGCTCGAGGCGGTCGTCGGTCCCGGTGGCACCGCGCCGCTCGGCCAGATCGAGGGCTTCCGTGTGGCGGGCAAGACGGGCACCGCCCAGCGGGCCAACCCTGAGTGCAACTGCTACGAGGGCGGCGGCTACGTGACGACCTTCGTCGGGTTCGCCCCGGCCGACGACCCGCAGTACGTCGTCGCCGTCGACCTCGAGCGGCCGACCAGCTCCGCCGAGGGCGGACAGGTCGCGGCCCCGGTGTTCGCCGACATCCTGCGGTACGCGCTGACCGCGGACGGCGTGGTCCCCTCCGGGACGCCGCGGCCGGACTTCGTCCTCACCGGCACCCCCTGACCCCGGTTCCCGGACCCTCCCCGGCCCGTTCGGGGGGCGGGTCCTGGCGCGCGCCCCGCGCAGGGGCGCAGGTGCGCAGCTCGCGGGGCACCCGCCGGTAGATTGGAGCCCCGTGACCCCGACCGACGCCGGGTCGGCGCCCCGGCCCGCGGGGAACCGACCGCTGCAGCTCGCCGAGCTGAGCGACCTCCTCGGCACCCCCGTCGCCGCGGGCGGGCCCGCCGACCCCGCGATCCGCGGCGTCACGCTGGCCTCCGACGAGGTCCGGCCCGGTGACCTCTACGCCGCGCTGCCGGGCGCCCGCACCCACGGGGCGCGGTACGCCGCCGACGCCGCCGGCCGGGGCGCGGTCGCCGTCCTCACCGACCCGGCCGGCCGGCCGGACTCCGAGGCCACCGGCCTCCCGGTGTGCGTCGTGGACGACCCCCGCGCCCTGCTGGGGGCGGTGGCCGACCGGATCTACGGCGAGCCCAGCCACCGGCTGCAGGTCGTCGGCATCACCGGCACCAACGGCAAGACGACCACGGCGTACCTGGTCGAGGCCGGCCTGGCCGCGGCCGGGCTGGGCACCGGGCTCATCGGCACCGTGCAGACCCGCACCCGGGGGCGGGCGGCGGACGGGACGCCGACGGTGCGCGAGCTGCCCAGCGTGCGCACCACCCCGGAGGCGCCGGCCCTGCACGCCCTGCTCGCCTCGATGGCGGAGTCCGGGGTCTCGGCCGTGGTGATGGAGGTGTCCAGCCACGCGCTGGTGCTGGGCCGGGTCGGCGGGATCCGGTTCACCGCCGCCGGCTTCACGAACCTGGGCCGCGACCACCTCGACTTCCACGGCGACCTCGAGGAGTACTTCCGGGCCAAGGCGATGCTCTTCGACGGTCGCAGCGCGCACGAGCTGATCACCGTCGACGACGAGGCCGGCCGCCGCCTGGCCGGGCTGCGTCCGGCCGCGGGGACCGTGTCGCTCTCCGGCGTCGCCGACTGGCGCGCCACGGACATCGCCCCGGCCGCCGGCGGCGGTTCGACCTTCAGCCTGCACGGGCCGGACGGGCGGACCTGGCCGGCCGCCGTCCGGCTGCCCGGGACGTTCAACGTCGCGAACGCGGTGCTGGCCGTGGCCCTGCTCGACGCCGTCGGGGTGCCGGTGGAGACGGCGCTCGCCGGGCTCGCGGAGACGGTGGTGCCCGGCCGCATGGAGCCGGTGGACGCCGGTCAGCCGTTCGTCGCGGTCGTCGACTACGCGCACACGCCCGACGCGGTGACCACCGCGCTGCAGGCGCTGCGCAGCAGCACGACCGGCCGGCTGATCACCGTCCTCGGCTGCGGTGGCGACCGCGATCCGGGCAAGCGCCCGGCCATGGGCACCTCTGCGGCCCTGCTCAGCGATGTCCTGGTCGTGACCGACGACAACCCCCGCTCCGAGGACCCCGGCGCGATCCGGGCGGCGATGCTCGCCGGCGTCGAGGACGTGCCCGAGGCGGACCGGGCCGAGGTACTGGAGGTCGGCGACCGCCGGGCCGCCATTGCCGCCGCCGTCGAGCTGGCCGGGCCGGGCGACACCCTGCTGGTCGCTGGCAAGGGGCACGAGACCGGCCAGGAGATCGCCGGCACGGTCCACCCCTTCGACGACCGCGCCGTGCTGCGCGAGGTCCTCGCCGGCCTGGGGACGCCGGCATGATCGAGCTGAGTGCGGCCGAGGTGGCCGAGCTCGCCGGAGGCGAGCTGTCCGGGAGCGGCGCGGCGCGGATCACCGGGAAGGTCACGCTGGACTCGCGGACCGTGGCGCCGGGCGACCTGTTCGTCGCGGTCGCGGGGGAGCGGGTGGACGGGCACGAGTTCCTCGGGGCGGCCGCTGCCGCCGGTGCCGTGGCGGCGCTCGCCACCCGCCCCGACGAGGCCCTGCCGACCGTCGTCGTCGCCGACCCCGTCGCCGCGCTCGGTCGCCTGGCGGCCGGCGTGCACGCACGCCTGGCGGACGGCGGACTGCTGACCCTGGGGATCACCGGCTCCTCCGGCAAGACCTCGACCAAGGACCTCCTCGGCCAGGTGCTCGCCGCGGCCGGGCCGACGGTCAGCCCGCCGGGCTCGTACAACAACGACATCGGGCTGCCGCTGACCGTGCTCGACGCCGACGAGGCGACCCGCTTCCTGGTGCTGGAGATGGGCTCGCGCGGCCGGGGGCACATCGCCCGGCTGTGCCGGGTCGCCCGGCCGTCGGTGGGCGTCGTCCTCAACGTCGGGTCCGCGCACCTCGGCGAGTTCGGCAGCGCCGACGGGATCGCGGTGGCCAAGGGCGAGCTCGTTGAGGCGCTGCCCGAGGACGGCACGGCCGTGCTCAACGCCGACGACTCCCGCGTGCTGGGGATGGCCTCGCGCACCCGCGGCCGGGTGCTCACGACCGGCCGGGGACCCGACGCCGACGTCCGCGCGGTCGACGTCACCCTCGACGACTCCGCGCGCCCCCGCTTCACCCTGGTGGCCTGCGGCGAGGAGCACCCCGTCGCCCTGCAGGTCGTCGGCGAGCACCAGGTGGCCAACGCGCTCTCCGCGGCCGGCGCCGCCCTCGCCGCCGGCATGACACCGGCCGCCGTCGCCGCCGCCCTCTCCGCGGCCGGGCCCCGCAGCCGCTGGCGCATGGAGGTCACCCGCCGGGACGACGGCGTCACCGTCGTCAACGACGCCTACAACGCCAACCCCGAGTCGATGCGCGCCGCGTTGGCCGCGCTCGCCGGGCTGCCCGGCGGGCGGCGGATCGCCGTCCTGGGCGCCATGGCCGAGCTCGGCCCGGACGCCGCGGCCGAGCACGAGCGGCTGGGCCGGGACGCGGCGGCCGCCGGCGTGGACCTCGTCGTGGCCGTGGGACCCGATGCGGTAGGCATAGCCGACGGCGCGGCCGCCGCCGGGCGTCGGGCAGGGGAGGAGTCGGTGCACGTGCCGGACCGGGCCGCTGCGCACGAGCTGCTGTCCCGCACGCTCCGCGCCGGGGACGTCGTCCTCGTCAAGGCCAGCCGCGCCTACGGGCTGGAAGTGCTCGCGGCCGACCTGCTGACGGCGGAGGCCGGCGCGTGAGGAGCGTTCTCATCGCGGCCGGCTTCGGCCTGATCATCTCCATCCTGCTCACCCCGCTGGCGATCCGCGCGTTCCGCCGGCAGGGCCTCGGCCAGGAGATCCGGGACGACGGGCCCGAGAGCCACCTGTCCAAGAAGGGCACGCCCACCATGGGCGGCACGGTGATCGTCGGCGCCACCGTCGGCGGCTATCTCGCCGCCCACGTCTTCCTGTCCGACGGGCCCGGGTGGGGCTTCACCGCCACCGGCCTGCTGCTGATGTTCCTCATGGTCGGCATGGGCACCGTCGGCTTCCTCGACGACTACCTCAAGATCCGGCACCGCCGCAGCCTCGGCCTGAACAAGACCGCGAAGCTCGTCGGCCAGCTGCTCGTCGGCGTGGCGTTCGCCGTGCTGGCGATCAACTTCCCGAACGGCGAGGGTGTCGAGCCCGCCTCCACCTTCGTCTCCTACGTCCGGGACATCGCCCCGCTGGCGCTGGGCCCCATCGCGTTCGTGATCCTGGCCTACCTGTTCATCGCCGGGTTCTCCAACGCGGTGAACCTCACCGACGGCCTGGACGGCCTGGCCGCCGGGTCCTCGGCGATGGTCTTCGTCTCCTACGTGTTCATCTCCTTCTGGCAGTTCACCCACGACTGCAGCAACGAGCTCATCGAGGGCTGCTACGTCGCCCGCGACCCCCTGGACGTCACGCTGGTCGCCGCCGCCGGGATGGGGGCGTGCCTGGGCTTCCTGTGGTGGAACACCAGCCCGGCGCGGATCTTCATGGGCGACACCGGCTCCCTGGCGCTGGGCGGCCTCATCTCCGGCCTGGCGATCGTCACCCGCACCGAACTGCTGCTCGTCGTCATCGGCGGCCTGTTCGTCGCGGTCACGCTCTCGGTGGTGATCCAGGTGGCGTTCTTCCGGGCCACCCGGCGGCGGGTCTTCCGCATGGCGCCGCTGCACCACCACTTCGAGCTCGCGGGCTGGACCGAGAACACCGTCATCGTCCGGTTCTGGCTGGTCACCGGGATGGCCGTCGCCTTCGGGCTGGGGTTGTTCTACGCCGACTGGCTGAACTTCGTCGGGCTGTGACGGCATGACCGCCGCCGACGAGCTGCGGGGGCGCACCGTCCTGGTGGCCGGGCTGGGCGTCTCCGGGGCGGCCGCTGCGCGGGTGCTGCTGCACCACGGTGCGCACGTGCTGCTCACCGATGCCGCCGAACCCTCCGCGGTACCGGCGCTGGTCGACGCCGGCGGCCGGTGGCTGGGGGCGCTCGAGACGGTTCCCGAGGGCACCGAACTGGTGGTGACCTCGCCGGGCTGGCGGCCCGACGCCCCGCTGCTGGCCGACGCCGCCCGCCGTGGCATCGAGGTGGTGGGTGAGCCGGAGCTCGCCTGGCGGCTGAGGGTCGCGGGTCCCTCCGGTTCCCCCGCCCCCTGGCTGGCCGTCACCGGCACCAACGGCAAGACGACGACGGTGACCATGCTGGAGGCCGTCCTGGTCGCCGGGGGGCACACCGCCGTGGCCGCCGGCAACGTCGGCCGGCCGCTGGTCGACGTCGCGAGCGACCCCTCGTTCGACGCGATCGCGGTGGAGCTGTCCAGCTTCCAGCTGCACTGGTCGTCGTCGATCGCGCCCGCGGCGGCCGCCGTCCTCAACGTCGCCGACGACCACACCGACTGGCACGGGTCCTTCGCCGCCTACCGCGACGCGAAGGCCCGGATCCTCCGGCACGCCCCCGTGGCCGTCGCCGACGCGGGGGACCCGGTGGCGGCCGGGCTGGTCGCCGGCCACCCCCGCCCGGTCACCGTCACTCTCGGCGAGCCGGCGCCCGGCCAGCTCGGCGTCCGCTCCGGCTCGCTGGTCGACCGCGCGTTCACCACCGCCCCTGCCGGCGAGGTGCTGCTGGACCTCGACGACCTGCACGTCCCCGGGCCGCACAACCGCGTGAACGCGCTGGTGGCTGCCGCGCTCGCCCGGGCCGTCGGGGTCCCGGCCGAAGCCGTCGGGCGCGGCCTGGCCGGCTTCCGCGGCGGCGCGCACCGCAACGTCCTCGTCGGCACCGTTGACGGCGTCGACTACGTCGACGACAGCAAGGCCACCAACCCGCACGCCGCCGGTGCGTCGCTGGCCGCCTACCCGCGGGTCGTCTGGATCGCCGGCGGCCTCCTGAAGGGGGCCGACGTAGACCCGCTCGTCGCCGCGGTCGCCCCGCGGCTGGCCGGGGTGGTCCTGCTGGGCCGCGACCGCGACCGGATCGCCGCGTCACTGGCGCGACACGCCCCGACGGTCCCCGTGGTGACGGTGGTCAGCGGCGACGATGGCGGGATGGACGGGACTGGTGTGACGGCCGAGGCGACGATGACGCAGGTCGTCACCGCCGCCGCCGGGCTCGCCCGCCCCGGCGACACGGTCCTCCTCGCGCCGGCCGCCGCCTCCATGGACGTCTTCCGCGACTACGCGCACCGCGGCCGCGCCTTCGCCGACGCGGTGCGGGCGCTGCGGTGAGGTCCCGATGACCGCCGGCACCCGCATCCGCCCGGCCGCTCCGGAGCGCCGGGCGCCGGGCACTCCCATGCGGTACGAGCGGGCGCCGCGGCTGCGCGGGCCCGCCTGGCTCGACGGTCCGATGACCAGCTGCCACCTGGTGCTGGGCGCGGCCGGGCTGCTGCTCACCATCGGCCTGGTCATGGTGTTCTCCGCCTCCTCGATCGAGGCGGCGCTGGCCGACCAGCCGGCATGGGCGCCCGGCGTGCAGCAGGTCATCTGGGCCGCGGTCGGGGTCGGCGCGATGCTGGTCGCCCTCCGGCTGCCCGCGGGCTTCCTGCGCCGGTGGTCGCCGATCGCTCTCGTCGCCGTGTTCGCGATGCTCCTGCTGGTCCTCGTGCCGTTCATCGGGGTGCGGCTCAACGGTGCCCGGCAGTGGTTCGACCTGGGCTTCGCCCACCTGCAGCCCTCCGAGGTCGGCAAGCTGGTCTTCGCCCTGTGGGGTGCCCACGTGCTGGCCCTGCGCGAGCGGTACCTGACGACGACGTCCCTGCTGGTGCCGGTGCTGCCGGTGTTCGGCGTCCTCTCCCTGCTGCTGATCGCGGAGCCGGACTTCGGGGCGGTGGTCAGCCTGGGTCTGGTGCTCGTCGGGCTGCTCTGGGCGGGAGGCATGCCGCTGCGCTGGTTCGGCATCTTCGTCGCGTCCGGGGCGACGCTGGTGGCGCTGATGATCTGGATCGCCCCGTACCGGATGGCCCGAATCACCTCGTTCCTGGATCCGTTCTCCGACCCGACGGACGGCGGGTACCAGGCGATCCACGGCCTGTACGCCCTGGCCACCGGCGGGCTGTGGGGCGTGGGGCTGGGCAACAGCGCCATGAAGTGGAACCTGCTGCCGCACGCGGAGTCCGACTACATCTTCGCGATCATCGGCGAGGAGCTCGGTTTCCTCGGGTGCCTGGTCGTCGTCACCCTCTACGGCGTGCTCGCCTACGCCGGCTTCCGGATCGCCCGCCGGTCGGCCGATCGCTTCGTCCAGCTGGCCAGCGTCGCCATCACCGTCTGGCTGGTCGGCCAGGCGGCCATGAACATGGGCTACGTGGTCGGACTGCTCCCGGTGACCGGTGTGCAGCTGCCGCTGATCTCGGCGGGCGGCACGTCCCTGGTCCTCACCCTGTTCATCGTCGGCCTGCTGGCCCGGTTCGCCCGGTCCGAGCCTGCGGCGATCGAGGCCCAGCGCGCGCGGGTGCGCGGCCGGCTGGCCCGCGTCTTCCTGCCGGTGCCCGAGTCCGCGGTCGACTCCGTCCGCCCACGGCGACGCCCCGAGGAACGCGGCCCTGCCGCACCGGTCGCTGGCGGCGGCCGCACCGTCGTCCGTGCCCGCCCCGGAGCCCCCCGCCGACCGGCCCCGCGCGACCTGCCGCCCCTCGACCCGGCGCCTCGGCCGCGGGCCGACGCGGGCCGGGGCGACCCGCCCCGGCAGCGCGTCGCGCCGGCCCGCACCGGGCGGCCGCCGGCCGAGACCGGCCGCGGTCCCGCCGGGCGGCGGCAGGCGCCCCCGGGCGCGCCGCGGCGGCCCGGGGGAGTGCGGTGACCGGGGCCGCAGAGCGGCCGCGGAGCGTCGTCCTCGCCGGTGGCGGCACCGGGGGGCACATCGAGCCGATGCTGGCGCTCGCCGACGCCCTGCGCCGGCGGGGGGACGGCGAGCTGCGCATCACCTGCCTGGGCACCGCGCGGGGGATGGAGACCCGCCTCGTCCCCGCGCGGGGCTACGACCTGCGGCTGATCCCGCCGGTGCCGCTGCCCCGCAGGCCCACCCTCGACCTGCTCCGCGTGCCGGCTCGCGTGTGGCGGGCCGTCGCCGACACCCGCGGTCTGCTGGACGAGCTGGCCGCCGACGTCGTCGTCGGGTTCGGCGGCTACGTGGCCCTGCCGGCCTACCTCGCCGCCCGGCGTGCCAGGGTGCCGGTCGTCGTCCACGAGCAGAACGCGCTCCCGGGCCTGGCCAACCGCGTCGGCGCGCGGCTGGCCGCCCGCGTCTGCGTCACCGTGCCCGGCACCCCGCTGCACCGGGGCGAGCACGTCGGCATGCCGCTGCGCACCGTGATCAGCTCGCTGGACCGGGCGGCGCGCCGGGCCGAGGCGCGTGCGGAGTTCGGCCTGGACGCCGACCGCCCGACCCTGCTGGTGTTCGGCGGCTCGCAGGGCGCCGCCTCCCTCAACCGCGCCGCGGTGGCCGCCGCCGACGCGCTGACGGCGGCCGGCGTGCAGGTGCTGCACGCCCGGGGCCCGAAGAACACCGACGTGTCGGTTCCCGCCCGGTCGCCGGGTAGTGCCCCCTACGTGGTGGTGGACTACCTCGAGCGGATGGACCTCGCCTACGCCGCCGCCGACCTCGCACTCTGCCGGGCCGGCGCGGTCACCGTGGCGGAGCTGTCGGCGGTCGGGCTGCCAGCGGCGTTCGTGCCCCTGCCCATCGGCAACGGCGAACAGCGACGCAACGCGCTGCCGGTCGTCGACGCCGGGGGAGGACTGCTGGTGGAGGACGCCGAGGTGTCGCCGTCCTGGATCGAGTCCCGGCTGATCCCGCTGCTGACCGATCCGGAGGCGCTGGCCGGCTACGCCCGGCACGCCGCCGCGGCCGGGGTACCTGACGCCGACGAGCGGCTGGCCGACATCGTGCTGTCGGTGGCGCGGCCGTGAGCGCCGCGGACGTCGCCGCCTGGGCCGACCCGGTGCCCGCGCTGTCCGAGCTCGGCGCGGTGCACTTCGTCGGCATCGGCGGGGCCGGCATGAGCGGCATCGCGCGGATCCTGCTGGCCCGCGGCGTCCGCGTCTCCGGCAGCGACCGCCGCGATACCCCGACCCTGCTCGCGCTGCGCGCCCTCGGCGCCCGCGTCGCCGTCGGGCACGACCCGGCGAACCTGGGCGACGCCGACACCGTCGTGGTGTCCACCGCCATCCGCGCGGACAACCCCGAGCTCGCCGCCGCCCGCGCCCGCGGCCTGCGCGTCCTCCCGCGGGCGGTGGCCCTCGCCGCGGTCATGGCCGGACGGCGCAGCGTCGCGGTCGCCGGCACGCACGGCAAGACGTCGACGACCTCGATGCTCACCGTCGCCGTCCAGGCCTGCGGGGTCGACCCCTCGTTCGCCATCGGCGGCGACCTCAACGAGTCGGGCAGCAACGCGCACGCGGGGGAGGGCGACGTCTTCGTCGCCGAGGCCGACGAGAGCGACCGCTCCTTCCTGCTGCTCTCGCCGTTCGGCGCGATCGTCACCAACGTCGAGGCCGACCACCTGGACAACTACGGCGATCTCGCCGCCGTGGAGGCCGCGTTCGACCGGTTCCTGCTCACCGTCGCCGAGGACGGCTTCGTGGTCGTCTGCGCCGACGACCCGGGCTCGGCCCGGCTCCGCACCGTCCCCGCCTCGGCGCGGCTGCGCACGTACGGCACGAGCGCGGACGCCGACCTGCGGCTGACCGACCTCGAGGTCGCCGTCGACGGCACCAGCTACACCGCGACCCTCGACGGCGTCGCGCTCGGCCGGGTGCGCATCCAGGTGCCGGGGGAACACATGGCGCTCAACAGCGCGGCCGCGCTGCTGGCCGGCCTGGAGCTCGGGCTGCCGGCCCGGGGCCTGATCGAGGGCCTCGGCCGCTTCGGCGGGGTGCACCGCCGCTTCGAGCTCAAGGGCGTCGTCGGCGGGGTGCGGGTCTACGACGACTACGCCCACCACCCGACCGAGGTGAGCGCGCAGCTGCGGGCGGCGCGCGCCGTGGCCAGCGGCGGGCGCCTGGTGGTCGCGTTCCAGCCCCACCTCTACAGCCGGACGCAGGAGTTCGCCGCCGGCTTCGGGGCGGCGCTGGGGCTCGCCGACGAGGTCGTGGTCATGGACGTGTACGGCGCCCGGGAGGACCCGGTGCCCGGCGTGACCGGAGCGCTGGTCGCCGACGTCGTCCCGCTGCCGCCCGGACAGGTCGTGTTCGAGCCGTCCTGGTCGGCCGCGGCCCCGGCGCTGGCCGCGCGGGCCCGCCCCGGCGACCTGGTGCTCACGATGGGCGCCGGCGACGTCTCCATGGTGGGGCCCGAGGTGCTCGAGGCGCTGCGCCGCTGGGAGGACGGCGGCGCCCGGGAGGACGGCGGCGGCCGAGGCGAGGCGACGGGCGGGGACCGGTGAGCCGCACCGGAACCACGACCCGCGACCGCACCGGTTCCCGGCGGTCGGCCGAGCGGCGCTCCTCGGCACCGGTCCGCCCGCTGGCCCGCCGGCGTCCCCGTCGACCGCCCCGGCGCAGCCGCCGGCCGCTGCAGCTCGCCGCCGCGGTCCTCGCCCTGGGCGCCGTCGGGTGGGTGCTCCTCGGCAGTCCGGTGCTCGGCGTTCGGTCGGTGCAGGTGGACGGCGTCGCCAGCCTGCCGGCCGAGCAGGTGCGCGAGGCCGCGGGCATCGAGCGGGGGACGCCTCTCCTGCGGGTCGACGTCGACGCGACCGAGGCCCGGGTCGCCGCCCTGCCGCAGGTGGCCTCGGTCGAGGTCACCCGTGGCTGGCCCGACAGCGTGGTGATCACACTAGTCGAGCGGGTGCCGGTCGCGGTGGTGGGGGAGCCCGGGAACCGTTCCCTGATCGACGCCGACGGCGTCCTGTTCGACATCGTCAGCGGTTCGCCCCCGCCGGGCGTCGTCCCGCTCGAGGTCGCCGACCCGGGACCGGGTGACCCCGCCACGCTGGCCGGCGTGGCCGCCCTGGGCGCGATGCCGTCGGGCGTCCGCGAGCGGGTCGCCGGCGCGGCCGCCTCGGGCGACGGCGAGATCAGGCTGACCCTCACCGACGGCACCCTCGTGCGCTGGGGCGGTCCGGAGGAGTCGGAGGAGAAGGCGGCCGCGCTGGCCGGGATCGTCGAGCAGGTCGCCGCCGGCGCCCTCGAGCCGGCCGCCGAGATCGACGTCAGCACGCCCGCGGCGGTCGTCCTCCGCTGACCGGCCCCGCTGCAGGGTCCCGCCGCGAGCGTGCGAGCCATGGGGGGCAGCGGGGTCCTCTGCCAACACGCCGAGGTTCGCGACACGCCCGACACGCAACATCTCTTTTCCGGGTTCCCGGTCATGGCGGACTCGCCGGGCTTGACCCCCGCATGAGACGTTTCCGGCGCGGGTCGTCACACCTAGTGGTGCTGAAGTGACCACCGGGTCGCCCGTGTTCGGTGCGATTCGCTCCCACCGACACGCCGACCCGGGGAGGGTGTTTGTTCGGCCTCTCCGCCGCCCCTAACTTCGTCCTGGTCGGACCGAGTTGACATAACTGTAAGGCTGAACTTGAGGATGAGGGTCCAGTTGGGGAGCGCCGCATGACACCTCCGCACAACTATCTAGCGGTCATCAAGGTCGTCGGCATCGGCGGCGGCGGGG